>Ga0068877_10001054_pt1 | contig 23236 bp, 23 predicted proteins | sample NOAtaG_FD_66437 | JGI IMG/M metagenome (GOLD analysis project Ga0068877, IMG submission 66437) | Freshwater lake microbial communities from Lake Erie, under a cyanobacterial bloom - NOAA_Erie_Diel6S_1000h metaG | ecosystem: Environmental > Aquatic > Freshwater > Lake | place: USA: Ohio, Lake... | reverse complement strand
GGCAGCAGTTCTTCAAGCGGCGCACTCACGCCAAGAAGATCCCGCAACGTATTCGCGAATTCGGACCGGTTCAGCCTGCGCAACACGACTCGCCCGTGAGCTTTTTGGCGATCCAACGCATGGCCTTGGAGTCGTGCTCGCAGTGAATTCAAGAAATCGGTGCGAGATGCAGAAGAGGGTTGATTCTCGTCTTTCGGAGGCATTTCCCCTTGGTCCACTTTATCGAAGACGTTGATCCATCTCGCAAGATTTTTGTTGTCTTCGAGATGCAAATCAAGATCGCACAAATTAAGTCCGCCCTCTGTGGTTTGGGCGTTGTGACAATCGAAGCAATGCTGCGACAAAAAATCAGCAGTATTTTCCGTGTCCTTACCATGCGAGGTAGTTGAGAAAAAGGATATTACGCAACCGAGCCAACAACCTATGATCAGTGAAGCGTACTTGTTGTGCACTACTTGAGCATCGCTATGGAGTGGTTCATAGTTCGTCTTCAATGCTGTATCCCCCTAGCGAGACGAAAACCGGTATCGGGATACCAACGGTCGGGTCTGGCGTTTGATCGAACGTTCGATCGTAATTTCTCAACATTATGTGGCGCTGAGCCGCCACGCAATACGCGTTTTGAATGAAATATGGGAGTATCCGTCCATTCCCAAACGTTTCCGCCCATGTCGAAAGCACCGCACGGACTCTTTGCGTTCGGATACGAACCCACGGGTACCATTCCACCAAATCCTCGGGAAAAGCATGCAGCAAGGTTTCCATCCGACCCAGGATCTGCCTTAATCGGCTGGTCGTTTGTACTCATTGGGAACTGCCAATAGCTACCCTCGGGTCCACCTGACTCTTCAGGTTGGAAGTAAGCCGCTTTGTACCATTCGTTCTCATTTGGTAACCAAACCTTCGCATTCGCCGAGCGAGACACGCTCTCGCCTTGACTCAGATCGTATGCTCCAGTCTCCGTGTCTCCATTCTGGCCACCATGATGAAGCCAATTGGCGTAGCGGAGCGCGCTGAAGAAAGTCACAAAGAAGACAGGACAATCCTCGCGTTCCGGAACAGTGCAGTACTTCCATGCTCCAGGCCGACCTTCGCGCCGAATACATTGTGGGACATCTTTCCGAATCCCTCCTTGCCCTAAGTCGGTAATGACGTGTTCGCCCATGGCTGTGACCCAAAGCTCATGTGGGTCGGAATGAGCGGCGACGCAATTCAGAAACTCTGCGTACTCGCGGACCGTCACTTCATGTTTCATGATCTGAAATTCGTAAGCGACGTCACCGAATCCGGTCCGATCTGGACGATTTCCAGGTGAACCAACGGTTCCCCATTCCGCATTAGCGGGCATCACCGCCTGAGAGAAAAGGAGGGCAAGAACTAGGACATTCGCTCTGTACATCGGTTGTCGAGTCGCCAAAAATGCATGGGAGGCAAAAGAGGTTGGGATGCTTGCCCTCAATTGTAATCTCTTCCCCGACTCCGATGGGACGACTCAAAGAACGAGCAAGATGATTCGTTAACTCGGTTGGCCGTCGAAGATCCCGTGGTTGCCGATTCGTCCCCACGTTGGACGCAGGGCTTTTTTCAGCTGCAACAAAACGCAGATTATATCGGCTTCCGCGGGGCCCTGAGTTTATCCGGAATCACCCAGTAGCTAGAGTCGGGTCGCATGCGAACTACAGCCCCGCGGCGTCTCAAGACATTCTAGACATTTGCGAACGAGAACTCTCTGTTGACAAATAACAAGCGGGATATGTTGCGTATGTTCAGGAGAATCAATGCACCCTGCTGCTGCTTTTGCCTAGCCAATCGGCGCACTTCGCAATGAGATTTTCTTTATTGATGGGCTTGGTAATGTAGTCGTCGCATCCTGCAACAATGCACTTTTTGCGATCTTCTGCTAAAGCATGCGCGGTCAGAGCTACGATCGGAATCTTCGAATTGAGTTCTCGCAGGGTACGGGCCAGGCTGTAGCCGTCCATTTCGGGCATCTGCATATCCGTCAGCAGCATATCGAAAGGTTTTCCAGCGGCCTCCGCTTGGTTGAGAATGTTCAATGCAATTCGTCCATTATCGGCAGTCTCGACGATAGCCCCAGCCTTTCGCAGCATGAATGCGATCAGTCGCTGGTTGTCCAATCCGTCCTCAGCGAGCAGGATTCGACCGCTAAGCTTCAATGCGTCTGAGATCGGTTTGGGCTTTTCATTTGACTTGATTGGGATCGGGCTCTGCATCATGGTGCTTCCCTCGACTTGCTCAATTGGCAGTACAATGCGGAAGCACGAACCCTTTCCAAAATCCGAATACAATAGGGTGACATCGCCACCCATAATCCTGGCGAGTCGCCGGCTAATGACTAGACCGAGCCCTGTTCCACCATGTCTTCGGGTTAAGGTGCTATCTGCTTGGCTAAATGCTTTGAACAGCCACTGAACTTGCTCTGGCGTCATCCCAGAACCAGTGTCAGTAACATCGATTATCAATCGCGACTGCCCATTCTGATTGTCCGCTCCAGCGGTGACTCTTACAGTTCCCGCATCAGTGAACTTGATCGCATTGCCCAACAGATTCATCAAAATCTGCCTAAGGCGTGTTGGATCGCTTAGGATGCGGTCAGGCACAGGACTGGAGAATGCCGTGCTGAGTATTAGCCCCTTACCCGTAGCCGTCTGGAGCATCAGTCGTTCTACTTCGCACAAGATGTTGACTAGTGGAGTATCGACCTTTTCAAATGTCAATTTTTCTGCTTCGATCTTGGACAAGTCAAGGATGTCATTAATAACCGTAAGCAAGTGCGCGCCGGCGTTTTTGATCGTGTCAAGGATCTGCGTGCGATCCTTGGGCGATAGATTCAATTTCTCATCGTCGCGAAGAAGGTCGGCGTACCCTAGGATTGCAGTTAGCGGAGTGCGGATCTCGTGGCTCATATTCGCCAAAAACTCACTCTTAGCTCGATTAGTAGTCTCGTATGCCAACCTTATTTCTTGCTCCGCTCGTTTACGATCGCTTATGTCATATAACAATACGAGATGGGTATGTTGAAGGTCAGCTTCGAGGGGTGCAGCGCTGGCCAACACGAATCTGTCGGTTCCATCCTTGCAGCGAATTTTCACTTCAATGGGTGTAAACTCTGTCTTCGTATTCGACGCACGTGTGTATTCGGATTGCCATGCGTTCTTTACCCAATTCCGATAATTGGGATCAGGGTAGGCTATCGGCCACCAATCCGTGAGAGTTGGAATATCGCCAATTTCATAACCAAACGCTCGAACAAACGCCGGGTTAATGAAGGTGATGCGCAATTCTTCGTCGTTGATCGCCATCGGGACTGGTGACGCATCGATGATGGAGCGAAATCTGGCTTTAGCGGCTATCTCCGTTCGTTCCGCCAACTTGCGTAGTGTGACGTCGCGGGAAAGCAAAATGAAGCGCCTTTCGAGCCCACTTTTTTCTGGCAAGGCCGATATTGAGAGTTCGAACCAGACTTCCCCCTGAGATAGTTGCAAGGAATAAGTTCGCCCGGAGGAAATGCCATGCTGCGCCGCCTCTCGGAGTGCTGACATACATACTTCTACCGCAGCCGTTGGAAGAAACTCCTGAATTGTTTTGCCGAGAAACATCTGAGGCGGTACTGCCAGCAGATCGGCTCGATGCGAATGATAGGAGTACAAGCGACCGCTTAGACCAACTTCAAACAACAGGTCAGGAATGGCATCAAGAGTGGCCTGTAGTTGGTTTTTGGTGGAAGATAGTTCTAACTCGGCGAGCTTGCGTGCGGTAATGTCCAAATGCGTTCCGACGACTCGAAGTGGACTTCCGTCAGGGGCTCGTTCCGCAACGCGCCCCTTATCCAGAATCCAAACGTAGTTCCCGTTTTTATGAAGCGCTCGGATTTCGACCTCGAGTTCACAACCCGCCGGATTCAGGATCACCTCCTTGAACAGACGCTCCAGCTTAGGCCTGTCGTCGGGATGAACCAGCGAGTGCCATAGCTCTATGGAAGGAATGTAGGACTGTGGATCCAGTCCCAGCATTGAGAGCCATTGTTCGTTGACAGTAAGGTGCCCGGTGACCACTTGCCAATCCCAAAGTCCTAAGTCGCCACCTCTAATAGCGAGCCTCATCCGCATCTCGCTTTCGTTCAATTCTTTAGCTACCTTGATGCGGTCGGTGACATCGCGGATGATGGCAATGAAATGGGTTAGCCTGCCTTTTGCGTCGCGAACTGGCGACATTGACAAGTCGTTCCAGAACGGTGTTCCATCTTTGCGATAGCTGAGTAGCAAACCAGAAAACTCTACGGCTGTTTTAATGGATCGTCGAAGGGCGACCACCGTAATCGGGTCAGTGTCCGGCCCCCTTAGAAATTTGAAATTCTTTCCCAAAATCTCGTGCTGACTGTATCCTGTGATCGCAGTGAACGCAGGATTCGCTGACACAATGAGCAGGTTAGGCCCAGTAATGACCACTCCTTGTGAAATGCTATTGAGTGCGACGTTGCTAAGGCGATGTGTCTCCTCTGCCAGCCTTTGCTTGGTGATGTCCTTCACCGCCACGCGTAAAACCGAACGGCCCGTACATTCTATGGCTGCCAACACCGTGAGGTGAACCCAAACAGGCGTACCATTAATATCAATTAACCGCAGCTCACACGATTGCGATCGCAAGTTCGCTGCCGATCTGCTTGGTTCTGCGTTACCTGATGTATTCGCCACGAGTACCTGTTTTATCAATAGGTAAAATTGGTCCTTGTCGTCCTGGTGGATGATGTGAAAAAACGGCTGATTAACTAATTGGTTTCGAGAAACGCCCAAAAGATTGGCAAGGGTAAAGTTGGCTTTCGTTATCAATCCCTCTTCGGAAACTGTGCTGTAGCCGACGGGTGCAAGATCATAGATATCGAGGTGCCGGGCAAAAGATTGCTCCTGATCGTGCAACGCATTACGTAGTATCTCGTTCTGCATTTCCAACTCAATCTGATGAACTTGCAATTCGTGTAACATCGCGCGCATGGCATCGGCTGAAAGCGCTGCTTGGCGATCTGGAGTGGAGGTAGATTTCTGAAAGTGCACCGCTTCTGCTTGAGCCCGTAGTTCGGCGTCGGTGACACTTGACTTATTCGTCGGCATCATGTGACTTACTGTTTTTTGGCTTTTCTGTAATGGCGATTGCATACATCGTTTTGGTCTCGTTCGCCTCCGCTGTGGAGGTTGACGATTTATCAATGCATTGTTTGAATTCCAGGTATCCCGCACTTCTATTCTATAGCTTCTTGTTGGAATGGTTAATGCGTTGACTGAGCATCCGCCAGCCAATTTTGGAAGCTCACGAGCTGCGAGTTTGGCAAGCCAGCCCGACTCCATACCGCTTGCATCTTCGCATAGAACTCATCGCGAATTTTCGCGAGTCGACCCTAGTTCAGGTTGAATGCAATTAGGAATCGTTGCTTCGATAATTGAACTTCGAACAGTCGCCGTTAGTGGTAGGGCTTCGTTCATTTGCCCTGCGGCATGGCAGGCCAACGCTACCTTACCTATGCTGGTCAGGGTATCGAGGTGGTCGGGGCCGAGGTGCAGTTGAAACAAATCGAACGATCGCTTGAATAAGTCGATTGCTTTTCTCGCCTTATCAATTCCGCCGATTGCGAGGTAGGCAGTACCGATGGTGCTCAGTATTTCGGCCTGAACAAAGGGCTGATTTGGAAGGTTCGACTCGATCTTATCCTGGGTCAATTCGCAGCCGCCCCATGTAGCGTGCACTTGGCGGTCCGGCTATCACGGGTTCGTGGTTCTTCAGAAACCGCTCAATGTCTTTAGCAATGTCATTGGCCGTCTCGTATCGCCGGTCGCGGTCCTTGTTGAGCGCCTAAGCACGATCCAGTCGAGTTCTCCTCGCATAAACCAGCCGAGTTTCAGCGGCTCCAGCTATCACGCTGTCAGATCGTACAATTTCCGACGTATCGATGGTAGCTGCGAAGTCGGGCCCTGACGGCTGGATGTCAATGCTATCGGCACCATTGTGTGCGTGTAAGAGGGCTTCGACACGGGCTCTGAGCTTGGCATCACTGCCACATTGCAGGTCCAGATAACCCTCTCGATGAGCCGGATCGGACAACTCAGAAGCCGCCAGAAAAATGGACTTTTGTCGTACCGAATCGATTGTCATGGTTCACCTCAACGATTTGGTGGTTGTTTCATGGTGGCGGGAGATGAGCCTAGCCTGCACCGTCGCTCTACTTTCAGTGGTCATAACAATAACGCTAATCGTCGTTGAGATAGCGATTGAATCAATTCAATTCAGGCTCCAACGCGATTGGTTGCAAGCCGGACCCGCGTGGGCATCGGCGACGTTGCTTTTATGCTGTGGGCTCGGCTTGCTTGCGTCACTCTTGGGGCTGGCTATTCCACACATCGCTGTTTCTTTGGGGGCGACATTAGAACTTGAAATCACGTCCTTTGTAGCGCAACCACTTGAGCCATTCGGCGTTGGTCTTGTGTTTTTGTGTGGTATAGTCTTGGCCGGCGCGCCTCCGTTACACGTCATGGCTTTGAGTTCTTGCAAAGAGTTTCTGACGCAAATGCTTGTTCAAGAAGAAAGCGGACTATGATATCTCGATCGTTTGTCCTGTGCACGAACCGACATATAGATACTATGAACCTAAGACGATTCGCTTTATCCCTTTTTTCATTTGCCATCATCGCTGCAACGGTTGACGCACAAGAGGATCGACCGAAGGGCGGTTCGTCAGTGGATGTCATTGTCTATGGTTCCACGCCGGGGGGGGTCTGCGCAGCCATCGCAGCGGCGCGAGAAGGGGCGTCCGTTATTCTGTTGGAGCCGACGGAGCATGTAGGCGGATTAAGTACTGGAGGGCTAAGTCATTGCGATTCGAACCAAATGCGTCGAGAGACCTTGATGGGACTCTTTGACGAATGGCACACACGGATCGTCAAGGACTATACAGACCGCGGACTACCGGCCCCTTATAATGCAGCGATCAAAGATTCCGCAAAATGGACTTTCGAACCACATGTGGCGATGCGTGTAACGATGGCGATGCTCCAAGAGGCGGGCGTGGTGGTGCGAACAGGGTGCTATCTGAAATCCGTAACAAAGCAAGGAGCGAGAATCTCGTCGATTGTCACCAAGAAGGGGAAGTTTCAGGCCAAGATATTCGTGGATGGCACCTACGAAGGTGACCTGATGGCAGCGTCAAGTGTGGACTGGACGATCGGTCGCGAAGGACGCGATGAGTTCGGTGAGTCCTATGCTGGCAAACAGTTTCCGAAAAAGGAAATGAATATCAGCGGCTTCGATCAGAATGGAAGTTTGTTGCCGTTAGTTACAACAAGCGATGCTGGCCCCAGTGAAGCGGGAGACATGAACATCATGACCTACAGCTTCCGACTCTGCCTCACGCGAGACCCTGCAAAGTCGATTTCAATGCCTTTGCCGACGAAGTATGATCCCGCCCGCTTCGAATTGGCTCGCCGTGCTCTGAAAGCTGGTATCCGTGGTATTGGATTTGACCTTTATCCGCTTCCTGGTGACAAACTAGATGGAAATAACTCAATCGGTGGTCAGATCTCGTTTGGTCTCCTTGGTGCTTGCAATTCCTGGCACAATGCCGATGAAGCAGGCCGGGCCAAGATTTGGGAAGATCACAAGCAATACACACTAGAATTCTTGCACTTTCTCCGAACGGATCCTGCAGTGCCTGCGGATGTTCGCAGCAAGTTTGCCGACCTCGGTCTATGCAAGGATGAGTTTGGTGCAACGGAACATTTTTCACCTGCACTTTATGTCCGAGAGTCGCGACGCATGAAAGGCATGTACATCATTTCACAAAAGGACATCCTCGACTCGCCAAAGAAAGACGACCCTATTGCCATTTCGTCCTTCCCGATTGATTCGCACGACTGCCAGCGCGTTGCATTGAAAGATGGAGGTGTCGTCAATGAAGGCACGATTTTCCCAGTCCGGGTGCCAGGCACACCTGTCGGGTACGCCTACCATGTCCCTTACCGATCTGTGCTGCCAAAGCCCGACCAATGCACGAACTTGCTAGTGCCTGTAGCACTTTCTTGCACTCATGTCGGCATCTCATCCCTGCGCATCGAAGGTGCTTGGATGGCTATCGGCCAAGGTGCGGGAATTGCAGCAGCTCTGTCTGCCAAGCGAGGCGTCGATGTTCAGGAGCTTCCGTATCCACTTCTTCGAGAACGACTCATCTCGCAGGGGCAGGTGCTTGAATTACCCGGCGTTCCAAAGAAAACTTCTACAACGAAAGAAGCGGCCGTGAAGGAGGCTGATTTCATTTCATGGAAGTCACTTCCCGGCATTGTAGTTGACGACGAAGATGCTACGTTCGTTGGCGAGTGGTCGCGTTCAACAAATTTTAAGCCAAGCATCGGAAGTGGCTACCGCGTTCATGGATCAAAAAACGTTCGCAACGATGGCAAAGCCAAAGCGACTTTCCAAGTCAAAGTACCCAAGGCTGGCGAATATCAAGTTCGAGTGGCATACTCAGCCCACGAAACCCGCGCGAATAACGTCCCTGTGATCATCAGCAGCGGTGGCCGCGAAACAAAATTCACAGTGGATCAAACAAAGTTTTTGCCAATCGGTGATTGCTTTCAACATATCGGCAACGTTGAACTAAAGGAAGACTCCGAAACCACGGTTCAGATTCAAACCGTTGACACCGCCGGGTTTGTTATACTCGATGCTATTCAGTTCCTTCCCTTATCTGCAGCGCCACTTACTCGATAAAGCACTTTTCTAAATGACTTTTGAAAAACCGTGCCGATATCCATCATGCAGGCTCGGCCCATCGGAATTTCTGGTGCGCATGAAGATCCACACTGTGTCTATGATAGGGAAGAAAAAAGTGGTGGATGTTACTGTGCGAACACGACAAGAAGTATCGCGCTAGTATGTGGGAGAGCGATGATTGGGATCGGGGAGCAGAGCAAACTGGTATCGTCGGCAACGACACGCGACTTCGTGAAAAGCTTACGGACATTGTGACTATGCCTCAACTCTTTAAGGAAGCTGGCTGGCAATCACATGATATCGGAAAAGTCTATCACCTCGGTGGCGGAAAAAATCCGGATGCCCGACAAGCATGGATGGATACGGGAAAATCATGGCATGCCGCACAAGCCTATGAAACGACCACCGCCGGCAAGAAGTTGCTATCGGGTAGGAACGTGACTGATGGTGCATTTCCTTGGTGCCAATGGGGGGCGGCTGCAGGATCCGACGATGACCAACCTGATGGCTAAATCACTGATACAGAGTGGCGTGTTCGGCGACAGTCATATTTCCGCTTTAGCGACAACTACATTTCCCCATCGGAATTTGGTGGAATCCCAGTAGGTGATGATTGGTTGGCTTGGTCTTGGGCCCGTTGCTTCTCTTGGTTCGCCTTGGCTTCCTCCAAGCGAATGCTTGGCACATTGAGCTCGATTATTGAACTGTGGTGCACCAAGCGATCGATCGCTGCTGCAGTGGTCATCGGGTCCTTGAATATCTGCTCCCACTTCGAAAAAGGTAGGTTCGAACTCAAGAGGATGCTCGTCTTCTCGTAGCGGTCTGCGATCAACGTGAAGAGCACTTCCATCTCCTCCCGGCTCTGCTGCACATAGCCCAAGTCGTCGATAATCAAAGCCGAGAATCGACCAAGTTTCGTAAGCAACTGTGGAAGTCTCAGCTCCCGTTTGGCAAGCAACAAGTGTTGGACCAATTTCACGCACGGAGCGAAGCATACCGTATGACCTTTGCGAACCAGTTGTTCTCCCAACGCGCTCAACAACAACGTCTTCCCCGAACCCGGCCTGCCGAACATCAAGATGTTCTCGGCCCGCGACAGGAACTCTCCCGTTTGCAGTTGCTGCATCCGTTGCTGAACCGACATCGGTAATCGATTCCATCGAATCTCCGACCACACTTTGTTGCGTTCCAACGACGACTTCTTCAGATGCCTTGAGATACGATTCTCCGTTCGCTTCAAGCATTCGTGGTCCGTCAGTTCGCTCAGGTACTCCAGATAACTCCAGTTCTCGCGTGCGGCTTGATCGGCAAGCTGCGTCGCGATGGTTCTCATCATCGGTAAGCGAAGTCGCTTCAAGCGGCCATCCAATTCGGATAGGCTCGGTCGCTTCGAGTGTGCCTCGTTCGTGTTGGTTGGGTTCGGGTTCGTTTGGTTCATCAAGCACCTCCTTGTGCTCTAGTAGTGTGTTGTAATCATCGAGTTCCGGGGACTCGATACGCGGGTCAACAGTATCAAGCGATCCCGGTGTCGCTGGCGTGTTTTGGATCTTTGCTTCAATGGCCTTCGCATCGATCTTGGTCTTCGATGCGAGAGCTAACGCGAGCTCGCCATCGACTGCCACTTGGCTAATGTGTTTGGCCATGTAAAGAACCTTCAAGTAGGTTCTGATCCCTTGTCGTTCGCCTTGCTCGGAGCAAGCGGCATCGAATGCGATTCGGAAGTTTATTGTTGGAAACATGTACTCGCGATAGCGATAGTTCGCGAAGGCTCCCGGTTTGCGAATCAGACTATCGATGACACAACGATAATCAAATTGAACGTTGTTTTTCCCTTGTAGCCTCGGCATGTCGAACTCTTTTCTTCCTGCATACCATAGTTCAATGTGGTCAGCATAAATGCGCAGCTGAACTTGCTTGCCAATGAAGCAGCTGGGTACCGAGTAGTCGTTCTGCTTGATGCGAAGAATACAGCTGCTCTTGACAGTCGATTCATGTGACGAGAAGGTCGGAAACATTTGCTTGGGAAGCGATTCGAGAAGCTCGCGTTCTTGCATGATCGCTGCTGAGCGCTTCTTGTTACGAACCGCTACGCAGTCTCGCAAGAACTCACGCCATGCGTCGAGGCTTTCGAAGTTGCGATTTCCTCGAAGTAGTAAACGTTGAACGACGTAATCCTTGAAGTGACCGTGAAGCGATTCGCAATCGCCGTTTTCTTGCGGTGATCGGACGTTGATGCGATGTCCGTTGACGCCAAAATGGTCCAACAGGGCTCGCCAGTTTGGCTGAAACTCGCGGTCGCTCGACAGGTTGTTAACTGCAGCTGTCATCGAGTCGAATCGCACTCGAGCGGTAACGCCACCAAGAGAGTGAAACGCATTCTGAACGCCACTGGCGAGCGCTTCGAAAGACTCGGATCGACAGAACTCGACATACTCCCAATTGGAGTATGTGAGGGTCGCGTGAAATATTAGATGGTTGCTCTCCAAGAGCTCCGATGCGATGCGTATCCCAAGAGACGATAGATCGGTGAAGTCGATGGCCAAGACATCACCAGGCTTATGGATTTGAGAGAACGAGACGTCCTTCTCGATACCGTTGGCGATACGCCACTTGGAGATACGACGTTCGAGCGTCCGTTTCCACTTAGGATCGAAGGCGTCTTTATGCTTCTCAAGCATATGCTCAAGAATGATGTAAGGTTTGAGGTCATTTTCGAGTTCGAGCATGCTCTGGATTTCGGGCCAGAACTTATCGAAGTCGGTGACGCGAGTGGTATAAGCTCTGGGAGCTTTTGCCGAGACGGGCGAGGCGCTGAGATCCTCGGTGTATTTGCGAGCGGTTTTACGATCCACGTGGCATTCCTTTGCGCAACGAGAGATGGAGTAGTTTGATTGACGAAGGCGTCTGAGTTTCGAAATCTTCCACTGACTTATCACGGCAAGCTCCTCCTTGGTTTGAGCAAGCCGTAGCAAATAAAAAATCGAAGATCTGGGGAATTCTAGTTGTCGCTGAATTCAGCCAAAAACAAAGCTAGCGTTTCCTGGTTGCTGGGGATTTGTAGTTGTCGCCAGCTGGGGAAAAACAGTTGTCGCTAGACAGTGATGGGTTTGATGGCTGTCGAAATGGCTTTTTCAAGTGTCTGTGATGTTCGTGCCGCCAGTCTTCGAAGGATAGCCTTTATCTTGGAAAAGATCTTCTCGATAGGATTGAGGTCTGGTGAATAAGGCGGCAGAAATCGCACCTCAACACCCTTGGACTCAAACTTCAAGAGGGTCGATAGGTTTTTGTGACTGGATAGATTGTCCATGACTAGAATGTCTCCGGATCGAAGTGACGGAAGCAAGATCCAATCGACAAACTGGTCAAAGATGTACGCATTCATTGGGTCATTGCTGCTCGACATCCCCGATAGTCGATAGCTTGAACCAGAGTTGTGGTTTTCCAATGTCCATGTGGAACTGGCTCTGTGACGCGTTCCGATCTCGGTCCCCAGCCGTACAAACGGGTCATGTTTGTCTTAGCCCCTGTTTCATCTAGAAAAACGAGCTTCCGAAAATCAATACGACGGGACGCTTGGATCCAAGCCTTACGTGATCTCTTCACGTCTGGGCGTTGCTGCTCTGCGGCGTGCAACCGTTTTTTTATATGTATGCCCTAATCGACGCACTTCGTGCCAAATCGTTGCAGTACAACACTTGGCTTTGAGTTTGTCTCGAAGCTGCTCTAGCGTTAGGTTTGCGTTGCTACGAACAAGCTCATCAAGTTTCTTGCTTTGACTTTCTGAAAGTGCACGTTTTCGACCTTTACGATTGACCTTTGGCTCGATGGTCCTGTGGTCACGCCACTGGTACTTAAGTTTTTGAACCGTCTTGTAGTGAACAGCGAATCTAACTGCGATTTGACGCATGTTTTCGTTACCATCACTAATCGCTGAGATGATTCGCGTTCGCAAATCCATGCTTAATGCCTTCATTCCATCCCCTCCATAAAATTAGGACTGAAGAGCAACTTAATCCATTTCAACGGTTCATGCCTATATCACTTCTAAAGACGCTCTAGGTAACGGAAATGGGTAAATTTTCGCTGTGCTGCTGGAGCGGAGGCGCAGCCGTAGCTGAAGCAGCACAGCGACGTGCGAACTCCGATGGGGGTAGGCCGTCCAGCGAACCGTGCGGTCTGTAATCGTTGTAATCCTCTCGCCAAGCGTGAGCGTTCGGTGAACTACATCTTGCCAGGGTTGGTAGTTTCGAGGGTTTTGTTTCCTCGATTCCAGGAGTGTTACCATGGATCGTTCCAACCATTCGGCGAAAGTCGAATTTTGGCATCAAGTTCTCGTTGAACATAGCCAAAGCGTCTCTCTGCTAGCTAGTGCCTTCTGTCAGCAGAAGGCACTTTCTGTTCAGTCCTTCTATCAGTGGAAGCGAAAGCTCCAACCGACACCCGGTCCGCCTCGACAGAGTCTGGTCCCGGTGCGAATTGTCACAACTCCAAAAACGGTTGCCTCCCAGCCAATCCAGCTCATCACTCCAGGTGGATTCTCGCTTCGATTTGACGCTTCCATTGAGACGCATCAACTTGCCAAAATCGTCCAAGCCATCGAAGTCAATCGAGGGGAATCATGCTGACCGTTTCGGCTCAAACTCGCATCTTCATTTCCCTTCAAGCTTCCGACATGCGGATTGATGGCGAGCATCTAAGCGACTCGGTCCAGGATGCGAGGCAAGGTGTCGATGGCTTCAATCGGAAGCGTGATGACGATTCCTGATAGGAGCTTGATTTGAATGTGAGTTGCATGGGGCTCGGACTGGACTTGGAGAAAGGCAGGCTTTGGCAGCGCTGGTTTCGAAGCTTGGAGCTTATTTCTCCATTGGTAGAATGTCGGAATGGAACAGCCTATCGACTGACAGAACTCGGCGACGGTGAGGGAAGAATTTTCAAATTGTCGTAGCCGCTTGTTCCAGAGCTGAGCTTTGCTTTCAATGGATTGAGCCATGAGTGGAGATCCTGCGAGAGTGCGAAATCACTGGGCGAACGATATAAACCTACCCCACGATTCCACGCAATGCCGGCTCAAAAACCTACGGCCGCTGTACACTTACTCTTCTGTGTACTTGGGCAGCAAAGATCTCGAAAAACTCTACTTGACAAGTGTTTCACGTGTCGAAACGATTAGCTAAATTCGTTCGTCAAACCTGTTGCGTCCCATCGCCTATGCAAGTTTAATACCGAGTTTGCACTGACTAAAGAGTGGATTATTAGCGGGTGCGATTTTCTAATCGAACAAGCCATGAAAGCTGAGCAACAGTATTTTAGTTCGACGGATAGAGGTTTCGGCTCTGCAATGAACGTTGTCGTTCGTTCGATAGGAGTATTGCTGATAGTAGCTGCGTTTTTGAAGATATGGATGCTCATAACTGATCCGTTTGCAGATCTGAAGGTTTCGATATCACGTGAGGTTCTGTGCTTTGCTTCTTTCGTCGAGCTCTATGTAGGTGGGTGCGATTCCAAATTGCCGACGCAGCAGATTGCTAGCGAAGCGTCTATTGTTTCTTCCGATCGTACGAATCTGTAAAATGCAACTTTCAATTTTATCGAGTCCACGGAGGGGCAAAAATGGAAAGTGGTGCATCGTTGGACAAAGAAGGCAATTTGAAAGTTGGCTCGCCACTTGAAATGGCAAGCATGCATTATCAACAAGTCGCGTCACGCATTCAAGAATGGAAACGTACCATCGAGTCCAATCCCGCCAAGTTTGGTGAGCTTGAACTTGCAGTCCATGAAGAGTATCGAAAAGGTGCTGACATGGTCTTGGCCGCGTATCTAGTCATGGTACATGCAGTCGCCTCCTTTGATGCGGCTGCCGAATCGACTCGCAAACAATATGCCGTTCCGTTGACTCGGGGGCGTGTTCGACAGATTCAGCTACGACTTTTGGGAGGATTGGTTATTTGGATCAGGTCACTCTACTGCGAACCCAGTCGACGATGGTTCCGTGAGAACAATCCAGAAAAAGTTCCTGGCATCTACATCGGCTTGGCACAGTGTGGAATTACAAACGGTATCTCACCTGCTTTGGAATCTCTGATCGTTCGCCAAGTGGCAGGTACTCATAGCTTTGAATTCGCGGTTGATGAACTCCAACGCCAAGGCATATCTATGAGCTACAAAGCGATTCGACGAGTCGCGTATGAATGCGGTAATGGTCTTCTTACGCTTCGCAAGCGAGAGATCGAGAGACTACGAGCAGGAACACTAATTTCATCTGGTGAGCTGGCAGGTTGCCGAGTCGTCGTGCAAAGCGATGGAGGTCGGATGAAGTTCCGATATGAGAAAACGGCCCGAACGGGAAGTGAGTTTAAAACCCGTGAAACGGCAAAGGAAAGCGAATCGGACGCTGATATCGAACACAATGCGATGCTACCCGAAGATGGTGGACGAGCTAAAGCGAAGAAGCGTGGTCGAAAAACCTATCGAACCGAATGGCGAGAACCAAAACTGGTTACGATCTTCATCATCGACCAGAATGGAAAGCAAGTGAAGAATAGTAAGGCGTGGATCGACGGAACAATGCAAGGTCCAGATGCCTTGGCCGAGATCATCGCCATGCATCTGTTTAGACTCGGTGCCGGTCAAGCTCAATCGATCACCTTCGCATCCGATGGCGCACCATGGATTTGGGATCGCATCGACGGGATACTGGCAATGGCCAAGATCCCATCGAACGTGACGATTCATAAGGTACTTGATTGCTGCCATGCCATCGGGCAAATGCAGGCCGCGTTGAAGCAATTCAGTTTATCCGAAACGATGCTCAAAGGCCTTGGCCGTCTCCATCGAAAACAAATACGCGATGGCGACTGGAAATTGGTTGTACGTTCTTTAGAGAAGCGATTATCTCGGCATAGCGAGCTTTCTGAATCGACTCGGCAACTCATAACCCGCTCGATCAATTACCTTCGGCACCATGGCAGTGCGGGCCGGATGGATTACCCGACGTTTAAGTTGGTGGGAATTCCATTGGGAAGTGGAGCGATCGAGAGCGGTATCCGCAGAGTGATCAATATGCGTCTGAAGAGCAACGGGATGTTCTGGCTTGCGGAGCACGCCGAGTCGATCCTGCAGCTTCGCTGTCACTACATCAGCAAGCGATTGGACGAACGACTGGTAGAAAAACGCGTCGAACTGACTCGCAACGGAAAACTAGATTGGGATCTTCTGCCCAGAGAAATCACCCCCGACCATCCCCTCAACACATCGGCCTGATCAACGAATATGCAGGGATTTAATGTGCGCAATTTGGAACTGCACCCATGAAGAAACGAAACGACATTCTCCAGAGTCAGGCGGCGCGATAGAGAACGGTCCGCAGAGTGATCAATATGCGTCTGAAGAGCAATGGAATGTTCTGGCTTGCGGAGCACGCCGAATCGATACTGCATCTTCGCTGTCACTACATTGGCAAGCGATTGGACGAGCGGCTTGTCGAAAACGCGTCGAACTGAGCCGCGATGGGAAACTGGATTGGAATCTGTTGCTAAGAGCAATCACCCCCGACCATCCACTCAACACATCGGCATATGCAATTCGGAATTTCACCTGTTCAACTTGTTGCGAACTTGCCGAAGTGCGTGACGGTCTAGTGGAGTTTATTCTGTCAAACGGCTGTCGTTGCCCCCTTTTCCTTGGTGGTTGTAAGTCTAATTTGTCAACCAAACCTCAGCATACAATTTCTGAATTCTTTGCCTTCCAGGTTGTGGGACTTTTTCACAAACTTCCAGGAATATTCGTCGTTCCAATGCTGCAAGTTGCTCTCTGAAGTTCTTGTCTTCGTCTTCTGAAAAGCTCAGCCAATCTCTCGCTTCTTGATCATCCAGCCCGAGATAGGCCTTGATGTCAGGTGAACGGAATGGCCAAGAAAAATCGGAAGACAAACGTTCCGCATTCTTGATTCTAGCCAGTTCAACAATCTGGCTAGCGGAAAGAATGCTCTTCAGCTTGTCAAAATAAGTTTTCAGTTGCGACATTGTACCAGTGCGATTGGTAACACTTTGTTTGAGGTCGGCTAGTTGCATTTCCTGTTCACTCGTAATCCCAATCCGTGACGCCAAGCTGGATTTAGGAACAACTAACTCTCTCAAAGTTGGCTCTTGGAATGCCCAAGAAGCGTCAATGAAAGGTACCTTTCCAACCTCCGCATTAGGATTTGACGGAGCCAATATGCCGGGCAGGTACTTGTTGCCGAGGAATTGGGCCATAAGTACCCTATTAGATGCGGGGAACTCCCTTAAGTAGGATGTAATGGCCTTTGTCGTTAGTTCTTGTTGCTGCTTTAAAAACCAATCTGACTTTTGCTGTAGGAATTTCCGAAACTCGTCATCAATTGCAATCCCGCACGCATCGCAAATCTCGCGATCGTAAAACGCCATTAGTCCCCCACTACATCGCGTTTCGAGCGAATAGCTTTTTAAATCTCGAATCTGCTTCTCGCTCAGGAAGCTCTTAACTTCTTGAACTACTTCTTCTTCAATTGTCCAGTAGATTTCATGATTGCCATCTGCCCGTGACCCTTCTGATCGAAGAAGAGCGAGCCTGTCCTGTTCTTTAAGGCGATCATGAAACCTCTTGCTGGACATTAATGCAATGACCTTTTTCACTTGTAAACCTGTCAACTGCAGTTTCTTCCGAAAGTTCGAGTTATTTTCAAGATCTTCGCACATTCTCCACATGCTTAGGCTCCTAACGACTACATCGTCCCCTTCCGCGTTGACCATGCGGGGAATTTGACAACAAAGAAAGATACAAAATGTAAGTAGTCGCATACTCTTTTCTCTATAAAGCGGGGAAAGGTATAGTGAGTGGACTTGTTGGCTCGCCTGCAAATTTATCATCGTAATCCTCTTGGAGTTTCACGGTGGTCCACGCAACGAATGGATCTGGATTATACAAATCACCTGTATATTGCCATATTAAACCCAATATGGCATTTTTTGTTTGGGTTCCTCTAACGCCAAGTACCCAATCCAAATGGCCACTACCCGGAGGCGAAGATTGGAGTGGGGGCAAATCTGGACCGACAGAAGTAACGGTACCCTCCGAGCCCGGATCTGTGAGATCGTCTGTGTTCATCTTGTAGTAAAAGGACCAGCCGCCTACTGGATCCATTGAGAAACTAAAATTAGTCTTTCTGGCGGGAGCTAGAACGAGTTGATAATTTGGAACGCCCGTGTAATCGCTATCGTGGATTTCAGTTCCAGTTCCATTTACTGCAAGGTCTTGTGATGCTGTATCTTGTGATGCTGTATAGTTATACTGCACTTTCCGATTGATCCACTTTCCAGTATGAGCTCCGTCTGGAATAAATAAATTCGCAAAATCCTTTACCTCAGAGGTAATGAATATAGATCCGTCGGCAATCTTGATCCCGTATCCACTATCATCGTAGACTTGTAGGACCCATTCTTCTTTATATCCTCCGCTCCACTCTAACACAGCGTTTCCATTACCGGGGCCTCTGTCTCTATTGATTTTCATCCATTTTTGCCTTTTCCTGACGTCTACGATACGCAAATCGGCAATTTCAAAGGAAAAATCTTCGATCGTCTGCCCGAAGAACGACTCATAAATTAGTAGCCCTTCAACACTCCTTTCTCTGCACCAATATGGGTCGTCCATTGTTCCAGAACCACCCCGTAGCATTGATTGTGAAAAAACAACCTCCGTGAAACTCAGCCATACTAGAGTAACGACACAAACAAGTGTCGAGTTTTGTTGACGCCCTGGGCGAAGAAATGATTGATACATTGGATTTCCTTTGCATACTGGTCCATTCGCGTGTTTTACTTAACTTTCAAGCAAAATCATTTTTGGTGAATTTTAGCAACTTAATCATGGTTTTAGGGCGTGCTCTGTCGATTGGGCCAATTCTCAGCGAATAATTCATAAGAATTTGGCAAAAAGTATTGTGCGAGTGTGCTGACAGCATCGGCATTGAAAGAGATTCCATTCGGCCTTGCCAATTCGTTCAGCCTACTGTTCATTCCCATTAGGCCCGTATGATCTACAATAAGCACCACTACACCGCCCTTAGTGAGCCACGTTTCAATCGCAACTAACTCTGCAGCATCAAAAACCGCTTCTGGTGACTTAAGAATCAGCATGTCCAAGTCGCTGAGCATCTCGGGAGTCAATCGCTCAGAAGTGCAAGCTACTGAATGGCTTCGAGCAAGTCCGCAGGAGTTTGGATCATAAAATGCCATCTAAATTCTCTCCGACTCTCTACCCCGAACGGCTTGAGTTTAGTCCGGTTTCCTCGCTCTCTGTGACTGGTCAAAACGACGAGGCAACGACTAGTTCAGAGTCCGAGATCAAACAAACAACCATGTGCGAGGAGCTGCAAACAAAGTCACGGCCTTGATCGTCGAAGCGATTTAGCGACATGCGAACAAGCGGCATAAAGCACCTTCCGTTCGTGTGGGAGACATGAAGCGCCTCATGGCGTAATTCCAAATCATTGCGTATTGGTCAATTTTGGAGCGGTTTCAATCTATATGATGCTAAGCCTGTTTCATTCGCAACCAAGGACGAACTGTCCTGAGTCAACAAGGGAGAGTCGCCGCCAAGCCGCTCCCGCCTCGAAACGAAGTCACATCGATTGGCACTCCCGAATTTCCCAAGGGTGCAAGCCTGGCCCTTAGCCGTATCGGCAATTTGGATATCCAGCGCGTGGAGGTTGCATCGGGTTCAGCGCTCCCCTCAACATAGGACCGGCTCACTGCAACGCACCGGTCACCCAAACCGGAGCTAGTTAGCTTCTGTGCGATCCTCACTCGTGACCTTTTCGATTTTTCCGATTTTCCGGCTTGGCGTGACCACTGTTGTCAACACTTCGCCGTCTGATAGATCGCCAAAAGGAAAAATAGCTAGCACTCGCTGGCGGCAGTTCTGACTTCATGGACGCACACAATGAGCCGCATTTTGTATCAGGGATTTCATGCCAAGTTTTCATCTTCCTCATTTCAATGACATCGCAATTCTGCGATCGATCGAACCTAATCGCTTCCGAACATTTCTGTTGCGATTCGACAACTACCTACGCAGCCAAGGATTCACGATCCCTGAGTCTGCAGTATTTACAGACGCTCACTTGCAGCGACTGATCGGCATCTTCAACGCTCACGATGGTTCGACGCCGGCCGACATGATCGAGGCGCTGTTCCACATCAGCGAGGTTTCCAACGACCAGGGAATGGAAGCCCTGTTGTTGGTCGCTTCCAAGACCGGCATCGATTTGCCTGTAGGCGATCTCACACCGGCCGACCTCGCGCTGCTGATCTGGTTGAACGATCCCGACCAGTTGCGTCGCGCAAACTGTGAACGCATCGTGCTTCGTTTTCAGTCGTTCTATTGTTTCATGAATCGCACGCTCGAAGCGCCGTTGTTTGAAATGCCGGCTGAAGTTGTGCTGAAGAGAATTGAAGAACGTACCAACCAGTTCAATCGCAATCGCCAACGAGGTGGTGGCGCAGCGGTTTGGATGTATGAATTCGGTAACGAAGTGGCTTTTCTGATTCGATTCGGAGGCTCACTCAAACGTGACGAAATCATGGACAACGATCAATGCCGGCCCGACATCCGTCGTCCGGTTGGCTACGACCTGGTTGTCTATAACCGTGAAACAGGTGAGTTGCGAATTCGAGCCGACCTAGTCAGCGAACGCCGGTTCTACTGTCGTTTGTTCAGCGAGCAATTGTTCGACGACCCCGAGTTCTTTGAGCATGGCGAGACCTTCAATCTTGATGTCATCTATCGGCTTGGCGAGGACGTGCAATCGCCCGGCATGATCTTTGGTATCAAGAGGGTAACTCTCGTAGAAATACAAGAAGTTTTGCTGGGTGAAAAGACGCTGCATGTAACGTTCAAGAGCGAAGCGATCTTTGATGCGATCCGCGAGCATAACAAGCGACTTACGCCCACCGGAAGGTTACTGAGCGCCAAGTTCAGAGTAGTTCTCGAGGATACGGATGAAGTAACCGTGACGGTTTGCTCTGGCAACAAGATTCGATTAAGCCGCCAAGTACGGACTGCGGCTATCGACCGTTGGTTGATTCATATCGGTATCCGAGTTCCGCAACATGAAACTCTCAGAATGCAAGCCTCTTCGCCTCTGGAGAGCCATCTCGCGAATCCCAAGTCTAAGGGCCCCGATGTTTCTGTGGCGAGCAGAACTGGGTGAGCACTGGGCGGATTGCCAGACTCTACTGACGACTACTCCTGAGCTGGCGGCATGGACGCTGGCCAGCGATGGTGTGACACCTTGCGACGTTATTCAGCATCGTGATGGTTCGATGGTTGGCATCAATCGCGTTGCTGGTGAAGCGTTCGCAGTAAATCGTGACGCGCAAATCGTCTGCAAATTAAATCTGCGCTCACTCGCGGCGAAGATCACGGAGACTCTTGAGGGGCGGATCGACTTCAATTTGAATTCACCCAATGCCAACGTCCATCGCATCGGACGTCTGCCACCTAAGCTTGCGTCTGCTGCGATGCACCTGTGTGTTCGAGGTAATGACGAGCCACTTCTTGCCACAGCATCTTCACTTGCAAGCTCCACATTTGTCTTAGTCCTTGTACCGACATTGCTTCATGCGAGCATCGATGTTGACGCTCTGGCAACTCAATTCAAAGCGATCATCGTTGCACTTGATGAATTGATTGTTGAGCGCGATGGGCGTTGGCATTGCCAACAGCATATGCTCGATGAACTGCGAAACCGCCTCGGTATCGGAGATACCGCTGATGCCAATTCATTTCGTCTCGAGGGCGAAAATTATCAAATTCGTTACGCAGGTCGACTGTTCACTTTGTCGAACTCAGTGGGTCTTTGGTATTTGCGTGAATTGTTGAGCCATCCCAACCAGGTGTTTGATCCGGCTGAGCTTGAATCAGCACGCACTGGAGTTCGCGGCCGCTCTTCGAACAGTTCGACCGGTGAATCTTTCGATGCTGAGGCCAAGCGAGAATACGCACGAAAGCTCCGCGAAATCGACGAAGAGCTAGAGGAAGCCGCTCAATTCAACGATCTAGCGAGTATAGAGCGTTTGCAGTCGGAGCGGGAAAAGCTGATTGACCACATCTCGAAAGCTACTGGCAAAGGTGGCAAAGCACGCGTCTCAACCGATGCATCGCGGGCTCGCAAGAATATTCGGCAACAGATCAATCGCGACATCGACCGCATCAGCAAGTTCTGCCCCGAGTTGGCCGACCACCTTCGAACGGCCTTTCAGGGAGAGTCCCTTTGCTACAGGCCGACTCAAGACCCAGGCTGGCAATTCTAAAAAAATCTTCTCGGCTCACGCTTTGAGCCAATGACTCATGCTTTGAGTCGCCGTGACTCCGGCTGACGGATGCGACCAAGTCCGAGAATTGCCGGCCCGTGTGTTCTCTGCGAATAAATAAACTCGCAGCACGGTTCCGCTGGTGATTTTTTGGAACGAATCGTCCTCCCAGCCGGAGGAAGTACTTTGATCACACCGGAGATTCGCCAGAGAATCCTTGCCCACGCCACAAAGTTGACTGAGAAGGTCGTTTGTCGCGTGGAGCACCGCTCGGACCTCGAAGGCATGGAGCCCGAGGATATCGCTCAAGAACTGATGGTTTATGTAATTGAGCACATGGACCGCTTTAACTCAGGTCGCGGAAACATCGAGGCATTCACAACTCGATTGATGCAAAACGCAGTCGCGAAGCTGATCCGCGAGTCGAACAAGGTGAGCTGCAATCCGCCTGAGGGTGTCGAACTGCAGTTGCTCTCCAAAATCGTCGAAGGTCCCAATCGAAAGAGCGAATCGCTGATAAAAGGAATCGCGACTTCCGACAACGACCGCCGCAGGCAAACCGTCTCTCGGAACCCTCTTCAAGACCTCGATCTGGCTGACGCAATCGAACATCAGATCCGCACTTTACCACTGGGTTATCGGAAATTTGCTCGCTTGCTGCAAACGTGCAACCAAGCCGAAACCGGTTTTCGACTCGGCTGGTCGCGACGAAGAATTTTCAAGGCAATGAACGTGATTCGCCAACATTTTGCGGGCGTTGAATGGGCAGAAAAAGATTTTTCTCGGGACGAGGTCCGGACAAATTGCATAGCTAGTACTGGAGAGGACAACGATTTTCAAACTACCCAAGAATTCGACATGGAGAAATCAGCATGAGCGCACCCGCCATAAATATCGAACAGCGCGTCACTGTCTCACTCGCCTTGCAGCGATACCTGCGAGCGGTCGAACGCCTCGAAGCAGCCTCGAACGAGTTCAACGAATCCTGCCAGATCATTCGGCAGGCACTTCCTCGTGAGAGCCGCTTCGTCGCCAACATCATGCACCAGCACTATCTGGTGACTAGCGACAACGAAGGCAACTTCGAGGTCGAGTCCGTCGACACGGTTTGATTCGCAACCTGTCAT
>Ga0068877_10001053_pt1 | contig 23239 bp, 15 predicted proteins | sample NOAtaG_FD_66437 | JGI IMG/M metagenome (GOLD analysis project Ga0068877, IMG submission 66437) | Freshwater lake microbial communities from Lake Erie, under a cyanobacterial bloom - NOAA_Erie_Diel6S_1000h metaG | ecosystem: Environmental > Aquatic > Freshwater > Lake | place: USA: Ohio, Lake... | reverse complement strand
CAAGGTCGGCGAAGCCGGAGAGCGCAGCGATCGTAACCTTGCCTTTGCAAATATTCATGGCTACCATCGCGGGTGTGATGGGTGGGCGAAACTCACCCACAAATTCTTTCGGGGACCCTCATTTTCGTATCCAAGGAGGTGGGCTCCTTCGACCTTTAGCGACAATTCCATCGATCGATATTGATGCTCACGACAAGGCGTTATTCGGACTCGCAGCTGAGCATGCTGAGCGGATCTTTCTCGACGTAAAGTCGCACGAAGACTTGAGGCCTCAGATTCAACAACTCAGAGAGCTGGCTGCGGTACGCAGACGAAATGTCAAAATTGCACTGCATCTTTCAATCGTCACCCGTGATACTGAAGAAGAGGCATGGTCAGATTCTGAACGATGGGCGTCGAAAGTCCTTACTGAGAACGAATCTCACCACAGTGTCGTGATCGGAAGTCATCAATCAGTCATCGACAGATTGTTGCGATGGAAGGAAATCGGTGTCGATAGCCTTGTGCTGTCTTCCTATCCCCATCTCGAGGAAGCTCTTCGTGTCAGTGAGGAGATCTTGCCTTCTCTGCGTTCTTCCAGCACAAGTGAGACTCTCGTATCTTTAGGTAGCAATCCTCCAGGAGTACGTCCATGACACTTGAGTTCAATTGGTTCATTCCTGCTGACGGAGACGGTCGTCATCTTATCAATTCGAGTTTACCGCACTTAAAGGACAAAGCACGTGGCAACCGTCCGCCCACTTTCGAATACTTACTGCAGGTGGCTCGAGCTGCGGAGCAGGGTCGATTCAAGGCAGTCTTGATACCGACAGGGTCGAGTTGTGAAGATTCCTGGCTTCTTGCGTCTGCTCTTGCTTCTCAAACCACTCGACTGAAGTACCTTGTAGCATTTAGGCCTGGCTTCGAGTCGCCAGCTTTTGCCGCGGAGAAAGCTGTGGCTCTCCAAGCTCTGAGCGGGGGGCGTCTTCTTTTGAATGTCGTCACTGGCAGCAGTATGGCAGAACAAAAGTCCTATGGGGACTTCCTTGATCACGAAGCTCGATACCGACGCACTGATGAATATCTTACTATCGTCCGCCGACTCTGGTCCGGCGAACGCTTCGACTTCTCCGGCCGCAACTATCACTTTCGGCAAGCTAGTCTATCTAAAATCCCTCATTCTGTTCCGGTCCTCTACTTTGGGGGTGCCTCTGCTGAGGCAGAAAAAGTTGCCTCAACTCATGCTGATGTTTACCTACTTTGGGGTGAGACACCTTCAATGGTGAGGGAAAGGCTCCAAAGAGTTAGAAAACTTGCTGAACAACAAGGAAGATCGCTACGCTTTGGCATCCGCCTTCATATCATTGCTCGAGAAACAGAAGCTGTAGCATGGCGTGAAGCTCAAAGGCTCATCGACGAACTTCCCGATCAAGCAATCAAAGAAGCCCAAAAGGCTCTAGCGTCACAGGAATCCGTGGGTCAAGCGCGCATGAGGAGTCTCCATCAAGGAAAGCGCGGATCTCATGTTCGTGATCTCGAAGTGTATCCCAATCTATGGGCTGGCATCGGTCTGGTTCGTACCGGCGCGGGCACTGCTCTGGTTGGCAGCTATCCTCAGGTGATCGAACGAATTCAAGAGTATCAAGACCTAGGAATCGATACGTTTATCTTGTCAGGCTATCCGAACCTAGAAGAAGCGATCCGCGTCGGTGAAGAGATTCTACCAGCTTTTGATTCTGCTTTGATTCCGCAGGATACACTATCACGATTTGATCGAAGCATGATTTCATTCTCTTGAGCGAGCTAAGGGGATTTCCCTTAGCTCGTATGGCTCAACGAACGAATTGAAGAGCATCACGGATGGTCGACCCATGAAAATCTGGTCGGTGACTCGAGCCACGAATCGTCCAAAGTCCAATCCTAGAGTCTTCTTCGCAGAGTGACCATTCATCTACGTCAGTGTCGGGATCGAGCACATCCAAACGAGAAGTGTCCGTGGGTGGAGATCCCGGTGGAGGCACATAGGGAGATCCCACTGATTCTCGTGCTAATGGTTCCGAATGATGACGTTTGCATTTTGCAGACCTCACACGTTGAGCAATTGAATCCTGAGCACCTGGAAACCTCCAATCGCCTGCGTAAGGGATCACGGAATCCTCCATGCCATGAATATGGAGAGCGTTGAGTGCCTGTGGCAATCGACAACGAGAGGGGTCGCGAAAAGAAGCTCCTGCAATAACGATGATACCTCGCACCAGATCCGGGTGCTCACAGGCTATGCGATAAGCCATGAATCCCCCGTTAGAGTGCCCCATTATATAGATCTTCGTAGGATCTATCATAACGACCCTCTGGGACTCAAGAACCAGATGGAAGAGGTAGGCAACATCATCAACACCTGTTCTTAGGAAGTCACAGCATCCCGGTGTGGCATGCCAGAATCTTCGACCCATAAAATCGGTTTTTCCTTCGGGTAGGAGGACAGCATAGCCCATAGCAAGCGCCTCACGCGAAGCACCGATCCAGTTATCTGAGACAGCAGCATACCCCCCATACCCATGAAGGTAGAGCAGCAAAGGAAGCGGCTTATCCGGCCGGACTCCATCTGGTAAGAGGAGAGTGGCTGGCCGCTTGCTACCAATCGTAAGCTGACCAGCAAAAGCTGGAAAGTTCGTAAGAGAGACCAAAGCCATGGTCCAGATCCAACGGAGCATAGTGAAACCTCACAGATGCAAAGGATTTAATTTGAACATAAATGAGTTCTGAGGCGAAACGAACGAAACAAAAGTTAGAAGCTTAGATCAGATCGAGAATAAGTAGATTCCGGCGAGATGGCACCACCTGACTCTGTGTAGAATTCTCTGTCAATCTCCGCAAAAGTCTTTGAACGATGATAAGCTTCTGACTGTATCGATGGGAGTGACGTTCAAGTTGGTCGTTCTTTATTGCGATCAGCGGAGAAATTTTGTTCATGACACCTCGGTATAAGCTTATTCCATTCTGCCTTCATGCAACTGTCTTGAATGAAATTTTTAGTACAAATTCAGTTGACTGACATGGAAGGTTTCAGGGACTATCAGCCCGTTGAAACCTCTTAATCAAATGTGTGGCCGAAGTGGGATTCTTTGAGCAAATCGATCATCAAGCTCAAGGGCCAAGGCCGCTTCTCCTCTATGGTCATTGACGCTATCCTCCCACTTAGAGTTATCACGATATCCTGAGTGCTTGATGCAGTCTGGTATCAGTGCCGAGTGTATTGCATGGGGCTCGTATCGCCCCTCGTACCTCAGTTCTGAGAACTTTAAATGAAGCGTCTCTGGTGTCTCTCCCACAGAACCGTGTCCTAACCGCACATGCTAATCGGTAGCGAATACTTGGGGGGGAGGGGGGGGGTGAAATGTCATGACATACTGTTGATAGGGATCTCGAGGCAGCAAGTTTTCAGTCAGATTTTTCTCGATTTTAGCAGCGCGCTTTCCAAAGAAGCTCGAGAAAAACCTCCCTTACTTCCAGCTGACAGGCACAGCATGCTCAAAGCCACAATCCCCGTTTGAGTAACGGACACGCAGAAAGCTAGAGTAGTCCTGGAGCCAAGCATCTCGCTAAATGGCTGAGGATGAGCGCCAGGTATCATAAACAAGGCCTTGGACAGATCGGTCTGAGTCGGGTCTCCAGTACTCCCCGGGCAGCTGCATCCAGCCGACTTTGTTCGCCCCTCATCAAGGCTTGTCGAGCGATTGTTCGCGCTTCGTCCCATTTTTGTCGAGCCGCAGCCGGGTCCTGGCTTTGTAGAAACTGCCCCCAAGCTGAGAGAATCTCGGCTGCTTGCGCTAACCCCCAAAGCTCTTGCTCTTCTGCACGACCCGTCGCCTGATCCAGGGCAAGCCAGAACTTCCGACTTTCCAAGTTGGCATTGATTGCTTCCTGCCAACGACTTTGCTCCCGTAAGGTCGCAGCGAGATGATTCCAACTGGTGCCCAAAGCTCGCTGGCGAGCCAACCCCTCAGGCATCGACATCCCTAGTTGAATCGATTCGCGCAACCACACTTCAGAGGCAAAATGATTGCGAAGACGATAACTTGTCTGATCGAGGCTGATAAGGGCCTCGTGCTGTTCCTCGAGTGAACCGTACGCGCGCAGGTAGAGGTATTGCATATGATGAAAGAAATAGGCGTCGGTCCATTGCTGACGCTGACGATGCCACCAAGCTATCTTTTGTAAACTCTTTGCTGCTACTCTCCTAGAGGCTGGCGACAGCTGTGCTGCTTGATCGCGGAGAGCTTCATAGTTGGCCATAAGGTTCTTCCATCCTCGCTCATAAGAACCTAAATTCATCTGAGCTTCGCCTATCAAGTAGCGGGTCCAAATCAACTGGTCATCGTCTTGGGGTTGGAAGTTTTGAAGAATCCCCTGCACATCACCCTGTCTCCCCTCAGCTGCGGCACGAGCTGCGTCCTGGAGCGGCCCCTTGGGAGCTTCTAGCTGAGATCCAGCAAGAGTCTGAGGGGCCGGACGCGGCTCGACATGCTCCGACCAGCTCACGCAACCCCAGTTCACCGCCAAAACAATCAAAAAAAGCCAAGAGCTACAGGATGTCCGCACGGCTATACCTCACCTCTACGATACAGTCTCCATCATACAGGGGGCCGCCATTCCCTGAAACCAACAAGCGCCATGCGGGACAGCTTTACATGCCGCTCAGACTATAATAAAGTGACGCACTCAGGCTGCTGAGGCTCCCTGCATGGGATCCCAGTTCTTCGGCCCCAGAGTCCTAGGCTGAGATACTCAAAGATCTGAGGCTGTCCGCGGCAAGGTCACGGGGCTTACACAGGAAAGTCGTCTTTGTCCTTGCCTTTATGGATTATTTCAGTAGAAATGACGCACGCAAGCGGTTGGTTGTATATGTCCTGAGGTCCCATGCAAAAGGTTCGCGTTTTCCTCAATCATCGAGCTTCCCACGGCCAGGATCAGAAGTGGGAAGAACTTATCGAGCGCCATTTGTTCCGCAGCCGACTCGAATTCATTCATCCGAGCGATCTTGATGAACTTAAGGCCGAAATTGATCGAGCGATCGCCGATCAGGTCGATGTCGTTATTTCCGTGGGGGGCGATGGAACCTTCCACACCCTCATCCAAAGACTGGCCCATCAACAGACTCGCTTTCTGGTGCTTCCAGCCGGGACGGCCAACGATCTTGCACGGGAGCTGGGAATGAATAAGCGGCTGAATCGTGCACTTGAATGTGTCCGGCGCGATGAATGGAAAGCGATCGATCTGATTACGGTCAACGGGTCCTGTATGGCAACCAATGGTGGTGTGGGACTTGTGGGCGATGTCGCGATGAAGATCAATACACTGCGCGGACAGATCCCTGGCTTTAGAAGTCTCATGGCAGGCCTTAAGCATCAGATTTACAGTCTAGCGCTCGGCGTGGAAGTTCTTCGCCATCGCACTCAGTATGTGCCGGTCCGTATTCAAGCCAAGGAGTTCAGTGCTGAACTCGAAACACCCTTGCTGATGATCAACAATCAACCGACTATCGCCGGTAGTTTCTTGATCGCACCTGAGACGCGGAATGACGATGGACGTTTTAATGTCACGATCTTTACCCACAAACATTTTTACGATCTTGTGACGGCACTTTATCGCGTGCGACGCCAAGTGCCCCCGGCTAACGATCCGCAAATCATCTCGTTCGAAACGGATCGGGTGACGATAGAGCATCTCGCCAAGGGTCGTCCCCCCCTTGCCTTTCTTGGAGATGGCGAACTTCTGGACCACAGTTCCCACTTTGAGATCGGAATTCAACCCTCGATCCTGAGGGTTTATAGCCCGACACTCGAGAGGCATGCCCAGGGTTCTCCTCATCTATCTGCACAACTTACGGACGCAATGGTATGAGCAAGATACTCCTAACAGGTGGTAGTACGTTTTTCGGCCAGGAGCTCTGTCAGCAACTCCTCGGTCACGGCTACCAGGTTTTGGCAGTGACGCGTCGAACCACGTCGCTGCTTCCTAAGAGACCAGGCCTCGAGTGGCTACAAATGGACCTTTCCAATCCTCAGGGTATTGATGCGACCTTATTCACAGAACGAGCTTCAGACATTCGATACATCATCCATGCAAGTGCTCATCACGAGACTCGGGCACCTTACCCGGAACTCTACCAACGGCATGTGCTCAGCACCTCGCACTTGCTGGACGTCGCACGCAATTTGCCACAGTTGGAACATTTCTTCCTGATCAGTACGCTGGAGGTTGGAGGACATGAGCACGAGCTTCTGTCAGAGCAGTGGCCTTCGGTTGGTGTCAATTTAAGTCCCTGGGCTCAAAGTAAGGCAGCTGCCGAGAGCATGTTGGCTGCCAGCGATCTGTCCTGCGGTCGTTCCATCCTGCGTTTAGCGGAAATCGTTGGTCATTCACAGACAGGTTATATTCCTGAGTTGAGCGGTTCGCTACGCTTGCTGGAAACGCTTCAGACGCTTCTTCGCTGGCGATCACTCTGGAAGCGTACCGTGTTCTTTCCTTTTCCCTTCGACGAGGCTGCACGCCTCTACCTACTCCCCGTTGATGAAGCTGCTCAGACGGTCGCACGACTTCTCCCTCTCGCGGCTCAGAGCCATCCACTCGAGGTGATGCATGTTGTCGGCTATGGGGAAGGGGTTTCGGTTCGGCAATTGCTGCGTTATATGTTAGAACATTATCGCTTCGATCTCGAACCCCTGCCGCTTTCGACACATATCTGGCCAGATTTTTTGCTGCACACATTGCATATTCCACCCGAGATGCTGAATTTTCTCCGTCATCGGACCCGCTATCAAGCTAATCGTGTGAAAGAGCTTCTGCCCCATCAGGTCTACAGTCATCCTCGTCGATGGCAGGCTCACCTGCTTGAATACGCCAGCACTCGACTTGCGACTCCTAGGAGTTCGACATGAAACGTATTGTCAGCCTGTCCCTCGGCAGTTCCCAACAAAATTTCGATCGAATCATCTCTTTGGGTTCGACACAGTTTCATATCGCCCACTACGGTTGCGATCACGATATCGAACTTTTTGAAAGCCTTGCACGAGTCCATGATGGAGCTTGCGATGTCATCGCGCTTTCTTGCCTACCTCCCAGTTTGCAGCTCGATCGTCAGACCATCGTACATCAGGAAGTCAAGCGACTGCAGGATGCCATTCAGAAAACGTCGTGGGTCGACGGTGAAAAGCTCCGCGATGTTTACATGAACTGGGTGCTCTCTCGAGCCCAAAAACAGGGTGTCCTGACACTTGAGAAGAAGAACGTGTCCTTTCTTTCTGGCCTCGGCCAATGGAAGCTCGCCCAGCACATCGCCCCCCTGGCCCAATCTGTCAGTTTTCTGGATAGTTATCTGCACTTTCAGGTGCCCCTCGTCCTCAAAGGTTTACCACAAATTCAGACCTATCTGCGTCGCATGACTCCCGTTCTCAAGCGTCGTCCCTTGAAACGGTGGGGCCATCGATTGCCACTCAATGGCATAGGCTTGGACCAAGCCCTCGGCTCGGCGCTCGAGGCCGATATCATTGTCGCGACCCCACGACTCTTGCAGTGGGTCGAAATCGAAGCACTTCGGAACAAGACGCTGCTACTCGACGAAATGAACGAGACGACCGCAGCAGCGCTTCGTTCTGTCGGCGTTTACAATGTTTGGTACGCCCAGCCTCAGTTGGCACCCGAACACGGATCCCTGCCGTTGGCTGTCATGGAAGCGATCATTATGCTGCGTCGAGAGCACGAGGACCCCTTGTGCGAGGACGATATCGTAAACTTTATTTTGAAACATGACATCAAGGCCGATCTTCACCCACTCTATCCCGAGCGGCGCGAACCCCTGCGCAAATACGCCTTTGTCGTGCACCCACTTAGTCAACGTGATCTATTCCGTCACCCGATCCTCAAGCACTTAACTTTTCTTCCGGACTCCTGGAACAAAAAGATAGAGCACTGGCTTGCTAGAGCACCCGGCATGGTCTATGGAGAGGTGCAAGGTGTGCAAAGCGAAGCCAATGGAGTGCAAGCTCATGGCCTTCTTTATACTCTCTTTGCGACCCCACGCGAGATGCTTGAGGCCAAACCTGAAGACATCTATGCGCGTTTGGTGACGATCTGTGAGGACGCCCAAAAGAAAGGTGTGTCGATCATCGGTCTCGGCGCTTTCACTAAAATCGTAGGAGACGCAGGTCTGACTGTCGCCAAACGGAGTCCGGTGCCGGTCACGACCGGCAACTCGTTGTCCGCAGCGGCCACTCTTTGGGCCGCCCGGGATACCTGTGCTCGTCTAGGCTTCATCACCTTCGATCGGGCCAAACACCAAAAAGTATCCGCTCGAGCTATGGTCATAGGTGCGACCGGCAGCATCGGCAAGGTCTGTGCAAAAATCGTTTCGCAGGTCTTCGACCATGTCGTGCTTGCGGCCACCAATGGCGCTCGACTGATGGATCTCCGTCAAGATCTGCTCGATATGTGTCCCGAGACTCATATTGAGATAACAACCCAACCCGATCGCCACGCAGGAGCGTGTGACCTGATCATCATCGCGACCAGTGCCACGGAAGGCGGAGTACTTGATATCGATGCTATCAAGCCCGGTTGCGTGGTCTGTGACGTGAGTCGTCCCTTGACTTTTACGGCACAAGAAGCGATGCGACGTCCCGATGTTCTCATCATCGAGAGCGGCGAAATCGAGCTACCAGGACAGGTGGAGATAAACTGTGATATTGGTCTTGAGAAATCAGTTGTTTATGCCTGTCTTGCCGAAACAGCCTTACTAGCCCTCGAGGGTCGATTCGAGTCTTACACGCTTTCGCGCAATATCAATCACAAAAAAGTCATTGAGATCTATAAAATAGCGAAGAAACATGGAGCCCAACTCGCAGCCATTCGAAGCCCGAATGGGGTAGTGACCCAGCAGGAGATCGATCTGTGCCGGGAGCACGCGGAAAAAGCCCTCAAGACTTGGAGATCCCGTGAATCCAAAGACCGAGTACTTCTCCCAGCTGAACTACACGCTGGCCAATGAAGACACGGACCTCGAGCTAGCCATTGTCCGCAAGATGGGTGCTCGTCACGTATTGGCTGTCTGCGGCAGCGGCGGTCGTTCGCTGCCTTTGGCTGCCGCCGGTGCTGAGTCACTGACCTGTCTTGATCTTGCTGACGAACAGCTCTGGCTCGCAGCCTTGCGCCTGGCGACGATCTTACAACTCAGCTTCCAAGAGTTTTGTCTGTTTTGGGGCTTTCCTCCCTGCCAACCCGAGGCAGATTGTGCCCAGCGCAAGAAGTTGTTTGAGTCGCTGCATCTGGAGAGTTCAGTCCATGACTTTTTCCAAAAATTGTTTCAGGAACAGAAGTGGCAAGGCCTGATCTATGTCGGTGGATGGGAACGTTCAATTATCAGCGTGCCCAAGCTGTTGCGTCCGCTGTTTGGTCGATTCTACGACCGCATCTTCGCTTTTGAGGATATGGCATCACAAGTACGCTATATGAACCAAAAGCTTGATAGCTTCTTATGGAAGTTACTACCTCGACTCGTGCTGAGGGTCTTTGGTAACGCAGCCTATTTCAATGCTAAGCTCTATAAGGGCCGGTTCGTTCGTAAGAATATTCCAGAAGGCTACTTTGATTTTTACCGGAATGCTTTTCGTAAGATGTTTGCCACAGGCCTTAACCGAAAGAACTTCTTTCTGCAACTGGTGTTTCTCGGCCGCCTTAAGTATCCCGAAGGTAACCCCATTGAGGCCCAAGTGGAGGTCTTTGCAGCAGCCAAGCAGAGCCTTCTCCAGACAACCCGAGTCCGTTTCGTCAAGGCGAGCATCTTTGACTTCGCTGCTCGGGGCGAACAAGCCTTCGACTTCGTGTCACTCAGCGATGTCCCCTCCTATCTGGAAGGTGAGCTTGAGCGAGAGTATCTGCAGGCCCTGCGGCCAAGCCTAGCTCCAGGAGCGATCGTGGTGAGTCGTTGTTATCTCAGGGTACCTGAATTTACTGATCTAACAGGTTTTGATGATGTAAGCAGCGACTTTGCGGAAGCCATCAATCACGAAAAGATGCAGATGTACCGGATCTTCGTCTTTCGCTACCGAGGTTGACCCACCTAACCTGATTTGTTATACAGAGCCCCTCTGTCGTCCCACGAGGGGTTTTCCATGTCCCGCAACCCGTTTAGAGCCAGGGTGACTCATCTCTCAAGCCAGGGCCTGGGAGTCCTCAAAGATCCCGAAGGTCAGACTTGCTTTGTCCGCGGCGTTTGGCCGGGGGATGAAGGACTTTTTCGCTCAACGGACGAACGAGACGGCAGCTATCGATTCGCGGAACTTGTAGCTCTAGAGGTGGAATCCCCCGATCGGCAGTCAGTTCCCTGCCCGCATTTCGGCCTCGGCGCCCAGGATTGTTACGGCTGTCCCTGGATGGTAGCAAGCTACCCCGCTCAATTGCGGCAGAAAGAACATCGCGTGCGCTATGCTCTCGAGCGTCTGGGGCTGAAAAATCCACCCCTAGCTCCCATTTGGGCTGCTCCTGAACCCATGGGGTACCGGTCTCGGGCTCAATTCAAGACAGACGGTCAAGTGATCGGTTATGCGGGCCGGCAGGGACAATGCATTGCTCCGGTCCAGGATTGCATGATCCTGAGTTCGACCTTGCGAGATGTGTTGAAAGGTCTGCGCGGTCGTTTGCCAGAAGCAAGCTGGAAGCCGACCGAACCTCATCACTGGATCTTCATCGATGTGGATGAGGATTGTCATCTCGAAAGCATTGTGATCAATCGACGTCGCCCCTTTCAGCAGGCCAACAAACTGCAGAACGTACGCATGCGGACCTGGATTGAAGAGCGGGCCCGCTTGGCCCCCGGCCCTCTTCTCGAGCTGTTTGCAGGGTCTGGAAATTTCACCGAAGTCCTGGTCACAACTCACCATCAGTCCATCACAGCGATCGAAGTGGCCGCAAGCGCCGTACAAAAGTTAACAGAACGCGCTTGGCCCCAGGTCCAAGCCAAACGCCTTGATCTCTACAAACCAACGGCTGTAAGAGAGATTCAGCAGCTTTATCCCGACACAGCGACCTTGGTGGTCAATCCCCCGCGCGACGGACTGAGGCAGCTCGCCCGCCTCCCGGCAGGTCTCCCGAAGCTGCAAGACATGCTTTACATTTCATGCGATCCAGGGACGCTCGCCCAAGATCTCAGGCGCCTGGTGGATCAGGGTTTTTATCTCGTCACCGTGCAAGCGCTCGATCAGATGCCCCACACTCCCCACGTCGAAGTGTTAGTCCATCTGTCAAGAGCCTGAGACAAGAATCTTCGGGTGAAAAAGAAGAATCGTGTGACTCATAGCTCACGCGACGGACAACACGATACCTGTGACTCAAGCACACGCAACGAACAACTCGATGCATGTAACTCGGAGCTCATGCGACGAACAACTCGATGCTTGTGACTCATGGCTCACGCAACGAACAACTCGATGCATGTAACTCGGAGCTCATGCGACGAACAACTCGATGCATGTAACTCGGAGCTCATGCGACGAACAACTCGATGCATGTGACTCATGGCTCACGCAACGAACAACTCGATGCATGTAACTCGGAGCTCATGCGACGAACAACTCGATGCATGTGACTCATGGCTCACGCAACGAACAACACATGTTCGAACGACCTGGGCAGCCGCTCCTGCATCGTTTTTTGCACTCGATCTTTTGCATCCAAGCAGGCACATTAGGGTCAGTTTGCACCTCTATTCTGCTGGTTTGGCAGTGCTGTCATAGAAAGGCTCAGTATGCGATATCAACAGCTCGTACTCCTCGCGACTCCGTGTCTCCTTTGGATAGCCAGCGCTTGCGTCAGCCCCCAGAATGACCGAGCTCCTGCCCGTGTCGAACTCCCAACAGGCCAGGACTTTACGCGGTTCCAGGAGCGTTTCCTGGAGCAACTCTGGCGCCTCGACCCCGACTGGGCCCTCGAAGTGGGCTACTATCGCTATAAAGACCAATTGGTGATACCCGACCAGGCGCATCGAGAGCGATTCCTCGATTTTTGCCGTTCTATGTCGGCTGAGTTGAAGAGCATCCCCCACTCCACTCTCAGTCCGGTGCAGCAGGTCGATTATAAGCTGGTTGAAAACTTTCTGGTCTCGAGCATCTGGGAGATTGAAACATTTCAGGATTTCCGTTGGAATCCAGCTCAGTACAATATCGGCTCGTCTATCGCCAGCCTGTTCGAAGCGCAGAGTTTGAGCCTCGAAGAACAATTACAAGCCGCAACCGCTAAGCTCGAACGAGCAGGACGCTACTACGCTGCGGCCCAAGCATCGATCGACAATCCGACCCGAGAGCATACCGACCTAGCTATTTTGCAGCATTCGGGACTGATCCAAGAGTGGGAAACCGTCTACCTCCCCAAGGTCAACCAGTCTAAGCTGACGGATGCTGAGAAAAAGCGTTTTCTAACCAGCGTGACAGAGGCAAGTCAAGCCGTACGCAAGCACGTTGCATGGCTAGAGGGACTGAAAGGCCGCTTGAAGGGGAAGAAGGCCCGAAGTTTTCGCCTAGATCCCGCTCTCTACCGGCAGAAATTCATCTACGAACTTGGCTCGAGCTACAGTCCAGAAGAGATCTACCAAAAGGCTCTTTTAGCTCGCGATCGCACCCTCGATGCCATGGAAAAGCTGGCGGATGAGCTCTATCCTCGTTACAGCAAACAACACACTCCGCCCAAGGATCGACTCCTCAAGATTCGCGCCGTCGTTGCAGCCTTGTCTCAAAAACACCCTGAGCCGGCACGCTTTCGTGAAACGATCGCGGCCCAGATTCCCCAGCTTGAAGCCTTCGTCCGCGCTAAGGATCTCCTCTATCTCGATCCAACCAAACCTTTGATCGTTCGGGATACTCCCCTTTACGCGCGCGGCGTGGCTGGCGCTTCTGTCGACTCACCCGGTCCCTTTGATAAAGCAGGCGAAACCTACTACAACATCACTCCCCTCACGGACTACTCGACCGAAGAAGCGGCCAGTTATCTGCGCGAATACAATGATTATACCCTGCAGGTCTTGAATATCCACGAAGCCATCCCAGGACACTACACACAACTTGTGCATGCTAACAAATCGCCCAGTCTCATTAAGAGCTTATTTGGTAATACGACCATGATCGAGGGTTGGGCGGTTTACGCCGAACGTATGATGCTCGAGGAGGGTTATGGACAGCAGAGCCCAGAACTATGGTTCATGTATTACAAATGGCATCTACGTGTCATTCTGAATACGATTCTTGACTATGAAGTCCACAACAAGAATCTCGATGAAAAGGCTGCCCTAGCGATGCTGCAAGGCGTCGGTTTCCAAGAAGCTGCTGAGGCCCGGGAAAAGTGGAAACGAGCCACCTTGAGTCAGGTCCAGCTAGCCAGCTACTTCACCGGCTACACGGAGATCTATGGGTGGCGTGAGCAACTCAAAGCAGCCAAAGGTAAGACCTTCAACCTGCGGCAATTCCACGATGAATTTTTATCTTTTGGAAGCGCACCCGTGAAGTACATCAGAGACATGATGCAGATCAAGCTACAAGCTTCCGCCGATTGATCGGCCTATAGGAGGGCAGAACGTTATGAAGGCAGGAAAAGTTGAACTGGCAGCACCGATCGAAGGGCGGTCGCCGTCTCATCTCTTCAAAGAACTCACCCACACTGCGGTGATTGTATCAGCACTGGGCTATTTTGTGGACATCTACGACTTGGTGCTTTTCAGCATCGTTCGCAAGCCGAGTCTCGAGGCCCTTGGAGTGACAGGCCCCCAGCTACTCAGTGATGGTGTTTATCTCCTCAACATGCAAATGGGCGGCATGTTGCTCGGTGGCTTACTCTGGGGGATATTGGGTGATAAGCGAGGCCGGATTTCCGTCTTATTCGGTTCCATTCTGCTCTACTCGGTCGCCAATATTCTCAATGCCTTCGTCACCGATGTGCAGACTTACGCCATCCTGCGTTTTGTCGCCGGCATAGGTCTTGCGGGCGAACTCGGTGCAGCGGTTACTCTGGTCAGTGAATCGCTCAGCAAAGAGAATCGTGGTTATGCGACAGCTCTCATTGCAGGGATCGGTGTATCAGGAGCGATCCTTGCAGGGCTCGTGGCCAAATATTTCGATTGGAAGGTTGCTTATATCATCGGTGGCGTACTGGGGCTCGCGCTCTTAGGGCTTCGAGTCAAAATGTTTGAGTCGCCACTGTTTCGTCAGCTCGATCAAGCTCAGTCCAAGATCCGTCGTGGTCAGTTTCTCATGCTGTGGACCAATGCCTCTCGGTGCAGCCGCTATCTAGCCTCCATTCTGATCGGTATTCCTATCTGGTTCGTGGTGGGTGTGCTAGTGACCTTCGCTCCAGAGATCACCCAAGAACTCGGAGCGTCGGGGCCTGTGTCAGCAGCTACCGGCATCATGTGGGCTTACGGTGGCTTGGTGATCGGTGATCTTGGGAGTGGGTTTCTGAGCCAGCTGCTGCGGAGTCGCAAGAAGGTCGTATTCGGCTTTCTCGTCGCTCTTACAGCCCTGATGCTGACCTATCTCAATAGCAGGGGTCAAAGTCCGAGCTACTACTACGGTCTCTGCTTTCTGCTCGGTATAGCAGCTGGCTATTGGGCGGTGTTTGTAACCGTGGCAGCCGAACAATTTGGGACGAACCTGCGAGCGACGGTTGCTACGACGGTGCCCAATTTTGTGCGTGGTCTCCTGGTTCCTATGACTCTGGCTTTTCAATCTCTTCAGGCCTCCCTTGGCTTGAAGACTTCCGCGCTGATTGTCGGTTTGATTGCAGTCGGCATTGCTTTCTTCGCAGCCATGACATTGGAAGAAACTTTTGGCAAGGACTTGAACTTCATGGAAGGTGACGGCCTTTCCTGAACGGCCTTCGGCTACGGGACGGAGGCGACCGACCTCCGGCTACACGGGACGGAGGCGACCGACCTCCGGCTACACGGGACGGAGGCGATCGGCCTTCGGCTAAGGGACGGAGGCGACCGACCTCCGGCTACACGGGACGGAGGCGACCGACCTCCGGCTACACGGGACGGAGGCGACCGACCTCCGGCTACACGGGACGGAGGCGACCGACCTCCGGCTACACGGGACGGAGGCGACCGACCTCCGGCTACGGGACGGAGGCGATCGGCCTCATCTGCCGCCGACTGATTCTTACTTTCGATAAAGTTTCATCATCATTCCGCTAAAGCCGAGTGTCTTCCATCTATTTTTGCCTTTCCTTAGCTGTCTCATTTTGCATCTCTTGCACTCCGATTATATCCCACATTGGATCGGCTTGCCTTGGAAAGGGTATTCTTATGGCGGACACTCACATTCACCAGCAGACTTCGGGTCATGGGACAGATGCCGGCAGCCCGAGTCGATCTGAGCTCCATGCTCTCGAACTTCGCATCGCGGAGCTGACAGGAGTGGCCGAATTCCTAGCACAGAAGATCTCCTTGTCCCAAGGGCACATCGAGCGCCTCGAACGGGACATCGAAGACTCTCGACGCCTCAAGGCTCAAGCTGAAGCCGAACTTCAGGCCCAAGAAGAGATCCATTCCACGCGGCGTCGCGCGGTCCAAAAGCTCGAAGCAGAAATCGAGCGTCACGAGTCCACGATCAACAACCAACAAGAACGGATTCGAACTCTGGCGGAGACGATCGATATCGCCGATAAACGCAGCAAGCAAGTCATCGACTCAATTCAGGCCGAGACTAACGATAAGCTGAAGGGTCTTCAGCAAGAGTTCGAAGCGGAGCGGGAACGGATCCGCATCACGCTAGAGGTCCAGCGCAACGAGACGCAAGCTGAAATCAGACAATTCACCGAAGACCTTCATGCAGCACGCAAAAAGCAGTTGAGAGCTTTGGAGATTGAGACACAGGCTGCCAAGAAGCGTGCTGATGAGGACCTTGCCAAGATGAACCTTGAATCTCGGCAACGTGCCGAAGGTCTGATCCGTGCAGCGGAAACGACCGCCCAGGAGCTCACGCGAGAATCGGAGGCATCAGCCCGCCGTCTCTTGGCCGAAGCCAACCAAAAGGCGACCGATCTCATCCGTGCAGCTCAGCTCGAAGCAGAAGATGTCCGCCGCCGCTCTCATCACGCGGAGGTCAACTTTCTGAAAGAAAAGAATCAAGGCTTGGCCGACATGAAGCTCTTTCTCAGCAAGGCTAAAGACGACGCCCAAGCCACCATCACGGAAGCCATGCGGGTAGCGACTGACACACGCTATGCTGTGGAGAAGGAAAACGAGTTAAAAATCGCTCAGACCAATCAAAAGATCATGCAAATGACCAAAGCCGCAGAAGGCGAAGCTCAGGAGCATCTTGAAAAGGTCAGAGCTGAATTGTTTCGTCTAACCCAAAAGCAAGAGACCGATCTGGCCCAGAAAAAGCGTGAAAACGAAGAGGCGATCGCCCACGAACGTCAACGGGCAGAAGAGGAGGTCCGCACCATTCTCACGAGTGCCAGAGATCTTGCTCAGTCTATCATCGAAGCGGCGAATCAAGAAAAATCCTATAAGTTTGAGGAGCTCAAGGCAACTGAGGCCTCTCTTGTTCAGTCCGCACGCCAGTTAGCTGATGGATTGACCCAAGAAGCAGAAACAACAGCTCTGAAGCTGGTCGACGAGGCGAGGCTGCGAGCGGCATCGGTCGACAAGCAAATCGAGAGCATTGTACTCAGGGCGCAGGAGCAAGCGAACGCAATTCAAGCTACCGCTGACGCCTACTGCGAACGCGTCAAACGTGAAGTTCCTGACCCAGCCCTCTGGGAATCCGAGCTAGCGCGTATGCGTCGGGAGGAACAGGAACGATTGAAAGCTCTGATAGACCCCACCGTAAAGAACTATCTAAAGGCGATCGACATGGCGATTTCCGACATCTTCGTCCAACTCCCCACCAAGTACCACAGCAACAAGGTCATACAAGACTTCGCTAATGCAATTGCCGGAATCCAACACCGGAAGAATCTGGTGAATTTTGCAGAATTGGTTCCGAAACTCGCGTCTCAGAAAGTGCCTACTTCGGCATCACAAACTTCCATGAAGAAGAGCTCCTGAGATCTTGCGTTAGATAACGTCCCTAGGCAGCGACGCATCGGGGGCATTCCTGGACGCTTACTAACTCGCTTCAGGATGGCTGATATCCTGCCGCAAGCGCTCACAGAGTTCGCGGTAGCGTGCCGCTCCAAGTTGTGACCAGAATGGATGCTGAAAAAACTCTATCATAGGCTGTTCAGCGAAGAGGTCCGCTTGGGCTGCCACTCGTGCTAGAGCCTCGGTATGGGCGATCTCCGCTGATTGTGACTGGGCCTCAAGTCCATGAAGCGTCGAAACATCCACCAGGAAAACGAAAAGCCCAACGATCTGCTCATGATGGGTGACAAACGACAGATGCACCTTAAACTCCAGATGCTGCTTACCCATTTGATAGCTGACACTGCTCGGAAAAAGCCGGCGAATACGCTCAGCTTGCACGTCGGCATCATCACTAGCGACGTGCAGCTGGGCCTCCAATTGTTCAGACTGCAAGGGAAAGTGAGGCCCCGCAACCTGCATTTTGCTAAAAACGTATTCCAGGTCAGCAAAGGATTGGACGTCCATGCCAAGCGTTGTACGGAGGAAGGTTGAATACTGAGACGAGACCACCCAGTCTCCACTCTCATGTCGGGTCAAAGTGATTATGCCAGTTGGCAAAGCTCCAATGATACTTGCTAACTCCGAGGTCCTTTCTGCAATCTTACGATCAAGGTTATCAATTTCATACTGCAACCTTCGGGTCAGAATCTTGATTTCCCGCTCCTGAATCTCGACACGACTGAAGGCTTCTGAGATGCGAGTCGCAAGGAGCACAGCCATCGTGACGATCGAAAACAAGTAACCGAGAGGATGGAAACTCGGATTCAATTCAAGATTCAGTCGAGTGTTGGTCACTTCCATCGCTGTCGAGGTCAGAATTGTCAAAGAACAGAGAACGAAGACTAGAATGGCTGTCCTCTTGTTTCGGTAGGCTTTGACAATCGTGCTCATCAGAGTCCACAGGGTCATGATGATCAGAATGTAAGCGATCAGCAGAAAATAAAGATAGTGATCCGGACCGCCAAAAGGAAGGAACAGAGCGGCTGCAACCGAGCCATACCTAGCACTTTTAGTCCATCGCGCCCCGACATCTCTGGGAAATATCCCCTGCACCATTGCAATCGTGGCAGGCAGCAGCAAATAGAGCGTCCCGATCTCTAGACGCCAAAAGAGGCTTTCGCTGATCCTGGTATAGAGATGCAGCTGTCCTTGCCCGGTCAGTAGAATCCGCATTCCCAGCGCAACAGCGACCAAAAGCAATGCCACTGCAGCTTCTGATCGGCGACGCATCGTCACAAATATGAGATGAAAAAGACCACAGAAGAGAATGCCTGCAAACGCAAATAGATCGAGCGTTTGAGAATAGAGTTCGTCCGACAGGCCTTTGCTTACATGGTTAAATTTGAAGCCTCCACGGAATCCACAGATATAACTTTCGGCACATTTCATCTGCATTTGGATCGCAAGCTTTTCTGTTGTTGGTTGAAAGAGCACTTCGAATACTTTACCGACATCGCCTGCCTGTTGCCATACTACCTGTTCATTGATCGTGAGCTCAACCTGTCCGAAGACCCGAATCAATCGGACGTGCAGCAGAGATCGCTTCACGGTTCGAGGAGCTTCCACATGAAAACAATAGTAGCCTTCATGATCATTCGAATCGCGATCAACCCGGCCTTTGTATTGGTAGAGTGGGAATCGCACGATTTTTTTACGAATCACGAAGTTGTCGATAGAGCAGGGCATAGCTTGCCATTGCACGTCGCCTCTGAGAGAGAAGCCTTTTTGGATATCGCTCTTGGTCAGTCGGTAGATTGGCTGCGTCCTTTCTACCGATGTAGCCTGAGCGTACGCCCATCCCTGCCAGGGCCAGAGCAAGAACAAGAGTAAGGGAAGACACATGAGTCTCATGCCGCCTCCTCCAGGGCTATCGAGCGCGGCAGTAGAATATCCCAGCAGCAGGGCCGACAGCCATCCGCTCGCTTTTCTCCCATCCATCGGATACGAATGGCACCGCCGAGTTCGGCCAGAGTCGCTCTCACTGCATCCATACCCACACCACGGCCCGACACGCCGCTGATGTGATCTTTGGTCGAAAAGTCAGGTGCAAAGACGAGTTCTGCTATGGCTTCATCGCTGAGTTGAGCTTTTGTCACAACCAGACCTCGATCGATGCCCCGCTCGAGGATACGATTGAGATTTAAACCCTGACCATCATCGAAAATCTGCCAGCGGAAGTGAGGACTCAGCCACCATCGGACAGTGATACAGCCTATCGGGCTTTTGCCTTGAGCCGCTCTTACTTGGGGGGCTTCGATCCCATGATCGAGTGCATTCCGAAACAGATGAGTCAAGGCACCTAAGAGGCTCTCTGACTGCTCCTGAGTCATCCATACAGGGGGCCCCTCCCGCCGAACTTCAGGCACAGGCTTCTTCAAGTCACCGGCTAGGTGGATCAATCCGTTCTGAAGAACATTTATCAATTCTTCTGGAGTATTAAAGGCTTGCGTCAGAAAACTCTTCCACTGCTTTTGCCAGATTTCGGGGGGCTTCGGATGCATCCGTCGCAGTTCTTGGGCTAGCAGGAAGATCTCACGCGTGAGCTCGTGACTCAATTTTAACTCATGTTCCTTGAGATAGCCGACTGCCCTTGCCTCATCCTTGTAACACCCAAGCGATAACTCCAAGTGATCGAGCACACGAGCTGCATGTTCCTGTCCATGCGGACTCGTGCGAATCTGAATGAGTTGATTCTCACCTTCGTGCACATCACTGGCAAGATGCAACATTCCAAAGTGCCGAGCCAAGCCCTTGAGCGTATGCACCTCTCTCAGGAGAAGATGCCAAGGTTCGACCTCTGTTTGCTTCAGGGCAACCCGAGAGCGTTCCATCAGGTGCTCAGCCTCATGCACGAAGGTCAAAAAATTCTTGGGATTGAGAGCTATAATGTGCATGAGTCGTTCGGTCGAAGCTCGGGCTAACGCTGCTCTTTGTGCTTCTTTACGTTCAGCTGTCACATCCAAAAGGATCAGAAGAACTTCGGTCACTTGTCCAGCTTTTTCGAGCGGGATCCAGCGGCAGGTCACAATCGATCGAATCTCCTGTCCGTCCAGGATACAAAGCTCAAGGGGTAAGCACCAGGAGTTGAACTCAAAATCCAGTTCAGAACCACCTATCATGGAGTGAAGTGCTGCTTGACATTGGGCATACTGATCAGCAGTCAACTGCGTCCGAAGCAAGAGAGATTCGACTGCTGACCAAGTCAGAGTAGACACTCCAAAGAGTTGGTAAGCTGCCTGAGATGCTAACGGACTCACATCGATTCCCTGTCCCCCTTGGGTGAGGATCAAGATGCTTTCTTCGGTATTTTGGAGAACGGCTTGCAGATCCTCCGTTTTACGCTGTACTCTCTCCTCGAGGATGATCGCCTGCTGTTCCAGGTCGCCTTTGAGTTGGGTAATGTCTCTGATTTGATGTTCAACCTGACGATAGGTTTTCTCAAAGCTCGTGGCCTGAAAGAACGAGGATACAATTGCGAGCAGGAGTGAGGCTGGTCCGAGTATACTGAATGTCGTGTCGATCCGATCGATAGAATGGAGAATATCGATGCCTCCAGCGGTATACAGGACCAGAACACTTAAGGCGATCATCCGAGCACCCTCTCGCTTATGCCAGATCGCCATTCCCATGGTGTAAAGGGAAAGACAGAACGTCACTAAGACCAACACCTGCATAGGCCGCAGACTATAGTAGGCCAACCACTGAGGGGTTACAGCCACCCAGAGCACGGCTGCAGTGGAAAAAAAGTAGATAATCTGATTGAAGCGTGGGAAGCTCTCTTTCGGGAAAGCCCAGGAGAGAGTGATCGATCCTAAAGGGACCATCAAATAGAAGGTTGTGTACTCAATCTTCCAGGTAAAGATTTCAGGCCATCCGAAGTCCAGTCCCCATCTCGAAAGGCCCACTAAAGTCAGACGGAGAGTGACCGCAACAAAAAACACTCCCAGTAGAAGATACCAACGCCACTTTTGCCGGAATGTATAAAGCCACAGGTGATAGAGCGCAGAAAATACGAGAGATCCTGCAATAGCCCCATCGAGCATGTTGAGTCCGAAGGTGAAACGTCGCAAGGCCTGCTCAGGCCCGACGAAAAAACTCGATCTAAATCCACCGGAGTGGAGGTGATAATTCGCTGTTTGGACCACCATGTCGACCTTAGGGCCTCGGAGCACAAAATAATGGCGAACGTTACCGGTCTCGTACCGAATGCGTTGTGGATCAGCTGTGACTCGACCTCGCTCCACGATAGCTTGTCCATTGATCCAGATACGCATCGCACCAAGATGGCGAGGCATCCAAATACCCCACAACTCACCGATGGAACTCTCCGGAAAATGGAGCGTAAACAGGTAGGTCGCCACACCCTTCATCGGTATCGAAGGGTCATCGATTCGGCGCCAGCTCTCAGGAAAACGAACGAGTCGAGGCTCGACCTTTGACTCTTCCAGCTCTTTCGGTTTCAGCAGGCGTCCTGGAACAATCCAGGCATCCCCTAGGACCCGAAAAACGTGCTTGGCATCTGGCATCACAGCGTGACCTTCGCTCATGGTCACAGGCTCAAAGAGCCTGGCGCTTGCCGGACTGGCAAACACAAACAGACCGATGATGAAGGCAGCAGTCACCAGGAGCTGACGTTTCCAGAGCGACATTCTCGGGTCTTCTCCTCAAAGCCGCTCGACCACCATCCGATCCTCTTCAGGGGGTAGCCCTCGGCTGAAGGCGTGATCGGAGTGATGGCTTAGGTCTCTCGAGGAAACTTCTGCCGAGCGACCTTGCTAGATACTTTTTTCTCTGTGCAAGGTCCCGGTGCGAAGCGATTCCTGATAGTCACATTGGGATTTGTCAAAGCTTTTCGGGGCTTTGGACAGCTCGTCAGGCGGTATGCTGCGGAATCAATTCTTCGAATAACGCTCCCGATAGCGCTTGTATGCAGGGCGCGCATGCAGGCGATCGAGATAGGCTTGGATCGGCGGTGTTTTGGTATCGGGGAACATCGAGGTTCCCCACCCTACGATGGAACTGACGACAATATCGGCTACAGAAAAGTTCTTGCCGTTGACATAATCATTCCGCTCCAGGTGATCGGCGAGCACCTTCAGAGCTCTGTTGAAATCAACTTCTCCCTGTATCACCATCTGCTGAATCCGCGCCGGCTCTGGGAGATGTTGCTTGTGGAGGAAGGCGAGCCAAATCGGTGGCTCGAGCTCTGTGACGGCATAAAACGTCCACTGCTGACCCCGCGCATGCTCATGACTGCCAGCGGCTGGCTGCAGACCCTTGTCTTTGAACTTCTCGGCGAGATACTGACAAATTGCAGCAGATTCCATCAAAACAAAATCGTCATCCTGCAGAGTCGGTACTTTACCGGCAGGGTTGATCTTCAAGAATTCGGGGGAGCGCTGCTCACCCGCACGAATATCGAGGGCTTTCAATTCGTATGGCTGCTCAAGCTCCTCAAGAGTCCAGAGAACCCTTCCGGCTCGAGACATCGGTGATCCGTAGACACGCAGCATGCAAAAGTTCCTTTCTTCGATGAAAGGGGGGATGATGGCAAAGCCATCGCCCGCTGACAATAGCCATTCTTTACGGCAACTGGCCCAGAGCCTTCAATGCATCGACGTAGGTAAAGATACCAACTAGATGCTGCTGGGCATCACACACCAGAACCGAGCCGATATGCTGCTCAGCCATTTGCTGGGAGACCTCTCGTAGACTGGCTTGGTCCGACACGATGACAGGGTCATAGACCATCGCATCTCTGACGCGCAGGGCGCTTTCCTGCACGCCCGGTAAGGTCTTGATGTAGGTCAGATCTCGTTCGGCCAAAAGCCCGACGACACGCCCCCCGGAAAGCACAGGAAGGTGCCGAATCCCGAAGCGGCCCATCAATTTGCGAGCGTCCTCCAGCTCCTGATTCGGTTCGATCGAATGAGGTATGACGCTCATAAAACTGCGGATCGAACTTTGACCGTTGACTTTCATGATGAAACTCCCCTTTGCTTGAGCCCGATGCGGTCTCGCTACACCAGGGGAATGCAAGGCTCTTGCCATTGGGGATCAAGGCTGTTGGAGCTAAGTTGCTTGCTC
>Ga0068877_10001049_pt1 | contig 23268 bp, 13 predicted proteins | sample NOAtaG_FD_66437 | JGI IMG/M metagenome (GOLD analysis project Ga0068877, IMG submission 66437) | Freshwater lake microbial communities from Lake Erie, under a cyanobacterial bloom - NOAA_Erie_Diel6S_1000h metaG | ecosystem: Environmental > Aquatic > Freshwater > Lake | place: USA: Ohio, Lake... | reverse complement strand
CAGCGTGGGCATTGGCGGGGCGTATCTTTGCGTGTATGGCATGGAAGGGCCGGGCGGATATCAATTCGTGGGGCGCACGGTGCAGATGTGGAACACGTACCGGACGACGAAGGAATTCGAGCCGGGGCATCCCTGGCTTCTGCGGTTCTTTGACCGGATCCGGTTCTTCCCGGTGACGGCGGAGGAACTGGTGCGGCTGCGTGAGGATTTTCCGAATGGCCGCTATTCGCTGCGGATTGAGCCGGGGCAATTCCGGTTGAGCGAATATGAGCAGTTTCTGACGTCGATCACGGATTCGACGCGGGAATTTCAGGCGCGGCAGCGCAGTGCGTTTGCTGCGGAGCGGGCGCGCTGGGCCGAGATGGGAGCCGACCGCGTAGCCGACGATGCCGAGCCGATTGTCGAGGCGGCGCCGGAGATCGTGGTGCCACCTGGATTCAAGGCCTTGAAGGCATCGAGCGCAGGCAGCGTGTGGAGTATTGAGGCGCGGGAGGGAGACCGGCTGCGGCCGGGGCAGAAGGTGATTTTGATTGAAGCGATGAAGATGGAAGTGGCCGTGTCGACGGCCCGGGGCGGGCGGTTGCACTCGTTGCACTGCAAGACCGGGCAGGCGGTGCTGCCAGGCCAGATTCTGGCAATCTTGCAACCGGAGACATAGGGATGAAGCCAACGGAGGCCGTACGCCGCGCCTATGAGCGCATGAATACCGAGACGAAGCAGCCGGTATGGATCAGCCGGGTGCCGGAGGAGCAGGCGATGGCGCGGGCCTTCGCGCTGGAAGAGCATCCGGAGGCGGCGGGCGGGCCACTCTATGGGAAGGTCTTCGCCGTCAAGGACAACATCGATGTGGCGGGACTGCCGACGACAGCGGGTTGTCCCGCGTTTGCCTATACGCCGGAGCAAAGCGCGCCGGTGGTGGGGCTGCTTGAGGCGGCGGGAGCGATTCTTGTGGGCAAGACGAACATGGATCAGTTCGCGACCGGGCTGGTGGGGACAAGGTCGCCGTATGGAGCCTGCTCCAGTGTGTTGAATGCCGAGTACATTTCGGGGGGGTCGAGTTCGGGCTCGGCGGTGGCTGTGGCATTGGGGCAGGTGGATTTCGCGCTGGGCACGGATACGGCGGGCAGTGGGAGAGTGCCGGCGGCGTTCAACGAATTGATTGGGTTGAAGCCGACGCGTGGATTGATCAGCGCCACGGGGGTGGTGCCGGCATGCAGGACGCTGGACTGTGTGTCGATCTTCACGCGGGAAACCGGCCTGGCGGGCGATGTGTTGTTGGCGGCGGCGAAGCCGGATCCGTCGGATTTTCTCTCGCGCGCGGCGCAGGGGGCGAAGGGTACAGCTTGGTCGGCGGCGTCGTTCCGGCTGGGTGTGCCGGCGGCCAGCCAGTTGGAGTTTTTTGGTGATGGGGAGGCAGCGAAACTGTTTGAGGCGAGTGTTGCCCGTTTCAAGCAGCTTGGCGCGAGCGTGGTGGAAATCGATCTAAGTGCGTTCCGGGCGGCGGCGGAGCTGCTTTATAGCGGCCCGTGGGTGGCGGAGCGGCTTGCGGCGATTGAAGCGTTCGCCGAGCGGCATGAGGCGGATATGAACCCGGTGGTGGCGAAGATTATTCTGGGGGCGCGCCAATATTCGGCGGTGGATGGGTTCCGGTCGCAGTACCGATTGGCGGAATTGCAGCGCGCGTGTTTGCGGGAATGGGAGGATATGGATTGTTTGCTCTTGCCGACGACGCCGACGATCTTTACGCATGCGGAGATCGCGGCGGACCCGATCGGACGCAATACGCAACTGGGCTACTACACAAATTTCGTCAACCTGCTCGATTTGAGCGCGATCGCGATACCGGCGGGGCGGAGGCCGAACGGGCTGCCGTTCGGAGTGACGCTGACGGCGCCGGCGATGGCGGAGCCGGCGCTTTTGGCGACGGCGGAGCGTTTTCTTGGTGGCGTGGGCCGGAGCGTGGTTCCGAGCGGTTTCGTTGAGGTGGCGGTGGTGGGGGCGCATTTGAGCGGAATGCCGTTGAACGGGCAACTGACCTCGCGCGGGGCTTATCTGCTTGAGGCTACGCGAACGGCCGCCAGCTACCGGCTTTATGCGTTGGCGAACACGACCCCGCCCAAGCCAGGGCTAGAGTACGTGCCGGGGTTTGATGGCCCGGGAATCGCCGTGGAGGTTTGGGCGATTCCGGCGGCTGAATTTGGGAGCTTTGTCGCGGCGATCCCCGCGCCGCTCGGCATGGGCAGTGCGGTGCTGGCTGATGGGCGCGGCGTGAAGTGTTTTATCGCGGAACCGTATGCGCTGCGGAACGCCGAAGACATTACGCGCTTTGGTGGCTGGCGGGCATTTTTGCAGACGCGCCCGGCTTAGGCGCTGGTGTTGGGATTGAACAGAAGAGACAAGCGGGTCCGGGCCGATTGCCACAGCAAGCGCAGGGTGCGGTAGAGCAAGGGGATAGCGATGAGTATGGCAAGGCAAAGCAGGCCGAGAAGGGGCAGGGCGATCCAAGGGTAGTTGTAGGCCAGGAGGATGAGGCCAACGACGCTGAAGTCCTCGGCGAGACTGATGGCGGAGTGGGTCAGTGGCTCCGGGGCGGCGTGAGCGACGAGCCGCGTGCCCATTTTTGTGGCGTGCGAACCGAGGGCGAGACCACCGGCGGCGAGCATGGCGAGGGTGCGCGGGAGGGGGTCGAGTTGGCCAAGGGCGCCGAGGGCGAGCAGAGCGGCGCCGACTGGCCTGATGAAGGTATGCAGGCTGTCCCAGAGTGGTGTGATGACGGGAATCTTGTCGGCGACGAACTCAAGGGCATAGAGTACGGCGGCGGTGATCAACACGGCCGGGTGAGCGAGGACCGTCAGGCCTTCAGGCAGGCCGGTGAGCCAGCCGATGCGTTGGGCGAGGCCTACGGTCAAGACGACGGCATAGATATTGAGGCCGGAGGCCAGCCCGATGCCCATCAGGCTGGACAAGCCCTGCATTAAATCCATAGCGAAGACCTCCTGCTAGTAGATGGTATCCGAGGACAGTCCGTTTCGCGGGGCGGGCTCAGGGCCGTGTGAGGCGCTCGAGCGATTCGAGGCGCAGGAAAGCTTCTTCATTGCTTTCGCCGCACCACTGTTGCTGGGGCGCGAAGCTGAGGCAGACAGAGGGGCGCTCGGGCTGGCCGAAGAGCAAGCAGCGGTTGTCCGGGCTCAATTGCACGCAGCGGGTGTAGGCCGGCTTGCCGGCGGGCATGCCGGGAATGGGCGTGGAGATCGAGGGGATGATGCAACAAGCGGCGCAGCCAGGACGGCAATCCATCTTTCCGAATATACTGTCTGTCGCGTGTCCCGTAATCTCACAATCGATGCTTATCGCGGCTTTGTGATGCTGCTGATGATGGCGGAGGTGCTGCGCTTGCCCGCGCTGGCGCGGCAGTATCCGGGTAATCCTCTGCTGGATTTCTTGGCCTTTCACCAATCGCATGTCGCCTGGGAGGGTTGTTCGCTGCATGACATGATCCAGCCTTCGTTCTCGTTTCTGGTGGGGGTGGCGCTGCCCTATTCGCTGGCCAGCCGGGTGGCGAGCGGGGCGAGTTTCGGGAAGCTTTTTTCGCATACGCTTTGGCGTTCTCTTGTGCTTGTTGCGATGGGCATTTTCCTGCGCTCCACGCATTCCAAGCAAACGAACTTCACGTTTGAGGACACGCTGACGCAGATCGGGTTGGGCTACCCATTTCTGTTCCTTCTGGGGCGCGCCAAAGCGCGTACGCAGTGGATCGTACTGGCCATCATCCTGGCTGGTTATGGGGCGGCCTGGGCGCTTTATCCCTTGCCGGGCCAGCCTTGGCTGGCGCACTGGGCCAAGGGGGACAACCTGCTGGTAGCCTTTGATGCGTGGTTTCTCAATTTGTTTCCGCGACCGGAGCCGTGGGTGATCCACAAGGGAGGCTACGGAACCCTGAGCTTTATCCCGACGCTGGGTACGATGATTCTGGGCCTGATCGCGGGGCAACTCTTGCGGGAGCAGACACCGCAACGGCGTTATCTGGAGCTAGCGGGGATGCTGCTGGCGGGAGGGCTGTTCTTGCATTTCGCGGGAATCATGCCGATCGTGAAACGCATTTGGACGCCGGCCTGGACTCTTGCCGCAGGGGGGGGCTGCTTTCTGTTTCTTGCCGGCTTCCGCTATTTGCTTGAGGTGAGGGGCTGGACCCGATGGGCTTTTCCACTGGTGGTTGTCGGGATGAACTCGATTGCCGCTTACTGGATCGCGCATGTGCTGGAGGATCCGATTGCCGACTCATTGCGCATTCATCTGGGGGCGGCGTTCGCGAGCGGGCCGGTGGTGCTGGCCCTTGAGTGGGTGCTGCTTTATTGGATGTACCGCCGTCGGTTGTTTCTGAAGGTGTAGGGGGGAGACGGTGGGGGTTAGTCGGGCAAAGTGAGAGCAACGCGACGGGGATCGAATCGTTGCAACAGCAACTTATTGCTATCAAGCAGCCACAGCGAGCCGGCGGCAAAGCGGACCATTGCGCCCCCTTCGCCGGCGAATTGTCGCAGGAGCTTGTTGGTCCGGGCGTCAATGCGGGTGAGGGGATAGCCGGGCTGACTGACCCAAAGCGCGCCGTCACCAAAAGCGAGGCTGCCGGTGGCGCCGGGCACGCCGGTTTCGATTGAGGCGATCTCTTTGGCGGTCTTGGGGTCGATTTTCGAAATCTTTCCTTCCTTGCCGCCGAGCACCCAGAGGTGACCTTCGCCGAAGGTCAGAGCGTGAGGGGAAGCTGCGGTTTCGATGCGCTTTTCCACAAGGTTCGTGCGGGGGTTGACCTGCACGAGGCGGTTCTCGGACGGGCAGGTGATCCAGAGCATCTCCTGCTCAAAGTGAATCGAGTTGCAGCCGGCGCTAACGCGAATTTCGTGGAGGATGCGGTTGTTGGCCGGATCCAAGCGGCTGAGCGTTCCGGCCTCATCGCTCAGGGTCCAAATGCTGTCGGCGTTGGCGGCGAGCGCGGGTTTGGCGCCGGGGGCAAATCTGAGTGGGATGCTGGCGATAATTTTGCCGTCGCGCGGGTTGAGCTTATGCAGTTGCTGCGCGCCACAGTCGGGCAGCCAGAGGTGGGAGAAGGCTTCGATGAGGCCGCCGCAAAGGGCTTGACCCACTTTCCAGGATTCGCTGATCTTGTTATCCTGGCCGGCGATGCGCGATAGCTCGCCGCGTTTGGCCAGAGGGACGAGCATTACGGGGCCTTGGGCGTAGAGCCAGTCCGGCGGGCCTTCGAGTTTCCAGTCGGCCTCCGTCTTGAGTTTTGAAAATGGGATCTGCACACCGGGCGTCTTGATGCCTTCCCTGGGAGGCCAAGCAGGATTGCTGTTGGCCTTGTTCTTCTCTTTGGCAAATCCGCCGAGGATGGCCAAAAACAGCAATGGGATCAGAATTTTTTTCAAGGATTACCTCGCGGCAGCAAATGATTCAAGCGACAGGGAAGGGAAGGCAAGCAGGGCCGAAGTGTGAGTATAGCGCCATCGAATTCTGATTGACAAACGCAATCCGGAACCGCTATAAAAATGAATACACCGCGTTATTCCGCGTGCCCTCCGAGCCCTGTCGGCTCACTAGAAGTAGCTCCCGTCCGTTCTCGCAAATAGCCTTGTCTCGCTAAAACTAAGCCTCGGTACAATAACAGAAAGTCTGATAACGAAACCGTTCGCAATGAGTCTTGGCAAGCAGTATTTCTATCTTTTTTGGGCCAGCGGGGTGCTGCTGGCGCAAAGTCCAAACACGCCGGAGTTTTTCGAAAACAAGATTCGACCCATCCTGGTCAAAAATTGCTACAGCTGTCACACGAATACGGAGATGGGCAATCTTCGTCTGGATAGTGCGGAGGCGATGGTAAAAGGCGGTGCGCGGCGAGGGCCGGCGGTGGTGCCGGGAGATCCCGAAAAGAGCGCGCTGATTGTGGCGGTGCGGCACGCGGACGCCGATCCGAAGTTCCGCATGCCAATGGGAGTGAAGTTGAGGGATGCGGACATCGATGCTTTAACAGCTTGGGTGAAGGCGGGCGCGGTTTGGCCGAAGAGCATTCCGACTGTAAGCAAGGTGGGTGGTAAGTTCGTGATTTTCCCGGAACAGAAAAAGTTCTGGTCGATGCTGCCATTGCGCAAGCCCGACTTGCCGGCGGTGAAGGACTTAAAGTGGCCACGCACGGATTTGGATCGCTTCGTGATGGCGCGGCTCGAGAAAGAGAACATGAAGCCGGTTCGTTTTGCGACTCGTACGGAGCTGATTCGGCGGGCCTCGCTGGATCTGACTGGATTGCCGCCGACTTACGAGGAGATACAAGCTTTCCTGAAAGATACGGCGCCCGATGCTTACTCCAAGCTGATCGACCGGTTGTTGGCCTCGCCGCATTATGGTGAGCGATGGGGACGGATTTGGCTGGATGTGGCCCGCTATGGGGAGGATGACTACCGCAGTCTGGACCCGATGCGCCGGGGCTTTAATCCTTACCCGAATGCTTTTTTGTACCGGGATTGGGTGATTCGTGCGTTCAACGATGACATGCCTTACGACCTGTTCGTCAAGAGTCAACTGGCTGGAGATCTGATGGATGAGAAGATCCGTCACAAGACCCTGCCCGGCACGGGCTTTATTGGGCTTGGGCCCTGGTATTACGACAATGGCTCGACCGAGGTGACGCGGGCCGATGAGCGGCATGACCGGGTGGACGTGATCACGCGCGGCTTTCTGGGGCTGACCGTGGCATGTGCCCGCTGTCACGACCATAAGTATGATCCGATTCCGCAGACGGATTACTATGCGCTTGCGGGTATTTTTGCGAATGTCACTTACGAGGAGTATCCGCTGGCGCCGCAGTCCGTGGTGGAACAGTTCCGCAAGATCGAGGAGCAGATCGATATCAAGCAAAAGATGTTGATGGAAATGCAGACGGCGATGGGCAAGAACCTGGGGCATTCGCTGGCGCTTGAGATTTCGAATTATTTGCAGGGTGTATTTGAAGTAGCGGGGCCGCGCAAGATGGAGGCGGGCAATGTGGTGGAGGCGCGCAAGCTCGACTACGAGATTCTGGATCGCTGGATCAAATACATGGCCAAGCCGGCTAAGAAGTATCCGCATAAGGATGCCTGGCAGGCGATGATGGCGCGCAAGCCGGCGGCAACAGCGCAGGAGGCCAAGAAGGTGGCCGACAAGTTTCAGGAAGATGTTGTTGCGGTGATGCTGGCTCGGCACGAGCTTGATGACGAAAACAAGGTGATAGCGAACAAGGCACTGGAGGGAACGAAGCCGAAAAAGCGCACGAATAAGCCCTCTAACTTTGTGACTAACGATGACTTCTGTCCCGGATGCGGCTTGCAGTTGAAGCAGATGCCGGAGGATCAGAACAACCTGTACACGGATATCTTCGTCCGCGAGCTTTCCGATAACGATGATCCGAACGCGATGATGGAGGGCGGCTTCCGCAATGCGAAGCCCGGGGTGCTGACGTTTCGCGGATGGGCGCTCGAGCGGCGGGTGGGCTCAGAGTCTCAAGCGCAACTGGCGGGTGTGCGCAAGGATATAGAAGATGCGCGCAAGAAGATCGACCCGCATTTTCCTTTCCTGCATGGAATCAAGGATAAGCCGAAGCAGGAAATCTCCGAGTTGCCGCTGGCGCTGCGAGGCGACCCAATGAACCTGGGTGAACCGGTGCCGAGGCACTTTCTGAGCGTGCTATCGGAGGACCAGCCCGCGATATTTCGCGCGGGCAGCGGACGCCTTGAGCTGGCTGAAGCGATTTTGCGTCAACCGCTGCACACGCGGGTGATTGTGAACCGTATTTGGAAAGGGCATTTTGGTTCGGGTATCGTCGATACGCCGAGTAACTTTGGCGTAACCGGGGAAAGGCCAACGAATTCAGAACTGCTCGAGTATCTCGCGGCAAACTTCGCGGCCAAGGGACAATCGATCAAGAAGCTGCACAAGGAAATCATGCTGAGCTCGGTGTATCAGCTCTCGAGCGACAACGACGCGGCTAACTTCGCTAAGGATTCCGCGAACCGCTTGTACTGGCGTCATGAAAAGCAACGCCTCGATGCCGAACAGTTGCGGGACTCCGTGCTGTTTGTATCGGGCAAGCTGGACCGCAGTATCGGTGGGCCGTCCTCGGATCTGAAGCCGGGCTTCTTGCGGCGGACCGTTTATGGCAAAGTCAGCCGCTACAAGCTGGACGAGTATCTGCAGTTATTCGATTTTCCCAGCCCCTCGATCAGCGCCGAGAAGCGTTTCACGACCACGGTTCCGCAGCAGAGGCTCTTTCTGCTGAACAGCGATTTCATGCAATTGCAGGCGGAGGAACTGGCAAGCCGGGCGATGCCAGAACCGGATAACCGGGCGCGAGTGCGCAAGCTCTTCCAGTTGATTTACGGGCGCGATGCGAGTGAAAACGAGATCAAGCTTGGACTCGAGTACATCAAGAGCGAACCGATGTTGAGTTATGAGGAGCGCAAGAAGAAGGCGAAGGAAGCTGGTCCGGCCGAGGGGATGAGACGCCGTGGCGCGACGGGGATGGAGGCGGCGCCTGCTTCCGAGCCTCCGTCGGAAGCCGCGGCGGCTGCGGAGGCGCCGCCGGCGTTTCCTGCGGATTTCGGGATGGGCATGATGGGTGGTATGCGGCGGGGTCCTGGGGCGGAAGACAAGCCGGCCGTTTATGAACCGACGATCTGGGGCCGCTATGCCAAGGTATTGTTGAGCTCGAGCGAGTTTCTGTTTGTCAATTAGAGAGAAGCCACTGATGTCGCACCACAAGTCAAGCAATCCGCAGACCCGCCGCGAGGCCCTTCGCCGTATTGGCAATGGCTTCGGCATGATGGCGTTCGCCGGCATGGTCAACCAGTCACTGGCGGCGGCTGGCGCCTTGGCCACGCCTGATGGCGGCGTGGGCTACAAGTTGGATCATCCGCAACGCGTCAAGCGAGTGATCTTTCTGTTCATGAATGGCGGTTTGTCCACAATTGACAGTTTCGATCCGAAGCCGATGCTGGACAAGTATGACGGTCAGCCGATCCCGGGCGGTGAGATCAAGACTGAGCGCAAGACAGGCGCACTGATGAAGTCTCCTTACAGCTTCAAGAAGTATGGCCAGTGCGGCATGGATATCAGCGATCTGTGGCCAAATCTGGCCAAAGTGGCCGATGATATCTGCTGGGTGCGCAGCGTGCATACCGAGATCCCGAACCATGAGCCCGCGTGTCTGATGATGAATACCGGAGCCAATCAGGCGGGGCGGCCTTCGCTTGGCGCGTGGATGACTTATGGGCTCGGCACGGACAATCAAAATCTTCCGGGTTATGTCGTGCTCTGCCCGGATGTGCCCACGACAGTTGGCCCGCCGCTGTGGTCGAACGGCTTTCTGCCGGCCATCCATCAGGGCACTTATATTTCCGACAAGATCCAGACAAATCCCAACGCGCCGCCCGAAGAAGACATGGGCATGCCGGGCGGAGAAAAGAAGGACGAGAAGGTCAGCGTTGAAAAAGGCTTTGATCCGAAGAAGCTGATTTCGTTTGTCCATAATCCGAAGTTTGAGCTGGCCGAACAGCGCCGTGAGATCGATCTGCTCAATCAGATGGAAGCCTTGCGCCGGGACCGCGACGGTTCGGATGCGCAGGTGGAAGCCGTGCTGAAGTCGATGGAAGTCGCCTACCGGATGCAGACCGAAGCTCCGGAAGTGTTTGATATTCGCCAGGAATCGCAAGCAACGCAAAAGCTGTATGGGCCGGGTTCGACTGCCCGCGGATGCCTGACGGCTGTGCGCTTGGCGGAAAAGGGCGTGCGCATGACGCAGGTCTACTACGCCAAGGGCGACCCCTGGGATGCGCATGGCGACATTCTCGGCCATCGCGTGAATGCCAAGAATTCAGACCAGGCGTTCGCCGCCGTGATTCAGGATCTCAAGGGGCGTGGCCTTTGGAAGGACACGCTCGTGGTGTGCGGCTCAGAGTTTGGGCGCACGCCGGTGAGAGAAGTGGGGGGCGGTGGGGGAAACGTGAAACGGGGCCGCGACCACAATCCATTTGGCTTCACAATGTGGCTTTCCGGCGGGGCCGTCAAGGGCGGCACGATTTATGGCGCGACCGACGATTTTGGATTCAAAGCGGTGGAAAAGCCGGTTCATGTTCATGACATACACGCCACGATTCTCTATCTGATGGGAATCGATCACACCAAGCTCACCTATCGCTACAGCGGCCGGGACTTCCGTCTCACCGATGTCAGTGGCAATGTTTTGCATCAATTGATCGCCTAAAGGCGATCCTCACACGCATCGAGAACACCCCTCCGTCCGGGGTACCCGAACCAAGCGCTTCCCGGGATTCCGTCATCCTCGAACAAAAACAACAATCCATTCAGGGGTAGTGTCGAATGACCAGACTTGTATTTTCGATTCTGGCGGCGGGTAGCCTTTCTCTATTCGCGCAGGCCAGTTCACTTCAGGGAACCGTAGCGGACCAACTGGGCGCCACAGTACCGGATGCCATCATCTCCCTCGCCAATCAGGAGACCGCTACATCCCGCCGGACGCTTTCGAGCCCAACGGGCTCCTACAGCTTTCCTCAGCTGCCACCTGGGACTTATCGCGTTGAAGTCCAGAAGCCTGGCTTCAAATCGCTGGTGCGGGAGGTTCGCCTGCAGATCAACACACCGGCGACGGTCGATTTCAAGATGGAAGTGGGACAGGTAGCCGATTCGATCAATGTGGTTGCCGAGACGCCGGCGGTGAATACGACGAATGCGAGCGTCGGCAATCCGTTCACGGAATTGCAGATTCGTCAATTGCCGCTGCTGACGCGCAATGTGGTGGATTTGCTCAGTCTCCAGCCTGGCGTGACGCCAACGGGTGAAGTTGCCGGGGCCAAGCGGGATCAGAATAATGTCACCCTGGACGGGGTGGATGTCAACGATCCGCAGGGGGCGCCCACCGGTGCAACGACCGGATTCAATGCCGTGTTGCCGGTGCCGCTTGATTCAGTGCAGGAATTTCGCACGACGGTGGCCGGCATGGGAGCCGACCAGGGCCGGTCTTCGGGGGGGCAGGTATCGCTTGTTACGAAATCGGGTTCGAATCAGTTTCACGGTTCGCTCTATGAGTTCCATCGCAATGTGAAAACGGCGGCGAACAACTGGTTTTCAAACCGCGCCGGCATTGCCCGCGAAAACCTTATCCGCAATCAGTACGGCGCCTCGCTGGGCGGCCGGATCATCAAGGACCGGATTTTCTTTTTCGGTAACTGGGAGGAGCGCAAGGATGCTACCGCCGTGGGTGTGAATCGTACGGTTCCATCGGAGACGTACAAGCAGGGTATTGTCCAGTTCCGCATGAGCAACGGTCAGATCGGCCAGTTGAATCCGGCTGAGATCCGTCAGGCGGATCCACTTGGCCAAGGCATCAATCAGACGATGCTCAATCTGTTCCGGCAGTATCCGGTGGGCAATGATCCGGCTTCTTCTCCGGACCGCGGGCTGAACTTCTCAATCCTCCGCTTCAACGCTCCGAAGAAGCTGAACTACCGCACTTATGTGCTGAAGAACGATTTCAATATCGACAAGCAGGGCAAGCATACGCTCAGCCTGCGCGGGACTCTCGCCGATAACGCCGAGGATGATGTGTTGGCGCAGTTTCCCGGCATGGAGTCGCAGGCGCGGCGCCTCGATCAGTCGCGCGGCATCTCGGCCCGTTACACCACCGTGCTGACGCCGTCGCTAATAAACACTTTCAATTACGGCTACACGCGGCTGAAGAACATCACGACCGGCGCTGACGGGCCGGCGATCGCGTTCTTCTTTACCAATCCGGTTACCAGCTTTCCGCGGGCATTGAACCGTATCGCGCCGGTGCATAACTTCGTGAACGATACGACCTGGACGAAGGGGCGGCACACGGTGCAGTTTGGCATCAATTTTCGTTTGAATACCAATGATCGCGCCTCCTTCGCCACGTCTTATCCTTCCTACAGCTTCAGCCGCAATACGCTGGCTGGTCTTGGGGCGGACATCACGGATTCGATCACCGCGCTGGCGCGGGCCAAATATGGAGACGCGAATCTCCGGTTGACGGAAGCCGTGCCCGTGCAGAACGCGATGGGGCCACTGTTTGGCATCCTGAACCAGTACAGCGCCACTTACAACTTTGGCCGCGACGGCAAGGCGATTCCCTTTGGCCAGCCCATCCCCCGCGTGTTCGGGTCGAACGAGTACGAGTTCTATGCGCAGGACACCTTCAAGCTATCGCGTAGCCTGACGCTCAACTATGGTCTCCGTTATGGCTTCTACGCGAATCCGTTTGAGAAGAACGGGATTCAAGTCAATCCGACGGCGCCGCTCGATCAGTACTTTGCGAACCGCGCGGGCGGGCAGGCGCAGGGCATACCGAGTTTCGCCAATCCCCTGGCGTCGCTCACCTACGAGCTTTCCGGACCGCTGAACGGCAAGCCCGGTTACTACCGCCGCGACACCAATAACTGGGCGCCGCGCGTTGGCCTAGCCTGGGCCCCGGAAGGCGACAATCTTCTCACCACGATCCTTGGCAAGGGCAGCGTGATCCGCGCCGGGGCGGGCCTGGTTTACGACCGCTACGGCAATCAGATGGCGGTGACGTTCGCTCAATCGGGCTCGCCCGGGCTGGCCACCCAGGTGACGCAGTTGCAGAACACGAACTTCACAAATTCGGTACGCTACAACGGGAATAATCTGCCGGCACTGCCGCCGGCGCCAACGGGTGGGATGCCGTTCACGCCCCCGACGATTGTGGGCGGTTTTGCGAGTTTTTCAGGAGTGAATCCTTCGCTGGTGACGCCTTACTCGATTCCGCTGAACTTCTCCTACACTCGGCCACTGCCGAAGAATCTCGTGGTTGAAGTCGGTTACATCGGCCGGCTGTCCCGCAAAGGGCTTCTCCGTCAGGACTACTCACAGCCCCTGACCAACTTCCGCGACCCACGGTCCGGTCAGAGTTGGACTCAGGCGAGCGGCGTTCTCTACGACCTTTGGCTCAATGGTGTGACGCCCGCGCAGGTCCGCGCCAATCCCGGTCTGGTTGGCCGTGTTCCGTTCTTTGAGAACATGTTCCCCGGCGCGGCGAATTTGAGCTTTGCCGGTAGCGCCACGGCGAACTACTTCAACATCGTGTACGGCACCTACGGCGGGTCTGATCTCGACGCGCTGAATGACATGGACCGCCTGCGCCGCGCGAACGGTCAATGCATTTCCATCTTCGGCTGCAACACGTTTTTCGCCAACCAGGCTGCCGGGATGCAGGTCTGGACCAACGCCTCCAATGCCAGCTATCACGGCGGCAATCTCGTCATTCGCCGTCCGCTTGAGAAGGGCTGGGGCTTTGATTTCAACTACACTCTCTCCCGCGCGATGGACATCGCCTCCGGTAACGAGTCGGCCATCGGCACAACCACCGATGGCGCCGGCGCCAGCCTGTTACAAGATGCCTTCAATCCCAAGGGCGCCTATGGTGTGGCGAGCTTCGATATTCGCCACAATGCCACCTTCAATACGGTCATCGAACTGCCTTTTGGTAAGGGAAAGAAGTTTCTCAGCGGCGCAAATCCCTTCCTCAATCAGGCATTCGGCGGCTGGCAGATTTCGATGCTCGGCCGATTCCGCTCCGGTCTGCCGCAAGACATCACGAACGGCGGCATTTATCCGACTAACTACCTCACCTCCGCGCTCGCGATCCGGCGGCCGGGCGCGACGCAGCCCACCCAGAGCGTAACGTTCAACCAGAACGGCAACCCCTCTATCTTCCAAAACACGAACGCCATCAACTCCTTTATCGGCCAGTACCCGGGCACGACAGGGGAACGGGGCATTGTTCGTTCTGCCGGCTCCACCACGTTTGACCTCTCTCTCAGCAAGCGCTTCTTTATGCCGTGGGAAGGTCACACACTGCAGTTCCGCGCGGAAGCCTTTAACGCGTTTAACAACGTGAACTTCACCGCGATCTCTCTCAGCCTCACGCAACCGGCCAACTTCGGCCAGTTCACTGCTGCCGCGGATTCGCGCGTGATGCAGTTTGCGCTGCGCTACGAATTCTAGAGTAGCCGCTCTCCCGTTCGGGCATCAAACAGGACCGATTCCGCCGCTCTCACGGTGCAATCGGTCCTGTTTCCATTGCGAAAGCGAACGCTTCGATCTCCAGCCTGGCCGGCATGCAGGAGCACCAGGCCACCCCCGGCATGGATCACATCCGTGCGATCTGTGTAGAGATGGGCACCGGCCGTGCGCAGGATTTCTTTCCAGTCCTCCGGCGGCGTTGTGTAAAAGCGTACACCTGCTGGAGCCTCTCGAGCCAACTCGAGAGCCGGTGCAAAGCGGGCACTCTGAGCGGGGCGTAAATCGAGACCAGTGACTTCACGTGAAAAATCAATCGAGAGCTTCTGGCCATCGCAGTAGCCAGGCAGCCCCTGAAAGATCACGACGCGCCCGGGGGCGATCACATGCTCCCGGATCCATTTGCGCTGCTCTGGCTTCAAGACCCACGTATTGCAGAAAAGGATCACGCGGAAGCGGCTCAAATCGAGCTTTGGCAGATCCATCAAGTGCACCGTCTCGATGGCGGCCGCGCTTTGGTAGAGGCCGGCCACGGTCCGGTTCACAGCCAGTGGATCGGTCAACGGATCCGTGCCCTGAATGGAGCCCGTATAGTAGAACACCTCCGTATCAAAAACGGCGAGCACATCGCCAGCCGGCTCATAGGGCCTTTCATGATAACGCCGCAGAATGCGATGCAAGCGGTCGATTTCGGCGATCAGCCGCTTGTCGGCCCACCAGCCGCTATTGTTGGCCGGGCCAAAATCGTAATACCAGTGCCCGGCGCCGCGGGAGTAGCCCTCGAGCGTGTTGCGCCGGATGATGGCGACATCTTCGTCCACTCGGGTCAGCTCAAAGGCCTGATCCACGTCATTGCGCCACTTCCAACTGGGCGTCTGGTCCATTTCGTCGAGAAACAGTTTGCCGTTCAAACGAATCGTCTCGATCAGCGCGCGTGTGATTCCCGATCCGCCCGGATCTCGAAAGAGTGTTCCATAAGCTTGCGGCGCGCTGAGATAGTCGACATGCGGCGAGGAGACGATCCGGTCGAGGCATAAGTGTCCGCCTGTCGCCTGCCGGTCAAACAAGCTGAAGAAGTATCCGTAGAACACCCCCGTGACGATGGGTCGCGGCCATGACCTCTTGACCAGTTCGCAGAAGTGAAGGATCCGATCGGCAACAAGTTCCTGCTGGCAGCGGTAGTAATCGATCACCGTCTCGCGCCGCGGAGGATCGCGGAAGATTCCTTCGTCCAGCGCGCGCCGGTCCACGGTAGTTGGAACCGCAACGATCACTTTGCCGCGCTCTTGCCGCCACTGGCCATAGTGCCGCCGCATGGGAGCGCTCGTATCGGGTTCATTGCGCAGGAAGCCCCAGTAGTGCCATTCGCCATACACTCCATTGGCGACATGCACTCCAATCAGCGCGTTGCCCTCCGGCGATGCCGCCAATTCGCGCAGCAGACGCGCCGTATGGTCGCTGGCAAAGCGCAGCCATTTCTCTGATGCCATCGACGCCCGTGGTGTTCGCCTTAGATCATCCTGCAGGTAGCGCACCGGCAGCTTGCGGTCTGGCGTCTCCATGCCCCCGTTGTCGTATTGCGTCAGTTCTTCCGGGTTCTGCTCCCGCCACCACGCCGGCGCATTCAAGTGCCACCGCAGCACAATCCCCGCCTGGGGGCATGCCTCAAGGACGCCGGCCAGTTGACGCCGCGCGATACCAATGTCCCACTTTCCCTCGCGTGGCAGGCAATCCTCGAGCCAGAGGTCCACCTGATAGAGCTGGAAGCCGATTGCGGCAAACTGCCGCATGCTCTGTTGCGGCTGCTCGTCAAAGCTGAATCGTCCCCCGGTACAATCCGTCAGCGCGTAAAAACTGGCCATCACGGGCTTGCCGTTCACGAACAGCGTGGGTTTGCCCTGGTGTAGCTTCACGTTCGCGCTCAACGGTGCGGCGGCCGCTGCCAGCATCCCCACCGGCGCCGCCAGAAATGAGCGTCTCTCCATCGCTTTATTCTATTTGGCCGAAGGCGAATTCAACCACCGCAGTATGATCCACAACCCGCCCCAGATCACGATGTTGCTGATCATATAGAGCAGCACCCAGATCCATTCCCGAGCGACGACGGCACTCGAAAACGCCGTGGTGGAAAGCAGTGTCACGGCCGGATTTGTAACGGCGAGAATAAACATCGGGTCGGCGAAAAACGGCGTCTCCGGCGCCTTACCGCTAGCTTTGATCAGCAAGACTTGCCAGGAACAGAGAATGAGATCAAAGATCAGCCGGCCGAAAAACAGATGTTTGCCGCTCCACTTCCACTTCATCCCCTTGCCGCCATGTACTCGAGAAAACGGCGCGCGTAGCGGTCGAGCGTTGCCATGTCGCTGCCGTGCAGCAGCGGCGAACACATCTCATAGGCGATCGTGCCGTTGAATCCTCCAGCCGCCAGCGAGTCGAAAAAAGCTCCGTAGTCGATAAAACCCTCACCCATCGGCACAGCCTGCACAAATGATTGCTGTGCCACATAATTCACCAGACCCGGATCATAGCGGTAGCGGGGCCGCTTTACATAATCAGCCACGATTGTGTGCACGGTCCACGGGGCCATCTGGATTGCCGCCCGCGTCAGGTCGACACCGTGCAGCGCCGGCGCCCAGGCATCGAAGCCCGCTCGGCAGTTCGGCTCACCCACCATCTGAATCAGATCATGCAGGCTCTCATAGCCAACGGCCAGATCGTGATGGTTTTGTACGGCGAAGCCCACATCCAGCTTCGCTGCCTCCTGAGAGGCCTGTTTCAGCCCCGCCGCCACTATTCTCATCTGGCGCGAGTAATCCACTCCCGGGTTCTCATAGCCCGTGAAAACGCGTACCAGCTTCCCGCCCAGATCCCGCGCCAGCCGGGCGAGTTCGATCAGGTACGATGTCTGAATCTCAAGCGTAGGCACATCGGGGTGTTCGAGGTCGGCCGTCAGATTCGAATAGCCCGCCAGCACAAGATCCTGCATCTTATGCTTGTCAAGCAGCCGCCGCAGTTTCCGCCGCCGCGCTCCGTCCCAGTCGAGGACGGATACATGGGGCCGCTTGGCGGCCATCATCACTCCGCCGAAGCCCAATTCCGCTGCCTTCTCCACTACCTGCTCGGCACTGAGGGCCGGCTGGCCCCATAATCCCGCATAACTGATTGAATGCAGCAACAGTGTGCTCATTGGGCGAACACCTCCGCGAGAATCGCCTGCGCTTCCTGCTGGATCCGTTTCAGATGCTCCGGCCCGTGATAGCTCTCGGCGTAAATCTTGTACACGTCTTCGGTGCCCGAAGGACGCGCTGCGCACCAGCCCCCAGCCGTTTCCAGTTTCAATCCTCCGATCGCCTTACCGTTACCGGGCGCCGTGGTCAAAATTCGTTCAATCGGCTCTCCACCCAATTCCCGCGCCTTCACATCGGCGGGTTGCATCGCCGCCAGGATCTTCTTCTGCCGGGCGTTGGCCGGCGCGTCAATCCGCGCATAGCTCGGGCTTCCCAACTGCGTCGTCAATCCCGCATACAATTCCGCCGGGTCCTTTCCGAGGCGTGCTGTCATCTCGCCGGCAAGCAGCCCGGCAATCAGGCCGTCCTTGTCTGTCGTCCATACCTTGCCGTTGCGGCGCAGGAAGCTTGAGCCCGCGCTCTCTTCTCCCACAAAGCCGAGTGAGCCGTCCACCAGCCCGTCCACAAACCACTTGAATCCGACCGGAACTTCGTAAACCTGGCGGCCGATCAGGCGGGCCACCCGATCGATCATCGACGAACTCACAATCGTCTTGCCCACCATCACCCCCGCGCCCCACTCGGGCCGGTGCGGGTACAAGTAGTAAATGCAGGCCGCCAGATAGTGATTGGCTGCCAGCAGCCCCCCAGACCGCGTCACGATCCCGTGCCGGTCATGGTCCGTATCGCAGGCAAAGGCTACATCGAAGCGGTCCCGCAGGCCGATCAGGCCCTGCATCGTGTAGGGCGACGATGGGTCCATCCTCACCTTGCCGTCCCAGTCGAGCGTCATGAACCTGAAGGTCTGATCCACCTTTCCGTTCACCACCGTCAGGTCGATCCCATAGCGCTCGGCAATCGGCTGCCAGTAATGCACCCCCGCCCCACCCAGCGGATCCACACCCATCCTCACGCCGGCACTGCGAATCAGGTCAAAATCAATGACTGCTCCCAAATCCGCCACATAGCGTCCCACGTAATCATGCTGCCGCGTAGACGGCGCCCGCAGCGCTTGTTCAAACAGCATCCGCGGTAAATTTCGCAGCCCTTGCTCGAGCAGTTGATTGGCGCGATCTTCAATCCATTTGGTCGCTTCACTGCCCGCCGGCCCGCCGCTTGGCGGATTGTATTTGAAGCCACCATCCTCGGGCGGATTATGAGAGGGCGTCACGACAATGCCGTCAGCCAGGCCGCTGGTACGGCCTTCGTTCCAAGTGAGAATCGCGTGCGATACCGCCGGGGTTGGTGTGTACTCCGTACCGCTGGCGATTCTGGTTTCTACCCCGTGTGCCGCCAGCACCTCGAGCGCGCTGCGGTAGGCTGGCGCCGAAAGCGGATGCGTATCAATGCCGAGAAACAGCGGCCCCCGCACGCCCCGCCCCTCCCGGTACTCCACAATCGCCTGTGTTGTTGCCAGAATGTGATCTTCGTTAAAGCTCAAGGCCAGCGAAGAACCCCGGTGTCCGCTCGTGCCGAAGCTGACCCGCTGCCCGGAGACACTGGGGTCGGGCCTTCCTTGGTAGTAGGCGCGCTCGAGCGCCTCGAGATCCGTGAGTTGAGTGGGGCGGGTCCCCGCCGCGGGATGGATGCTGATGGTCGCCTCTCTCTTTATCTTGGCAGATCAGTCCCGCTCCTTCACCTCGATTGCCTGATTCGCTTTCACCCCGCGCACCAACTGTTTCTTTCCCCCCGGCCAATGGACCTCCACATCCACCTCAGCCTTCTGGCCCAAGCCGAAATGCAGCGGTCCCATTACGCTCGAGGCATAACTCGCCGTACTCGTCATCGTCTGCAATTGTCCGGCCACGCGCACCTCCGCGCCGATGGCGTCGCGATTGGCCCCCGCCCCTCGCAACCTGATGTCCAGCCAATGGCCTGACCCCTCGCTCACATTCCGCCAGATCTCCACCGCCTCGCCCAGGGCCGTCACCACCGCGTCCACGCGCCCATCCCCGTCGAGGTCGGCAAACGCCGCACCCCGATGTGCCTTCACCGCCTTGTCGAGCCCTGCCGCCGCCATCGCGAACTTTCCATCGCCCTGATTGCGAAACACCGCATTTGCCTGCTTGTAGCGCACGGCCTCAAACTGCTCCACCAGATCATTCACATGCGAGTTTGCGGTAAACAGATCTTTCCAGCCGTCGTTATCGAGGTCTACCAGACCAACTCCCCACCCGGCATAGGCATTGGTCAGCCGCCCCAGTTGCGACCGGCCCGTATGGTCGGCAAACGCCCCCTGCCCCTGATTGCGAAATAGCGGAAAGGTCTCACCGTTCAACGCCGTCAGAACAATATCGGGCCGTCCGTCATTGTCATAATCGCGGAACTCCGTTCCCATGCTCGCAATCGGCTTGCCGCTATCCACCAGCGCCACGCCCGCCAGCAGCGCGGTCTCCTCGAACTTTCCGTTGCCGAGGTTACGGAATAGAAAATTCGGCATCCCGTCATTTGTCACGAACACATCCATTCGCCCGTCGGCATCGTAGTCGGCAAAGCCGATCGACATACCGCGACCGCGGTGGCGGCCGACGCCAGAACTCTCCGTTACCTCTTCAAAGCGTCCTGCCCCCAGGTTGCGGTACAACTGATTGGGCCGCGGTTCAAAGTAACGGGGATGGCAGTACACCCGCAGCTTTCGCCCCGCATCTCCGCAAAAGCGCGGCTGCGCAAGATCGATTTTCCCGTAGTTCGTAATCCATAAATCGAGCCGGCCGTCCTGGTCGTAATCAAACCAGCCCGCCGCCACCGCCCATTCGTCCATACGGATTCCGCTGTCCGCTGTCACGTCGGTAAACTTTCCATTCCCCAGATTGCGGTAGAGCGTAATCCGCTTGAGCCCCGCCACTACAAGATCCATCTGCCCGTCCCCATCAAAATCTCCTGCCGCTGCTCCCATCGCGTAGCCCTCACCCGCAAGACCCGCCTCGGCCGTCACATCATGGAAACGCCAGCCACCATCGTTGCGGTACAAACGATTGGCGTGTTTCGTCTCCTTGCGCAAGGAGGGCAGGGAAGCGCCGTTGGCAAAGAACAGATCGGGCCGGCCGTCGTTGTTGTAGTCGAAAATCGCCAAGCCACCCGGCATCGTCTCCACCATGTGCTTATCCGGAGTGGGGGAATTCTCAAGTACAAAGTCAATCCCCGTCCCGGCGGGCTCAAAGCGAATCTGGGCTAGTAGCAAAAGCGTGAACAACATCATTTCGGGGCCGTGATTTGCAGTTCTTCTTCGACGACACGGTCCTGCTGCCGGATGCGGGCCTGGATCCGCTGGTATTGATCGAGGGCGGCCCGTGCCTGGTCCGGCTTACCGGCCGCCTGCCAGGCGCGCGCCAACTGGAAGTGCAAGCTGCCATCGGTATCGAGCGGCAAGGCAGCGGTGACATGCGGCAAAGCCAGATCTGCCTTGCCTTCGAGCAGATAAGCCCGGGCGAGCGAGGCACGGGCCGGCAGATTGCCGCCGTCGGCCTTGACGGATTTTTCGAGATAAGGGCGGGCCTGTTCCGGCAGTTGCTGTCCCAGGTAAATTTCTCCGACCAGATGCAAAAGGTCGGAAGCACCCGGGGCGGCCTGGAGCAAACGCAGCGCCAACTCGAGCGACCGCGCATAGTCCTTTTGCGCCACCAGCGCCCCGGCCAGTTCGCGTTCCAGATCGCCATCGCGCGGGGCCAGCCGCAGGGCTTGCTCCCAGGCCTTTGCTGCTTCGGCATGCCGGCCGCGTTCGCGATGCTCCTCGGCCACGTAGCGATAGAGTTCGACCGACTCCGGCAGCAGCCGCAAGCGACCAAAGGCCTCCGCGGCCAGAGCGCGGTAGCTCATCGTCCGCCAGTAGAGTGTGTTTGCGGTCTGCCCGGTGCGGCTCAACTGCAGGGCTGCCCGATAGCGTTTGGCGATGAATTCACATTCGGGTGTCTTCACTCCGCAGTCGAGCGGCCCGAGTCGAGCCTCGGCGGCCTCCTCGTGCAGCGCCCACTCTGGGTGCCCGGTGGCACGGTAGATAGCGGCCAGCGCCGTGCGCAGTCCGCGCATGGCCGGTGTCTTCTCGAGCGCTTTCCGGTAGAAGAAAAATGCCGAGCGCCGCTGGCTGGCCTGATCGCGCGAGGCGGCCAGCAGCGCAAAGAAGGGGCCTGACTCGGGATAGAGCTTTTCGAGGCGTGCGAAGCTTTCCGCTGCCGCGGCTTCATAGTTGCGTCCCAGCAGAAACCAGAGCGCAGGCTGCCTGGGCTCGGCCTGGGTCAACCGCTCGAGATGCGGAATGGCTCGCGCGGGTTGCCCGCTGAGTGTCGCGGCATCGGCCAGCATCTGTCGCGCCTCCAGATCCTCCGGGGCGAGTGCCGCATACTTTTCAAGCGGACTGAGTGCTTTAGCCGCTTGACCGGTCCGCAGATAGCTTGCACCGAGAAAGAGTAAGGCCGGCGGGATACCGGGTTGCAGCTTGAGGGCCGCCTCGAGCGGAGCAATGGCCTGCGCATCCTGCCCGGCCATGTGCAGCGCCATGCCTTCGTTCAGCAAAAGGCCGGCATTGTTGGGGATCTCGCGTGTCAACTCCCCATAGAGAACTGCCGCCTCCGCATGCCGCCGCTCCCCCATCAGCCCCTTGGCGCGCTTTGCCTTCTCGGCCTGTGCCGCTGTTTGCGCTCCCAATAACCCCGCGAACAAGATCAACAACCCCAGACGCATACATCTATGTTGGCAAAAAGAAAAGCGGCCCGCCGAAGCGGGCCGCCTATTCTGATTGCGAGTCAGCCTTAGAAGCCGAGCCGGATCGCCAGACGGAACAACCGTTCGTCGCCCGCGGTGGTGACACGGAGGAAGTTTACGTTCGTCACGTCCGTTGAGCCGAATCCGGTTGAGAGCCGGCTGTTGGTGAAGTTATAAGCTTCCCCACGCAAGCTCACGTTTACCCGCTCGGTAACGAGGAAGGTTTTCGAGAGCGTGAGGTCATGCCGCAGCATTCCCGGATTGCGCAGGCTGTTGCGGCCCATCGAGCCGAATCGGCCCGCTTCGCCGGGGGCGAGAATGACGTTGCGGAAAGCGCTGGTGTCATAGAAAGTGCCGGTGGATCCGATCCTTTCCAGACGGTTCACGGTGAGATTCACCTGATCAGGGGTCTGCGCGTTGCCAGGCAGGTTCAGCGTGCCGCCCGGCGCGCTGGGCGTAAACGGCGTACCGGTGAAGGCTGCCGTAATGCCGCTCAGGCTCCAGCCACCTACAACGTAATCGAGCGCCTTCGAAGTGGTGAACTTCTGACCTTTACCGACTGGCAAATCATACACCCAGCCCATTTGGAAGACATGGCGGCGGTCATAACCAGCCGGCGCGATGTTGCGGCTGTAAACCGGAGTCCAGTTCCAGGTCGTTCCCGCCCAACCTTCGTCGTCGGTGGCGTTGATCGCCTTCGACCACGTGTATGCGCCCTGCACGGTGAGACCCTTCGCCTGACGGCGGATTGCCATCTGCATCGAGTGATAGCGTGAGCTTAACTGGCCATCCCAAAGCAGGGTGGCGATGTTGCGGCCAAAGCGCGAGGAGTAGGGACGACCAGGGTTGCCGAGCCCAATCACCTGACCGGAGTTGATGTCGCGGTCCGCGGCAAGGTGAACACTTTGCGTGCCGACATAAGCCAAACTTGTAATGAATTCGCCGGGTAGCTTCCTCTCCAGCGTGAAGTTCCAGCTCTGCGTGTAGCCGCGAGTAATTTGGCCCGCGGGGGGAGTGCGCATGTCGGCCACCGGAGGCAGCGTCACGACACCGGAGGAGATATCCGGACCGGTGACGGGCGGAATCCCTTCAGCCAGCGAGCGGATGGATTGGTTGACGTTCGGCGCGTCAAAAGCGAAGTTCACCGTCAGCGGATAGAAGCCGCGGAGTGGGCGAGACCAGGGCAGCGGGCTGAAGTTGATGCCGTAGCCGGTACGCAGCACCGTTTTGTCGTCAAGACGATAGG
>Ga0068877_10001046_pt1 | contig 23341 bp, 20 predicted proteins | sample NOAtaG_FD_66437 | JGI IMG/M metagenome (GOLD analysis project Ga0068877, IMG submission 66437) | Freshwater lake microbial communities from Lake Erie, under a cyanobacterial bloom - NOAA_Erie_Diel6S_1000h metaG | ecosystem: Environmental > Aquatic > Freshwater > Lake | place: USA: Ohio, Lake... | reverse complement strand
ACCCATGAACTCACCGGCCATGTACACCTTGGTCTGGCTGGTCTTGTTAAAGGCGGCCAGATAGATTTCCGCTTCGAATTCGTCCCCTTTCAGAACGTAACCTGTCTTGGGAACAACGGCTACCGTCACGTCCGTAAACTTCAGGTCAGAAGCATTGATACCGGAAGCGAGAGCGTTGATGACATTATTCTTGGCATTCATCACGTCCGTCTGAAGCTTGCTCATGTTGGCGAGCACGGCCACCAGCGGCATGTGGAAGAAGTTATTGGTTTCCCACACTTCATCCTTGTCATCCGCGTCTTTTCCTTTCTCGAAGCTGAATGCATTGGTGATGGCTGCCTTCACATCATCGGGAAGTTCAAATGACTTCCCTGAACTATCCGCCTTCACCACCTTGATGGCTAGAAGATCATCGCGGAACTTCTCAAGCTTAGTGCGGAGATCGTAAGCAGAGAAGGGGTCCTTGCGAGGATCTTCCGGCTTTGGACCCACGAGCAGTGAGGTATTGTTCTGGTTTTCGTCGGGAGCTTTGATGTACAGGTCACCTTCGGCATTGCGCATATCGGCGGTTATCGCCTTGCCCTCGATCATAAACTCCTCGAAGCCATTACCATCTGAGTTGCCGCGGACTGAAGAGGCGATAATCCTGGCCTTCATTTCTTCCATGTAGGCCATTACATCATCTGACCACTTGTCCACTTCAGCAGCCTTCTCCTGGAATGGGCGGGCTTTTTCGGCTTCTTTCGAGCTATTGATCGATTCGATAGTCGCCTGAGCCTTTTGTTCCAGAATTGAGTTCGTTTTACCCAAACCATTGTTGATCTGGATAAACGCGTTGAGTACGTCTTTTGAAATGTTCATTGCCAGAAGAGCGGTGAGTACCAGGTACATCATACCGATCATCTTCTGTCTCGGGGTTTCTTTACCACCTGCCATTTTCTTGCTGGTTTGAGGTTAATGTTGATTGTTACTCGGGAGAGGAACAGGTCACATTATCATTGGCGGGCAGTACCCATTGCATTCAGCATGTTCGCGTAGACCGTATTGAGGGCCTTAAGGTTATGGGCGAGTTCAGAGATATTCTCCTTGTATGCCTTGGTATCCTCAACCGAGTCAGCGAGGTTCTTCACAAGGGCATTCATATCGCCGTACATCACGCGGGTGCGCTCGAGCTCAGAGAGCTGGAGTTCATACATATTATTGAGAGCGGAAAGATTCTCCGACATCTTCTGGAGGTGCATGCCTGTGGCGCGTGTTTCCTCAGCATGTGAGGTCAGGCCGGTCAGGGTTTCGGACGCTGCCGCATAGGTCTCAGCCAGTTGGTCCACTTTGCCCGAGGCAGAGCGCAGAGATGTTGCGTACTCTGAAGAAGCGGTTGCTGCATCGGTGACTTCCACGAGATCGCGCGCTTTGGTGCTGAAGGTACGCAGGCCATCACCAAGACTGGCGATGAGCTCGGGCTCAATCTTCGCTTCGGCGAGCATATGATCCAGTTGTTCCGTCACGCTTCCACCGGCCTTAGCGTCCTTGCCCCTATTGGATTCCTTGAGACTTTTTTTAGCCTCTTCCGGTAAAGCAAGTTCTGGGTAAACGAGGGACCAATCGGGCTCTTCATGGATTGGTTCAAAAGCAGAAAAGAAGAAGATGACGGCTTCCGTAGTCAGACCAATCACGAGTAAGAACGATGCCCCAGGCCAGTGCTGGATCTTGAACATCGCTCCGATGATTACGACGGCTGCACCAATACCGTACAGCTTTGCCATGAACTTTTTCCAGGCTTTACTTCCAGGTTTCATTGTAGTTGACTTGCTTTAAGAGGTTGTTGTTGGTTGTTCTTGCAGGCTATGGAGGTTTATTCCATGGGTTCGTTGAAGTCTTCGGGAGCCACGCTCTTTCCGCGTCCGAGGTAGCTCATCACACAGCGGAAACCGATGTATGACTTGGCCGTATCCTGATACTCATAGGAGCGGGTGCCGGTTTGGATGAAGTAGCCGATATCCTTCCATGATCCTCCGCGAATGACCTTGCGCTTCATGCTCGGCGGATCGTTTTTGTCGGCCCGGTAGACGTACTCCGGACTCATATCGTGGGCATAGTCATATACCGACTCATCGTATGCGGTGTTGGTCCACTCCGCCACGTTTCCGGCCATGTTGTAGAGTCCGTAGTCATTCGGGGAATAGGAGTCAATGGGCACAGTATAGCAACCATTGTCCTCTACATAGTCACCGCGCATCGGCTTGAAGTTGGCCAGCGGGCAACCCAGGTTATTCCGGATGTACGGACCTCCCCAGGGATATGGCGAGAGCTCCCGGCCACCCCGTGCGGCGAATTCCCACTCGGCCTCGGAGGGCAGGCGGAAGCGCTGTACGAATGTTTCTCCGCTTTGCATCTTCCACACATTGAGAATGTGGGTGCGCCATGCACAGAAAGCCTGACACTGGCCCCAGGTCAATCCCACAACAGGATAGTTATCGTAGGCAGGGTGCCAGAAATAGGTTTCCGTGAGTGGCTCATTGAATCCGTAGGTAAAGTCACGTACCCACACGAGTGTATCGGGATAGATATCGATCTTCTCCTCGATCACAAATTGAGAGCGGTCGCTGTGGTTGCGGATGGAATGCAGGTGGTTCAAGCTGTTGGGCTCGCTTGATTCTTCATCGCGCGCTTTGCGGGCGGCAGATTCAAAATCGATCCACCAGTATCGGAAGTGAAGTTTCCGGGAATCCACTTCGCGACGGTCATAAAACTTGTCCGCACCCTGAAGGTAAAATTCATCGTAGATGAGGTCAAAAATTTCCTCATTGGTCATGTCGACCTCTTGCTCCCAGTTCAGGACGTAGCCCTTATTTACGAAGCGGTCCATTTCCTTGCCATCGGCGGTTTCGGCGATGCCGTAGCCTTCGATATCGTTTTGGGCGAGAAGGTCACGCATCAGCGAGTCACGGGTCCAATACACGAACTGGCGGTACTCGTTATTCGAGATTTCGTGCTGGTCGATGTAAAACGCCGGAATGGTGACGGTCTTGGACCGGTTGTTCAGGGCGTACGGGACGTCCTGATCGCTGGGGCCCATGGTGAAAGAACCGAAGTGGATATAGTTCATCCCATAAGGGTTAACCTGGATCCACTCTTCCCGGGGGTACACCCCTACGAGTTCTCCCTGCGACCCTGGAAAGCAACTGGCCAGGGAGGCCGCAATGACGAGATAAAACAGTGATTTTTTCATGATTTCCTTCTTATGTAACACTTCTCCTTACTCACTCGATGTGGCAGGTAGGGGGTACTTAAGCTTTTTTCCTCTTTATAACTGGCGGTTGTTCGAGTCAATACGCATTCAGAACTACCGGGGTTTCAAATTATTTTACAGGAACCTCGGGTTACCGTAGCGGGCCTTCACTGGTGTCTTGGAGAAGTTGAAGCACCAGGTCACGAATAATTCGTGTGAACCTGCCGAATAATCCCGGATTTCAGAAAGCGTAATGTCATAGCTGTAGCCAATCATGAAGGACTGGCAGAAGGTCTTGCGGCCTTGGGTCTTGCAGCCCAGGTCCCGTTGGAACCCGACCATGGGGGCGATGGCATCACCCGGACGGAAGGCCAGTCCGCCCCAGAGAGTTTGGGACCAAAGCACATTGGCATTGATGTCCAGAGCCACCGGAGCGTTGAAGTCAGACTTGACCAGCGCGTTGGTACGGAGTGTAAGGTCACTGTTCAGGTCGTGGTTGTACCCTCCCATGAAGTAGAAGTGGCGGGCGAGTTGGATATTCAGGTCATCCAGATTGGCACCCGTCAGGTGGGTAGCAGAAGCACCTGCATACCAGCGGTCTGAATTGTAGAACATAATTCCGAGAGACAGGTCGAAGCCTGTTTGAGCGATGGCTTGATCGGGGATAGCCGCATCGTCCGGATCGATGAACACCCAGTCGTTACCCAGTCTTTTCGAGTAAATACCCGGCTGAATACCTATAGATAAGGTGTTGTCGTCGATTTGATGGTGATAAGCCCCTGAGAGGCGCACTACGTTATTCTGTTCCTGACCGAGCACTTCGGTGAAGAACGTCGCTCCCAGACCGAACAGTTTGTTTTGTGCGGTCATGTATCCGTTGTAATTGAACAAGTACGTTTTCGGAGCGCGGTCAAAGCCATCCCATTGATTGCGGTGAAATCCCTGAATACAGTGCATCCGCTTCATCCCTGCCGCGGCCGGGTTAAACGATTGACGGTCAAACATCCACTGCGTAAACTGCGGATCCTGCTGGCCTTGCGCAGCTATGGATAGAATGGCAGCTGCCAGGAGGAGAAAACTCTTCTTCATAGGTTATTTCCCTTGGTTATTGGCTCTTGGTTGGTTTAAAGTCACGTTTTCGAAAGTCGCTAAAGTAGAAACTTTTTCAACAACCCCAAAAAAAATTAGACCGAAACCCCCGTCCGGGCTGCGAAACAGGGTTGTGGAAAGACGGGCATGGCCCGTCAGGGGTTGCATCCGGAGATTTCTTCCGATGAATGAGGCCGCAGACCGCGGTGTCGATGATCAGACAAGCTTCTGATAGGTCTTCCACCAGCGGTCGGGCATCTCCTCCCGGGTAGCTTGCAGGTACTCCTCGTAGGTGCAGGGCACGAGGTGGTGGCGCTCGAATTTATTCACCATACCTGCCGGATAGGGCACATCCATCCACCAGCGGTCGGTGCGCGGGCTCTTATAGAAGACCAGTTCATGCGACTCTCCGTGGAGAGGAATGATATAGCGCTGGTAGTCGTTGTAGTCGCCCACGGGATAATCCTGCTTTCGCGAAGCGAAGCCCTCCAGAAAGCACCAGAGCATTTGAGCGATGAGATGAGCTGACTGGCCGTTGGGGTCGAATGAAGGATTGTACTCGTAAATCCCGAAAGAGGTCAGCTTGTCGCTCATACCCGCATATCGACAGAGCTGGGCGGCCTCTTCTCCGTAGAATCCGTTGGGGCCTGCCTGGGCACAACCGGGTGACTCCGACATGCGGATGGCCGAAACGTCCAGGCTCACGATATCAGCATTCCGGAGTGCTGGCTCACTGAGTCCGACCTGACTCTGCACCTCTCCCAGGCGCAGCAGGTCAAAGAACATCCGGCCCATCAGGTCTACCAGATCGGGATCTGTGAGGTAGCGCTGGTGGCCCACATTGCTGTAGTTGAACAAGTAGTTTGGCTTATGGAGCACAATCCGGTTCAGGTATCCTGTAGAGCGGGTATCATCGGCGGAGGTGCCAAAGTCGAGCGACGGGTCTATGGTCACCAGATTGACCGTTTGCTCCATTTTCTCATAAGCGAGGTAATTCGCGTAAGTGAGATCCTGGCTACCGCCGAGGATAACGGGAACCACGTTTCGCTTCAGGAGAAACTGACAGGTCTGGTTGACGGCATAACACGTGTCTTCGAAGCTCTCCCCGGCCTCGATATTGCCGAGGTCCACGAGCCCTGCCGGTGTATCGAGGCGAAATAGTTTATACAGGTATCCCCGTATGCGGTCAGGCCCGTCGGCACAACCCTTGTTGACTCCAGCATTCCGGTCCTCCTTGACCCCGAGCAGGGCGACCTTCATGCCTTCGGGCCACGGCTGATCGCCTTGATAAAACAGCGTTCCGCGAAACAGCGACTGCGGATGAAATTCTTTGGGGTCGAGGTCATGCCACGACGAGGGGCGCAGGAATACGGACAGGTCCATTCCACGAAACTACAGGCCTTACGAGCCGCCCTCCGGGGACTTCCCCGGCAAGTTTCAACAGCCCGCTGTAGGCAAGGATTACTTGCCAGATGACTTCTTCCTGGGGGCGGCCTTTTTGACTGCTGCCTTTTTCGGAGCGGCTTTCTTCCTCGGGGCAGCCTTTTTGGCCGCTGCCTTTTTTGGGGCGGCATTCCCGGCAGATGGCTTTGAAAATCCGCGACGTGGTTTTTTGGGCGCGGCGTCTTGCTCAGCCATAAGGACCTTCACTTCCTCGAAGGTCAGGGATTGCGGATCGCGACCTTTGGGAATGCGGTAGTTCTCCTTTCCGGCTTTGATATAGGGGCCGAAGCGGCCGTTGATGACCTGAACGGCAGCGTCTTCCTCAAACACCTTGATCAGGTTAGCGTTGACTCCGTTGATTTTATCTTCAATGAGTTTCACTGCGCGCTCCAGGGTAATCGTATGTGGGTCATCACCTTCCTTGACGCGCAGGGAAGCGTAAACTGATCCATGCTTCACAAAGGGACCAAAGCGCCCCACGCCTGCCGAAACCGGCTGGTCCTTCCACTCACCGACGATTCGGGGCAGTTTGAACAATTCGAGGGCATCTGCGAGTGAAATTGTACCGATGCTCTGCGTTCCCCGGAGCGATGCAAACTTCTTATCGGGGTCATCCGCTGATCCAATCTGGACCATGGGGCCGTAGCGACCGATGCGCACGATGACCGTCTTTCCGCTATCCGGATCCGTACCCAGTTCGCGCTCTCCCGATGCTCGTTCGGCGGTCTGGATGGTATCTGTTACGTTCTTATGAAAGGGGTTGTAGAAGCCCTTCATCATTTCGCGCCAGTCCAGCTTGCCTTCCGCAATGGTATCAAACTCCTCCTCCACCCGGGCAGTAAAGCCGAAGTCGAGGATATTGGGAAAATTGGCAACCAGAAAATCATTCACCACCATTCCGATATCGGTGGGAAAGAGCTTCGCCTTTTCTGCCCCTGTCATTTCCTTGCGCTCATCCCGGATTATGGCACCGTCCTTCAGGGTGAGCACAAGGAATGAGCGCTCTGTGCCCTCCAGGTCCTTTTTCACCACATACTCACGCTGCTGCACTGTGCTGATTGTTGGCGCATAGGTAGACGGGCGTCCGATGCCCAGTTCTTCGAGGCGCTTTACCAGGCTTGCTTCAGAGTATCTCGAAGGTTTCTGGGTGAAGCGTTGGGTGGCTGTGAGGTCGATGAGAGGAAGATCCTGACCCACTTTCAGGGGCGGAAGCATTCCGCTGGAATTTTCGTCACCCTCATCGTCGTCCGTACTCTCAATATACAGTTTGAGGAAGCCATCAAACCGGATCACCTCACCACGTGCCTGGAGCACTTCGGAAGTGGTGCTGATGGAAATGGTTGCGGTGGTCCGCTCGAGTTCGGCATCAGCCATCTGGCTGGCCAGTGTGCGTTTCCAAATGAGATCGTACAGCCGTTGTTCGCGTGGTTCTCCATCCACCTGTCTCACGCTCATATCCGTAGGTCGGATGGCTTCGTGTGCTTCCTGAGCGCCCTTGCTCTTGGTGGTGAATTGGCGCGGTTTTGAGTAGCGATCGCCGTATGATCGGATAATCTCGTTTTTCGCCGCATCTACGGCAAAGTCCGAGAGGTTCACCGAGTCGGTTCGCATATAGGTAATCTTACCACTTTCATAGAGCCTTTGGGCCAGAGTCATGGTCTGAGAGACCGAGAATCCCAGCTTGCGGCCGGCCTCCTGCTGGAGGGTAGAAGTGGTAAATGGTGCGGCCGGGCTGCGCTTTCCCGGTTTGGTTTCCATATCTGCAATCCGGAAGGAGGCACCCTTGCATGATTCCAGAAAGCGCGAGGCCTCCTCTTCCGACTTCACTTTGCCGGGCAGGTCGGCCTTGAGCACGGCGCTGCCGAGGTCAAACTGGCCGCGCACATTATAAAACACCGATGCGGTAAATGCCCGGATTTCCCTTTCGCGGTCTACGATAATCCGCACGGCCACACTTTGTACGCGGCCTGCGCTGAGAGAAGGCCTTACCTTTTTCCATAAGACCGGGCTCAGCTCAAAGCCCACGATACGATCCAGTACCCGGCGGGCTTGCTGAGCGTTCACCAGATCGATATCGACTGTACGTGGGCGATCGATGGCCGACAGGATGGCCTTTTTGGTGATTTCTGAAAAAACGATGCGCCGGGTCTTTTCCTCCTTCAGCTTGAGCGCCTGCATCAGGTGCCAGCTGATGGCCTCTCCCTCGCGGTCTTCATCGGTTGCGAGCCAGACCACCTCGGCTTTATCAGCCAGCTTCTTCAGCTCGCGGATCACCGACTGCTTGTCTTCGGTGACCTCATACACCGGTTCGAACCCCTTTTCGATATTAATGGCCAGGTCATTCTTGGGAAGGTCGCGCACATGGCCAAAACTCGACCGCACGGTGTATTCCTTGCCGAGATAGCCTTCAATAGTCTTGGCCTTAGCCGGTGACTCGACGATAACCAGGTTTTTTGACATAGTCAGGGTTCCGCTTCGGGGTATATGAGGGGGCCAAAGGTAGGAGGAATTGGAAACGGCCATTTCCGGAGGCCTGTTGGAGTCGTCCAACCGCACAACAGATGGGCTATCTTTGCGGCCCTATCCATTTTTCAAAACAGCCAAACACTGTGGAAGAAAAGATCATGGACGAGTCCCGGCAGGGAGAATATCTCATGCTGGAACAATCCGCCCCCTTTCCTGAGGGAAAGAAGAGCCGCAAGTTGCTCCTGGAGAGCTATGGCTGCCAGATGAATTTCTCCGACAGTGAGATCGTGGCCTCCATTCTGGCCAATGAGGGCTTCACTACCACGCGTGATCCCGAGGAGGCGGACCTCGTATTGCTGAATACCTGTGCCATACGCGACAATGCCGAGCAGCGCATCCGCGGGCGGCTCGACTACCTCCGCTCTGTCAAGAAGCGCAAGCCAGAGATGACCATTGGCGTACTCGGCTGCATGGCGGAGCGTTTGCGGGAAAAACTTCTGGAGGAAGAAAAGCTGGTGGATCTCGTGGTGGGCCCAGACGCATACCGCGACCTGCCCAACCTTGTAGAGCAGGTAGATGGTGGGCAGAAAGCCGTGAACGTGCTGCTCAGCAGGGAAGAGACCTATGCCGAGATCACACCGGTTCGGTTAAACAGCAACGGGATCACTGCCTTCATCTCCATCATGCGGGGGTGCGACAATATGTGCTCCTTTTGCGTGGTGCCCTTCACCCGGGGCCGGGAGCGCAGCCGCGATCCTGAGAGCATTGTGCGCGAGGCTGCAGATCTCTTTAAGCAGGGCTACCGTGAAGTAACGTTGCTGGGCCAGAATGTGGACAGCTATAAATGGAACATTACAGCCAAGGGGGAGGTGGTAGATCCTGCCCGTCCAACCGTTCATTTCGCCCAGCTTCTCGCCCTTGTTGCCCGTGTCCATCCTGACCTGCGCGTGCGCTTCAGCACCAGCCATCCCAAGGACATGACTGATGAGGTGCTCGAGGTGATGGCGGCTCATGAGAATATCTGCAAGTACATTCACCTGCCTGTGCAGAGTGGCAACAGCGCTGTGCTCAAGCGCATGAACAGGGGCTACTCCCGGGAGTGGTACCTCGAGCGAATTGCTTCGATACGCCGGATCATGCCCGACTGCGCTATTTCTACCGATATCATCAGTGGCTTTTGTGGTGAAACGGAGGAGGAGCACCGGGACACCCTGTCCCTCATCCGGGAAGTGGGTTACGACATGGCCTATATGTTTCGCTACAGTGAGCGACCTCGCACCCTGGCCGAGCGCAAGTACGAAGACGATGTACCCGACGAGATCAAGGGTCGGCGCCTACGCGAAGTCATCGACACCCAGATGGCCTGTGGAGCTGAACGCATCAAATCTTACGTTGGCGGGACCTTCAAAGTCCTCATTGAAGGAACCTCGAAAAAATCCGAGGATCAGTACTTTGGTCGCATCTCGCAAAACGCGGTGGTTGTGTTCCCGAAACAAGAGAGCATACATCCGGGTATGTACGTCCATGTAGCCGTTACGGGCTGCACGGCGGTAACCCTTACCGGCGCTGTTGCGCCCGCCATTTGAGGGGGCTCCGGACCGGCCTGACAGATTGTCGCGATACCTTAAAAGCCGTACCTTCGCCCTCCCCATGGATCTTCAGACCGTCAAGCAGCGCTTTGGCATCATTGGTAATTCGCCACTTCTAAACCGGGCGCTGGATATTGCCACTCAGGTAGCCCCAACCAACATCTCTGTTCTCATCAACGGGGAGAGTGGAGTGGGCAAGGAAAATATTCCCAAGATTATTCATCAGCTTGGTGCCCGGAAGCACGGGCCTTACATCGCTGTGAATTGCGGAGCCATTCCTGAGGGCACCATTGATTCCGAGTTGTTTGGTCACGAGAAAGGATCATTCACGGGTGCTCATGATTCGCGCAAGGGGTACTTTGAAGAAGCCGATGGCGGCACCATCTTTCTGGATGAAGTGGCGGAGCTTCCGCACAGCACTCAGGTACGCCTGCTGCGTGTGCTGGAGACCGGGGAGTTCATCCGTGTGGGTTCATCCAAGGTACAGAAGACCAATGTGCGGGTGGTAGCAGCCACCAATGTAGACTTTGCGGAAGCCATCCGATCCGGCAAATTCCGCGAGGATTTGTACTACCGGTTGAGTCAGGTTCCCATTTACATGCCTCCTTTGCGCGAGCGGAGAGAAGATATTTCACTCCTCTTCCGGAAGTTCACCACCGACTTTGCTGAGAAGTACAAGGTTCCTGTGCTTCAGATCACGCCCGAGGCAGAGGAGGTGCTCGTATCGTACAGTTGGCCGGGCAATATCCGCCAGCTTAAGAACATCACCGAGCAGATGAGCGTGCTGGAAGAAAGCCGGAGCGTTGGGCCGGACACGGTGCGGCGATATCTCCCTGCGGAGTCATTCAGTTCCAAGCCCATGGTGGTAGCACGGGCCAGTGGTGGCAGTGACTTTACGGAGCGCGAGCTTTTGTACAAAGTCCTCTTTGATATGAAGAACGACCTCAACGACCTGAAGAAGCTCGTGCTCGGCATGATAGAATCCGGAGGGCGCCTGGAACCAGGCCATGAGAATGACGCACTGTTTGAACGCGTTTTTCAGGCCCCCGGGGAGTTTTCGCCACATCCTGCGCCGGCACCTGCGTATTCCGGAGTCATTCATCTTCCGCAGGGAGTGACCCGTCCTTCCGGCCCTTCCCATTCAGGCCATGAAGTCGTTGAAGAATCCCTCTCGCTGGTAGATTCAGAGAAGGACCTCATCCGGAAGGCCCTTCAAAAACACAAGAACAAGCGCAGGAATGCCGCTGAGGAGCTGGGCATTTCTGAGCGCACCTTATATCGAAAGATCAAGGAGTACAATCTCTGAACAGCATGATACGCGGGCTGCTGATCCTCACCCTAGTTGCCGGCCTGGTTTCCTGCCAGGTCAGGTATTCCTTCACCGGTGGGCAGTTCAGTGGTGCCAGCACCTTTTCGGTAGAGTTGTTCCGGACCCAGACGGCCCTTGCCGGACCTGTTTATGCCCAGCGGCTCACAGAAGGACTGAAGGATCAGATGCTGGCACAAAGTCCGCTGACCCTGTCGGAGCGCCAAGGCGATCTCCAGTATTCCGGCACCATTACGGAGTACCGGGTTGCGCCGGCGGCGATTCAGGGCAATGAGACCGCTTCGCTGACCCGCCTCACTATAACGGTAAAAGTCAAGTACACCAATACACTGGAACCTCAGCTCAGCTTTGAGAAGTCCTTCACCAAGTTTGCTGACTTTCCCGCCTCAGCCGACCTGTTCACGGTTGAGGAAGAGCTTTGGCGCAGCATCAACGATCAGCTGATTCAGGAGATCTTCAACAACAGCGTAGCTAATTGGTAATGAATAAAGCCAGGATATATGAAGCCATAGAGAATCCCGCTCTGCTCACCGACTTATCGGTAGGCGAGCTGGAAGCCCTTCGCGACGCCTATCCCTGGTTTTCAGCTGCTCAGGTCTTGCTGGCCAAGGCCTATCAGGTGAAGGATGATCACCGGTTCACCGATCAATTGAGGCATGCTGCGCTCTATTGCGGCGACCGTCGCTCACTCCGGGATTTCATTGCTCTGGAGACTTACGGTCTGGGACAAGCTGCACCTACGGCGATAACCGCACTGGTAGCGGAAGCGCCTGCGGAAGCGCCTGCGGAAGCAGAAGTGCGCCCTGGATCACAGGATGAATCCTTCGGGCAGGAGGATCAGGCGCGTGCCGGCGAGTTGGCCCACACCATTCTCGACGATGAAACAGCTCGAGTTGAGCTAACCGCAGAAACGGCGGTCGCGTTGCCCCATGTGCCTATGCGGACCTATGTCCCCGAGGAGGAGCAGGAGGAGCAGGAGGAGAAGGAGCAGAAGGAGCAGAAGGAGAAGGAGGAGCAGGAGGAGCAGCCGGCGGCAGGTACAGCAGTCTCGCCAGCGATCACCCCCGATACTGGCACTGCCGAAGCAGAAGCCGATCCGGGGCCGCGCATGGTCGATGTGCGGGCCATGGACGAACTCGACAAGGCCATCCTTGCAGAAGCCATTTCCGCTTCCATTGGACTGGAAGCCTCAGAAGAAGGTTTGGGGCTGGCTGAATCAGAGCCCTTAGCAGAACAGACCGTGGCTGATAAAAAAGCCCCGATCTCCACCCTTGCACCCCCGGAATCCCAGGATCCCTTTGCCGCCTGGCTCAACCGCCGATCGAGGGAGATCAGGTATTCCGAGCAAACCGAGGAGCAGGACAGTCCTGTCGCCTCAAGGAACGATCCCTCCGTTTCATTTGCCAATCCTCCGGTACTTCGTCCCGAACCCCTGAAGGATCATCAATCCTCTCTGATTGACCGGTTCATCAGGATGGAGCCGAAGATCACGCCCGGCAAATCGGCCGACTATGACACCGGCAATCTGGCCCGTGAAAGTCTGGAAGAAGACTTCGGTCTTGTCACCGAAACCATGGCCATTCTGTTTGCCCGGCAGGGCAAGCTCGACCGGGCCAGGAAGGTTTATCGCAGACTGATTGAGCTTCATCCGGAAAAAAGCGTTTACTTTGCCGCCCAATTGAAAAATCTGAACGCCAACAAAAAAGGATAGCCATGGCCACATTTATCGTCATCCTCATCGTCATCATCGCCATACTCCTTGGCCTGATTGTATTGGTACAGAACCCGAAGGGCGGTGGACTGGCCGTTGGTTTTTCCGGCACTTCCCAGATTGGAGGTGTGCAGCGCACCACTGACTTTCTGGAGAAGGCCACGTGGTATCTTGGAGTAGCCATGATGGCCTTGTGTCTGGTATCTGCCGCCTGGTATGCTCAGGGGGATGAGGCGGGTGGAGATGATCGCCAGATCGAGCAGGCCGTTCCAGCTGAAAGCAATGCCGGAAGCGGCGAAGAAGAAGCCGCTCCGGCTGGTGAGGAGTCCAGGCCCTGAGACCTATAGAGAACAGAAATCAAAAAATGTCAGTGTGACACCCATCGCACTGACATTTTTTTTATCCATTTCTGACAAAACGAACTATTTGCCCGGTTGGCATAATCCCTGACAAGCGACGGACACAACCAAACAATGTTTAACCATTAAAATCAAATCAAGCCATGTCAGTTCATGTAAAGCCTATCGCCGATCGTGTTCTGGTTGAGCCGTCACCGGCAGAAACAACCACAGCAAGCGGAATTATTATTCCCGACACTGCGAAGGAGAAGCCTCAGCGCGGCACCGTGGTCGCAGTCGGCAATGGAAAGAAGGATGAGCCCATGACCGTTAAGGCGGGAGATGCCATCCTTTACGGAAAATATGCCGGAACCGAGATTACCATTGACGGCAAGGAGTACCTGATCATGAGGGAATCCGACATTTTCGCCATTATCTGAAACCCGTTGAACCTGTAAAAACACACAAATACTATGGCAAAAGAAATCACCTTTGATACCTCCGCCCGCGAGAAGTTGAAGGCCGGAGTAGATGCACTGGCTAATGCAGTAAAAGTCACTCTCGGTCCGAAAGGGCGCAACGTAGTTATCGACAAGAAATTTGGCGCGCCTGCCATTACCAAGGATGGCGTGTCGGTGGCCAAAGAAATTGAGTTGAAGGATCCCATTGAGAATATGGGAGCCCAGATGCTCAAAGAAGTGGCCAGCAAGACTGCTGACCTCGCTGGAGACGGCACCACGACTGCCACTGTGCTGGCGCAGGCCATAGTTACGGCCGGACTCAAGAACGTAGCCAGCGGTGCCAATCCGATGGATCTCAAGCGCGGGATTGACAAGGCCGTAGAAGCCATTGTGGCTGAACTCCGGAAGAATACCAAGGTAGTTGGTTCTGACAATGAGAAGATCAAGCAGGTCGGCACCATCTCGGCGAACAATGACGAGAACATCGGTGCGCTCATCGCCAGTGCGATGCAGAAAGTAGGAACTGAAGGCGTGATCACGGTGGAAGAGGCGAAAGGCACTGAAACCGAAGTGAAGACCGTAGAAGGGATGCAATTTGATCGCGGCTACCTTTCCCCCTACTTCGTGACCAATGCTGAGCATATGGAGGCTGATCTCGAGAACGCTTTCATTCTCATCTACGACAAGAAGATCAGCAGCATGAAAGAACTTTTGCCCGTGCTCGAGAAGAGCGCTCAAACAGGCAAGCCCCTGCTGATTATCGCGGAAGATGTAGACGGCGAGGCCTTGGCTACGCTTGTCGTGAACAAGATACGCGGCGCTCTGCGCGTAGCCGCCGTGAAAGCCCCAGGCTTTGGAGACCGTCGCAAGGCTATGCTTCAGGACATCGCGGTCCTGACTGGTGGAACAGTCATCAGCGAAGAAACGGGTCTCAAGCTGGAAAATGCTACCCTGAATGATCTCGGACGTGCTGAGAAGATTACCGTGGATAAAGACAACACCACGATTGTAAACGGTGCGGGAAGCAAGGATGGTATTGATGCCCGGATCAGCGAGATCAAGGCTCAGATTGAGAAGACCACTTCTGACTATGACCGCGAGAAGCTTCAGGAGCGCCTGGCCAAACTCGCCGGTGGAGTAGCAGTCCTTTACGTAGGCGCTGCCACGGAAATGGAGATGAAAGAGAAGAAAGACCGTGTGGATGATGCCTTACACGCTACACGCGCTGCTGTAGAAGAGGGGATTGTTCCCGGTGGAGGAGTAGCCCTGATCAGGTCAGGCATTGTTCTCGACACGCTCAAAGGAGCCAATGAGGATGAAAACACCGGTATCGGCATTGTAAAGCGGGCTATTGAAGAGCCATTGCGTCAGATTGTGGCTAACGCCGGTGGCGAGGGTGCCGTCATCGTTCAGAAGGTGCGCGAAGGCAAAGATGACTTCGGCTATAATGCCCGTACCGAAATCTACGAGAACCTCTTCAAGGCGGGCGTCATCGACCCCACCAAGGTGGTTCGTGTAGCCCTTGAGAATGCTGCATCCATTGCCGGCATGCTCCTCACGACCGAGTGTGTCATCTCGGACATCAAGGAAGAGAATCCTGCACCTGCGATGCCCGCGGGCGGCATGGGCGGTATGATGTAAGCCGACTCTTAAAGGATAAATCAAAAGGGGCTCTTCGCGGAGCCCCTTTTTATTTCATTCGTTTGAGGAATCAGAACTACCGGCGGATTGCTGCATATCCCATGGAAGCCAGTTCAGCCAATTCCTTTCCTGAGAGTTTCTTTCCTTCGCGAAGTTCCATGGTTACCGTGCTGGACACCATGCCGGCAAACAAGGCGCTGAGCGCACCTGCCTTAAGCTTACGGAGCTTACCCACCTTCACACCCTCCCGAAAAACATCCAGCACCGGCTGCGAGAAAAAGCCCGGGTCATGGCCTTTACCCGACACAAAAGGAGAGCTTTCAAATTGACGGATGAATGAGAACTCCAGCGCGTGGCGTGAGTACCAGGAATGAAGGTTGAGCCACATCGTTTCGAAGCGCTTGGAGTTGGACAACTTTTCATCCACACCCTGCAGAACAGCGGCTGAAACCTGCTCGGCGCACGCCGCATATAGCGCCCGGATAAGCGCATCCTTGCTTTCGAAGTGGTGATAGATGGTACCTACAGCTACACCTGACCGGGAGGCCAGTTCAGACATGGGCGAATTGTGAAACCCTCCTTCGGAAATCATTCTGAGGGCTGTCTGGAGGATCTTATCTCTCCGGGATACTTGTTTTTTCATAGACACCGAATAACCGTTCGGGGCTAATGTACTCCAAATCCGAGCAAAAGCATCCGTCCGACAACACCTCGATGATGTAAACTTGCAGAAATAATTTTGCTATGACGCTGACCGAACAAATCAACCAGGATATCAAAGACGCCATGAAAAGTGGCGATAAGGATCGCCTGATGGCACTCCGCGATATCAAGAGCAAGCTTCTTCTCGAGGCCACCCGTGAAGGCAGTGATGGGTCCGTAGATGATGCGCGGGCCATGGCCATTCTGAACAAGCTCTTTAAGCAACGCCAGGAGTCCATCACCATTTATCGCGAACAGGGGCGGGCCGATCTGCTCGAGGAGGAAGAAAAACAAGCCGCAGTGATCCGGTCCTATCTGCCGGCCCAACTTGAAGGAGAAGCATTGCGCGATGCCCTGAGGGCGGTCATCTCGGAGGTAGGCGCCACTTCGCCGGCCGACCTGGGCAAGGTCATGAGTGCTGCAACCAAGGCCCTTGCCGGCAAGGCTGATGGCAAGGCCATATCAGAACAGGTCAGGGCCTTGCTTGCTGGACAATGAGTGCCACTCCTGTCGTCATCGGTCGTCGGGAATATGTTGACATCCCGGAACTCGGGGCATACGGCATCGAGGCGAAGGTTGATACCGGTGCATTTCGGACCGCCTTGCACTGTGAGCGCTGCGATGAAGTCGATCTCGCTGGATGTCGTGTGCTCGAAGCCGTGTTCAATCTGGATGGAAAAGGTGATCAAACCTTTCACTTCAGCCAGTACCAGTTACGTACGATCAAGAATTCATTCGGACAAACCGAGCGACGCTATTGCGTTCGGCTTGTGGTGCGCATTGGCCGGAAGAATATACGTTCCGATATCTCCCTCTCCAATCGCTCGGGGATGAGGTATCCCGTGCTGATTGGCCGGAAAACCATTGGACATAAGTTTGTGGTGGATGTATCGCGTGTTCACACTTTGCGACGAAGGACTCGCTGATCACACGTTCTTTTCCACGTAGCGGATGACCTGCGCTGCGATATCCCGGCCTGTGGCCCGTTCGATGCCCTCCAGTCCCGGGGATGAGTTGACCTCGATGATCAGTGGCCCTCGGGCGCTGCGCAACATATCCACGCCCGCAATTCCGAGCTTAAGCGCATTTGCTGCCTTGACGGCCGCGATCTCCTCCTCCTGAGTCAGTTCGATAACCTCAGCCGTTCCACCGCGATGCAGATTACTCCTGAACTCACCTTCCTTGGCCTGACGCTTCATGGCACCTACTACGTGGCCATCCACCACAAATGCGCGGATATCAGCGCCTTTCGCCTCGCGGATAAATTCCTGAACGATCACCCGGGCTTTTACGCCGTTAAAGGCCTCGATGACCGAGCGTGCGGCATTATCGTTTTCTGCCAGTACCACACCCAGTCCCTGTGTACCTTCAAGCAGCTTGATAACCACCGGTGCACCGCCTATTTCATTGAGGATCCTCTCCACATCACGGGAATAGTTGGTAAAGACAGTCTTGGGCAGCCCCAGACCGGCGCGGGAGAGAATCTGCATCGAGCGCAGCTTATCCCGTGAGCGCACTAAGGCCTGTGACTCAACGGCGGTGAACACACCCATCATTTCGAATTGCCGGACGACAGCGGTGCCGTAGAATGTGACCGATGCCCCGATACGTGGGACCACCGCATCGATACCCGTTAGTTCTTCACCGCGGTATATCACTTTGGGGTTTTTCTTTTCGATGACCAGGTTGCACTTCAGGTGATCCACTACCTGAACGTGATGGCCTCGCTGCTGGCCGGCTTCCACCAGCCGCCGGGTGCTGTATAGCTTATTATCCCTGGAAAGAATTGCGATATTCATGGCATTCCGCGTATCGGGCTGGAAATTACTCAAGTGGTATGCCCCATAGGTTATGAGCGGCAGAATATTTCATGCCATTTTATATGTCCTCCTGTCCACCGCCGTGAAGCGCGAAGAGCCGTTGGCTTGCTGCCAGAGCTGCGGGGTTCAGCGCGTGGCCTGATCCATAGGAGAAAGCACCTGCGCATAAGGCGGCATACGCCGTCCCATTCAGCGAAGCGGCCTGCCGAAGAACGGCAGTGAATGCGGATGTATCCAATGGCAGACTCCAGCCCGCGGAGGCATCATACAGGTTCTTCCAGGGAGTGCGGTCACTGATAATCACCGGCACGCCGTGCAGCAGAGCTTCAATAATGGCATGGCCATAATTCTCGCCCCAGGTTGCGAGGTAAAAAAAATGAGCTTCCGAAAGCACGCCGGAAATAAGAGCAGGTTCCAGTTCGCCGTGAAAAGAAATATGCGCGCCAGCCACCTGTCGGGCCATTTCCTCGCATGACTGGAGGTATGCCACATTCTGCCTGGTTCCGTAGATATCGAGCGTTACACCTTTCCCGAGCCCCGCATCACGAAGAAAACGAATCCCTTCCAGCATACCTTTCTCTGGAGACACCCGGGCTATGCACACCAGCCGAAGCTCACCTTCCGGTTTGGGTGGATGGCTGATCGGCTGTGCAGGGATATGCGGAAGATTAGGTGCCACGCTCACCTGCACCGTTCCGAACGCCGATTGGATTTCGTGCCCTTCTGCCTCATTGGTTGCATGCCAGCGAATACCCCGGAACCCGAAATGATTTGTCCGAGAGGCGATGAAAAGGAAGACTTTCTTCTTCCATGACTTCACGGACAGCGCTCCGGGCTTCAACATTCCCCTGGGAGCCAGAATGACCTTTTGTGACCATCCCCTGTCGCGCAAGACCTGAAGCGGCATCAGTGTAAAACGCGGAGAAAACAACGAGTTCAGATAAAACCAATCATACTCACGATCCTGAAGGAGCATTCGGATCCGGCCGGGTTGCATGTGTTGCTCTGACAGATACATCACCCGTGTGCGCTGGTTCCATGGTATCCAAACTCCTTCCTGAATATCCGGGTACGGCACGTCTGAGTGCAGATCGGTAGAGCGGGTGACAATATCAAACTCTGCGTCCACGAGCTCAACCAGGTTGGCCAGTGACCGAATGGGACCGCCTCCCCGGAAGCCCGGGAGAAACCAGTCTGAAAACACCAGTATTCTCGGGACGCGAAATTCCATCATACGATTCGGTGGATTCGTGTCCAATGTCCGAGCACCACCAGCGGCCACAGACGCGACCAGGTCATGGACGGATGTCCGCGCAGAAAATCCTGCCAGGCCGCCATGACCGCACCCTCGCGGAAATAGGGCAGGCGGCCCAGGTACTGCAAATTTTCCTCACAATCAGCACGCATTTCATTCCTCATCCACAATGCCCATGGAAAGGTGAATCCCATCTTTGGGCGATCGATAATCTCGCGTGGTATCCATTGGCCAACCGCATCGGTGAGCAGCTTCTTGGGTGAGTGCGGATACTTCATAGCGTCCGGTACACCCAGTACAAACTCTACCAGACGATGATCGAGGAAAGGCACCCTTACCTCCAGAGCGTGAGCCATACTCATCTGATCTGCATCGCGCAGGAGGACGTTTTGCATATACCCTTTCATTTCCGCAACGGAAACTTTGGACAGCAGTGGGAGCGGCGATGCCTCAACACTGGCGGCTATCTGCGCGAGCATATCGGGTGATGCAGGAAATGCGCTCAGCAATTCACGGATGCGGTTATCCAGGAGCACCCTTCTGGACAGCGGATAGGAATGGATAAAATCAAAAGACTCTGACTGAAGGAGAGCATTGATCTTCTCAGAAGCTACAGAAGGCTTCACGGCCAGCAGTGCTTTACCGGCAAGAGCCCGGAGCGCGGTTGGAGTGTGACCGATCCATCGCTGTGACTCCAGCCTCTTCATCTGCTTGAAGACCGGATACCCTGCAAAGAGCTCATCGCCGCCGAGGCCCGAAAGGGCCATCTTTACCCCTTCTCTGCGCGTAACACGTGAAACCACGAATGTATTGGGGCCATCACCGCTCGGATGGTCCATCGCTTCGAGGGCGGCCGGGAGGTCATGGAGGAAATCTGCAGCCCTTAGCGGGATAGGGTGGTGGCGTGTATTGAACCGGGCGGCGATGAGTGAAGAGTAGGAGCTCTCATCCCATTCCTTCTCGTCAAACGTCACCGAAAACGTATCCACCGGATTTGAAGAAACGCCGGCCATCAGGCCCACGATGATACTGGAATCGATACCCCCTGAAAGAAACGCTCCGAAGGGAACATCAGCGCGCATGCGCAGTTCAACGGCTGAATGAAGCAGGTCTGATATGCGTGAATGCACTTTCGGCAGTTCGGCAGGCACATCCGTACATGCGCGGTCTGCCATATCCCAATAGCGAATGATCCTTCGGTGGGCTGCATCGAACTCCATGAGGTGACCAGCGGGTAACATGGAGACTTGTCGAAGGATCGTGCGCGGTGCATGCACTGTCTGGTATCGCAGATAATCCGTGAGGCCATCCGCATCCAGTTCACGGCTCACACAACCTGTAGCGAGCAAGGAACGCACCTCAGAAGCAAAGAGCATAGAACCATCCACCTCTGCGGTGTAAAGAGGTTTTATACCGAGCCGGTCGCGAACGAGAAATCCCTTGCCTGCTTTGGCGTCCCAGAGCACGAATGCAAACATCCCGATAAACCGATGGATGCACTCGATACCCCATTGACGGTATGCTGCGATAATCACCTCCGTGTCCGTTCCCGTAGCGAAGCGGTAGTGAGGCGCCAGCTCATTGCGCAATTCGACGTAATTATAAACTTCGCCATTGAATGCCAGCACCAGCGTTCTGTCTTCGCTGAAAAAAGGTTGTCTGCCTGCATCAGACGTATCCAGAATAGAAAGCCGGCGATGACCGATAGCGATGCCCGGTGCCGCCCAGCACCCTTCAGAATCGGGGCCTCGGTGGGCCATAGCTGCGTTCATCAACCCCACGAGGCGGGTGCTTTCCAGCTCGCTGGCATGGCCGATGATTCCGTTTATACCACACATCAGCGAAAGGCCGGAATAAGGTGTGAAAGACCTGCTTCAAGGCTGGTGAGATCTCTTCCCAGCAATTGCCTCATTCTGGAGATATCCGGTTTTCGCCGGCTCATATCCCCTTCTGCGAGTGGAGGCAGATGAATGATGGGTGAGTCGGAACCTGTCAGATCAATGATAGTTCGGGCGAGTTCAAGTATGGAGATTTCATGGTCTGAACCGATGTTCACCACATCATTCACAAATTGGTTGGTGCGCCATGCCTTGGCCGTAGCTTCCACATTATCAGCGATGTAACAAAACGTCCGGGTTTGCGAACCATCGCCATATATCTGGAGCCCATTTCCCTCAAGTGCAGCGCGAATGAATCGCGACACGACAAAGTCCAGGCTTTGTCCCGGTCCATAAGTATTAAAGAAGCGGAGGATAGAAAATTCCAATGCATACTCCTTCGCGTAAGACCGCAGGAAGGCTTCTCCCACATTCTTCACGATGGCGTATGGCAACCTGGAGTTGAGCGGGGTGGTGTGCTCATGCTGCGGGATATGAACCGGTTCGCCATACACCTCGCTGCTCGAGCTGAAGACAACGCGAGGTACCGTCGTATTCCTGCATAGGGTCAGGATATTCCGGATTCCATCAATATCGTTCAGCACCTTCACGGGATTCTCCAGCGTTCGTTTTACCCCAACGAGTGCGGCGTAGTGAAACACCACATCGAATTTCCAGTCGTGAAATACCGGTGCTATTTGGGTGAATACATTCACGTCGGCCTGTATGAAACTAACATTCGGGAGTGCCGGAACTTTAGACAACTCTCCTGTAATCAGGTTATCGACGATCACCAAGAAATTTTGGGGATCACCGGCAAGTTCTGCGGCCAGAGCGCTTCCGATAAATCCGGCACCACCGGTGATAAGAATTTGAGCCATGGCCGGGCTAAAATACGGAGGGCTCAGCCAACCCGCTGCCTCTGCACCATGGCCATGATGGATTCGGACCAACTCTCCTGAGAGATACACGAGGCCAGTGCGTGGCTCCTGCTGCCCATCCTCCTCAGTTGATCCCGATCCGCTTTGCACAATTTCAGAACGGCCTCCCGAAAGGCCGGCCAGTTGCCAGAAGGGAAAATCAACCCGTTGACCCCCTCCTCAACAAATGCAGTGCGAGCCCCAACCCGGTCGGATACAATAAGAGCGTAACCCGCGGTAGCAAACTCGTGCACAGAGAGTGCCCAGGGCTCGAACCGGCTTGGCAGGATATTGATTTCGCCTTCATCGATGAGGAGTCCCAGTTCTTCAGGCTGAACAAACCCGTGATGGATGATCCGCGGATGTGCGAGTCGTTGGGAAAACAGAGCCCCGGTACCTACGCAGTGCAGTTCCCATTCAGGTAGATACTGATCGAGCAGGATGGCCATTTCGCGCTGCATTTCCTCCACGCATTTGGCGGAGATATAACGCCCGGAGAACCAGATACGACGCGGCCCCTGAGAAGCAGCTGCTGAAAGTCGACGAGTATAGGCTGCTTCAAATACGCCCTGGTCGCAGCAGTAGAGGCCTTCCGCCACCTGGTTGGCCTGAAACCCCATAGCCCGCGCAAAGCGGAACTGCTCGAGACCAGGTACGAATGCATAATCAAAGTGCCTCACGATCCGTGATCGCAGGTAGATTGCTGCCGCATAGTCACGAAGGCTCCCATGCCATTGCTTATCGAAGGCTAGAACCGAGCATACATCCGGGAACTGTTTGACCAATCTCAGGTAAGCGGGATCGCTCCAGCCCCCGCAGAAGATCAGGTTATAGGAGCGTTGGCGGACCATAGATTGCAGGGAATCTTCGTCCAGTTCGTGACGAGGGCAGATCTTCACCCCGGGGGCAAACTCAAATTCGAATGGAGCTTCGGGATTAACCGGATAGGCGACCACATCCGCTTCCACCTGTCGGGTAGAGCAGAGGTGATTCATACAGGACACCATGTATCCCGCCAGCTCACGGTAGAGGAAGAGAATTCTGGTCTTCATGGTTAAATCCTGCACTTTCTCCTGTTCCTCTCAAGCAGAAACCACCGAAGGTACTGTTCCGGGTGCAGCTTCCTGCACCTCAGTCACCTTTCCCTCATGCTCCAGTTCATCGGCGTTATCCTTGGCGAGGTAGAAGAACATCCAGAGAAAGAAAGGGAAGCCGTTGAGGAAATAGTGACCCTGCCGCAGCAGATAAAGCAGTATGATGCATGCCAGCGCATTGGAAATGATCCAGTGCTCTCTGGACTTCGCGCGCGGCTTGAAAATCCAGCATTTCACAAGGAGCATGATGAAAACAGCCAGCCCGTAGATACCCGTTTCCGACATCAGGCGAAGGAGCATGGAGTTCGCATCCATCTTGTTGAAATCAATATCCACTGCTCCGGAAAGATTTGTGAGTGAATACTTGTCGAATGCGGTA
>Ga0068877_10001045_pt1 | contig 23342 bp, 18 predicted proteins | sample NOAtaG_FD_66437 | JGI IMG/M metagenome (GOLD analysis project Ga0068877, IMG submission 66437) | Freshwater lake microbial communities from Lake Erie, under a cyanobacterial bloom - NOAA_Erie_Diel6S_1000h metaG | ecosystem: Environmental > Aquatic > Freshwater > Lake | place: USA: Ohio, Lake... | reverse complement strand
CGCGAGCAGATCGAGGCCAACGCGCAGACCTACTACCAGCAGGCCAGCCTGGTGCTGGACCCGGCCCGCACCGAGATCCGCTACAACAGCGAGTGGTCCGACGCGCTGGGCACGCGCGGCCTGATCCAGCTCGCGGCCAAGTACACGCTGGCGCGGCTGCTGGAGCGCGACGACTTCACCCGGCGCTACAAGGCCGGCACGCCGATCAGCATCCACGAGCTGCTGTACCCGCTGATGCAGGGCTACGACTCGGTGGCGCTGAAGTCCGACCTCGAGCTCGGCGGTACCGACCAGAAGTTCAACCTGCTGGTGGGCCGCGCGCTGCAGCAGGAGTACGGGCAGCAGCCGCAGTGCATCCTGACGATGCCTCTCCTCGAGGGCCTGGATGGCGTCGAGAAGATGAGCAAGAGCAAGGGCAACTACATCGGCATCACCGAGGATGCGAACACGATGTTCGCCAAGACGATGTCGATCGGTGACGCGCAGATGTGGCGCTGGTACACGCTGCTGTCGTTCCGGCCCGAGGCCGAGATCGCCCGGCTCCGCGCCGAGGTCGGCGGCGGCCGCAACCCGATGGACGCCAAGGTGATGCTCGCGCGCGAGATCACCGCGCGCTTCCACTCGGCCGCGGCCGCCGACGCCGCCGAGGCCGACTTCCGCCTGCGCGCCGCGGGCGGCGTGCCGGAGGACATCCCCGAGGTGGCGCTGGCGGGCGCACCGCTGGCCATCGGGGCCCTGCTCAAGCAGGCGGGCCTGGTGCCGAGCACCAGCGAGGCGATGCGGATGATCGAGCAGGGCGGCGTGCGCATCGACGGCGCGCCGGTCAGCGACAAGGCGCTGAAGGTGGCCGCCGGCACCTGCGTCGTGCAGGTGGGCAAGCGCCGCTTCGCCCGCGTCACGCTGCGCGCCTGAGGCGCGCGGGGCACGCGCCGCGAACGGGTCGCGACAACCTGCGGGGACCCAGGGCGATGCAGGTCGGCACCTACCTGAAGCTGTCGGTGGCGGTGGCGGTGGCCACCATCGTGCTGAAGACGGGCGCGTGGTGGGTCAGCGGCAGCGTCAGCCTGCTGTCCGATGCCCTGGAGTCGCTGGTCAACCTCGCCGGCGCGATGTTCGCGCTGACGATGGTCACCTGGGCGCAGCAGCCGCCCGACGCCGACCACCCCTACGGGCACCACAAGGCCGAGTACTTCTCGAGCGGCTTCGAGGGCGTGCTGATCTTCGTCGCCGCGCTGGCCATCATCTGGGCGGCCGTGCATCGGCTGCTGGAGCCTCAGCCGCTCGAGCAGCTCGGCTGGGGCATGGCGCTGTCGATGGCGAGCACGGCGCTCAACGGCCTGCTCGCCTGGTCGATGCTGAAGAAGGCGCGCGAGGTGCGCTCGATGGCGCTGGAGGGCGACGCGCGCCACCTGTTCACCGACGTCTGGACCTCGATCGGCGTCGTCGCCGGGCTGCTGGCGGTGATGGCCACCGGCTGGCACTGGCTCGACCCGGTCGTCGCGATCGCCGTGGCACTGAACATCCTGCGCGAGGGCGGCTCGCTGGTGAAGCGCTCGGCCGACGGCCTGATGGACCGCGCCATCGAGCCCGAGGCCCAGACGAAGATCCGTCAGGTGCTGGACGGCTTCGCCCACCAGACGATCCGCTTCGACCACGTGGTCACGCGGCGCGCCGGCGCGCGCCTGTTCGTCGACCTGCACATGCACATGCCGGCCGGCTGGACGCTCGGCCGTGCCGCGGCGCTGCGCACCTCGGTCGAGCAGGCGCTGATGAGCGCGGTGCCGGGGCTGCGCGCGACGATCCAGTTGCTGCCCTCCGACGTCGAGGGCCACTTCGACGACGCCAGGGATCTGCTGTAGGCGCACCGGTGCTGGCCCTGGTCCAACGGGTGCGCGAGGCGCGCGTCGAGGTCGCCGGCGAGGTCGTCGGCGCGATCGGCCGCGGCCTGCTGGTGTTCGTCTGCGCCGAGCCGCAGGATGGTCCGTCCCAGGTGCAGCGGCTGGTGGACAAGCTGCTGAAGCTGCGCATCCTCGCCGACGACAGCGGCCGCATGAACCGCAGCATCGTCGACACCGCGGGCGGCCTGCTGCTGATCAGCCAGTTCACGCTGGCCGCGGACACCTCGGGCGGCAACCGGCCCGGCTTCTCCGGTGCCGCGCCGCCCGAGCAGGGGCGGGCACTCTACGAGGCGGTGCTGGCGGAGTTCCGCGCCCGGCACGCCCCGGTCGCGGCGGGCCGGTTCGGCGCCGACATGCAGGTGCACCTGGTCAACGACGGGCCGGTGACGATCCCGCTGACGGTGCGCTGACCTCGGTTCAGGGCCGCTGTCGCGGCGGCGATTCCAGCCAGGGCCTCAGCTGCCGCCCCGGCGTGGCGCCGAGATGGCGCGCGGGGGCGTTGGCATGCGCGATGCGGCCGTCGGACAGCGTCGAGGCAGCCTCGCCGATGCGTGCGCTCGAGTGCGCGACGGCGCAGGCCGCGATGCCGGCCACCTCGAGGGCGGCCAGCGCGGCGATGCCCGCCTGGTCCTTGCCGACGCCGGCGTCGTTGAACACCGCGAGGAGCGGACGGGACGCCAGCGTGTAGCGCACCACGCTGAGGCCGGCGTGCGAGCCCGTCACCAGCACGGCCCCGCGGTGCTGCGGGCCGGACTCCGTGATGCTGTCCAGCAGCACGAGCGGCACGCCCAGAACGCAAAGGCCGCCCGAGGGGGCGGCCTGCAAACCGGCGGCGGCCAGGCTCATGTCGGCCGATGCCGCACCGGCGCCGCTCGGAGCGTCGACCCGCGTGGCGCAGCGCGGCGACCGGCAGCGGCAGCCGCTTTCATCAGTCCGCGTACTGCCCGGCGGCCCGGATCACCGGGCCCCACTTGGCGATCTCGGCCTCGACGAACCGCTTGTGCTCGGCCGGATTCGTGCGCGCATCGGTCACCATCACCGCACCCAGGCTCTCCATGCTGCGCACGAAGGCCGGGTCCTGCAGCGACTTCTTCAGCGCAGCGTTCATCTGGTCGAGAACGGCCTTGGGCGTGCCCCTGGGCGCATACAGCCCGTGCCAGACGCTGACGTTGAAGCCCTTCAGGCCCTGGGAGTCGAGCGTCGGAAGCTTGGCCAACGCGGGGGTCGTCAGCGGCTTGCTCGTCGTGACCGCGAAGGCCTTGATCTTTCCCGCCTCGATCTGCGTGGTCGTGTTCGTGGTCTGGTCGCACATCAGGTCGACCTGGCCGCCGAGCAGGTCGGTCATCGCGGGCGCGGTGCCTTTGTATGGGATGGTCGTCATGTCGATCTTCAGTGCCTGCTGGAACAGCAGTCCGCACAGGTGGCTGGCGGCGCCGAGCCCGGCGTTGGCGAGGTTGATCTTGCCCTTGTTGGCCTCGAGCCACTTGACCAGCTCGGCGTAGTTGTTGGCCGGCAGCGTGCTGCGCCCCACCAGGGTCATCGGCACCTCGTTGATCATGCCGACGTACTCGAAGTCCTCGAGCGTCTTGTACGGCAGGCTGCGGTACAGCGCGGGGCTGGTGGCCATGCCGATGTGGTGCAGCAGGAAGGTGTAGCCGTCCGGTGCAGCCTTGGCGACGCGCGCCGCGCCGAGCGTGCCGCCGGCGCCGCCGACGTTCTCGACGACGATCGACTGGTTGTTCAGGTTCTTCTGCAGCGCGACGGCAAGGTCACGTGCCACCTTGTCGGTCGGACCACCGGCCGCGAAAGGCACGACCACCGTCACCGGCTTGTCGGGCCAGGCCAACGCGCTGCCGGCAAGGGCCAGCGCTGCGATCGCAAACAGGGTCTTCTTCATCGTCGTCTCCGGGTGTGTGCTGGGCTTGGGCGGCGGGCGGTGCACGCCGTTCGGGGCACGCCGCTCCAGCCGGCCCAGGATGGTAGTGGCGCGCGAGCGCGCGGCGCCCGCGGATACTACGTACCACCCTGGACCCCGAAGGGCGATGCCCGGCCCGATGCCGATGCCCCCTGACCCATCCACCGGTGCCGGCGCCGGCGCGGCACCACCGTCACAGCAAGCGCGCTGGCAGCTGCTGGTGCTCGCGCTGCTCCTGCCGCCGTTGCTGACGGTGCTGCTGCACTTCCTGGCCGTGGCGCCGGGCGCGCGCCCGATGCCGGACCTGCTGGTGATCGACCGGGCGCTCTGGGTCGAGGACGCCTCGCTGCAGCCGCCGGTGGCGGTCGACGGCCGCGCTGCCGAGGTGCGGTTGCCCCTGTACCGCGCCGTGGATGCGGCGCCGGCGGCTCCGGTGTGGTTGCTGTGCCGGTTCGAGCTGTCGCGCGCGGCCGATGCCACCTGGGTGCTGGCGCTGTCGCACCGCACCCCGGTGCTGGTCTACCTGAACGGCCGGCTGCTTGCAAACTCGGTGCCCCTGCCCGATGCCGACCTCCCGCCGCGCAACCTGCAGATCGGCGACCGCCCGCTGCTGGCCAACGTCCCCGCCGACTGGCTGACGGCAGGCGAGCACGTGCTGGCCGTGCGCGTGGGCATCGGCAGCGCGGCGGGCGTGTCGCTGTCGCGGGCGAGGCTCGGCCCGGCCGAGGCGGTGGAAGCGGCGGATCGCCCCCGGCGCTTCTGGGCGGCGCTGCGCACCGGCACGTCGCTGTCGGCGCTGCTGATCGGCACGCTGCTGCTGTTCACCTGGATGGTCGAGCGGCGCGAGCGGCTGTACGTGTGGTCTGCGCTGCACCTGCTGATGCTGGCGCTGCTGCTGGCGCCCTACGCGCTCGAACGGCCGCTGCTGCCCGCGCCCTGGTGGCGCATGGCGCTGGACGCCGCGGACGTGCTGGCCAAGGGGCTGGCGCCGCTGGTGATCGCCTCCTGGGCCGGCGTGGGCCTGGGCTGGGTGCGTCGGCTCAGCCTGGGCTACCTGGCCGTCGCGCTGCCGTTCGACGTCGCGGCGGCCTACGTGAACCTGCCTTGGACCGACTTCGCGCAGCCGTGGCCCTGGTGGGCGCTGGGCAGCCGCTTCGCGATGCTGGCGCTTGCGGCGGGAGTGGCCTTGCATGCTCTGGCACGCCTGGGCGACGCACAGCGCCTTGCGCTCGCGCTGCTGGCCGGCACGGCGCTCTGGATCTGGGTCGCCGTCAGCCTTTTCGAGCTCGTGCTGCCCGGCATCGTCCGGGTGGTCGACCTCAACGTGGTGGCCTACGCGGGCTGGACGCTGTGGGTGGCGCTGCTGTTGCACCGCCGGCTGGTCGGCGAGCGCTGCCGCGAGCGGCAGCTGCGCGAAGAGCTTGCGGCGCAGCTCGATGCGCGCACCGACGAGCTGAAGGTGCAGTTCGCCGCGCTGCAGTCGGCCGAGCGCGAGCGCACCGCCGCCAGCGAGCGCGAGCGGCTGCTGCAGGAGATGCACGACGGGCTCGGTTCGGCCCTGATGACCGCCAAGATGCGAGCCGCCAGCGAAGACCTGAGCAGTACCCAGATGGTGGAGCTGCTCGACGCCTGCCTGCGCGAGATGCGTCTGGCCGTCGACACGCTCAGCGTCACCGACGGCGACCTCGGCGTGCTGCTGGGCAACCTGCGGCACCGGCTCGGTCCGGGCCTCGCCGGCGCCGGGGTCGAACTGCGCTGGGCGGTGGGCTACACCCCTCAGGTGCCTGTGCTGCGGGGTACCGGCGGCCGCGAACTGGTCCGTATCGTCCAGGAAGTGCTCACCAACGTGATGCAGCACTCCGGGGCGGGCACGGTGACGCTGGCCACCGGACGTGTCGTGTCGGACGCGCCAGGCGCTGCCGACTGGGTCCGGCTGACCGTGTCCGACGACGGCCGCGGCATGCCCGACCAGCCGAGCCTGGGCCGCGGCGTGCGCGGCATCCGGCGCCGCGCGGCCGCTCTCGGCGCACGCGCCGAGTGGCGGGCGCCGTCGGGCGGGCCGGGCACGCTGTTCGTGCTCGACCTGCCGCTCGCAGCGGCGGTCGATGCCGCCGCCCCGGCGCCGCCGCTGCGTGGCGGGCCGGGCGCCGGGGGTGCGCGCGGCGCCCGCTGAGAAGCGCCACTCGGCGTCCCCCTGCGCAACGGGCCGGGTCCCCCGGCGTGCGGTCCGCGCCACGACGGCGCGGGCACCGAAGACCGGGATCAGGCACTCTTCACGCTCGACGCCCGCTCGTCGGTGGCGCGACGTCCACCGCGTGTCGCGTTGGCGCTAACGTCTTACCACGTCCCCCATCGGCTGTCCGCTGCCGCAGGGCCGCGCGCCACGACATGCCTGCCCGTCCCGCCCCGACCGACACGCCGCAGCCCGCCGAGGCCGACGGGATCGAGCCGCGCGTGCGCGCCGAGCAGATCGCGCAGCTGTACGAGACGACCCCGGTGCCTGCGCTCACCGGTGTGCCCTTCGCCGCGATCCTGGCCGCGATCGCGTGGGATCTCGCCGCACCGGCCGTGCTGCTGGGCTGGCTGCTGACCAAGTTCGCGCTGGCCGCGGTGCGCAGCACCGAGGTGCTGCGCTTTCGCGCCGACCCGACGCGCGCGCAGCGCGCGGACTACTGGAGCCGGCGCTACCTCCTGCTCGCGCTGGTCGATGCCCTCAGCTGGGGTGCCGTCGTGCACCTGTTCGTGCTGCCCGCCAGCGGCCTGACGATGGCGCTGCTGCTGTGCGGCGTGGTGGCCGTGGCCGCGCTCGGCATGTTCATGACCGCATCCCACCTGCCGGCGGGGCTGGTGTGGAACGTCGCCACGCTCGGGCCGCCGGGCATCACGTTCGCCATGCAGGGCGGGGGCATCGGCTGGGCGGTCGCGGCCTCGGCCGCGATCTACTCGGGCCTGCTCGCATTCGAGGCCTGGCGCAACGAGCGCCGGCTGGCCGAGATGCTGCGGCTGCGGTTCCAGAATGCCGCGATCGCCGAGGAGCGTGCGCGCGCGCTGCTGGCTGCCGAGGCGTCGAGCAGCGCGAAGACGCGCTTCCTGGCCTCGGTGAGCCACGAGATGCGGACCCCGCTCAACGGCATCCTCGGCATGGCCGAGGTCGTGCGCGCGGAGCTTCAGGACCCGGTGCAGCGCCACCGGCTGGACACGCTGGCGCGCTCCGCGCTGCACCTGAACCGGGTGATCGGCGACCTGCTGGACTTCTCGACGATCGAGTTCGAGCGCCTGCAGATGCACCCCGAGGTGGCACGCCTGGCCGCGTTGGTCGGCGAGGTCGGCGACCTGCTCGGACCGGCGGCGCGCGAGCGAGGGCTGCGGCTGCACGTCGAGCGCCTGCCTGGCCTGCCGGCCTGGGTGCTGGTGGACGCGTCGCGCGTCAAGCAGGTCCTGCACAACCTGATCGGCAACGCCATCAAGTTCACGCCTTCCGGCGAGGTGCGGGTGCGGGTGGAGCGGCCGTCGGTCGGCCGGCTCGCCTTCTCGGTGCGCGACAGCGGGCCCGGCATCGCCGCGGCCGACCAGGAGCGCATCTTCGACGCGTTCGAGCGCCTGTCGGCCACCGGCCACGTGCCGGGTTCGGGCCTGGGACTGGCGATCGCGCGCCGGCTCGCCCGGGCGATGGGCGGGGACGTGACCTGCAGTTCCACGCCGGGCGAGGGCGCCTGCTTCGTGTTCACTCTGGCGGCCCCCGAGGCGGCGGCGCCGGCCGCCAGCCCGCGCCAGGACGAGCTCCCTTCCGGGCTTCTTCAGGGCTGCCGTGTGCTCGTGGTCGACGACAACGAAGTCAACGCCGTCGTCGCTCGCAGCATGCTCGAGCTGATGGGCGCGACGATCGAGGCCGCCTGCAACGGCGAGGAGGCGCTCGAGCGCCTCGCCCACGGGCACTTCGACGTCGTGCTGATGGACTGCCAGATGCCGGTGCTCGACGGCTTCGAGGCGACGCGCCGCTGGCGCGCGCGCGAGCGCGAGCGCGGCGGCCGCCGGCTGCCGATCGTCGGGGTCACGGCCAACGCCTCGCCGGCCGACCGAGCCGCCTGCCACGACGCGGGCATGGACGCCCACCTGGCCAAGCCGTACCGCATCGCGGACCTGGCCGCGACGCTGCGCCAGGTGCGGTCCGCCCGGGCGCCGCTGGACGCGCTTCAGTCGTAGCGGCGGGCGTCCTCGATCACCTTGCCATCGTTGGGCAGGCTGCCCGGCGCGACGAGCACGACGTCGCAGCGCAGCTTGGTGACGTCACGCACGGTCGCCGTCAGGGCGTCGGCCAGGCCCGCGGCTGACGGCTCGGGCGCCTCGACGCGCAGCGTCATGCGGTCGTTGGCCATCTCGCCTTCCACCACCAGCCGGGCGCGGCCGAGCCCCGCGTGGCGCCGCAGCACCTCGGCGACCTGGCTCGGGTGCACGAACATGCCGCGCACCTTGGCGGTCTGGTCGGCGCGGCCCATCCAGCCCCGGATGCGCTGGTTGGTGCGGCCGGTGGGGCAGGCGCCCGGCAGAACCGCCGACAGGTCGCCAGTGCCGAAGCGGACCAGCGGGTAGTCGGCGTTGAGCATGGTGACCAAAACCTCGCCGACCTCGCCCTCGGGCACCGGGTCGCCGGTTCCGGGGCGCACGATCTCGACGATCACGCCCTCGTCGAGCACCAGGCCCTCGCGTGCCGCGGTCTCGTAGGCGATCGTGCCGACGTCGGCGGTGGCGTAGGCCTGGTAGGCCTCGACGCCGCGCTCACGCAGCCAGCCGCGCAGGCTGGGCGGGAAGGCCTCTCCGCTGACGAGGGCCTTCTTCAGTGCCGGCAAGGCGAGCCCGGTCTCGGCCGCCTTCTCGAGCAGGATGCGCAGGAAGCTCGGCGTGCCGGCGTAGGCGTCGGCGCGCAATTCGCTCATCGCCTGCAGCTGCATCTCCGTGTTGCCGACGCCGCCCGGGAACACCGTGCAGCCCAGCGCCTGCGCACCGCTGTCCATGATCCACGCACCGGGGGTCATGTGGTAGCTGAAGCTCACGTGCACCAGGTCGCCGGCACGGATGCCGGCGGCGAACAGCGCCCGTGCCGAGCGCCAGTAGTCCGGCGTGCCGGCATCGGGTTCGTAGATCGGGCCGGGCGACTGGTACACCCGGCGTGCCGGCCGCAGCGTGCCCGCCAGCGCCCGCCAGCCGATGGCCGAGAAGCCGCCGAACGGATCCCAGGGCGCGGCGCCGGGGGCCCGCGAGGCCTGCTGGCGCTCGAGCAGCTCGTGCTTGCGCGTCACCGGCAGGGCCGCGAGTGCGGGGCGGGACGTGATCGATGCCGGATCGACACCGGCCAGCCGGCCGGCCAGCGCCGCGACACCCTGCGCCGCGGCCACCTGCGCGGGCAGCGCAGCCATCAGCGCCGCCTCGCGCGCCTGCGGGTCGCGCGTCTCCAGCGTGTCGAGGAAAGGTCCGGACGGTCTCACTCCTCGCGCTCCCAGCGCTCGAGGCGCTTCTTCAGTTCGTCGAGCCACTTGCGCTGCTCGGCCGCGTTGCGGATCTGGACGCGGTCCCACTCGGGCGTCAGGGCCAGCTTGCGTGCGGTCTTCGCGGCGATCGCGCCGCCCTCGAGCTGCAACTCGGCGACACGCTTGCCGCGCAGCTCGAAGCCGGTGCCGCGCTCGGCGAGCCTCAGGTCGCGCAGCGCGCGCTTCAGGTGCGCGATCGCGCCCGCGGCGTCGAACGGCGGCGGCGCGAAGCCGAAGTCGGGCAGGTCAGGCATGGAGGACTCGAGCCAGGCGGGCGGCGCGACGCGGGCCCTGCCGGGCCGGGAGGCGCTGGGCGACGATCACGACAGCCAGCGCTTGCGGCGCTTGTACGACTTGGCGTCGCGGAAGCTCTTGCGGTCGCCGCCGCCCATGCCGAGATAGAACTCCTTGACGTCCTCGTTCTCGCGCAGCGCCTTGGCCTCGCCATCCATCACGATGCGGCCGTTCTCCAGGATGTAGCCGTAGTCGGCGTAGCGCAGCGCCATGTTCGTGTTCTGCTCGGCCAGCAGGAAGGTCGTCTTCTCCTTGGTGTTGAGGTCCTTCACGATCTCGAACACCTCCTCGACGATCTGCGGCGCCAGGCCCATGCTCGGCTCGTCGAGCAGCACCATCTTCGGGTTGGCCATCAGCGCGCGGCCGATGGCGCACATCTGCTGCTCGCCGCCCGAGGTGTAGGCGGCCTGCGAGGCGCGGCGCTGCTTCAGGCGCGGGAAGTAGGCGTAGACCTTCTCCAGCGTGGCCGCGACCGCGGCCTTGCCGTCCTTGCGCGTGTAGGCGCCGGTCAGCAGGTTCTCCTCGATCGTCAGGTGCGCGAAGCAGTGCCGCCCCTCCATCACCTGGATCACGCCGCGGTCGACCATCGCCGCGGTGCTGAGCTTCTCGATGCGCTCGCCGCGCAGCTCGATCGAGCCCTTGGTCACCTCGCCGCGCTCGCCGGCCAGCAGGTTGCTCACGGCGCGCAGCGTCGTCGTCTTGCCCGCCCCGTTGCCGCCGAGCAGCGCCACCACGCCACCCTCCGGCACCTGGAGGCTCACGCCCTTCAGCACCAGGATGACGTGGTTGTAGATGACCTCGATGCCGTTGACGTTGAGGAGGATGTTGCTCATGGCGGCGGAATGCGGGACGAGCGCGGCGATCGGCGTGACGGCCCGAGCGCAGCGCAGGGCCCCCTCACGCAGCCGCCGTGGATCCGGCTTCGCCGGTCCACTGGCGGCGCCCCCCTGGAGGGGGGAAGGCCGCGCCAGCGGCCTTCGGGGGGTGGGTCAGGACTGGCAGTCCGCCGGCGTGCGGCGCTCGATCTTCTTCTCCGCGGCGTACTTGTCGGCGGCGGCGCGGATCATCGGCTTGATGAGCGCCTCGTCGGACTGGTACCAGTCGGAGGTGAAGTTCCACTTCTTGCCGTCCCAGGTGTGCATCCGGGCCCAGGTCGCGCCGCGGTGGTCGGCGCAGCTGGTGCTGATCGGGCGCATCACGCCGCTGAAGCCCAGCGCGTCGAGCTTCTTCTGGTCGAGCGCCAGGTTCTCGTAGCCCCAGCGCGCCTGCTCGCCCGTCATCACCTTGCCCTTGCCGAAGCGCTCCTGCGCGCGCTTGACGCCCTCGACGGCCAGCATCGCGGCGGTCAGGCCGCGCATGTACAGCACCTGGCCTACCTCGTCGCGCGGGCCCGTGCCCTGGCCCTTGTCGTGCACCTTGGCCAGCACTTCCTTGACGATGGCCGAGTTCGGCTCGGCACCGTGCTGCAGCGCGAGCGCGTTGTAGCCCCGGGCACCGTCGCCGACGTCCTTGACGTCGGGCTCGGCGCCGGCCCACCACACGCCATACATCTTGTCGCGCGGGAAGCCGGTGGCCACCGCCTCCTTCAGCGCGGTGGAGTTCATCACACCCCAGCCCCACAGCAGCACGTAGTCCGGGCGCAGCTGGCGCACCTGCAGCCAGGCCGCCTTCTGCTCCACGCCCGGGTGCGTCACCGGGATCAGCGTCAGCTCGAAGCCGTGCATCTTCTGCCGCTCCTGCAGCAGCGGGATCGGCTCCTTGCCGTAGGGGCTGTCGTGGAAGATGTGGGCGATCTTCTTGCCGCGCAGCTTGTCCCAGCCGCCTTCCTTCTTGGCCAGGTGCTGCAGGATGATGTCGGCCGCATCCCAGTAGGTGCCGGTCAGCGGGAAGTTCCACTTGAACACCATGCCGTCGGTGCTCTCGCTGCGGCCGTAGCCGGCGGTGATCAGCGGGATCTTGTCGGCCGGCGCCTTCTCGGTCAGCGCGAAGGTGATGCCGGTGGACAGCGGCTGGAACACGGTGGCGCCGCCGTTCTTGCCCTTCAGCCGCTCGTAGCACTCCACGCCGCGGTCGGTGGCGTAGCCCGTCTCGCACTCCTCCCAGATGACCTTCACGCCGTTGATGCCGCCGCGCGCGTTGGTGAGCTTCAGGTAGTCGACGTAGCCGTTGGCGAACGGCACGCCGTTGGGCGCGTACGCGCCGGTGCGGTAGACCAGGACCGGGAAGAACTGTTCCTTGGCTTGCGCCCAGGCGGCGCTCACCGCGGACACCGCCAGCGCGGCGCCGAATGCGAGGGTCGTCAACTTCATGTCTGCCTCCGAGGTGGGTTGCTCGAACAACGGTTGCACTCGTCAGTGCCGGGAAGGGGAAAGCGGCCCGTCGGCCGCCGGAACGCAAGCGAACTTCAGTGCGGGAAGGGCCACAGGCGCAGCTTCTCCTTGCCGATGGACCACAGGCGCGCCAGTCCGTGCGGCTCGACGATCAGGAAGAACACGATCAGCGCGCCGAAGATCATGAACTCGGTGTGCGCGACGGCGGCGGTGCTGATCGTCACGCCGACCAACGCGCCGAGCGCGGGAAGTGCCTGGTTCAGGAAGATCGGCAGCACGACGATGAAGGCCGCGCCGAAGAAGCTGCCCATGATCGACCCGAGGCCGCCGATGATGATCATGAACAGCAGCTGGAACGAGCGGTCGATCGAGAACGCCGCCGGCTCCCAGGCGCCGAGGTGCACGAAGCCCCACAGCGCGCCGGCGACGCCGACGATGAACGAGCTGACGGCGAAGGCCGTGAGCTTGGCGTACACCGGGCGGATGCCGATCACCGCCGCAGCGACGTCCATGTCGCGGATCGCCATCCACTCGCGGCCGATGTGGCTGCGCACCAGGTTCTTCGCCAGCATTGCGAACACGATGGCGATGCCCAGGCACAGCAGGTACTTCTCGTGCGGGGTGTCGATCTTCCAGCCGAGCAGAGACAGCCCGGACACGCTGACCGAGCCCGAGGCGGAATCGTTGGTGAACCACTTGATGCGCAGGAAGGCCCAGTCGCAGAAGAACTGGGCCGCCAGCGTCGCGACGGCGAGGTACAGCCCCTTGATGCGCAGCGACGGGATGCCGAACAGCACGCCGACGGCGGCGGAGAACGCGCCTCCGAGCAGGATCGCCAGCAGCATCGGCATGCCGTCGATGCGGACGAACAGGTTGTAGGCCGCGTAGGCGCCGACCGCCATGAAGGCGCCGGTGCCCAGGGAGATCTGGCCGCAGTAGCCGACCAGGATGTTCAGGCCGAGCGCGGCCAGGGCCAGGATCAGGAACGGGATGAGGATCGCGCGGAACATGTACTCGTCGGCCAGCAGCGGCACGGCGAACACGGCGAAGGCGAGCAGCAGCGCGATGCCGATGCGGTCCTGCGCGATCGGGAAGACCTGCAGGTCGCTGGTGTAGCTGGTCTTGAACTGGCCGTTCTCGCGGTAGAGCATCGTCGTTCCCCTGGCCCTACACGCGGTCGATGATCTTCTCGCCGAACAGGCCCTGGGGCCTGACGAGGAGGACGAACAGCACGAGCACGTAGCCGAACCAGATCTCGATGCCGCCGCCGATCTTGCTGCCGATGTAGACCTCGGCGAGCTTCTCGCCGACGCCGATGATCAGCCCGCCGATGATCGCGCCGGGCACGCTGGTCAGGCCCCCGAGGATGACCACCGGCAGCGCCTTCAGGGCCACCAGCGCCAGCGAGAACTGCACCCCGAGCTTGCTGCCCCAGATGATGCCGGCGACCAGCGCGACGAAGCCAGCGACGCTCCAGACGATGACCCAGATGCGGTCGAGCGGGATGCCGATGCTCTGCGCGGCCTGGTGGTCGTCGGCCACCGCGCGCAGCGCACGGCCGGTGCTGGTGTACTGGAAGAAGAGGGACAGCAGGATCACCAGCGCGGCGGCGATGACGGCAGCGTACAGGTCCTCCTTGTTGACCAGCACGCCGCCCTGGAAGGTGCCCTCGAGCAGGAACAGCGGGTCCTTCGGCAGGCCGACGTCGATCTTGTAGATGTCGCTGCCGAAGACCGTCTGCCCGAAGCCGTCGAGGAAGTAGGTGATGCCGAGCGTGGCCATCAGCAGCGTGATGCCTTCCTGGTTGACGAGCTTGCCGAGCACCAGCCGCTCGATCAGCCAGGCCACCGCGACCATCAGCGCCATCGCGGCCACGAAGGCCATCACGTTGGCCAGCACCTTGCTGTCGAATTTGAGCAGCTCGGGGAACCACTCCGAGAAGCGCGCCATCGCGAGCGCGGCGAACAGCACCATCGCGCCCTGTGCGAAGTTGAACACGCCGCTCGCCTTGAAGATCAGCACGAAGCCGAGCGCGATCAGCGAATAGAGCATGCCGGCCATCAGGCCGCCGATCACGGTTTCGAGGAAGAAGCCCATGTGTTTCAGGCGGCCTGCGGGGAGGTCCTGCCGCCGATCACCGTTTCGAGGAAGAAGCCCATTGCCGCTGCCGCTCAGTGCGAAGTGCCGAGATAGGCGCTGATCACGTCCGGGTTGGCGCGCACCTCGTCGGGCGTGCCGTCGCCGATCTTCCTGCCGTAGTCGAGCACGACGACGCGGTCGGAGATGTCCATCACGACCCCCATGTCGTGTTCGATCAGCACGATCGTCGTGCCGTACTCGTCGTTGACGTCCAGGATGAAGCGGCTCATGTCCTGCTTCTCCTCGACGTTCATGCCCGCCATCGGCTCGTCGAGCAGCAGCACCTGCGGCTCCATCGCCAGCGCCCGGCCGAGGTCGACGCGCTTCTGCAGGCCGTAGGGCAGGCGACCCACCGGCGTCTTGCGGTAGGCCTGGATCTCGAGGAAGTCGATGATCCTCTCGACCACCTCGCGGTGCTCGGACTCCTCGCGCTCGGCCCCCGACCACCACGGGTTGCGGAAGGCCTGTTGCAGGATGTTGGTGCGCATCTTCAGGTTGCGGCCCGACATGATGTTGTCGAGCACGCTCATGCCCTTGAACAGCGCCAGGTTCTGGAACGTGCGGGCCACGCCCATCTCGGCGACCTCGCGGCTGTTCATGTGGTCGAAGGTGCGGCCGCGGAAGGTGATCCGGCCCTCCTGCGGCGTGTACACGCCGTTGATGCAGTTGAGCATCGAGCTCTTGCCGGCGCCATTGGGGCCGATGATGGCCCGCACCTCGTGCTCGCGCACGTCGAAGCTGATGTCGGTGAGAGCCTTCACGCCGCCGAAGCGCAGCGAGATGTTGCTGACCTCGAGCACGACCTCGCCCTGGCGGCGGCGGCGCGCGCCGGGCACGGCGGCAGGATCGGCCGCTGCAGCGGCGGTCGGGCCGACGGCGGTGTCGGCGCTCATGCGGCCTGCCTCAGCGCGGGCAGCACCTTCGCGTCGACGATCTTCAGCGTCGCCGACACCTTCCCGGTGCGCCCGTCCTCGAACCGGACGGCGGTCTCGATGTACTGCTCGGTGCGGCCGCCGTACATCGCGTCGAGCAGCGCCTGGTACTTGTCGCCGATGTAGCCGCGGCGGACCTTGCGCGTGCGGGTCAGCTCGCCGTCGTCGGCGTCGAGTTCCTTGTGCAGCACCAGGAAGCGGCTGACCTGGCTGCCGGCCAGCTTGGCGTCGGCCGCGAGGTCGGCATTGACCTTCTCGACGCACTCCCGCACCAGCTCGAGCACCTCGGGCTTGCCCGCGAGGTCGACGTATCCCGCGTAGGGCAGGTTGCGCCGCTCGGCCCAGTTGCCCACGGCCTCGAAGTCGATGTTGACGAAGGCGCAGACCTTCTCGCGCCGGTCGCCGAAGGCCACCGCCTCCTTGATGAAGGGGAAGAACTTCAGCTTGTTCTCGACGTACTTCGGCGCGAACATCGCGCCGTCGTTCGGGCCGCCGAGCAGGCGGCCGACGTCCTTGGCGCGGTCGATGATCTTCAGGTGGCCGCCGGCGTCGATGAAGCCGGCGTCGCCGGTGTGGTACCAGCCCTCGGCGTCCTTGACCTCGGCGGTGGCCTCCGGGTTCTTGTAGTACTCCTTCAGCAGCCCGGCGCTGCGCACCAGGATCTCGCCGGAGTCGGCGAGCCTGATCTCGACGCCCTCGATCGGCACGCCCACCGTGTCGGCGCGCACCTCGTGGTCGGGCTGCAGGCAGACGAACACCGCGGTCTCGGTGCTGCCGTACAGCTGCTTCAGGTTGACGCCGATCGAGCGGTAGAAGGTGAACAGGTCGGGGCCGATCGCCTCGCCCGCCGTGTAGGCCACCCGCACGCGCGACAGCCCCAGCGTGTTGCGCAGCGGGCCGTAGACGAGCAGGTTGCCCAGGCCGTAGGCGATGCGGTCGGCCAGGCCGACGGCCTTGCCGTCCATGATCTGCGGCCCGACGCGGCGCGCGACCTCCATCGCGCGGCCGAACAGCCAGCGCTTGATCCGCCCGGCGTCCTCCATCCGGATCGTCACGCTGGTGAGCAGCCCCTCGAACACGCGCGGCGGCGCGAAGTAGTAGGTGGGGCCGATCTCCTTCAGGTCGATCATGACCGTGCTGGCGCTCTCCGGGCAGTTGACCACGTAGCCGCAGGCCAGCCACTGCGCATAGCTGAAGATGTTCTGCCCGATCCAGGCCGGCGGCAGGTAGGCGAGGACCTCCTCGCGCTCGGTCAGCTTGTCGAAGCGCGCACCGGCCCCGGCGCGGTCGAGCAGCGTGCGGTGCGTGTGCACGACGCCCTTCGGGTTGCCCGTGGTGCCGCTGGTGAAGAACATCGCCGCCACGTCGTCGGGCCGCGCCGCCTGCACCTGGCCGTCGAAGAAGCCGGGGTGCGCGGCGCCGTGCGCGCGCCCGGCCTCGACCAGCGCGTCGAGCGACTCGAGCCCCGGCTCGGCGTAGTTGCGCAGTCCGCGCGGGTTGTCGTACCAGATGCGGGCGAGCGGGGGGTGCCCGGCGCGCACCTCGAGCATCTTGTCGACCTGCTCCTGGTCCTCGACGATGGCCATGCGCACCTCGGCGTTGCGCGCCGGGAACAGGTACTCGGCCGCGGCTGCGTCCTGGTACAGCGGCACGGGCACGGCGCCGAGCGACTGCACCGCCAGCATCGACGCATACAGCCTCGGCCGGTTCTCGCCGACCACGACCACGTGGTCGGCGCGCCGCACGCCGGCCTGCGCCAGCCCGCAGGCCAGATCGCGCACCAGCACCGCGAGCTGCGCCCAGGTGGTGGTCTGCCAGATGCCGTACACCTTCTCGCGCAGCGCCGGAGCCGTCGGCCGCTTGGCGGCATGCTCGAGCATCAATCGCGGGAAGGTCGTCTGCACCACTCGTCTCCTGAAGGGCGGCGTGGCGCGCACGCGAACGGGCGCACCCACCGGCTTGCGGCGGAGCGCGATTCTTGCAGCGGTCTTTGACGCCATGTTGTCGTTGAAACGACAATCTGCGGGTTAGCACTGACAGGCATTCCACCGATGAGCAAGGCACAGGCGGCAGCCCGCGGAAGCGCTGCCCCGCGCAGCGGGCTGCTCGCGGCGCGGTCGCGCCGCGCCACCGCGGACGAGCTCGCCGGCATCCCGTGGCTCGCTCGCCTGGACGCGGCAGAGCGGTCGCGGGTGCGCGACGACCTGCGCGTGGTCCCCGTGGAGGCGGGCGAGTACGTCTGCCGCATCGGCCGGCCGGTCACCTACTGGTTCGGCGTGCTCGATGGCCTGCTGAAGATGAGCAACGACAGCGCGCTCGGCATGCCGATCACCTTCACCGGCATGCCGCCCGGGGGCTGGTTCGGCGAGGGCACCGTGCTCAAGCGCGAGGTCTACCGCTACAACATCCAGGCCCTGCGGCGCAGCGTGGTCGCAGGCATCGGTGCCGACACCTTCCACTGGCTCGTCGACCGTAGCCTGGGCTTCAACCGCTTCGTGCTGGACCAGCTCAACGAGCGGCTCGGGCAGTTCATCGCCGCGCGCGAGATCGACCGCCTGACGCACCCCGACGAGCGCGTCGCGCGCAGCCTCGCGGCGCTGTTCCACCCGCTGCTCTACCCGGGCGTGGGCGAACTGCTCCGGATCACGCAGCAGGAGCTCGGCTACCTCGTCGGCCTCAGCCGGCAGCGCACCAACGAGGCGCTGGCGGCGCTGCAGCGTGCGCGGCTGATCCGGGTGGAGTACGGGGGGGTGAGGGTGCTCGACAGGGAGCGGTTGAGGGTGTATCGGGTGGGGTGAGGGTTCGTGCTGGGGTCTGCGGCCTGGCGTCCTGCTTGCTCTTGTGTCGGGGCGGGTGCGGGTCTCGCCCCTGCGGGGCGGGCGGCCGGGTCTCGCCCCGGCGGGCGACCTACTTTCTTTGCTGGTGCAAAGAAAGTAGGCAAAGAAACACCCGGGATGTCTTGGGGAGTGTGTCTCGCTTCGGGGGCAGTGCGCATGGCACCTGCGCGCTTCGGGACTCGAACACCTCAGTGAGACCGCCGCGCGACACGGGCGCTCGAAAGTTCGGGGCCGTCGCCGTGCGTGCGGGCGGACGATGGCTTCACGGCGCAACGGCGCAACGGCGCGACAGCCCGACGGGTCCGAACTGTCGAGCGCAGCCCGAGCACTCCGACGTGTCGAGGGTGTTTGCCCGCCATCCCAGCGAGCGCCCTGAGGACCGCGTCCGAAGCGAGCCCCCGTGACCGGGCATCCACGTGTTTCTCTGCCCCGCCACCTAAACTCCTCCCGTCCCCGCGGACCCTGCCCCCCCGCCAACGCCCCCGCCCCCGGAGCCACCATGACCCGCTTCCTCCCGGCCCTGGCCGCCGGCCTCGCGAGCCTGGCCCTGTCGTTCGCCGCCCTCGCGCAGGGCCGGCCCGCGGCCGCGCTGCCCCCGGGCGTAAGCGCCGGCGCCAGCGTCGAGGGCATCGTCGAGTACCGGCTCGCCAACGGCCTGCAGCTGCTGCTCGCGCCCGACCCCAGCAAGCCGTCGACGACGGTCAACCTGACACTGCGCGTCGGCTCGCGCCACGAGGGCTATGGCGAGACCGGCATGGCGCACCTGCTGGAGCACCTGGTGTTCAAGGGCACGCCGACCACGCGCAACCCGTGGGCTGAGTTCACGCGCCGCGGCCTGCGCGCCAATGGCACGACGTGGCTGGACCGCACGAACTACTTCGCCAGCTTCACCGCCAACGACGCGACGCTGGAGTGGTACGTCGGCTGGCTGGCCGACGCGATGGTCAACAGCTTCATCGCCCGCGAGGACCTCGCCAGCGAGATGACCGTCGTGCGCAACGAGATGGAGATGGGCGAGAACAACGCCGGCCGCGTGCTGATGCAGCGCACGCTGGCCACGATGTACGAGTGGCACAACTACGGCAAGAGCACGATCGGCGCGCGCAGCGACGTCGAGAACGTCGACATCTCGCGGCTGCAGGCGTTCTACCGGCTGCATTACCAGCCCGACAACGCGACGCTGATCGTCGCCGGCCGCTTCGAGCCCGCCGCGGTGCTCGCGCGCGTGGCCGCCAGCTTCGGCGCGATCCCGCGGGCGCAGCGCGCGCTGCCCGCGACCTACACGCTCGACCCCGCCCAGGACGGCGAGCGGCAGGTCACGGTGCGCCGCACCGGCGGGGCGCCGTTCGTGATGATGGCGCACCACGTGCCGCCCGGCGCGCATCCCGACTTCGCCGCAGTCACGCTGCTGGCCCAGGTGCTGGGCGACACGCCGGGCGGGCGCCTGCACAAGGCGCTGGTCGAGCAGCGGCTGGCGGCGGGCGCCTTCGGCTTCGCCCTGCCGCTGGCCGAGCCGGGCGTGATGCTGGTGGGCGCGCAGCTCGCGCCCGACCAGGACATCGACCGCGCCCGCGCCGCGATGGCGGCGCTGCTGGACGGCATCGCGCAGCAGCCGATCACGGCCGAGGAGCTGGAGCGCGCACGCCGCCAGTGGCTCAACTCGTGGGAGCAGGGCTTCGCCGATCCGGAGGTGGTCGGCGTCGCGCTGAGCGAGGCGATCGCGCTCGGCGACTGGCGCTTGTACTTCCTGCAGCGCGACCAGGTCCGGCGCGTGACGCTGGCCGACATCCAGCGCGTGGCCGTCGAGCGGCTGCGTCCGGACAACCGCACGGTCGGCCTGTACCGCCCGGTGACCGAGCCCCAGCGCGCCCCGGCGCCGGCGCGCGCGGACGTGGCCGCGCTGCTGCGCGACTTCAAGGGCGACGCCGACGTCGCGCAGGCCGAGGTCTTCGAGGCCACGCCGGCCAACCTCGAGCGGCGCATCCAGCGCGGCCGGCTCGCCGGCGGGCTGGCCGTCGCGCTGCTCCCCAAGGGCACGCGCGGGCGCGCGGTGCAGGCGCGGCTGCAACTGCACTTCGGCGACGAGAAGTCGCTGCAGGGCCAGGAGACGGTGGCCGCCGCGGCCGCCGGCCTGCTCGACAAGGGCGCCGAGGGCCTGAGCCGCCAGCAGATCGCCGACCGGTTCGACGCCTTGCGCGCCCAGGTCGGCTTCGCGTCGCGCGACCAGACGCTGACGGTGACGATCGAGACCGTGCGCGAGCACCTGCCGGCCACGATCGAGCTCGTCGGCCGGCTGGTGCGCACGCCCACGTTCCCCGACGACGCCCTCGAGGAGATGCGACGGCGCGCGCTGGCGAGCCTGGCCGAGAGCCGGCGCGAGCCCGAGGAGGTGGCGGCCAACGCGATCGACCGGCTGGGCAACCCGTACCCGCGCGGCGACCTGCGGTACGCGCCCAGCTTCGAGGAGCAGGAGGCCGACCTGAAGGCCGTCGGGACGGCGCAGGTGCGCGCCTTCCACCGCCGCTTCTTCAGCGCGGCCAAGGGCGAGTTCGCCGCCGTCGGCGACCTCGACGCGGCCGCGGTCACGCGCGCTCTGGAAGCCGCGTTCGGCAGCTGGAGCGGCCCGGCCGGCGGCGCGCAGCCCTGGATGCGCCTGCCGCGACCGCTGTACCCGGTGCCTGCCGTGCGGCTGATGCTGCCGGTGCCCGACAAGCAGAACGCGGTGCTGCACGCGGTGCTGCCGATGGCGCTGTCGGACAACCACGCCGACTTCGTGCCGGTGATGCTGGCCAACCACATCCTCGGCGCCGGCGGCAGCTCGCGGCTGTGGAAGCGGATCCGCGAGACCGAGGGCCTGAGCTACGACGTGGGCAGCCGTCTGCTGTGGAGCAGCACCGACGAGAACACGCCGTGGGTGTCCACCGCCATCTTCGCCCCGGCCAACCAGCCGCGCGTGGAGCGGGCCTGGCGCGAGGAGCTCGAGCGCAGCGTGCGCGAGGGCTTCACCGCGGCCGAGCTCGAGGAGGCCCGCAGCAGCCTGCTGAACTTCCGGCGCCTGGCGCGGGCGCAGGACGCCGGCGTGGCGGCCTCCGCCGCGGGCCAGCTGCACCTGGGCCGCACCTTCGCGCTGACGCAGCAGGTCGACGAGCGGATCGCCGCGGCGACGCTCGAGCAGGTCAACGCCGCGTGGCGCCGCCACTTCGACCCGGCGCGCATCGCGGCGGCCTGGAGCGGGGACTTCGGGCGCAACGCGCCCTGAAGCGGGGCCGCGATGCCTGCCGCGGCCTCTCGCGCCGCCTTCGCGACGCTGTTGCTGATCGCGCTGATGATGGGCGCCAACCACGTGGCGGCGCGGCTGGCGTTCGACCACGGGCTGGACGTCACCACCGCGGTGGCGGTGCGCAGCGGCGTGACGGCGCTGGCGGTGGGTGGGCTGCTGCTGGCGGCCCAGGCCTCGTGGCAGCTCGGCCCGCGCGAGCGGCGTGCGATGCCGCTGATCGGGCTGCTGATCGCGGCGCAGAGCTTCTGCCTGTACTCGGCGGTGGCGCGGCTGCCAGTGGCGCTGGCGCTGCTGGCCTTCAACACCTACCCGCTGTGGACCGCGCTGGCGGCGCGGCTGCTGTACGGCCACCGCGCCGAGCGCCGCGTGCTGCTGGCGATGCCGGTGCTGCTGGCGGGTCTGGCGCTGGCGCTCGACGTCTCGGGGGCGGTCTCGGGCCTGGGCCTGGAAGCGCACTGGCAGCGCATCGGCGCCGGAGTGGCCTTCGGGCTGGCCGCTGCCGCGATCTTCGGCGTGGCCCTGGTGCTGACGCAGCACGAGGCGGGGCGGCTGGACGGCCGGCTGCGCACCGCGCTGACGATGGCCATCGTGGCGCTGCTGGCCGGCGTGGCGATCGTGCTGCAGGGCGGGCCGCGGCTGCCCACCGCACCGGCGGGCTGGGTCGGCCTGTGTGCGCTGACGCTGCTGTACGGCACCGCGTTCACGATCATGTTCACCGTGCTGCCGCGGCTGGGCGTGGTGGGCAGCTCGCCGATCATGAACGTCGAGCCAATCTTCGCGCTGGTGCTGGCCTGGGCGGTGCTCGGGCAGGCGATCGCGCCGCTGCAGGTGGCCGGCGGCCTGGTCGTCGTGGCCACGGTGATGGTGCTCGGGTTGCGCCGCGCGTCCTGAGCCGGCACGAGGCAGCACCGGAGGCAGGCCGGCAATGGCGCTCGACACCTGGCTGATCTACCTCGTGGCGGCGATCGGCCTGTCGCTGTCGCCGGGGCCCAACGGGCTGCTCGCGCTGACCCACGGCGCGCTGCACGGCGCACGGATGACGCTGTGGACGGTGGCCGGCGGCACGCTCGGCTTCGTCGCGCTGATCGGCCTGTCGATGTTCGGCATCGGCGCGCTGCTGGCCAGTTCCGCAGGCTGGCTCACGCTGCTCAAGTGGCTGGGCGGTGCCTACCTGGTCTGGCTGGGCGTGCAGGTCTGGCGCTCGCCGCCGATCGAGCTCGACCCGGCCGCGCTGCGCGAGGTCGGCGCCGTGCGCGGCATCGTGCTGTTCCGCCAGGGGCTGCTGTCGGCGCTGACGAACCCGAAGGCGCTGCTGTTCTTCGTCGCCTTCCTGCCGCAGTTCGTGGACCCGCGGCGCGACCTGGTGCTGCAGTTCGCCGTGATGGCGGGCACCTTCGCCGCCATCGAGATCGCAACAGAGGTGTTCATTGCTGCCGGCGCGCAGCGCCTGCGGCCCTGGCTCGAGCGCGTCGGCCGCCGCTTCAACCAGGCCTGCGGCGGCCTGTTCGTGCTGATCGGCGCGGCGCTGCCGCTGCGGGGCTGAGAGGGCTAGAGGGCGAGAGGGCGACAGGGTAAGGGGCCGCGCCGGCGCCGCTCGTCAGTTGCGCATCTGCTCGGGCAGGAAGGTGACGATCTGCGGGAAAAACCAGATCAGCGCCACCGCCACCACCATCAGGAAGAAGAAGGGCAGCGTGACCTTGGCGATCCAGCCGATCTCGCGCCTTGTCATGCCCTGCAGCACGAACAGGTTGAAGCCCACCGGCGGCGTGATCTGTGCCATCTCGACGACGAGCACGATGAAGATGCCGAACCAGACCGGGTCGATGCCGGCCTTCTGGATCGTCGGCATCAGCACGCCGATGGTGAGCACCACCATGCTGATGCCGTCGAGGAAGCAGCCGAGGACGACGTAGAAGACCATCAGCGCCAGCAGCAGCTGGAACTGCGACAGTCCGAGCGAGGCGATCCACTCGGCCAGGTGCCGCGGCAGGCCGATGTAGCCCATGGCCAGCGTCAGGAAGGCCGCGCCAGCCAGGATCATCGCGATCATGCAGTACAGGCGCGTGCCGCCGAGCAGGCTGTCACGGAAGGTCTGCCAGTTCAGCGAGCCCTGCGCCGCGGAGATGACGAGCGCTCCCACCACGCCCACCGCGGCGGCCTCGGTGGCGGTGGCGATGCCGCTGTAGATGCTG
>Ga0068877_10001043_pt1 | contig 23375 bp, 16 predicted proteins | sample NOAtaG_FD_66437 | JGI IMG/M metagenome (GOLD analysis project Ga0068877, IMG submission 66437) | Freshwater lake microbial communities from Lake Erie, under a cyanobacterial bloom - NOAA_Erie_Diel6S_1000h metaG | ecosystem: Environmental > Aquatic > Freshwater > Lake | place: USA: Ohio, Lake... | reverse complement strand
CGGGGCCGTGGAGGGCGAGGCGGTGGAAGCGGTCGGTTTCGTCGGTGATCTGCACGTCTTCGGTGATGACGTAGGCGGAGAGGGTTTCGACGGTTCGGGCGGCGGCGTGGGCGTCGACATCGAAGATGACGGCGTCGGGCTCGATCAGCACGCGGAGGTCGGCGTCGACGCGGCCTTTTTTGTTCAGCCAGAAGGCGGAGCGGGCTTGGGCGGGTTGGATGCCCTTGAGCTCTTGGGTGAGCATGGAGTTGAGGAAGGAGAGGCGGTCTGAGCCGCGGACGAAGAGGGTGGCGCGGTGGGGGAGATCGATGAGAGCGGCGGCCTTGCGGATGGCGGCGTATTCCAGGTCGAGGCGGTCGTAGGCCTGGACGAAGGGGATGCGTGCTTTGGGGTTGTCGGCGGGGCCGTAGTGATCGAGGAGGGCCTCGGCGCGTTCGTGGAGGGGGAGGATGGGGCTGAGTCGGGCCATGGTCGATGGTATGGGAACCTTCGGGGGGAGCGAGCGGGACGGGCGGGGAAGCCAGCGATTTGGTGCGGGGGGTATCGGGGTTGTCCCGTAGAAGGGTGTGCGGAAGAAGGCAGAAATGCCCGGGGGGTGATACGCTCGCGGCCTTCCCGGAACGTGGTGTCGCGGGAGACGTGGTTTAAGGTGAATCAATCCATCGACGTGGAGTGCGCAGAGATGAACGTGGAATTGCTGAAGCGGTTGTGCGAGACGCCGGGCGTGCCGGGGCGTGAGGAACGCGTGCGCGGGCTGATCGAGAAAGAGATCAAGGGGCTGTTTGACGAGGTGTCGACGGACGCGCTGGGGAACCTGATCTGTCGGCGGCACCCGCGGGGCAAGGGCGGGAAGGTTGTGAAGGCTTCGGGCGGCAAGCGTGCGCAGCGCGTGCTGCTGCTGTGCCACATGGACCAGATCGGGTTCTATGTCCGCGGCGTGGACGACAAGGGGTTTATCCGCGTGGTGAACGCGGGTGGGTTTGATACGCGGAATCTCTTCTCGCGGCGGATGACGCTGGTGACGGATTCGGGGGACTATCCCGCGGCGCTGAACCCCGGCGGGCGCCCGGTGCATATCGCCAGCGAGGCGGATAAGGCGAAGATCCCGGATGTGAAGGAGCTGATCCTCGATACGGGCATGCCGGCGGATCAGGTGAAGAAGAAGGTGAAGATCGGCGACTACTGCGTGTACAGTGATCCGTTCGTGGAGCTGGGCGAGAAGTGCATGTCGCCCGCGATGGACAACCGCGTGGCGTGCTGGCTGGGGATCGAGGCGATCCGGCAGATCGAGCGTGAGAAGACCGCGCACGCCTGCGAGATCATCGTGGCGTTCACCACCCAGGAAGAAGTGGGGCTGCGCGGGGCGAAGACCAGCAGCTCGATCGTGGATTGTGACATCGGCATCGGGATCGATGTGACGCTGTCGTGCGACACGCCGGGCGTGCCGGAGGATGAGAAGGTGACCGAGCAGGGCAAGGGCGTGGGTCTGCACATCATGGACAGCTCGTTCATCAGCGATTACAAGCTGATCGACGACATGGAGCAGTGCGCCAAACGGAACCGGATCGCGCACCAGCGGACGATCCTGATGCGCGGCGGTCAGGACGGAGCGGCGGCGCAGCAGACCGGGCGCGGCGCGCGGGCGGTTGGTGTGGTGGTGGGGACGCGGTACATCCACACGACCACCGAGATGATCCACAAACGCGACCTGGGCGCGGCGAGGGACCTGCTGGCGGCGTGGGTGCCGACGCTTTGAGGCAGAGTCGCGAGGGGTGAGTCGCGAGACGCGAGTGGGGGGAGAGTTTTCAGAGTTCAAAAACGAGAAACGCGACGGGCCGAGCAGCTCGTCGCGTTCTTGTTTGTTCGATGCGGATTGACTCGATCCCTCGGACCCTTGATCCCTTGGACCCTTGGACCCTTGGACCCCCGGTCCCTCGGTCCCTTCCCCTTAGTACACCACGCTCATGCACTGTTCCACGGCCTGGATGACCTGGCGGATCTGGAAGGGCTTTTTGAGGTAGGTTTCGAAGCCGGTGTTCTTGAGGCCCGTGAGCTGGGCGTCGGTCATTTTGCCGCTCATGGCGATGATCTTGGTGATGGCGAGGTCGTCCTCCTGGCGGACGCGGTTGACGAGTTCCATGTGGGCGTTGTCGGCGAGGTGGAGATCGAGGAAGATGACGTGCGGCTTGAAGCGTTCGCACTCAAGCCCGGCGGCGAAGGTGCTCGCGGCGACCTTGACCTCGTACTTGGCCTGCTCGGTGAGGACCTTCTGCAGCGCGTCGGTGACTTCTTTCTCGTCGTCGACGATGAGCACGCGGGTGGAGCCCGAGGTGATCCCGTCGAGGGGGATGCCGTGGAGCTGCATGAACTTGATGAGCTGCTGCTTGGGGATTCGCCGGTCTTTGGAACCGGGGATCTTGTAGCCCTTGAGCTGGCCTGAATCGAACCACTTGCTGACGGTGCGAGGGGCCACGTTGCAGATCTTGGCGACTTCGCCGGTGGTCAGAACGTCCTTGTCCATCGCCATGTGAGTAGTCCTTCTCTCGGGTCCGCGGGCGTTGGGTGCGTCCGTGCACCGATCAAGCCGCGGAGAGTTTTTCGGCGCGAAGATGAGCGCTCTTGAACGGCAGCGAAGAATGTGACGCAAGTAACTGCGGTGCGGACGTTGCGGGCGGTTCCGAGAACGTGCTGGTTGATGCAGAAGGGGCGGTGTGATCAGAAGGAAGCATGAGGCGACGAGGAATGAAACTCGGTGGAAGACCTGAGGGGTGGTTGGTTGCCGGCTGGCTGGCGGATGGAAGGCGAGCGGATGAAAACCGCAGGCGGGTGTGGATGACGGGGGCATGAAGTGGATGATGCCGGGGATGTTGTTGGTTTTGTTTGGGTATTGATTGGATTGATCGAGTGGAATGGGTGGAATCGGGGTGAGGTGGAAGGAGGGTGAAGGTGGGCGGTGGGTGGGGCGTTGACAGAGGCGGGATCGATTCGGTACCGTGTGGGGTTCCCGGCGGGGTTGGTCCCGGCGGGTCATGGTCAGCGTTCGGGCGTTGAGGGCTGAAGGTCATCAGCGAGCGGGCGTTTGACGGTGACAAGTTGAGTCGTGACAAGGACTTGTGGACGGACAGGGCGGCATGAATCGTCCGGGCGTTTTGCTCAAGAAACAGTCGAGGTTGAGCGCTCGGGCATCAAGGAGACGATCGTGGCAGGAACTCGGACAACCGGCGCTCGCGGGCAGTTCAGTGGCAAGCTGGCGGTTTTGGCCGCGAGCGTGGCTTTGTCGGCCTTGAGCCCGCTGGCGTTTGGCGCGGCGGATGCGCCGAAGGACACGGAGCTGCTGCGTGATTACGTGCACTATGTGCGGATCGCGCGGTACGACCTGGCGCAGAGCAATGCGCAGGCGCTGCTGGATCGTCTTGTGCCGCCGTTCGGCAAGACCGACGCGGACAAGGGCGGGCTGACGCTCGATGCGTTCGTGAAGCTGGTCGAGCAGGGGGACATGCAGCGGTTCGAGGAGAGCATCACGCGTGGTCAGCGCGTGGGCGATGTTGAAGAAGTCAGCACGAAGCTGCAGCGAGCGTACGAGCAGGGCAAGCGCGAGCAGGCCCGCAACGCCGAAGCGATCACGAAGAACATCCAGTTGCTGGTGGGCACGAGCCGGCAGCGGCTGGTGGGGCGTGAGCGGCTGATGGCGGCGGGCGAGTATGCCATGCCGCAGATGGTCGAGGCGCTGGTGCGGAACACGGACTCGGCGCTGTCGGCGGAGGTTCGCAAGCTGATGGTGGACATGGGGCGGTTCTCGGTGATGCCGCTGACGGCGACGATGCCGAACGTTGATGCGAAGACGCAGGAGACCATCGCGACGATCCTGGGCGATGTGCGGTACAAGGCGGCGTTGCCGTTCCTGTACGAGGTGGCCCTGAGCGAGAAGAGCAACGAGAACGTCCGTAAGGCGGCGCAGAACGCCATCGCGAAGATCGACGGTTCTTTCGACAAGAACATGGAGCCCTCGACGCTCTACACGCTGCTGGGCGAGTCGTACTCCTCGCGGCAGGAGAGCCTGGTGAACTTCCCGGGCGAGCAGATGCAGCTTGTGTGGGCGTATGTGCCGGGCTCGGGGCTCGCGGCGACGCCGGTGCGCAGCGAGGTCTACTTCCAGACGATGGCGATGCGGATGGCGGAGCGGGCGATGTCGCTGAACGCGGGGAACCGCGAGGCGACGGCGCTGTGGGTTGCTTCGAACCTGTCGCGTGAGATGAGCACGCCCAGCGAGTATCAGCACCCGCTGTACACGCAGGGGTACCGCGATGCGATGTACTACGCCGTCAGCGCGGGCCCGGCGATTGATCAGCTTGTGCTGGCGCGTGGGTTGTCGACGAAGGACTCGGCCCTGGCGCTGAAGGCCATCGCGGCGCTGCAGCGCAACGGCGGTGCGGCAGCGCTCAGCGACGCGAAGCAGAGCCGCCCGCTGATCGACGCGCTGCGGTATGCCAACACGCGGGTGCAGTTTGAGGCGGCGCTCGCGTTCGCGGGTGCGCAGCCTCAGAACACCTTTGAGGGTTCGGACCGCGTGGTGCCGATCCTTGCCAGCGCAGTGCGGAACGCCGGCACGCGGTACGCGGCGGTGATCAGCGGGAACGCGGAAGTGGCGAACTCGATCGCGGGCGTGTTGCGTGCGGACGGGTTCACGGTTCTGCCGCCGGGCACGTCGCTGGGCGAGATCGCCGAGCCGCTGGCGACGGCGCCGGGGATCGACCTGATCGTCACGAGCCTGCCCGGGAATGCGACGATGGAGGTGATCACCCAGGCCCGCGCGTCGAGCAAGCTCAGCGCCACGGCGGTGGTTGCGATCATGAGCCCCGCGGGCGAGACCGAACTGCGCAGCGCCTTCGGGCGTGACCAGACCATCGCGCTGGTGCGTCAGGGGAGCAACCCGCAGCAGATCGCCGAGGCGACCAAGCAGCTCTTGCAGCGCTCGGCCGGTGAGGCGATGAGCGCCGACGAGGCGACGGCGTATCAGACGCGGGCGCTGACGGCGCTGCGTGATCTGGCGATTGCCAACAGCCCGGTCTTCAACGCCGGTGACGCGGCCTTGCCGCTGATCGGGGCCCTGGGCAATACCAAGGGCAAGGTCCGCGAGCAGGTTGCGGAGGTGCTTTCGCGGCTCAACGGCAAGAACGCGCAGATGGCGCTGGCGGATGCGGCGCTCTCGGCCGAGGGCGATGAGATGATGCTCATGGTGGCGAGGCTGACCGACTCGGCCAAACGCTTCGGAAATCTGCTGGAAGAGCGGCAGGTTTCGCGGATCACGGCGATGGCGGGCAAGGGCAGCGACGAGCAGGCGACCGCGATCGCGGGCCTGATCGGGGCGCTGAGCCTGCCCAACGATTCGATCCTGCCGATCCTCAAGGGCGGCAAGCAGTGATCGGGCTTCGGTCGCGGTGAGCGCGGCCGAGTCGGGCACATCGGAACGAACAGACCAAGCCCCGGCGTGATGAACGTCGGGGCTTGTTGTTTTTGGTTTTCTTTTTTGCTGGTTTGCACGCTACGCTCTGCGCATGAGCAGTTCCGCCCCGTCGAAGCAGCCCGTGACGAACGCCGCGCCGAGCGCGGATTTGACCCTGCGCCAGGTCACCGATTTGTTCATGGTGCAGGAGCAGACCATCCGCCGAGGGGGCGGGACGGGCGCGATTGCGCGCCAGCACGAGAAGGGACGCCTGACGGCCCGCGAGCGGATCAACCTGCTCGTTGACGGCGAGCGGCAGGAGAACGCCTTCGCACCCTTCGCGTGCGAGCGGTTCATGGAGCTGGGGACGTGGGCGGCGTACGGGATGTACCCCGAGGCGGGCGGTGCACCGGCGGCTGGCGTGGTGACGGGGATCGGACGCGTCAGCGGGCACACGTGCATGATCATCGCCAACGACGCGACGGTGAAGGCCGGGGCGTTCTTTCCGATGACGTGCAAGAAGATCATCCGTGCGCAGACGGTGGCGATGATGTCGCGCATGCCGCTGGTGTATCTGGTGGACAGCGCGGGGGTCTTTCTGCCGATGCAGGAGGATGTCTTTCCGGATACGGACGACTTCGGGCGGATCTTCCGCAACAACGCGGTGATCAGCGCCGAGGGGATCCCGCAGATCGCGGCGATCATGGGCTTCTGCGTCGCGGGTGGCGGGTATCTGCCCGTGCTGTGCGACACGCTGCTGATGACCGAGGGGAGCGGGCTGTATCTGGCGGGGCAGGCGCTGGTGAAGGCCGCGATCGGGCAGGATGTGAGCGATGAGGACCTGGGCGGCGCGAAGATGCACGCGCAGATCTCGGGGACGATCGATTTCCGCGAGAAGGACGACCCGAGCTGCATCGAGCGGCTGCGGAGTTTGATGAGCAAGTACCGCGTGCGCGAGAGCGAAGACAACACGGCCCTTTCCGGCGCGTTCTACAAACCGGGCGAAGAGGTCTACAAGGTCTTTACCGACAAGCCCGGGACGCAGTACGACGTGCGCGACCTGATCGCGTGCTTTGCGGATGTGGTGGCCGAGGGCTCGAAGGTCAAGGCCAACTTCGACGAGTACAAGGCGGAGTACGGGCAGTCGATCGTCTGCGGCTATGCGCAGGTCGGTGGCCACGCGTGCGGCATCGTGGCGAACCAGAAGAAGGTCAGCAAGTCGGGCAAGGGGCAGGTGCAGATGGGCGGGGTGATCTATGACGACAGCGCCGACAAGGCGGCGCGGTTCATCATGGACTGCAATCAGCGGAAGATCCCGATTGTCTTCATGCACGACACGAGCGGGTTCATGGTGGGGCGAGAGAGCGAGCAGGGCGGGATCATCCGGGCGGGGGCGAAGATGGTCAACGCGATGAGCAACTGCGTGGTGCCGAAGATCGTGCTGATCACCGGCTCGAGCTACGGCGCGGGGAACTATGCCATGTGCGGGCGTGCGTTCGATCCGTACCTGACGCTGGCCTGGCCCGGCAGCAAGTGCGCCGTGATGGGCGCGAACCAGGCGAGCGGGACGCTGGCGATGATCGAGGAACGCTCACGCGAGCGCAAGGGCGAGAAGATCGACGAGACCACGCACGCGGCGATCCTCGCGGCGGTGAAGGCGAGCTACAACGAGCAGCAGGACATCCGCCACGGTGCGGCCCGCGGGTGGGTCGACCGCATCATCGAGCCGCACCGCACACGCGAGGAACTCATCGCGGCCTTGGGCTCGACGGTGAACTGGGATTATGCCAAGCCGTTCAAGGTTGGTGTGCTGCAGACGTAAAACTGTGGCGGGGAAACGTGGGTTGTCTGCGGTTCGTTAGAGTGTTCGTGCGAGTTGCAGCACGTGGGCGGCGGTGCCCCAGCTCAGGGTGACGCCCGCGCGGCCGTGGCCGTAGTTGTGGATGATCGTGGGGCGCGATGAACCGTGTGTCGGGCTGTTCGTGTCGGAAGATGGTTGGGCGGGTTCGACTTCGAGGCGAACGGTCTCGCAGCGGTTGTCGATGATGCGCGCGGGGCGGAGGCCCGCGACGGTGCGGATTCTTCGCTCGCCCAGGCGCTGCCAACTTGGGTGACCGGTGGCGCGGAGGAGGGCTTTGCAGCGGGTGAGGATGAGCTCGATGGCTGTGGGCTCGGTCTGGCAGAGGGCGATGTCGGGCTCGTAGGTGCCGCCGAGGACGATGTGCGTGCGGAAGGGGTAGATGTAGGTGACGCCTCCAAGCAGATCGGCGGCGGCGATGGCCTCGCGAAGGTTGAGGGTGTTCTCATCGTGCAGGAGCTGCCCGCGCATGGGGCGGACGAAGGGATCGGGGACGAGCTCGCGGGCGCCGAGGCCCGAGCAGTTGATCACCAGATCGACGGGCAGTGAGCGAAGCTCGGCAAGCGAAGTGAAGCCGCGCTGGACGAAGGCGATGCCCAGTGCCTGCGCGTGGGCTTTGAGCCAAGGGAGGTAGACGGTCATGTCGATGAAAGGGACCTGAACGCGGAAGCCCGCGCCGGTGCCTTCGAGCGGGGGCAGGGGTTGCACGTCGCCGACCAACGTGGGCCAGCGGGGCATCGGTTGGTTCGGGGCGAGGTATTCCAGGGCGGTACCGATGGTCACGCCTGAGGCGGGGGTGGTTTGGGCGAGATCGCGGAAGCGGGCGAGGGACTCGCGGATCCACGGCTCGTTCGTGCCGCCGTCGAAAGGCGTGAAGACGGCCCCGGCGCGTGAAGACGTCGTCGACGGGAGGTCGTCGCGGTAGAAAACGGAAACAGAGGCGTTCAGGTCCTGGCGCAGGCGAATGGCGGAAGCAAGCCCGACCACGCCGGTGCCGATGACGGCGATTCGCATGACGCTGGACGGTAGGCGGGGGGAGTGGGGGCTGAGGTACGTTGGAGGGTGGATGGGGAAAGCCGCGGAAATGGACAGAGGCAGTCGAAGCAGGACCGCGGGAAGGAGTTTTCCACAACGCGTGTTTGAAACGCTCAGGGCACCCCATGCGTATGGGATTCGGGAGCAGGGTCATTTATGATGGGACCGTTGTGGATCACTTCCGAGCGCACGGCATTCCGATATCGAAGTTTGAAGAGATCGACTCGACTTCGCTGCTCGCGCGGAGAGAACTGGCCGAGGGCCGGGTCGATCGATCGCGGATCTTTGTGGCCCAGCGACAGACCGGGGGTGTCGGGCGCTTGGGGCGGGCGTGGGCCAGCCCGGAGGGCGGGCTTTGGATGACGCTGGTGTGGCCTTTGGCTCGCGCTGGCAAGCGGTTCTCGCCTGTCAAGCTCATGGACGCGCTGGGGCTTCGGCTCGGGCGCGGGGTGCACCGCACGGTGGAGTGGGCGTTCATCCGTTCGGGCGGACGAGCGGCGGAGGTTGAGCTGAAGTTCCCCAACGACATCATGATCCGCGGGCGGAAGGTGGCGGGGATTCTGACGGAAGTGGTACACGGCTCGTCGCGGCCGTTCCTGTTGGTGGGCGTTGGGCTGAATCTGAACTTTGAGGGGAGTGTGCTGCCGCACGCGCTCTCTGGGCGGTGCGCGACGCTTCTGGACCTGACAGGGCAAACCATCGACATTGATCTGGCGCGGGATCGGCTGGTGAGCGATCTCTGCGCGGAGATCGAAACCGACGAAAGCACCGCCTCCGTGGTGCGGAGCCTGCACGGGCGGATGTTCGGCGTGGGGATGACCGTGAGCGTGACCGACCCGACCGGAAAAAAGACGCAGGGGGTCTTCAAGGGTCTGAGCGAGAGTGGGGCGGCGGTCTACGAGGTCGAGGGGAAGCTGATCGAGGTGACGATGCCGATGGGGGAGTGACGGACAGATCGGGAGTGCGGAAGCGAGGACGAAGACGGAGTCAAAAAACGAAGCGGCCCCGATGGTGAGATCGGGGCCGCGACGGTTGCTTGTTTCGGCGTGGAGGCTCGGTTGGAGCGAATCACGCCGAGGGTCGTTGATGCACGCGGAGCGTGTCAACGACCGTTGAGCGGGTGGTCGGAATCAGACCATGGCCTTGAGGGCCTTGAGGGCGCGGATCTTCACGACGGTGGAGGCGGGCTTGGCCTTGCGCATCTCTTCCTGGCCGGTGAAGGGGTTCTTCCACATGCCGGCCTTCACGGCGGGCTTCTCCTTGGCGATGATCTTCATCATGCCGGGGACGTTGAAGACGCGGGGGCCCTTCTTGGACAGGTCGGCGGCGATGACCTTGCCCATGATCTCGAAGACGGTGGCGATGTCCTTGCGCTTCAGACCGGTCTGGTCAGAAACGAGCTTGTAGAAGTCGCTCTTGCCACGGATCTTCTTCGCGGGCTCAATCTTGGCGGGTTTCGATGCAGTCTTGGCGGCCATGGTTCTTCTCCGTAAGAAATGGGTTGCTTTTCGCAGCTCCACTGCGAACTGTGCTCTGTTCTAGCGACCTTTGAAGTCAACTTCAAGTCGTCGAGCGGTGTGAATTAGCGGTTTTTCAACTGGTTTCAGTCCACTTTTTTCTCAAATTGCCTCCGGACAGGTCAAAAACCGTGACTTTCAGCCCGCCTTCTTCCCCCAACGCACCGAACCGGGGGGATCAGGGATCGGCCAAAGAGTGCGGTTTTCCACAGGATCGGAGCGGGTTTGGGCGGTCCGGCGGGTCCGCCCCGGGGGCGAGGCCGACGTGTGCCCGAGAGGGGAACGCGACGTGGACGATCGCGTCTTGAGCTGTGGGGGATCCGTTTCGCGCAGGCACGGAGAAGCTCCAAACTGGTCTGATCTGCCCAGAGGCCCATATCCTGCTGGATATGAGCCAGACGCTGAGCGCACCGACGACCGAGTTCGAGAAGATCGACCGTTGTGAAGGGCTGGACCACCGCCCGCGGGTGCTGCTGGGGAAGATGGGGCTGGACGGGCACGACCGCGGGGTGAAGGTGATTGCGCGGGCGCTGCGGGATTCTGGGGTGCACGTGATTTACAGCGGGCTGTGGCAGACGCCGCGGAGCTTGGCGATCTCGGCTCGGGATGAGGACGTGGACGTGATCGCCGCGAGCATGATGAGCAACAGTCACCTGGTGCTTGGGCCTCGGCTGGTGGAGGATCTGAAGCTGCTCGGGCGTGGGGATATCCCGGTGTACATGGGCGGGATTCTGCCTTCGGAGGATATCGAGCCGCTGAAAAAAGCGGGGATTGCGCAATGCTTTACGACGGCGACGGGCCTCTTGGACATTGTCAACGCGGTGAAGGGCGCGACGAAGCCGCTGGTTGCGGAGGTCGCGGGCGCGGGGGTTGATCCGGTTGCGCAGCTTGCGCGGGACATCTCGCTGATCCACGCGGGGAAGGCGATCCGCGGCAGTGCGAAGCGTCGGCGTCCGGCACGGGTGGTGGGTGTGACGGGTTCGCCCGGCGCGGGGAAGAGCACGATCGTGGCGCAGCTCGCCGGCGAGTTTTCACGCCGGTCGAAGGCGGCGGGGAAGGGCTCGCGCGTGGCGGTGGTGGCCTTTGACCCCATGAGCCCGATTACGTCTGGCGCGCTGCTGGGCGATCGGCTTCGCGTGGACTTCAACACCTTGGGCGATGCGGTCTTCTACCGCTCGCTGGCCATCAGCGGCGAGGACTATCACGCGCTGAACGACATCGTCGAGCTCATCGGCGGGTGCACCGTCAACGGTGAGCATGTCTTCGACACCGTCTTTGTCGAGACCGTCGGCGCGGGGCAGAATGAAACGCGCATCCGCAAGCACGTCGACCGCACCCTGGTGGTGATGACCCCGGGGATGGGCGACTCGGTGCAGATGGACAAGGCGGGGATTTTGGAGATCGCCGACGTCTTTGTGTGCAACAAGGCGGATTACCCGGGGCAGAACGAGCTGGTGCGGAATCTGCGCGATGCCGCGGGATCGGGGAAGAGGCCGATCGTCGAGACGGTGGCGACGATGGGAACGGGGATCCCGGAGTTGCTGGACGTGGTGATGGGCTGAGTTCTTGCGGCGGGCGAGATCAGTTCACGCGGCCTCGGCGTGCGAGCCCGGCAGCGTGGCGGCGGTGGTGTCGGCGTTGGGTGTATTCGCGGCGGGCTTTTTCTGCTGGCCTTGGATGCACGCCATGTACCGCGCGAAGAGATCAGCGACGAAGCGCTGGCCCTGCGGGTTCCAGGTGAAGTCGAGCGCGCAGCCGAAGTAAACCATCTGGTTGCTCTCCAGGTGGCTGTGGGCCTTGCGCACGGTCACGCAGAGCGGCGCGGGGACGTGCGGCGGGAGGTTGAGCTGCACCCAGATGAACGGGTGACGGTCCAGCGCGGTGGCGGCATCGGGGGTGAGGAGCAGACCGACGCCGCCGCCGGAGATGTTCTGAAGGTGCGCGGCGACGCGCGGGCCGACGACGGGCATGACGGTGGTGGCTTCGGGAGAGAACGCCTGCGGCGGGTTCTGGTGGTTCGTCCAGGCGCGGGTGAGGGCGGCGCGGTTGGCTTCCTCAGCCAGGGCGATGCTGCCCGGGTCGATGATGGGCCAGCAGGAAACCTCGGGGAGTGCGAAGTTGGTCGTGCCGATGCGCGGCGAGGAGCGGCGCGGGCAGCGGTCAACGCTGACGGGGGTGCTGATTGCGATGCACCATTCCTCGCCGCTGCGCGACGGGGCGGCGTGCTTGCCCAGGACGCTGGTGCGGAAGGCCCAGCGGTTCTGACCCACGACGAACGAGGCCACCAGCGGCAGGTGATCGGCGAGCGAGATCTGCTGCCCTGCGGCGGCGGGGGGTGCAACGAGGATCTTCGAGTCGGTCATTTCCAGCACGCGCACACGCCAAACGAGGTCGGTGCTTGGGTGCTGAAGGTCGGCCTGCTGCGCATCGGCGGCGGGCGGGCGTACGGCCAGCTCGATCGAGCCGCGGCGTTCGATGATCTGCGCGATGCTCTGACGCCAGTTCTCGGTGCGTGAACGTGTTGCGGGCACGTGGTGGCTCCTGCGAAGCTCAACCGAATAACAAACAGTGACCTCCATCACGCTCGACGCCGAGCGGTGGGATGGAAGAAACATCGGCCGCGCGGGTTGCGCTCATGGTCGAAGGCATAGGGGCTCCCCTGACTTTGGCGGAAGGTGCGCGAGCGGTCGCCGCCTGTGCCGAAGGCGCGGGCGGGTGAGGGTGGTTCTGGGACGTTTGGCGCGGAGTGATGCGCGGCGGCACGCAAGGAATCAGGGTTTGGGGGACGTGTGCGGCTGATCGCTTGGCAGCGCGCGCTGGCTGAGGATCGTGCGCAGCTCGCTGAGCAGGTCGGTGACTTCGCGGTCGTGGTTCGGGCCCGGGGTGTGGCCCGCGAAACGGATCAGGTAGTACCGCTCGACGAGCGCCAGGGTGATCTCGCCCACGCGGTGGTGGGGGTGTTGCAGCGAGCGAGCGAAGGCCAGGGGCGTCTGCCAGCGCGGCTTGACGATGTTCGCCTTGCGCAGCTCGGCGAGCAGTTCGCTGTAGAAGCGGGTGAGCTGGATGAGGCGCGGGTCGAGATCGTCCGCCGCGCCGGTGCGGTGCAGCCCGAAGTGGCGTTTGAGCAGTTCCGACCCGCGGCGGTAGAGCGCAACCAGAACCATCGCCAGCAGGACCAGCACGCCGATGAGCATGAAGATGCCCACGAAGCGGGCGATGCCCTGCTGCGGGATGAGCTGTTTGACTTTGGAGAGGAGGTTTTGCGCGAAGGACCGGATGGAACGGTCCCACTCGCGTGAGCGGGCATCGTCGCCCGGGGTGGTGCGGGACTGATCGAAGGTCACGACGTTTTCGATCCACGAGAACTCGACGGCTTCGTAGAGCTGCTTGATCCAGCCGAAGAACCCGCCGCCGGCGCGGAGGGCGTGGGGCAGATCGCCGGGCGGCGTGGGGTCGAAGGTTTCCCAGCGTTCGGGGTTGAGCTTGAGCTCGACCCAGGCGTGGGCGTCTGATCGGCGGATGGTGAAGTGACCGGCGACGGCGTTGAACTCGCCGCCGGCGTAGCCCGTGACGACGCGCGCGGGGATATCGACCGCCAGGCAGAGCGCCGCCATGGACGATGCGAAGTACTCGCAGTGCCCGGCGCGGGTGGTGAAGAGGAAGTTCTCGATCGGATCAACCCCCGGCGGCGGGGCGATCATCTCCAGCGAGTAGCGGAAGTTGCGGCGGAGGTGGTCGATGAACGCCTGCGCGGCGCGCCGTGCGTCGCCCGCGATGCGGTCCTCAACCGTGATGGGCACGCGTGCCTCGGTGAGGATGCGCCGGGCTTCTTCCGCGATGCGACCCGTGCGGAAGGGGTTCTCGATCCCCGCCAGCGCGTACGGCGTGGTCCACGTGTCGTTCGGATCGGTGAAGTCCGGACGCGATTCGACCGTGTAGCCCAGCATCCCCGACTGCCCGTTGCGCAGCGGGATGCCGGTGTTTCGCGGTGTGTCGACGCGGCTCGGCCGATCGAGCTTTACTGCGACCGGGTGATAGAGGCTGAACAGCGGTGTGGCGGATTCCAATGGACGCCGGAACGTCACCACCTGGGTGATGCGCAGGCGACCGGTGGGGTTCTCCACCACGGGTGCGGCAAGCCCGGGTTGCGCCAGGACCGAGTACTCGTTCTCTTTGTCTCGGCGCGGATCGGCGGGGGCGTACTTCTCCCACGCGCCGGTGTTCGGGTCGTACTTGTCGAGAATCGCGCCGCGGAGATACAGCGTCTGGGCCGTCTCGCGGATGGGCTGGCCCTCGCTGTCGATCAGGCGGATATCCAGCACGGGCTCGGCGCTGGATTGCAGCAGGCCCGAGTCGCCCAAACGGATGGAGTCGCTGAAGCCAACCTGTGGGCCACCGAAGCTGCCCCACCCGCCCATCGCGTCGCGGACGAGCGTGCGCGGGGTGACGATGAACGCGCCCACGGCCAGAGCGCCCGACATCACCGTCGAAAGCAACGCGAGCTTCAGCAGCGAGCGTGACGCCGCACCCGCGGGAACCAGGCGCACCGCGCCCGACGTCGCGGGCCTGGGCCAGATCGGCTTTGAGTCCACCGCGGCGGTGCGGGCACGCTCCACACCAAGCCCGAGCTGGAGCATGACCATCGAGATCACGATGCCGGGTGTATAGAGCAGGAGCGTAACGCCCAGCGGCAGGGTGTTGCTGGTCAGCACGGCGCCGATGACCGCGAAGGCCGAGAGACCCAGGAGCTGGGCCTCATCGCGCATGATCTTGCGGTCGAGCAGCTTGATGATCAGCACCCAGACGATGAACTCGGTCAGCTCGCTGACGACCTCGTTGTTGCGGGCCATGACGCGGAGCACGACGCTGCCCGTGGCGATGAGGACCATGAGGTTCAGCGCCGGTCGAGGCAGGACCACGGGCTTCTCAGGCCGAAGCATCAGCGTGGAGATCAACGCCGCACCCAGCGCCGCGATAAGCAGCACCGGGCGACCCTCCGCCACGATGAACGACAGAGCGCCGAGCAGCGCGGTGAGCGTGTTGAACGAGCGAAGGCCCTTGATGAACATCAGGCGGCCTCGCTTTCAGCAATCAGCGCGGCAGTGCTTGCACCGGGCTCTCGCCCGCGCGGAGCCATCCATATGGTGCCCTCGGGCGTCACGCCCGTGCTGAGCTGGACCGAACCCGCAGGGCCCACGGCATCGCGCACGGGTCCTGCGTGAATGACCACCACCGTGTCGCCGACCTGCGGGCGCGCAGGCAGATACGCCGCCGGCGGCTGGGGCTTCACGCTCGCGGGGTCGAGCGAAAGCAGCGACAGCGTGTCCATGAGCGTTTCCGCCTGGGCCTTGCCCTGCTTCGGGATCCGCTCGATCGAGGCCTGCGGCAACAGCAGCCCGACGCTCAGCGACAATCGTGCCGCCCGTTCGATCACGCTCACCGCGCACGCCTGCATCGCGTCGATGTTCGCCTGCGTGCTCGACTGCGGCACATGCAGCACGATCCACACACGTCCCGGCGCCGCACCGGCGGTCTGCGTGACGAGCAGCGTGCTGGCCCAGGCGGAGCGCTTCCACGCGATGGTCTTTGGCGCATCGCCGGGTGAGTATTCGCGCACGCCGAAGAACTCGTCGCCCGCGCCGGGTTGCCGCCAGCTCTCCAGCGAGTGTGTCAGCGTGCCCTGCCCGCGCGGGTCGAGGGCGATGCTCACCTCCACCGGCGCCGGGCGGATGATGCACCCGGACGAACCCTCGAACCGCAGCGACTTGCGGATGATCCCGAACGGGAACGATGTCGACACCGTCACCGCGCTGACCTTCAACCGACCGAAGTCCGTCGGCACCGCGTAGCCCTCGATCTCAACCTCACCCCGCGGCGGCACGAAGGTCACAAAGCCCATCGGCGGCATGAAGACCCGGGCAATCCGCTCGCGGAGCGCGGGCTTGCCGTTGGTGGTGTTCTTGCCATTGGCGCCGACGTGCCCGTTGGCTTCGCCGCTGAGCAGCATCATCCCCAGGCGCACGGCCTTGGTCCCCGCGGCGTTGCCCGAGCCCTCGCTGATCACCTCGTTGAGCGAAAGCGCGAACAGCGGCATCACCCGGCTGGTGTTGCTCACTCGGTACCGCACGCGCACGGGCTGGCCCACCACGCTGTCATCGCATCCAACCCGCACCAGACGGACGCCCATCATCATCGTGCCGCTGATGATCCCCGAGACGAGCATGAGCCCCAGCGAGAGCCCGAAGAGCCAGAAGAGCAGGTTGTTCTGGCTGTGGAACGCGCCCACGGCCACCAGCAGCGACACGCCGATGTAGATCAGCAGCGGCGCGTGCAGGTGGTACCGCCGCTTGGGGCTGGTCTGCGTGCTGATTGTGGGCTTTGCTTTCGCCATGGATCGTGGGCCGAAGCGGTCAAGACGTGTTCACCGAGAGTCTGTACGCAGTCGCGGGCACGCGGGTTGAATCAGACTTTGGGCGATGCGAAGTACGCCGGCTCGTTGCCGGGCTTCCATTTGATGTTGCAGCCGATGCTGGGCAGTTGCTGTTCGTCCGGCGTCTGCCCGCTGAGCAAACGGTCGAGGGCGGAGCGAACATCGCGCCCGGTGACGGGGAGGTTGTTCCCCCCGCGTTTGCTGGGCGGGCGCGAGTCGTCGAGTTGCCCGCGGTACGTCAGGCGTTGCTGTTTGTCGAAGACGTAAAAGTCCGGCGTGCACGCCGCGGCGTAGGCCTTCGCCACCTCCTGCGATTCATCAAAGCAATACGCGAAAGGCCAGCCGGCGTCCATGGCTTCGAGTTTCATTTTGTCGGGCGCGTCGTCCGGATAGGCGATCGTGTCGTTGCTGCTGATCCCCACGAACCCCACGCCGCGGGGCATGTAATCGCGGGCAAGCCTGCCCAGCTCATCGCGGATGTGCTTCACGAACGGGCAGTGGTTGCAGATGAACATGACCACGAGGGCCTCGCAGGGAGCAAAGTCGCTGAGGCGAACGGTTCGCCCGCTGACAACCTCGGGCAGTGAGAATGCGGGTGCCTTGGTGCCGAGGGGGAGCATGGTGGACGGTGTCTGTGCCATGTGGTGTGCCTGAGGGAAGTGCTGAGTGCTGAGAGTTGATCTGTCGTCACCAGTGCCCAGTGCCTGATGCCCAGTGCCTACTTCTAACTGTTGATGCTGAACCCGCCTTGCTTGCAGAACTCCGCGTATCGCCGCAGGATGTTCTTGTTCCGGCCGCTGAAGAACTCGACCATGTTGACCTTCTCCCCCGGCTTCAGCACACGCATCTCGCCCAGCGGCGGCAGCACGATCACCTGCATCACCTTGTGCATCGTCGCGTCGTGGTTGGGGATATCCAGCAGCATGTCCTCGATCTTCTCGCCCAACCGCTTCGCGTCCGCATCACTGACCCGCTGCCCCGCGCCGGCAAAGTAGTTCATCTTCGGCCAGTGCTTCGGGTTCCCATCCTCATCCCGCGGCGGGTCCTCGCTCTCATACGAAAGCGGCGGCAGCGTCCCCGCGGGCTTCCAGCCAAGGTCGTAGACGAGCTTCATCGCCAGACCGTATTGGAGGTTGGTCATGCGAAGGGTGCCGTGCTTTCCGATCAGCGTGCGGGCCATGTCCAAAACGGTACCCACCCCGACGAGGGTCGGGGTGGGTGGTGAAGGGAGGGCGGATCATCAGGATGACGTGCTCAGTCGCGTGGGTTGCGTTGCAGTTTGATGAGCAGCGGGGTGAGCGCGATGATCAGCACGCCGCCGGCAACCGAGAGGAAGACGAACAAGAAGAAGAAGTTCGCGTGCCCGCCGCCCATGTCGATGCCCCAATCCTGGAAGAAGAACCGCTTGGTGTCGATGGTTTTCGGATCGGCCTCGCCCGCGAGCTTGCCGCCGACGGTGTAGGCAAGGAAGCTGGAGATGAACCACACGCCCATGAGCAGAGAGGAGTGACGCTTCGGCGCGGCGCGTGAGACATACGAAAGCCCGGTGGGGGAGAGGAAGAGTTCGCCGATGGTGTGCAGGAAGTACGTCCCCAAAAGAAGGATCATGGAGGCCTTGACCCCGCCGTGAACCTGATGGCCAGCAATGACCATGAAGACAAAACCGAGGCCGAGCCAGATCAGGCCGAGGCCGATCTTCACAGGCTGGGGCGCCGGGATGTTTCGGCGAGCAAGGGCAACCCACATGGCACCGAAGAGACCCGACAACACGATGATGACGAACGGGTTGATGTTCTGGAACCAAGTTGTGGGAACGAGCCATGTGCCAAGCTTGCGGTCGACGAGTTCGTCGGTGAAGAAGTTGATACTGGTGGCCGCCTGTTCGAAGGCGAGCCAGAAGAGGAAGTTGAAGAGCATGTAGATGAAGATGGTCGCAACAGGCCCACGATCTCCCTTGGGCTGCGAGAACGTAAACACCCCGGCCGCGATGATGGAACCGATGAGAAGCGGATACGTCACCCAATCGCTGGAGAGAACTTCGTCGACTGTCCCCATGATCCCATGGTGGAAAAGGAAGCCAACCAAACCGGCACACAGGATGCCGATGACGACGAACAGCGGAGCAGACTGTCCTTTCCCCGGAGGAGGCAGCCCGATGCCCGAAAGGTACTTTTCGCGGAAGGCTGAGTAGGTCACCAGGCCAGCCACCATGCCGATCGCCGCGAGGGTGAAGCCCCAGTGCCATCCGACCGTTTCGCCCAAAATGCCGACCAGCGCCGTGCCGAGCAACGAACCGACATTGATCCCGACATAGAAGATGCCGAAGGCCCCTTGCTGGCGCGGGTCTCCTGACGGGTAGAGCTGATTCACCATGACCGAAACGCTGGGCTTGAAATGGCCGGTGCCGATGACGATCAGCGCAAGTCCGGAGATAAACAAGCTCATGCCGGTGTCGCTCGTCGCCAGACCGCCCAGCCCCGAGATACCCAGCACCACGTGACCGAGCGCGATCAACAAACCGCCGACCAGCATCGACCTGTGTGTGCCGATGAACTTGTCGGCGATCAGGCCACCGAGAATCGGCAGCAGGTACGCCATACCGCCGTACCAACCTTGCAGGTTGTTCGCGTCGGCATGCGTCCATCCCCTACCGGGATTGAAGCCCGGTTGCGCCCCGGCAGGAAGTGGGTCCATCCCCGTCAGTTTGCACTTCAGATACAAGCCCAGGATCGCGCGCATGCCGTAGAAGCTGAATCGCTCCCACATCTCCACAAGGAACAACAAAAACAGCCCCTTGGGATGCCCCCAAAGTTGGGGCCGATTGTCCGTGTTCGGGATATCCAGCATCGTTTGAGCGGCATCTGGTGTTGGCGGGATCGACATCATCACTCCTGACAAACCCCCGGAGGCGCTCCGCCTCGGGTCGGGCTTTGAATCGGTCCAAGAGCTCGGCCACCGGCTTCGCTCACGAACGCGCCAGCATCCTCATTCCCCCCTCTTGGTGCAACCCCCCAGTTTGGGGTATGCTTGCCGCTCGTCCGCATTCTCCCCGGGGGTCTTCCCGGGGCTGATGAACACACTTTGGTTCGGTGATTCGTTCTCCGAACGCTCACCATCCGATCATCCGCTTGTCATCCGCTTGCTCCCTGTCCACCGACCGACGGAGACCTCATGCCCGACGCGAACACGCCCAGCAACGAACCGTTGATCCCCGCCGAACCCGTGCAAGCCCCCAAGGGCGGCCTGCTCGACCTCATCGAGCGCATCGGCAACAAGTTCCCCGAGCCGGCGATCCTCTTCGCGATGCTCACGGCCGCCGTCATCATCGGGGCCGCCATCGCCTCGGCGGCGAACTGGCGCGTCCAACCCGTCAAGTCCCAAATTGTCACGGTGCAAGCGATCGACGCGGACGGCAAACCAAAGGTTGATGAACAGGGCAAGGCCGTCATGGTGCCCAAGCTCAACGAGAAGGGCAAGCCCGAGTTGAAGCTCGTGCCCGAGGGTGCCGAGCTTCAGGCCCGCAGCCTGTTGACGGGCGAAGGGTTGTACTGGTTCCTCTCCTCGATGGTGCGCAACTTCACGGGCCTGCCGGCGCTGGGGCTGATCTTCGTGTCGATGCTGGGGATCGGACTGGCGGAGAAGTTCGGGCTCTTCGGCGCGCTGATGCGAGCGCTCGCGCTCGCGACGCCCAAGCAGTACCTCACCCCGATGGTCATCTTCATCGGTGCCAACTCCAGTGTCGCCAGCGACGCGGGGTACATCATCCTCCCGCCCCTCGCGGCGGCCTTGTACCTGGCGATCGGTCGTCACCCCATCGCCGGTCTGGCGGCCTCGTTCGCAGGCGTCGCGGGAGGCTTCGGCGCCGGGCTCTTCCCAACCGCCGGCGACGGCTTCCTCGCGGGCGTGGCGACGAGTGCCGCACACGTCATCAACCCGCTCTATCCCGACGTCACCCCCACGCACAACCTCTACTTCAAGATCGGCTCGGCGATCGTCGTCACCTTCGCGGGCTGGTACGTCACCGACCGAATCGTCGAGCCGCGGCTGAAGCGCCTGGGCCTCCGCGACGCGAACCAAAGCGAGGTGAACGCCAGCGCCTCAACCCTCGAAGACCTGCGCCTGAAGCCGATCGAGAAGAAGGGCCTCGTCTACGCCCTCTTCGCGAACATCGCCGTCGTCGCGGTCTTCGCGGCGATGGTGCTCATCCCCGGCTGGCCACTCAACGGCACCGGCGTGCCGGTGCTCGCCGACGAGCAAGCACCCACCAAGTCTCGAATTGTCGTGCAGGACAACGCCACCGAGCCCCTGCCGCCCGGTGCGGTGGTGCTCTACCAGGACAAGCCCACAATCGATCCGCAAACCAAAGCCGTGGTCGACGACGGCATGCGCGTTCTGCAAGCCCCGGGATCGAAAGCCGTCATGCTCGAACGCCCCGGTGATCGCTGGTCTCAAGCCATCGTCCCGCTCATCTTCTTCTCATTCCTGATCCCCGGTATGGCCTACGGCATGGTTACCGGCACCCTCCGCTCTCAGAAAGACTTCATCGAAGGCCTCTACCACGGCATCCGCTCCATCGTCCCCGTCCTGGCGATTTCGTTCTTCCTCGGTCAGTTCGTCAACTGCTTTTCCTACACCGGGCTCGACCGCATGCTCGCCTTCACCGGCGGCTCGCTGCTCGTGCAGTTCGACCTGCCCGTCCCCGTGCTCCTGGTGGCCTTCGTTCTGCTCGTCATCGCCGGCGACTTCGCCATGAGCGGGATGCTCAGCAAGTTCGGCGTCCTCGCCCCGATCTTCATCCCCATGTTCATGATGGTGGGCATGAGCCCCGAGCTGACCACCGCCGCGTACCGCATCGGCGATTCGGTGGTCAACATCGTCACCCCGCTGAACAGCTACCTGCTGATCATCCTGGCGGTGCTGTGCAAGTACAAAAAGGACGCCGGGCTGGGCAGCCTCATGTCGCTGATGATCCCCTACTCGGTGATCTTCTTCCTGACGTGGACGGGCTTCCTGCTGATCTGGTACTACACCGGTGCCGACCTGGGCCCGGGCGCCCCGCTGCACCCCCCGGTCTCGGCAACCTAAGCCCGACGCCCTGCATCCACCCCGCCAAGCACCCAAGCGCTACGAAAACCAGATGACCACGCCGCCCGAGGGGCGTATACTCTGCCCTGTCCGGTCGCATAGCTCAGTTGGCTAGAGCACAGTCCTCACACGACTGGGGTCACAGGTTCAAGTCCTGTTGCGACCACTTCGCCCGATTCCCCGTGAGCGCACTCGGGCGCACCGACCCGCAAACCCCGCTGAAAAGGCGGGGTTTTGCTTTTTGCGGATTCGTGGGTGCCCTTCTGTACGCTTGTCGTTTCCGTCGCTTTTTCCGTCAGCTTGACCGTCGCCCGCTGGAAGTCGGCATCCAGCACGCGGAGGTAGTGCCCCTGCGCGATCATCCGCGAGTTCCCCAGCCATGCACACACCACATGGATCGGGAAGTCCTGCGCGAGTTCGGTCTGTCGGCTGGCGCGGAGGTTGTGCCATGCCCGCTCCCAGCAGGTCACACCGGCGCGGCGGATGATCCGGCGAAGTTCGGGGTTGAGGTTGCTCCCCTCCCGATACCGCCCGATCACAAACTCCGCACCATCGGGGGCCGCGTGGAACGCTTCGAGCATGAGCCCTTGCAGTTCGGGGAAGATCGGGACCACCCGCTCCGCGCCCCCGGCGTGGTGGGCGGTCTTTGGGCTTCGCACGGTCATCCTGTTCGCCGCGAGGTCAACGTCCGACCACCGAAGGGCCAGGGCCTCGGAGGGCACGCGGAGCCCGCCGTAGCGTGAGAGGGCGATCATCAAGCGCCACTCCGCATCCGGGGCCGCGTCGATCACCTTGGCGATCACGTCGCGCGGGACGAACACCGACCGCGCCGGGTTGGTCTGGCTTCCCGCCTTGATCTGGGCGAACGGGTTGCCGTTCACCATGCCGCGCCGCATCCCCCAGCGCCACACTTGGCGGGCGTGGAGAACGTTGCGGGCGATGGTCGCGGATGCGTACCCCTCTTCCCGCATCTTCGCCCGCCAAGCGTCGGCGCGGGCTTCGTCGATCGACGCCGCGGGGGTGTTCTTCCCGAGGGTGGATTCGAGGTGGTCGCGGGTCTGTTCGATGCGAACGCGCGTCGAAGGCTTCACGTCGAGGGCTTCGAGGAACGCCGCCAGCAGCTTGCCGACCGTCGAGTCGGTGCGGGCGCGTGAGGGCACCAGCCCGAGCCGCGCCAGCTTGCCATGCAGTTGATCGGGAAGGGTGCGGACCCATTCACCCGTGGCGGGCGAGAGGAGCCCGGACACCGACGCGCCGATCAGGTTCTCGATATGCCCCTTGATCGCCTCGGCTTGTTTGGGCTGGAGCATCCCGATATAGACGCTTCGGCGCTTGCCGTGGTGCGTGAAGTCCAGCCGGTACCGATCGCCTTGGAGGATCAGGCTCGCCATGCTTCACGCTCCCCCGCGCTGGTGCGCGGTCTTCTTCGTGGTGCGGGTGGTGGTCGTCGGCGTCTTCGTCGCCGCCGGCATGAGCCGGAGTTCGAGCCCGAGGGCCTTCGCCAACTTCCCCGCCGATTCGATGGTGAGGGCCGATTGTTCATGGGCGAATCGGCTGAGCGCGCCTTGATCGAGCCCCGTGAGCTGCGCGAGTTGGTAGCGAGACACCTTCGAGGCGAGCATCTGTTCGCGGAGTTGTCGGATCACGTCGGCCATGAGAAGATCGTACCCCCATACTTGCTCGCTGTCAAGTGTTGGTACTTCGGTGGATAAGTCCAACTCCCGCAAGCGCGCCGCGTCCGCCATCCATGCGTGGTCGCGCCCGAGGGGTGGTTCTTCCCGCTCGGTGGGGAGCCGCCCCTTGGGGAACCGCCATCGCGCCACCGCGTCATCGGCGAAGCGTTCGAGCGCCAGCCCAGCCGCCCACCAGTGGGGGGACACCAGGGCGATCGCTTCACGCACACCCGCGGCGAACCCTCGGCGGAACGCTTGCTCGGGTCGGGCGTCGATGGTGCGGGCTTTCTTCTTGCCGCGCCGCAAGGTCCCGGCGCTGCGGACGATCGAATCG
>Ga0068877_10001041_pt1 | contig 23435 bp, 14 predicted proteins | sample NOAtaG_FD_66437 | JGI IMG/M metagenome (GOLD analysis project Ga0068877, IMG submission 66437) | Freshwater lake microbial communities from Lake Erie, under a cyanobacterial bloom - NOAA_Erie_Diel6S_1000h metaG | ecosystem: Environmental > Aquatic > Freshwater > Lake | place: USA: Ohio, Lake... | reverse complement strand
AGGTCGTTGCTCATACCCCGAATATCGACCGACAAGCCCGAGATGCTGGAAGAGAAAAGGAGCTGCAAACCTGAACCTGAACCTGAACATGAAAAGGACCAAGGAATCAACGCCTTCGCCTTTCTTCACGTTCACGTTCACGTTCGCGTTCCCCCCACCCACCCTCCCCCCGATCTGTTCGGATTCCCCTCGGTGATTTCCCGCCCCCGGCCTCCCGAGGCACGTTTTTCTCACGGACCAAACCGATACGCACAAGCAGAGAGTCGACTCGCCAGAGGGGAAAGTCGACTCGCCAGAGCAGAGAGTCGACTCTCCAGAGAGGAAAGTCGACTCGCAGGAGCAGAGAGTCGACTCGCCAAAGCAGATAGTCGACTCTCCGCCCCAGAAACGCGCGAAGCAACTCCGGACATGTTCAAGTGAACTCCGGACATGTCAGAGTCCGCTCCAGAAGAGCGCACAAAACCTCCGGAATCGCGCACCAGCACACCCCCCAATCTCCCCTCACCCATCCACCTCCCCCACCACCCAACCCCCTCACCCCCCACCACCCTTTACCGCTTCCCCAACCAACCACGACCTCTTATTTGCCATTTGCCAATTTGCCATCTGCCATTTGAGTTCCTCCTACCGCCCCTCAGCCCGCGCCGTGTCTTCTTCCAGGTGCTTCGCGCCCATCAGCCACGCCACGCCCGCCACCACCATCACCGCGCCAACCACCAGCAGCGGCGTGTTCCACGTCTTCGTCTGATCGCGCAGAAACCCGATGATCGCCGGGCTGATCGCGTCGCCCAGCGCGTGGATGATGAAGATGTTCATCGCGAAGGCCGTCGCGCGGATGTTCGGACGCGTCACGTTCGCCAGGATCGTGTTCCCCGGGCCGGTATTCAGGAACAGAAAGAACATCGACGCGCCCAGCAGCACCCACGCCGCCGGGAACGGCGCGTAGAGCGCCGCGACAAAGAGCGGGAAGCTCAAGAGCATCGCCAGACCCGACATGACGAAGTACGCCCCGCGGATCTTCGCCCGCAGTCGATCGGCCAAATACCCGCCGATGAGCGTGCCGCTCAGCCCCGTCACCACCACGATCCCGCCGAAGGTCGTGTTCAGCGAGCTGAGCAAATCCGCCTTCTGCTTCTCATCCGCCAGCACCGCCGGCGTCGCCACGCGGTCGAGGATGTACGTCGGCATCCAGTACGAAATCCCGCCGATGGCAAAGGTCAGGGCCGTCATGCCGATGGTGCAGTAGACGTACGACGGAATCTTCAGCAGCGAAAGGTAATCCGCAATGCGTGGCCGCGACCGCCGCGACGCCGCGTCGGTGGAGTTCAGATCACCCGCGACCACCGGCGGCGAAACCGTCGCCGCATGAAGCTCGGGCACGGTCGATCCCGGCGCTCGCGGATTGTCGCCACCCCCGCCGCTAACTCCCCCACCCCCACTGCCACCTCTCCGCGGCTCCTTCATCATGAAGCACAGCACGCCCAGCACAATCCCCGGCGGCAGCGTCACGATGAACGCCCAGTGCCAACTGTGTACCTGCAGCATCAATCCGCCGAGGATGTACCCCAGCGCGCTGCCCACGGGAATGGCGACATAAAACCACGCCAGCACGCCGCCGCGTTTTTCAACCGGGAAGAGATCGCTGATGATCGTCGGGGCTGTGGGGCCATAGGCCGCCTCGCCGATCCCCACGAAGATCCGCATCAGCAGCAAAACGCCGAAGCTCATCGCGATCCCGCTGGCCCCGCTGGCGATCGACCAGACGATCACTCCCAAACCCACAATCGTCCACCGCCGCCACCGGTCGGCCAGAAACCCGAAGACCGGCGCCGCCACCATGTACGTCACCAGAAACGCCGTGGCCAGCAGGCCCATCTTCGTGTTCGCGTCCTCGGGCTGCACGCCATTGACCGGCGGGAAAAACTCCTTCTGAATCGCGGGCAAGACCGCCGCCAGCACGTAGCGGTCGATGTAGTTGAAGAGGTTGATCATCAGCAGCAGGACAAGCGCCCATCGCGCCGACGAGCGAATCCCGGTGGTGTGTGTGTGCCCCGCGTCGGTCATGACAAGCCCAGCATAGCGGGGAGGGATGAGCGGCGACAGAGAAGGGAACGGGCAATCGGGAAAAGGGAATCGGGATTTGGCAAGAGGCAATCGCAGAAGAGAGGCAATCGGGAACCGCAGACGAGCACCGCATGCCCGCGGCCATTGCCTATTCCCTATTCCCTATTCCCTATTCCCTATTGCCTACTCCCTATTGCCTATTCCCTATTGCCTATTCCCTGTTCCCATTCACGCCTTCAAAGCCCTGAACACTCCGACCACCAAAAATGAAAAACGCAGAAGAGCACCCAGCGCTCTTCTGCGATTGCCAATTGCCAAATCCCGAATCCCTCTTCCCTTCTTACTTCTTCTTGTCAGCCTTCGGCTCGGGCTTCGCCGGCACCGGCAGGCCCGCTTCCTTCAGCAGTGCGTCGATCATCTCCGCCTTCTGCTCCAGCGTCGTTGAGCCCGGGTGCAGCCCGCGGTGACGCACCACGCCCTTCGCGTCGATGATCGCCACGTGCGGGATCCCCCGCACGCCGAACTCCGGATTGAACACGTTCGTCTTCCCGAACACCACCGGCCAGGTCATCTCCATGTCCGAGATGAACTTGCCCATCAGCTCGTATTCCTTGCCCGGGTTGCCCTTGGTATCGATCCGCCGGTTCGCCGGGTCGGTGGCCTTCTGATCGATGTGGTACCCCTGCGCAGAAGTCACACCCAGGATCACCACCGCCGAGTCCTTGTAGTGCGCCTGCAACTCACGGACCTTCGGGAAGCTGGCGATGCACGGCCCGCACCACGTGGCCCAGAAGTCAATCACCACCACCTTGCCCTTCAGGTCCGACAGCTTGGTCACCTTCGCGCCCTTCAGATCCGGGGTGACCCAGTCGAACTCGATCTCCGGCGCGGGGAAACCCACCAGCCCGTTCTTCATGTACGCGCCGTCGAGGGCTTTCACCAGGTCCGGGATCCGCGACTTGTACTGATCCTCGGCGCTCGCCGCCGCGTCCGCCGCCTGCAAGAGCTTCACCGCCTTCGAGCGCATGGCCTCACGCTGCTCCGGGGTTGAGCCCTCGGCCATCTGCATCACGGCGCTGGCGATTTGCAGCGCCTGCAGCGGGGTGGCCTTCTCGGGGAAGACCGCGTGAAGGCCCATGATCTTTTCCTGCATCCCCTTGGTGGCTTCCTCGTTCAACGAGGCGATGCGCGAGAACGCCTCGGCGAAGACCGGGTCGGTCGCCGCTTCCTTCAGAGCCGGGTGACCGATCGCCGCACGCAGGATCTCCGCCTGCTTCGGCGGGACCACCATCGGGGCGTACTTCAGCGCGATGAGCGCCGCGACGCCGCCGTTCTTGTCCGTGCCGGCCGCCAACGCACCAAGCCGGGCCGTGAACGGGCCCGAGGCGCTCAGCCCCGCGGCACGAACAAGGTTCGACTCGTCGAGCTTCCGCAGATCCGCCAGTGCCAGGTTGTCCATCGCCACGCGCTTGACAATGTCCCCCGCCGCCTTCACCATCGCGCGACGGTCCGTCCCGCCCTTGAGTTCCTCCTGCTTCGCCTTGAAGGCCGCGATCGCCTGATCGACCGTCAAAGGCTCCGCCGGTGCCGCCGCCGGAGCGGGGGCCATGCCCGGCGTTTCCTGCGCCAGCGCCGGGGCACTGAACACCATCAGCCCGCCAACACACACACCGGCGGCCAGAACGAGCTTCGACACCTTCAAACGCGAATCCTTCATACACGCTCCTTCAAAGAGGGACGAAACCGAGGCATACACGAGATTGATCCATCAATCCATGCCCCCGCCCACCCCACACCCCCCACCCTCACATCCTCTCCCCTGTGTACCCGCTCAGTCTACCGACTCGTCGCCCAACAGGTGCATCCCCTGAAGAGGTACCCACTCGATCGACCGGGCCCGGCTTGATCGGTTTTTCCGGCCTGGATGCTTTGGTGAATAGGTGCGAACCGCCCGCGATCCTGCTAGCATCGAACCACCATGGAACTGTACATCGACACCGCGAATCTGGATGAGATCAAAGAAGCCGCAGCCCTCGGGGTGCTCGACGGCGTCACCACCAACCCCTCGCTGATCGCCAAGGAAAAGGGCGTCTCCTACCACGCCCGGCTGAAGGAAATCTGCGAGGTGGTCAAGGGCCCGGTCTCGGGGGAGGTCATCTCCACCGAGTTCAGCGGGATGATGAAAGAAGCCAGCGAGTTGGTGAAAATTGCCAGCAATATCGTGGTCAAACTCCCCACGACCGTTGATGGCCTCAAGGCCTGCAAGGCCCTGAGCGACCAGGGGATCAAGACGAACATGACGCTGGTCTTCCAGCCTCTGCAGGCCCTGATGGTCGCGAAGGCGGGGGCCTTCCTGGTTTCGCCGTTCATCGGGCGGCTGGACGACGTGGCTGAGGACGGCATGGACCTGATCCAGCGGATGCGGCAGATTTACGACAACTACGGCTTCCGGACGAAGATTTTGGCCGCGAGCGTTCGGCACAGCAAGCACATGGTCGATTGTGCCTTGGCGGGTGCGGACGTGGCGACGGTGCCGCTGAGCGTGATCAAGGCGACGCTGAACCACCCGCTGACGGATACGGGGCTGAAGAAGTTCGTCGAGGACTACAAGAAGGCCTTCCCGAACGGGTGATGTCGGGGGAGTCGCGAGACTCGACCCGAAGTAGCGAGATTCGAGTCACGAGCTCGGGTTGATTGGTGTACCGACGATGGATGATCGCGTCCGCGAAGCCCTGCATGCATTCGCCGAAGGCTCTTGGCTGCGTGACGATGGGGCACTGAAGGAGATCTATCTCCTTGGTGTTCCGGAGCCTGACCTCCGTGCTCGGTGCGAGGCGATCGGACTGTGCATCTCTGATCAAGCGTGGGCTGAATGGTCACTTGGACACAGGATTGAATCATGCTCAAGCTTCAAGCTTGCCGACGTGAACTGGATCGTGCAGATCTACGTGTGTCTTGCAATGCACCCGAGCAACGGCACCTTCGTGATCGAGCTGGGGTGTCAGCACAAAGATCTGTTTGCTGACTGCCACGATCGGCCTGAAATGCTTGATCAGGTCGAGTTTGTGGCCAAGAAAGCTGCTCGGCTGGGTCTTCATTTCGGTGCCAGATTCGCTGTGCTCGCGGCGGAAGCGCCGAACTGTGAGAGCGAAGACCCCTTCTCTTGGACCGATGCCTTTGTCGTCCTGGCACCCTCTGGTCCTTACAGGGTGCTGGAACATGACTCTTTGTGACGAGCTTGATAGAGCAGCTTCGCCGCCAGCAGAAAGAACGCGATGCCCGTGAACATCATCAGCCCCATGTCCTGCAGGATCTCCAGACCCGGCAGGCGGGGGAGGGCGTGGGCGGCGAGGTAGGCGAAGCCCAAGAGCCAGCCCAGCGAGTTGAGGGCCTGCTGCGGGTGCTCGCGGACGCCCCGGCTGACGAGCCAGACGACCGTCGGCAGGGCGAAGGCGAAGTAGTGCGTGTGGCAAACGGGCGTGACGACGAGCATCACGCACAGCAAGAGGCCGATGGTCGCGGGAGCGGCGGGGTCGGCGCTCGTGGGCCATCGCACGAACGCGGCGGTACGCTCGCGCAGGCCGCCGGTGATGGCGTGAACGGTTCGCCAGCCCGCGGCAATGAGGGTGATGAGCAGCATCGAGCAGCCGACGATGATCAGCAGCGGGCGCGACCACCAGTCGGCGTCTTCAGGTCGAAACCCGCGCGGGGTGGTCAGGTGGGCGAGGTTGTGCGCCACGGCGACGAGGGACTGGCTCTCGGTGCCGGAGAGGCCGTAGAGCTCGAACTTGCGTGACGTGTCGCCTTGTGAAAGGGCGCTGACGACGTTGCCGAGGCCCGGCGCGCCCATGACGCGAAGCCACTGGAGGTTGTACTCAAGGGCTTGTGCGGGGCCGAAGACCAGCGAGGGGATGACGACGATGAGCAGCAACAAGCCGCAAGCGAAGCCCACGAGCGTGCGGAGGTCGCGTTTGAAGAACGGGTAGACGATGAGCAGGGCGGGGATGATCTTCACCGCCACCGCGCCGGCAAGGCAGAAGCCGCTCCACATGGCGAATCGGCCCTTGCGTGCGACGGTGAGGTAGATGAATCCGCTGACGCAGAGGAGCACGAGGGCGTCGGATTGCCCGCGGGAGAGCCCGTTGAAGAGGCCCGGTGCGCAGAAGATCACGGGCCAGAGGCGGAGCATCCACCAGCCGCGGTCGCGCCAGTGCAGGTCGCTGAGGCGTTCGTCGACGATCTCGATGGCGCGGGCGAGCAGGTGCGCACTGAAGAGGATCATCGCCAATGAGGCGAGATACCAGAGAACGCAACTGATCCAGAAGGGCGTGTACAAGGATCGGTCGCTGTTGAGCTTCGCGTTCAGGCGTGCGGCCTCGCCCCTAAAGCGAGCAACTTCCTGGGCGGTTTCTTGTGATGAGAGGCCGCGGGCCTCGCCGAAGCGTTGGCGATCGGCGGCGAGTTTGAGAAAGGTCTGCTCGGTCGGCGGCTCGGCGAGCGGCGTGAGCAGGATGGCGAAAGTCGAGGGGTAGACGTAGTTCCAGCCGCGTTCGCTGAAGGTGGCGTAGATGTCCTCGTTGGCCCGCACGGCCCACGCGGCGCGGAGGAAGACGTCAAGGTCGGTCTTGCGTTCGTTCTGAAACGCGGACCGCTTCACGACGATCCAGCCGAAGGCGAGCATCGCGATACCAACGAGTGCGATGGCGTAGAACTCCCAGCCTTTGAGTTTATCGCGAGCGGAGCGATATCCCGGCGTCTGCGAAGATGACGGCCGCGATGAGGATGACGAGTTGGAGGACGGTGACGACGGCGCGCTCACGCGCGGCCTTTCGATTGCCGACGCTTGGTCACTGCGGAGCTCTTCGTCTTACGCGATGTCGTGCGCGGCTTCGAGTTCGTCTTCGTGCGTGATGCCGGTTCACGGGTTGTGGTTGCGAGCGCAACGGCGCGGTCCAATCGCCCGCCGGTGCGCGGATCGCTAAGCAGTTCGCGAGCGCGGCTCAGATCGCAGCGGGCCTTGTGCATCACCACCGCCGCCTTGACGTGCCCCTCGGCGGCATCCAGCAGCGACAGGCTCGACTCACGGTCAAGGTTCGTCAGCGTCGAGATGATGCGGGCGGCGCGGTCGCGGAGCTTGGCGTTGCTGGCCCGCAGATCGACCATGAGGTTCTCGTAGACGCGCCCCGAGCGGACCATGAGCGTCGTGCTGATGGTGTTCAGCGCGAGCTTGGTGGCGGTGCCGGCCTTCATGCGCGTTGAGCCTGTGAGCACCTCGGGCCCGCAGTTCAGGACGATCAGGTGATCGCAGTGCGGCGGCGTGGGGATGGGCGAGCACGAGATCATCGCGGTGAGGCAGCGCGGGCTGGTGCGTTTGGCGATGCGGAGCGCGCCGAGGACATAGGGCGTGGTGCCGCCGGCGGCGATGCCGACGACGGTGTCTTTGCTGGTGAGCTTGAGGCGAGCGAGTTCTTCGCGAGCGCCGTCAGGGTCGTCCTCTTTGCCCTCGCTGCTTTTGCGGAGGGCCGAGTCGCCGCCGGCGATGATGCCGATGATGCGGTCGGGCGGGACTTGAAACGTGGGCGGGGCCTCGCTGGCGTCGAGCACGCCCAAGCGGCCCGACGTGCCCGCGCCGAGGTAGATCAGCCGCCCGGGCGCATCGCTGTCGCAGAACCGTGGTTCGACGGCCTCGATGAACTTCGTCAGCGCGGGGCCGGCCTGCTTCAGTGCCCTGATCACCGCGGCGTCCTCACGGTTGATCAGCGATACGCACTGAGCAACCGAGGCTTCGTGCAAACGCTTGGAGCGCGGGTTGCGCTGCTCGGTGGCGATGCCGGCACGATTGGGCAGACCTTCGGCGGGTCCAATCTTCTCGACGGAAATCGAGGAAAGCCGCGTGGATGCAGCGGCAGAACGACGGCGAGAAAGAGCGTTGGTGTTCATCGGCACGCGGATGATATCGGGGAGTTGACCCCGGTGGATGTGTCGCTTCATGCAGACCCACGCGAAACCGAAGGAGGCATCCGCAGTGTTTCGGGGATCTTTTTGCTCAGCCGCTTGAGCCCTGCTTTGACGTCCTCTCGATTCTTCGCGCTGACTACCCAGCGTGGCAGCGTTGCGATCATGGAGCGGCTGGAGGGCCTTGCGCTACCGTCAGTGCCACGCCCGCGATGGAGCGCGGATACATAACCAAGAACGTCGTGAAGGTGTTGCTGATTGAAGAACCAAAGCAGTCGCCCGCGACTGCGTGTTTGCAACCACAGAACAAGCTCGCGCCCGGTCACAAGATTGGGTTGTATCGGGCCTTCGGTGTTTTTCAGTTGGTCGGTCCACTGAGCAGAGTGCCCGCAGCATCCACAAATCAATCGCCAAGCCCAAATATGTTGAGCGATCTGTTCGGGACTCTGTGAGAGCGACACACGGGCGCAATCTTGGCAACGAGGGCACTCGACCAGTACTTCATCGCAGTAGCGTTCGATCCGCCTACCCCGATCGTGGAATCGGGCAGGGGCCACGGTCTGCTTGGAAGGCCGCTTCATGCCGGGATTGTTGCCGCGTTCGATGATCCACAGATGAATCCCTACCCTCCCGCATGCCCCCCGGCGCAACCACCCCCACCACCGCGTTCACGAACCTCATCGACGGTCGGCTCGTCCCCGCGGCTTCAGGCCGAACGCTCGACGTGATCGAGCCCGCCACCGGCGCGGTCTATGCCACCGCGCCCGCGTCGGATTCAACCGACATCGACGCCGCCGTACTCGCTGCCGAGCGTGCCTTTCCCGCATGGTCGAGCACCAGCGCCGCCGAGCGTGCCAAGCTGCTTGAGCGACTCGCCGACCTGATCGACGCGAACGTCAGCGAGCTCGCAAAGGCCGAGAGCGACGACACGGGCAAGCCCATCACGCTGGCGCGCACACTCGACATCCCGCGGAGCGCCGCGAACCTGCGGTTCTTTGCCGAGGCGATCCGCCACACGTCCTCGACCGTGTACATGACGCAGAAGAGCGCCGTGCCGGGCAGTCGGGCGGCGACGAACACCGTCCTCCGCTCACCCCGAGGCGTCGCCGGTCTGATCTCACCCTGGAACCTGCCGCTCTACCTGTTGACATGGAAGATCGCGCCCGCGATCGCCACCGGCAACACCTGCGTCTGCAAGCCCAGTGAAGTCACGCCCGCCACCGCATCGATGCTGGGCGAGCTCATCGTCAAGGCCGGTTTTCCCGCGGGCGTGATCAACATCGTCCACGGCCTGGGTTCAGCCGCCGGCGGCTCGCTCGTGACACATCCGAACGTCCCCGCGATCTCATTCACCGGGTCCACCGCCGTTGGAAAGTGGATCGGCGAGAAGGCCGGCGGCATGCTCAAACGCATCTCGCTCGAACTCGGCGGCAAGAACCCGCTGATCGTCTGCGAAGATGCGGATATCGACTTCGCGGCCGAACTCGCCGAGCGTGCGGGCTTCACCAATCAGGGGCAGATCTGCCTCTGCTGCTCTCGCGTGCTGGTGCACCGTTCGATCTACGCGAAGTTCGTCGATCGCTTTGTGCGGCGTGTGGGCGGTCGAGTCATCGGCGACCCGCGCGATGAACGCACGCAGCACGGTGCGCTCGTCAGCGGTGAGCATCTCCGCAAGGTCGCCTCCGCCGTCGATCGCGCACGCTCGCTGAACGGCCGCGTGCTTCTCGGCGGTTCGATCGTCAACCCCGCGTCGCTCCCCGACCGCTGCAACGGCGGCTTCTTCTACGCCCCCACCATCATCGAAGGCCTCGATCCCGCTTGCGCAGTTGAACAGGAAGAGATCTTCGGCCCCGTCGTCACGCTCCAACCCTTCGACAACGACCCGCACGCCCTCAAACTCGCCAACAGCACAAACTACGGCCTCTCCGCCAGCGTCGTCACACCTTCGCTCGACCGCTCACGCCTCTTCGCCACCAAGCTCAACTGCGGCATCGTCTGGATCAACGGCTGGCTCGTCCGCGATCTACGCACACCCTTCGGCGGCACAAAGCACAGCGGTGTCGGCCGTGAGGGCGGACAAGACGCACTCAACTTCTTCACCGAGAGCACGACCGTCTGCGAAGTCCATTCGGAGCGTTCCGAACGCTGATCGACGCACGCACGAGTCCGCGGCTCAATCAGCGCTTTCACCATGCCCGCACTGTCGAATCAACGCTCTCCCACCGCGAACGTGGGCCTTGATTCAGAATCACCCTGTACGTCTAAGGGTAATCTTGTTCCCATTTCCTGCTCTCTCGCTTCATTCACCCTTCTTGATGATCAACGAATCTGTTACGCTCCGGATCGCAGGTGAATGAAGGAGCAAGTGCATGGTCCGTTTCTTGTCTGCGGTTTCGTTGATTCTGAGCATCTGCACGACCACCGCTGAAGCGATCCAAACTCCGCAGCCATCGCCCGGCACGCCGGGCGCACCGCCATCCCAGATCACCGAGAAGGTGACGGTCAACGCGCAAGCAAAGGCCGTGGTTGATCGCGCGATCGCCGCGTACCGCGCGATGAAGAGCTACAGCGATGTTCGCGTGGGGCAGAAGATCGTTCAAGGTGTCAAGGCCGACGGCACGCCGCTGAAGGAAGACTACAAGCCCTACACACTGACGTTCTGCTGGCAAGGTGGATCAACGAATCCCGGTTTCCGCATCGCGGCACCGTCGGGCTTCGGTGCAGGCGGCGACGGCAAGACCGCGACCACGTGGTTCCGTACCCCCAGCAAAGGCCAGGGCTACGTCCAGGTTCCTTATGAGCATCGTGCCACACTCCCCGAACGGACCAAGGCGATTCGGGTCTTCTACGGCGAGCACCCGCTGCTCTCGGTCTTCACCGGCATCAAAGAAGGCCCGCTGATGGGCTATGTCACGCTCGACACCGTTCGTCCCGCCGAACGCAACGGTGTGAAGGGTCAGGAAGTCATTGGCACGTCCCGAAGTTTCGAGCAACCCGAGAAGACAACACCGCTGATGATGTTCTTCGCGGACGACACCGGCCTGCTGATCGAAGCGGAAACCGACGACACCAAGCTCTACAACGAGCATTACGACGGTGATCGCGTTTTCTCCGTGGTGAAATACACCGTCAAGATGACGCAGATCAAGGTCGACGAAGCAATCCCCGCCGACAGGCTCGGATTTCAACCCGAACCTGGCGCGAAGCGCTTCGAGAAGATCGACAGATACTCCGACATGGAGGAGGATTTGCCACCGGCTTCCGGACTGATCGGCCAAGCCGCGCCGCAATGGAAGTCAACCGACTTTGCCGGCACGCCCATCGCCTCCGCTGATTACACCGGCAAGGTCGTGGTCATGGACTTCTGGGCGAGTTGGTGCGGGCCGTGCGTGCTCGCGCTGCCGCACGTTGAATCGCTCCGCCAAAGCTACGAGCCGCGCGGGGTGGTCTTTCTGGGTGTGAACAAGGAACGCAACTCGGCGGGGTTGGAGAAAGCCAAGAAGTTGATCGCCGACAAGAACATCAAGCTCAAGCAGGTCATCGACACCGGGGCCATCGGCTCGGCCTACCGCGCCCACGCGATCCCGCAACTGGTGATCATCGACCGCGCGGGAAAGATCCACGCCGTGCACAGCGGCTTCAGCGATTCAACCTCCAAGCAGATCGAGAAGAACCTCGAAGAGCTGCTCAGCGAACCCGTGAAACCCACCGAGCCTGCTCCGCCTGCGAAGCGATAGCGCTCACAGGCAGGGCAAGAACAGCGCGTTGAAGAAGGCGTTGTAGTCGCCCTCGTTCACGCCGTTGTTCGTGCAGGACGGCTCCTCGTTCTTGGGCGTGCCATTGTCGCAGGCGATATCGCAGAAAGCGCCGATGGCCGCCGTGCCCTGCCCGGCCTGGAAGAAGAACCCGTCCGCGGCAAAGAACGCGTTGTAGTCCCCCTCGTTCGGCCCGAGGGCGCTGTTCGTGCAGCCGTTGAACGCCCGCGCCAGCGGCGTGCCATCATCGCACGCTATATCCGCGGCGTTGCACCCATCGCCCGGCAGGCTGATCGACGCGGCAAACGCGTAGAGATAGCCCGGCACCTGCGCAAACCCTGCCGGGACCGGCCCCTGCGGGTTCGTCCCCGCGCTCGCGTCGGCGATGGTCAGGTAGCTCTGCGAGGGCGTATCCAGCGCGGTATAGCGGTACTGCGATGCCGCGTTGAGGTAGACATCAAACTGCTGCCCCGCGCCCGTCTGCGTCACCGAGTAATCGTTGTCGGTCCCCAGCAGCAGCAACCGACGCCCGTCGATCAGCCGCGGGCCGACGCACAGCCCTTCGAGCTTCTCCGGAAGAATCACGCTGGCCGTGGTCAGATCCGCCGCGACATCGATCAGCAGCGTCTTGCTCACCGCCACCACGCCCGCCGGCAGCGTGTTGCTGGAGTTCGACAGCGCAATCGACTTCACGTCCGTCGCGCCGGCGATGTCGATGCGGTAGATCCGCTTGCTCGAAACCGGCAAACCCACAACCGCTTCATCAACGCTCTGCCCGCGGTTGTCGCGCTCGATCACCAGGAAGCTCGTCGGCCCGATCGCGGTAATCCCGCTCAGCCCGATGTTCCGTCCCTGTGCCGTGGCGGTGTAATCCTGGGCCGTGCCCGGGATGCGGCTGTTGATATCCGCGAGCGATTCGAGCGTGTAAACGTACTGCGCCGTGCACTGCCCGGTAGCGACCGAGAACTCCACAATCCGCACGTGCTGCCCGCGCCGGCCTTGCGCCTGCGGGCCTTCCTGCGCCAGCGGGTCCTGAAGCACGCCGAAGAGCTTCGTCCCGTCGAGGCTCAGCGTCAGTCCTTCATACCCGCGGTTGTCCTGCCGACCGCTCACCACCGAAGCGGGCACGCCGCTATCGCGCGTTCCGGAATAGCTCGCATTCCCCTGCGCATCCCGCGGCGTCAAGTTCGCCGGCACCTGGAACGTCTGCACCAACACGCCCTGCGGATTGAACTTCAGCACGCTCGGGCCATACTCATCCGAGATGTACACGTTCCCCTGCGCGTCCACCGTGATCCCCTCCGGATCAAGGCTGCGTCCCAGCACCTGGTTGTTCGCACCACCCGGGCGCGTCGTATCCAAGACCGGCGTCAACCCGTTGAACGTGCTCACACCGTCGGCCTGCTTCAGCACCACCGTCGAAACCAGCCGAAAGTTCGAGATCGCCCCGTTCGGCGCCACATCGACCTTGAACGTGCTGAACCGCGGCTCATAGCTGATCAGCCCGCCGCCCGGCCCGCGATCACTCAGCGCGTAGTACGTATCCGTCGACGCGTTGTACCACAGATCGGAAAAGTGCCCGAACCGGCTCTGGTTCGCGCCGGCGCCAGCACCCGAGAGATCAGCCGTCGAAGCCGCCACCGTCAGCGCGTTGCGGTACGTCGTGGGGCTGACCCCCGCCAACGCCTGCATCCCACCCGACAACGCAACCAACGCCACAACGCCACCGACCGTGCGGTTCGCCTTCATCGCTGAGCTCCTCGTCAATCAGTTCGCGGAGCCAAACGCGCTCCAACGCGTCACGAGCATAACCCGCATTACCCGCGACTCAAGCACGCGTTTCGCGTCTTGACACACTCGTAACACAAACCCTTCACAACCTCGACGCCTCGCGCGCCTTCACCGCCCGCAAGTTACACTCGCCCGATCACACGCAAAGGACCACCCGTCGCCTCCTTCAACGAAAAAACCGCCGACGTGTTCCCACATCGGCGGCTTCAGGTTTCGAAAACACACGCATCAACCCACGATGCATCACACCATCATCGCCGGCTCACTTGCCCAGCGCCTCGGTGATCTTCCCGCGAAGGGTTTCCTCTTCACCCGGGCCAAAGCCCGTCACGGTGTGCAGGACCTTCCCGTCCTTGCCGATGAGGATCATCGTCGGAATGCCGGTGATGCCGTACGCCTTCGCCAGGTCGTCACCCTTCATGAGCTGCTGATAGGTGTACTTCTTCTCCGCCATGTACTTCGGGCCCGCGTCGGCCTTCCGCTCCCAGGTGTTCACGCCCACGATCGCAACCGCCTTGCCCGCGAACTCGTCGTGCAGCTTCTGCAGGCTCGGCATCGCCGCCTTGCACGGCCCGCACCACGTGGCCCAGAAGTCCAGCAGCGTCACCTTCCCGCTGAAGCTCGCCAGCGTGTACTCCTTGCCCTCCGGATCCTTCAGGTTGAAGTCCAGAGCCTTTTCACCCGCGCTGACCTTCAGTTTGCCCTCGTCCTCAGACTCCGATTCCACCTTGGTGGTCTTGTATCCCTCCGGAGCCTTGAGCGCGAAGACGTCGCTGCCGGGGCTCGTGTTGACCTTCAGGTCGCCGAAGAGATACACGACTTCCTCTTTTTCGCTCTCCGCCTTTTCACCCTCGCCCTTCTTCTCTTTGATCTGCTCGTACGCGGTCTCGATCTTCCGCGGCAGGTTGTCCGCGCCCAGGTGCCAGCGGTTGGTGATCCGCAGCGTCATCGAGCCCTCGCCATCGTCCATCGCCGGGGGCTTGATCTCGCGCACCTGCTTCAGCACCGTGACGGCCTCGGTTCCGACCATGCTCTTGCCCGGCTCGCCCTCGATCACCAGTTCGATCTCGCGCGGGTTGAGCATCGCCATCATGTCCTGACGCTGCTCCATGAACCACGTCGGCATGAAGAGCATCTCATCGCCCGTCGGGAAGCCCATCCCGCCCGGCGCCTGCATCTCGACCATTTCCTTCTTCTCAGGATCGATCGTGCGGATCGTCGTGCCGTCGAAGGCCACGATCTTGCCCTTGCTTGCCTCGGGCTCGATGCGCCAGTTCCTCAGCGGGAAGCCCGCGCCCTTCTTGAACGTCGCGACGACCTTCGCCTTCCCCGCAGGCGGCGCACCTTCACCCTTGGGCGTCACTTCCATCGTCATCGAGACGTCCTTCGCCTCGATCCCCGCCTTCTTCGCCTTCGCAAGCAGTTCTTTCGCCGGGTTCGCGGGCTTCGGCGCTTCCTCGGGCGCCTTGGCCGGCTCGGTCTTCGCCGCCGGTGCGGCGGTCGGCGGCGTCGCCTTCTCAGGCTGACGCGCCGACACAAAGTTCACCGTCCCGATTGTCACCGCCGCCCCCGCAAAGATCGCCAGCAAGCCCCCGATTTTCCGCTCCGTTGATCCGCAGCAAAGCATGATGTTCGTCCTACGGAGCGAGCACAGCCAAAGACCAGGCCATCGCGACAACGCAGCAGCCCGGGGCATAGCCCGCTCTGAGAAGAGTGTACCGGAACCAACCGCCATGGTCGCACACACCCCAACAACGCAGATATCAGCCTTCAAGGCTGAGAATCCATCACTCCCCGAAGCCAACGCACCGCAGGAAAAACGCACCCAATCGTGGTCTTCAACCGAACCGGCCGGTGACGTACTGCTCGGTCTCGGGCAGGCGCGGGTTCTGGAAGATGTCCGCCGTCGGACCATACTCCACCAGCCGCCCCATGTACATGAACGCCGTCGAGTGGCTCACCCGCGCCGCCTGATGCATGTTGTGCGTCACGATCACCACGGTGATCCGCCCGGCGATCTGCCTGATGAACTCTTCGACCTTCAACGTCGCGATCGGGTCCAGCGCGCTGCACGGCTCGTCCATCAGCAGCACCTCGGGCTCTGCGGCGATTGCCCGCGCGATGCACAGACGCTGCTGCTGCCCGCCCGACATCCCCAGCGCCGACTCTTTCAGCCGGTCCTTCACCTCGTCCCAGAGTGCCGCCGACCGCAGCGCCCGTTCGCAGGCGTCCTGAAGCACGCCCTTGCGCTTCTCGCCGTCGATTCGCAGAGAGTACACGACGTTCTCGAAGACACTCATCGGGAACGGGTTGGACTTCTGAAAGACCATCCCGATGCGTTTGCGGATATCGATCACGTCGACGCTGGGTGCGTAGACCGAGGTGCCGTTGAGCGTCATGTCGCCCGTGCAGCGAACGGAATCAATCAGGTCGTTCAGCCGGTTGATCGAGCGCAGCAGCGTGGACTTGCCGCACCCCGAGGGTCCGATCAGCGCGGTGGTCTTCCCGCGGGCGAAACTCATGGCGATGTCGTACAAGGCGCGGGCATGCCCGTAGTACAGGCTGAAGTCCTTCACGTGGATGACGTGATCCTCACGCAGCAAAGACTCGTGCGTGCACGCGGGGAATGGCCGACCGGCCTTGATGCACTCCGCAAACGCCGTCGCCCCGTCGGCCCCGCCCTGGTGGTTCTCCATCACACCCACCGCCCCCATGCCCCCGTTCGCCGACGTAGCCGACACCGAGCCGTTGGTCGAACCGTTCTGCCCGGGCGCGCCACCGCCGCCCGTGGTGCTGCGATCATTCGGATTCACCGACAGCGGCGTGGTCATCTGAAGTGGCCCCGATCGTGTCTGCATGGTTGGCATCGCAGGGCTCCCTTGCAAGTTCATCGGCGTACGAAGATTCCGTTCACACGCCGCACAAACTCAGAACGTCTCACCAAAGAACTTCTTCCGCAGCGACGACCGGATTGAGATCGCCGAGGCATTCAGCGTCACCACCACCAGAATGAGCAGGAACGTCGTGCACCAGACGATCGGCTGTGCCGCCTGCGAGTCCGGCGACTGGAACCCAACGTCGTACACATGGAAACCCAGGTGCATGAAGTTGCGGTCCAGGTGCAGGAAGGGCCACTGCGAACTGATCGGCAGCTCCGGTGCCAGCTTCACCGCGCCCACCAGCATCAGCGGCGCGACCTCGCCGGCTCCCCGCGCCATCGCCAAAATCATCCCCGTCATGATCCCCGGCATCGCCCGCGGCAGCACAATCCGCTGGATCGTCTGCCACTTGCTCGCACCGCACCCATAACTCCCCTCACGCATCGTCCGCGGAACCGCCGCGATCGCCTCTTCCGTCGCCACGATCACCACGGGGAGCGTCAAGAGCGCCAGCGTCAGCGCCGACCACAACATCCCCTTCGCGTTGAACGTCTTCGCGGGCAGGTTCGCCTCAAAGAACCCGTTGAAGTAGGGCGTATACGCCACCAACCCCGCCAGCGACGCCGCGCACAGCACCCATCCGATCGCCGCCCCGCGCGCCAGCCACACCTGCGAGTTCGTTGCGTGCTGCCCCGGGCGAGGCCGCGCCGCCATCGAGGCAAAGACCGCCCCCAACACCAGCAACAGCAGCACCCCGACGCCGATCCACCACGCAACCGTCGCCCACACCGATCCGACCACCGGAAGCGAAACCTTCGACGCGGCACTCACACCCGAACCCGTGTCGATGAACGCCCCGACGCTGTAGCAGAAGAACCCAAGCCCGAAGACCCCGTACACGATCGACGGCACACCCGCCAGGTTGTTGATCGCCACCCGCACCGCGCTGGTCAACGGACCCTGCTTGGCATACTCACGCAGATAAATCGCCGCGATCACCCCCAGCGGCATCACCAGCACGCTCAGCAGCAGCGTCAGCGTCACTGTCCCGATGATCACCGGGAAGATGCCGCCCTCGGTGTTCGCCTCGCGCGGCGCACCAAAGATGAACTCCCCCCACCGCGAGGTGTAGACCGAAAGCTTGTCAATGACCCCCGCGCCGTTGGGCTGGATCGTCCGCACAACCTGCGAGATCCGCAGCGGCTCGCCGAGCTCCGTCTGACGCACCGGCGCGAACTTGCCGGTCGTCACCTCACGGAAGATCACGCGGTACCGCGCGTCCTCCTCATCGATCTTTGCCGTCTGCGAACGCAGTTCGCCGTACTTGGCTTCCAAGTTTTCGTTCTTGGTCTTCGCTTCAGCACGGGTGCTTTCCAACCGCTGAGACAGCCGCTCGACCGTCTGCTGATCCGCCCGCAGCAGCGAGTTCGGACGCTCCACATACGCAAAGACTGCCAGCGCCACCACGCCCGCGAGCATCACCGCCCGCAAGGCCGTTATCGACGGCTTGGGGATCAGCAGCTCACCCGGCGCGGGCGGCTTCGGTCGGGTAAAGACCCACGCCCCGAGCAAACCCGCCGCTGCAAAGACCCCGACCCACCACATCCACACCGGCGCGCTGGGCGCGCCGGTCTCGAAGGCCGCCTTCGCGCGCGCAAAGTCGACCTCCGCCTGCCGCACGCGCAGCCGCTGCGCCTCGATCTCGTGGTTGATCCGTCCGACCTCGATTTCCTTCAGTCGCTCGATCTCCGCCGCGCGGGCGCGGGCCTCGGGCCAGAGCTTCTGAAAGACCGCCATCGCGCGCGCGGGCTCGTCCTTGCCGATCACCCGCACCTCATCCACGACCGTCGACCCGGGCTTCCCCTCAGCCGGGCCCACGATCGTGCGCGCAACCGTTTCCTTCCCGTGTTCTCCATCGCGCGTCAGCGAAAGCTCGATCTTCGCCGCCGGCTGGTCGATGGTCAATCGCTGGCGGATCTCGACCCCCGCCGGCACGCCAAACCACGGGCCCCATTCCATCCGCTCGACCATCGTCGCTTCGGCGGGGGTTTCGACATTCTGAATCTGGTACAGCGGGACCCACAGGAAGGGCTGGTCCTGCAGCTCGCGGTTGCCCACGCGGAGCAGCTTGCGTGCCGCCCGGCCGGCCGAGTCCACCGCGCCCGCGGGCAGCGTGCCGGCCTTCTTCATCGCGGCGATGGCCTTCTGATCCGCCTCGCCCGGGTCGAAGAACTCTTCCTCCGTCTGCACGCCCAGCACCACCGTCGGGTTCGCGCCGGGCTTGCCGTCTTCACCCACGGGTGCGAAGGTCACCTGCTTGACTTCACCGGGCCAGAACGCACGCCCGCCGTGGTAGAGCACCAGGCTGAGCAACCCCACGATCATCAGCAGACACATCACCAGGGCCGAGCCAGTCAACCACACCATCGGCTCGCCCCGTGCGTGCAGCGGCGTAGCACGCACCCGCGGCGTAAAGCCCCCGCTCTTCTCGCTCGGCGGCTGCGTCTGCGTCGGGTTGTCGGGGCTCTGGTTCATCAACGATCTTTCCGGATCTCACTGCAGAACAACGCAAACCGCGAACGACATCACAACGCCGCCGACCGTTTGCGGAAGCGCTGGCGGATGATCTCCGCGACGGTGTTGATCACGAAGGTCATCACGAAGAGGCACAGGCCGCCCATGAAGAGCACGCGGTAGTGCGTCTCGCCGCTGGGCGCTTCGGGCAGTTCCACCGCGATGTTCGCCGCCAGCGTCCGCATGCCCTCGAAGATGTTCCAGCTTGTCGTGGGCGTGTTGCCGGTGGCCATGAGCACGATCATCGTCTCGCCCGCGGCGCGACCCAGCCCGATCATGCAGGCGGAGAAGATCCCCGAACCGGCGATGGGGAGCACCACGCGCAGGGCTGTTTGCCACTTGGTTGCGCCGCAGCCAAGGCTGGCCGACCGCAGCGAGCCGGGCACGGCGCTCAGCGCGTCCTCGCTGATGGTGTAGATGATCGGGATGATCGCGAAGCCCATGACGATCGCCACCACCAGGGTGTTGCGCTGGCTGAAAGAGCCGAAGATGCTCTCGCGCGAATCAACACCCAGACCCACCAGCGCGTTCGCCAGCACAAACGCCAGCACCATCGAAGCCGTCAGCGAGAGCACGAACTTCGCCAGCTCCGACAACGCGGCCTTCAGCCCCGTCCGCGGCACAAACTGCAGCACCCACGGATCAATCCACCGCCCGCGCACCAGCGCCACCAGAATGAACGACGCCGGGACCATCAGCAGGAACCACCCGGCCCAGGGCGTGCCGATGTTCCCGTCGAGCCAGCGCCGCATGCTCGGCTCATCCAGCCGCTCGCGCCGGATGATCTCCGCGATGGCCGGGTCGGTCACCGATCCCTCGGGCTTCACGAGCTTGCCGCCCGCGACGTAGAAACCCTGCTCGCGGTAGGGCTTGGCGATCTCGCTGCTCAGCGACGCGAAGGCCTTGAGCCCCTCGGGCCACTGTTCACGCGGGACTTCCTTCACCGCACCCGCCAGCACCAACTGATCGTTCACGCTGGGTTTGAAGAGCGCCTTCTCCAACGGCCCTGAGAGCCCGATGGCCAGCGTCAGGCCGAGCACCGTCACGATTGAGACCAGCCCGAGTTGCATCCCGCTGCCCAGCCCGGAGCGGAAGCGGATCGGGATCATCTGCCAGAAGTACGCCGCCGCGAGGGTCGTGACGGGGACAACGAAGAAGCCCATCAGTACGCCGGGGAGGACGTCGCGCGCCAGCGGCGCGATGATCATCGCCGCGACGAACCCCAGCACAACGCTGGGCAGCGAGGCCATGGTCTCAATGATCGGCTTGACGCGGTTGCGTACGCGCGGGTGCAGCAGCTCGCTGGTGTAAATCGCCGCGAGAATCGCGATCGGCGCCGCGAAGAGCATCGCGTAGACCGTCGCCTTGAGCGTCCCGAAGATCAGCGGCGTGAGCGAGTACTTGATCTCCGCCGTGTCTTCACCCGCGGAGCTCTGCCAGGTCGAGCTTGGTCCCTCGTCGCCCTCGTACCACACCGGGGTAAAGAGCGACGACAGCGACGCATCAGCGTATTTCGCGTCCAGCGAGTAGCTCCGCAGCACGCCGGCGGTGCTGATCGCGTACAGCCCGTCCATCTTGGGCGAGAAGGCCGCCACCGTGACCGCGCGGGCCTTCGCGTCGATCCCCGCCAGATCCGTCGGCAGAGATTCGCCCAGCACCTTGTGGCTGGTCATGTGCCGGGCGATGAGCGAACCGTCCTCATGCCCCGCGACGAATCGCCGATCGCGCCCCGCGGTGGCGATGGCCGTCACGGGCGAGGGGATGACGCTGGAGAACTCATGGGCGACGACAAACTTCAACCCGTCGGGCGTGCTGGAGGTGTTCTGTCGCGACGCGAAGCACCCGAAGACATGACCGCGATCATCCCCGATGACCAGCGTGCGAGCGCCCAGCAGCATCGACGCGGCGGTAATTGTCCGCCCGCTCTCGACGAGCTGGACCGTCTCGGCGAAGATCAGTCCTTCGTCGTCGCCCGAAATCGCGCCCCCCTTGAGCCTGCGTGCGTAGCGATCAAGCCGGCCATCTTTCCAGAGTGCCAGGGCGTTGCTGCCGTCGCCGTTGACGAAGAACCAGTCGGGGATGACGCTGCCGCCGTCGGCGCGTGGCTGGTACGCAACCCGCTCACTTTCGAGCTTCGTCCGCGGCTTGCCCCCGCCCAGCGGTCGCACGAACGTCACGCGTTCCAGCGCCGCCACACCGTCTTCACGCATCAGCAGCAGGTAACTCGCCAGCACCGAGTTGCGGTAATCGATCCGCACCACCGACTTGCCGGGCTTCGCATCGGTCGAAGCACCCGGCGCTGGCTCGGGCCATTCGGGCGTCGCCGGGCTTTGCAGCGTGAAGATCGGCTTGGTGACGCGGTATTGATCCAGCGGCGTGCGTTCCACCACGCCCCAGCCGCCGGCCTCGCCTTCCACGCCGATCAGGGCCGTGCGTTCGCCGCGGGCGAGTTTCTTGCTCTGCGCATCTTTGGGTAGTTCGCTGACAAACTCGGTCTCGTACTTCAGCTCGCCGAGCTGGATCGTCCCGTCGCTGAACCCCAGCGCGAACGCACCGAGTTCGGAGATGCTCGTGGCGGAAGTGATGACCTTGCCGCCCAGTGCGCCCGTCACGCCGTCAACACCAGGCTTGATCACGGTCACGGGCGTCTGGTCGATCGTCGTCCACAGCAGCCGCCCGTCGCGCAAGAGCATCGTCGCGGACGCGCGGTACTCATCGACCGCGAGGATCAGCGGGGCCGAGCCGCCGCCTTCAATCGTGTGAACATTCGCGCTCGCCGTCGTTCCCGCCGCCCCAGCACCGGCCCCACCCACACCACCCGGTGGCGTCGTCTTCGGCGACAGCGCCGCGAGTTTCACCGTCTGCTCAAACCGCGCCACGCCCGGCGTCAGCAGCGGCAGCACGTTCCCCGTCAGGTACAAAAGAATCCCCGTCACCGCGACGATCACCCCCACGCCCCCGACGGTCACGATCGCCTTCATCATCGCGTCGATGAACCGCACGCTGGAACGTGTCACCCGCCGGTTGGCGTGCGGAGCGGGGTTGGTTGGTTGCTCGGCCATGCGTCTGCGCTTCCCGATTCGCCCTGGCCCCCCACCCTCCCTCCTCTTCACACGTCCGCCTACTGCCGAACAAGCCCAAGCATACCGGCCGCTCTGCCGCCGCGTCCGACGCCCGCCCTTCTCACCAGCAAAGCCCGCCCGAGGATCTCTCCGTCGGGCGGGCTTGATTCGTCTTCACCGGCCGAACTTGCGCCGGTGTGCTTCACTCACATTCAGAACTTCGCCTGGACGCCCACGCTCTTGAGCGTCTCGCGGGCGGTCTCGGCCTTCACGGGGAAGTAGCCGTCCTTCACGACGACTTCCTGACCCTCGCGGCTGTAGATGAACTTGACGAACTCGCCGCGCAGCGGGTCCAGCGCCGTGCCCGGCTTGGCGTTGACGTAGATGTACAGGTAACGGGCCAGCGGGTACGTCCCCTCGTACGCGCCTTCAGCGCTCGCCGCCACGGCCTTGCCGCCCTTGCCCGCGACCTTCAGCGCCTTGACGTCAGCGGTCTTGTAGCCCAGCCCCGAGTAGCCCATCGCGAACTTGTCGGTGGCGATGGCCTGAACCACGGCCGACGAACCGGGCTGCTCCTTCACGCTCTTCTTGAAGTCCTTCTTGTCCATCGCGTGCTCTTTGAAGAAGCCGTACGTCCCCGAGGCGCTGTTGCGGCCGTAGAGAGCGATCGGCTTGCTGGCGAAGGCCGCGTCCTTCACGCCCAGGTCGCCCCAGGTCATGTCCTTGCCCTCAACCGAGAAGACGAGCTTGAGCTGCTCCATGGTGATCTCGTCCAGCGGGCAGTCCTTGTGGACGAAGACCGCCAGCGCGTCCACCGCGGTGGGCAGGGCCGTGGGCTTGTAGCCGAACTTCTTCTCGAACGAGTCGATCTCGCTCTTCTTCATCTCGCGGCTCATGGGCCCGAACTGGGCGATGCCCTCGATCAGCGCCGCCGGCGCGGTCGACGAGCCCTTGCCCTCGATCTCGATCTTGGCGTTCGGATAGCTCTTCTTGAACTCCTCGCCCCAGAGGGTCATGAGGTTGTTCATGGAGTCCGAGCCGACGGACTTGATCGTCCCCGTGACGCCCTCGGTGGCCTTGTACGAAGGCAGGGCGGTATCCACCGTCACCTGCTGGGCCGAGGCGACACCGCCGAGAACCGAAACCACGCTCACCGCAACCAGACCTTTGGTCAACACGTTCATGAAGCCGCTCCTGAAAGAGGAACCACCAGGCACAACAACAACTCCACCGGCACAAGCACAAAGCCGCACCGGCGATCAAACCGGAAGAAGTGTTGCCGCCGGACGCCAATCTTCACCTTCGGGAACGTCAAGGTTGTGTGAACCCTTGATGGAAGGGGGGAGCGGGGGGGG
>Ga0068877_10001040_pt1 | contig 23440 bp, 22 predicted proteins | sample NOAtaG_FD_66437 | JGI IMG/M metagenome (GOLD analysis project Ga0068877, IMG submission 66437) | Freshwater lake microbial communities from Lake Erie, under a cyanobacterial bloom - NOAA_Erie_Diel6S_1000h metaG | ecosystem: Environmental > Aquatic > Freshwater > Lake | place: USA: Ohio, Lake... | reverse complement strand
GTCGTTCGCTGTTCAGCGGAGAGTTCAATTGGCGGAGCAACGCGCATGAAAGTCCAGCACCTCAATTGTAGAGGCGTCGGAAATTCGATACTGGTTACCATTAGCGAAGCACTACACTAGTGGTCCGGCGGGGCATTGACGGCGGGGGCGGCGATTGTTATGTTAGCGGTGCGGGGTAAAGCAGCCTAGTTGCCCGTTGGACGGAAAGTCCATACGCCGCATGTTCCCATCATGCCCCCCAATCAACCTGACGCTGATCGGTTGTATCGTTTCGATTTCTTCCACCAGAAAATCCAAAAAAAGTTTAGTGGAGGTATTGAGTGCAATACCTGAAAGATTTTTTGAAAGGCGTGCCCGGGTTTGAGGCGGCTTATCGCTTCGCGCGGCAGCGCTATGAATCGGCGCAACTTGAGGGCAAGGCTCCGGATGAAGTGTTCTCGGAAATCTGGAGCGGGAACAAATGGGGCGGCACGGATTCAGTGTCCGGGCGTGGGTCGGATCTGGCGCAGACGGCCGTCGTGCGGGAGACCCTGCCGCGGGTGTTTCGCGATTACGGAGTCAAGTCGATGCTCGATGTTCCGTGCGGGGATTTCCACTGGATGCGGCATGTGGAGCTGACGGGAGTCGACTACATTGGCGGCGATATTGTGGGGGAACTGGTGGAGCGGAATGCGGCGCAGTACCGGGCGGAGAATCTCAGCTTTCGCAAGTTGAATCTGCTCGAGGACGAGCTGCCGCGGGTAGATCTGATCTTCTGCCGCGATTGCCTGGTGCACTTGTCGTTTGAGCACGTATTCGCGGCGCTCGCGCGGATTTGCCGCAGCGAATCGGGCTATTTGATGACGACGACTTTTGTGGACCGGCGCAAGAATACGGATATCGCGACGGGGAATTGGCGGACGCTGAATCTGACTGTGGCGCCGTTTGAGTTTCCCGAGCCGGTGCTGGTTGTCAATGAGAAGTGCACCGAGGATGGGGGGCAGTTCCGGGACAAGTCGCTGGGCTTGTGGAAGGTGTCTGATGTGCGGGCGGCACTGAGTGTTGCCGCCCGCCGGTCATTGTGAGCGCGGCGGGAAAGGGGCCTTGGGCGGCCTTGGCAAGCTGCCGCGAGCCAGCCTATTTCTTGGGGTTGGGGATCGCGTCTCCCAGGTTCATCGAGCCACCGCCCTCGCTCACATAATTGCGGTTCCAACTGGGAATTTCAAACTCGACGTCGCCCTGGACGATGCACTGGCAGCCGAGGCGCGAATGCAGCGTCAGCCCGGGGGCCATATCCAGGCGGTCCTGCTCATCTTCTTCCATTCCGGACAAATGGTTGTCGCCCTTTTTGATGATCACGTGGCAGGTGGTGCAGGCACAGGAGCCTCCACAGGCGTGTTCGAGGTGAAAGCCGAAATGCTCGGCCAGATCGAGGAGGCTGAGCGGCTTTCCGTGCCCCCCATAGGGCACTTCTTCCGGTTGAAACTCATAGGTGGACCCATCGTTGACAAGGGTGATTTTGGGCATGATTGCTCTAAATTTCAAGTATAGCGTTGCTACACTGAAGGTCTGTGTTTCATAGCCTAGAACGCTCGATTTCCCGGGCCGTTGCAAACCACCTCTCCACTGTTTTTTCCGTTGACGCGCCCGTTACCACTGAGCAGCCGAAGCAGTCCAGCTTCGGTGAACTCGCCCTGCCGGTCGCCTTCCAACTGGCGCGCCAACTGCGCAAGGCCCCGCCGCTGATTGCGCGTGAGTTGGCTGATGGCCTGGCCGGAAAGATCGAAGGTGTGGCCGCGCTCGAGGTGGCCAGCGGTTATCTCAATGTGCGCTTTGACCGCGGCTGGTTTGCCCGCCGCATCCTCGACGGAATCGATGCCGAGGCGGGGCCGGGCGCCTCCGGTAAGACGATCGTCGAGCACACCAACATCAACCCGAACAAGGCGGCCCACATCGGCCATCTGCGCAATGCGATTCTTGGTGACACTTTCGTCCGTATGATGCGCGCTCAGGGCGTATCCGTCGAAGTGCAAAACTACATTGACAACACCGGCGTCCAGGTTGCCGACGTCGTGGCCGGCTTCCATTTCGTCGAAAAGAAATCTCCCGCCGAGGTGGCCGCCCTGGCCCGCCAGCCGCGCTTTGATTACTACTGCTGGGATCTGTATTCGCGCGTGGCCCAGATGGAGCAAGTGAAAGGCTGGCGTGCGGAAACGCTGCACTCGATCGAGAGCGGCGAGGGTGAGTTGGCGGCGATGGGGCATGTTGTGGCCGACGCCATCGTGGATTGCCACCTCAACACGATGCTGCGCCTGGGCATTGAGTACGATGTGTTGCCGCGGGAAAGCGAGATCCTGCACCTGAAGTTCTGGGCCAGTTGTTTCGAGCAGCTCAAGGCGAGGAAGGCGATCTATCTCGAGACGGAGGGAAAGAACGCCGGCTGTTGGGTGATGCCCGGCGCGGCGTTCAAGGAGAATGCCGCCGAGGAGGATTCCAAGGTCATCGTCCGCTCGAACGGCACGGTCACCTATGTCGGCAAGGACATCGCCTACCAGCTTTGGAAGTTCGGACTGCTTGGCAAGGATTTTTTTTACCGCCAGCTGCGCGCCTACCCGGACGGCCATCCCTGCTATGTTTCGCAATCGAGCGCGGAGGGGGCCGAGACGGTTTCCTTCGGCGGCGGGGAGAGCGTTTATAACGTGATCGATTCCCGCCAGAGCTATTTGCAGGATGTCGTTGCCGCGGGTCTGCGCGCGCTCGGCTATCCCGATCAGGCACGGCGCAGTGTCCATTTCTCCTATGAGATGGTGGCCTTGAGTCCGCGCACCTGTGTGGAGCTGGGGCTGGAGCTGAGCGAAGAGGACAAGGCCAAGAGCTACGTCGAGATGAGCGGGCGCAAGGGCCTCGGGGTCAAGGCCGACGATCTCATCGACCAGTTGATTGAGCGGGCGCGGATCGAGGTCGATTCCCGTCATGCTGATCAGGATGCCGGCTCGCGGGCCGGCGTCGCCGCGGCGATCGCCGTTGGCGCGTTGCGCTATTTTTTGCTGAAGTTCACGCGCACCAGTGTGATCGCCTTCGACCTGCAGGAAGCACTCAGCTTTGAAGGCGAAACCGGGCCTTATGTGCAATATGCCGCCGTGCGCGCGCGCAACATTCTGCGCAAAGTGGGCGATCTGCCGGACTTCCGCGCCGCGCTGAGCGAGGAGACTCTGCGCGAGGTGCTGGCGACTGAAGACCTCTGGCAACTGCTGCTCGATATCTCGCGTCTCGACAGCGTGCTGGCCGCGGCAGTGTCGAGCGGGGAGCCGGCGGCCCTCGCCAAGTATGCCTTCCAACTGGCGCAGGCCTTCAGCCGCTTCTATCATGACTACCGCGTGCTGGACGAGCCCGACGCCGGGCGCCGCAACGTGCTGATTTGGATGACGGAGCATTTTGCCAGGCAATTGGAGCGCACGCTCCACATGCTTGGCATTGCCGTACCGGAGTACATGTAGCGATGAGCGTACCTGGCATTCTCGCCCGCATTGTGGCCCGCAAGCAGGAAGAACTCGAATCGTTGCGGCCGCAACGGTCACGGCTCGAACACCTAGCTGTCTCGAACAAAGGCCGGCAGCGCGGTTTTGCTTCCGCCCTGCGTGTGCGTTCGCATATCTCGCCCGCCATCATTGCTGAGATCAAGAAGGCTTCGCCTTCGCGCGGCGTGCTGGCGGAGAACTTTTCGCCGGTCGACATCGCGCGCGGCTACGAACGCAATGGCGCGGCTGCCTTGAGCGTGCTCACCGACCGGGACTTCTTTCAGGGTTCGCTCGACCATCTCACGGCGGCGCGTACGTCGACCGGCCTTCCCGTGTTGCGCAAGGATTTCACGCTCGAGGACACACATATTCTCGAGGCGGCGGCCCATGGCGCCGACGCCATCCTGTTGATCGCCGCGATCCTGACCACGGCCCAGTTGCGGGATTTGCGTGAATTCGCCTCCTCGCTTGGGCTCGACACGCTGGTTGAAGTGCACGATGGGCCGGAACTGGAGAGCGCCATCGAATCCGGCGCGACCATCATTGGTGTGAACAACCGCGATCTGAATACCTTCGAAGTCTCGCTCGAGACCTCGCTCACGCTCGCCCCGCGCATCCCTGAATCCGTTTTGCGCGTGAGCGAAAGCGGCATTTTTACGCGCGAACACATTGCCACGCTGCGCGCGGCCGGCTACTCGGCCTTTCTGGTGGGGGAGAGCCTGATGCGGAATCCGGCCACTCTGCGGGAGCTGGTGCAGTGATCGTTAAAGTCTGCGGCCTGACCAGCCTCATGGACTCGTTGACGGCGCTTGACGCGGGGGCAGACGCCCTCGGGTTCAACTTCTGGCCGGGCAGCCCGCGGTATCTCAAGGACACGGCCTTCCTCGCCGACCTACCCGAAGGGTTCTGGCGCGTGGGCCTTTTCGTCAACGAAGACCCGGACCGCGTGCGCGAGACGATGCAGCGCTATCGCCTCGACATCGCGCAGTTGCATAAAATGGAGCCGCTCGAGGGTGTTCGCGTTTGGCGCGCGATCCCCGTCACCGGGCGTTTGACCCAAGCTGAGATCGATGCCGCCCAGGCCGAAGCTGTTGTGCTCGACACGCCAGCCGGGGCGCTCGAGGGCGGCACTGGGCAGAGCTTCGATTGGAGCCTGGCGGGCGGCCTGTCGGGCAAGATTGTGCTTGCCGGCGGGCTGGATGCCACCAATGTGGCCAAAGCCATCCGCCAGCTCAAACCTTGGGCCGTTGATGCCTGCTCGCGCATCGAAATAGAGCCCGGCAAGAAGGACCGAACGAAAATGCGCGCCTTCATCGAGGCCGCGCGCAAGGAGTTTCAGACAGTATGTTGAATGTTCCCGATAGTGGCGGCCACTTCGGCCCTTACGGTGGACGCTATGTCCCCGAAGTTTTGATGTCTCCCCTTGACGAACTCGAGCAGGCCTATCATGCGGCGCGGGCCGATGAAAGTTTTCAGGCCGAACTGGCGGACCTGTTGAAGAACTATGCCGGCCGGCCCACGCCACTTTTTCATGCCGAACGCCTGAGCCGCAAGCTCGGCGGCGGCAAGATTTACTTCAAGCGCGAAGATTTGCTGCACACCGGCGCCCATAAGATCAACAACGCTCTCGGTCAAGCGCTGCTCGCCCGCCGCATGGGCAAGAAACGCATCATCGCCGAAACCGGCGCCGGCCAGCACGGCGTCGCCACCGCCACGGCCTGTGCCCTGCTCGGCCTGCAGTGCCGCGTCTACATGGGCGAAGAAGATATGCGCCGGCAGCGCCTCAACGTCTTCCGCATGCGCCTGTGCGGGGCCGAAGTGGTGGGCGTGACCAATGGCTCCCGTACGCTGAAGGACGCCATCAGCGAGGCGATGCGCGATTGGGTTACTAACGTCAATACGACTTACTATCTGCTGGGGTCGGCGCTGGGCGCGCATCCTTATCCGCTGATGGTGCGCGACTTTCACCGCTGCATCGGCGAGGAAGCCCGCCAGCAGTTGCTCGAGCGCGAAGGGCGCCTGCCCACGATGGCCATTGCCTGTGTCGGGGGCGGGTCGAACGCGATTGGTCTGTTTCATGCCTTTATCGGTGATGCCTCAGTGCAATTGATTGGCGTCGAGGCCGGCGGGCGCGGCAAGAAGACAGGCGATCATGCGGCCCGCTTCTCCGGCGGGGCTCCGGGCGTGCTACATGGCGCCTATAGCTATCTGCTGCAGAACGAGGATGGCCAGGTCGCACTGACACATTCCATCTCCGCCGGGCTCGACTACGCCCTGATCGGCCCCGAACACGCCCACCTGCACGATCTCGGCCGCGCTGAGTATGTCGATTGTGACGACGCTACCGCGCTGGCCGCCGCCGTCGAGCTCTCCCGCATGGAAGGCCTGATTCCGGCCATGGAAAGCTCGCACGCCGTGGCGGAGGCGATCCGCCGCGCACCGATGACGGCGCCGGATGACATTCTGCTGGTCAACCTGAGCGGCCGCGGCGACAAGGACATTGACATCTATCGTGAAAACTTGAAGGAGCTCGATTCTGACTCGCCTCAGCCAGCGTTTTGAACAACTCCGGGCCGCTAACCAGCCCGCACTGATCGCCTATGTCACCGCCGGGGACCCCTCGCCCGGGCACACCGCCGGCATCGTGGCCGCCCTGGAGCGCGGCGGCGCCGACATCGTTGAACTGGGGGTTCCCTTCAGCGATCCCATCGCGGATGGCCCGGTGATCATGCGCGCCTCCGAGCGCGCCCTCGCGGCTGGGACCACGGTGGAGAAGGTGCTCGAGACGGCGCGCCAGATCCGCGAGCACAGTTCGATTCCCATCGTGCTGTTCACGTATCTCAACCCGGTGATGCGCTATGGGTTTGAGCGGCTGGCGCGGCGGGCCAAGGAAGTGGGCATCGATGGCTTTTTGCTAACCGATCTCAGTGTCGAAGAGGCAGCAGGCTTTGTTTCCGCCGTGCGCGCCGAAGGGCTGGACACGGTCTTCCTGGTGGCTCCCACCAGCACGGACAGGCGCCTGGAGCTGGTCGCGCAGTATTGTTCCGGCTTTGTTTACGTGGTTTCGCGCACTGGCGTTACCGGCGTGCAACAACAGGTGTCGTCCTCGGTGCGGCCGCTGGTCGAAAGGCTGCGCCACTTCACGCAACTGCCGCTAGGTGTGGGCTTCGGGATCGCCAATGCCGATCAGGCTGCCGAGGTGGGATCGGTCGCCGACGGCGTTGTCGTTGGCAGCGCATTCGTGCGCGCCATTGAAACGACCCCGCCGGATCAGCTCTTCGATACCATGGAGCGCATGGCTAGAGACCTGAAACAAGGAGCATTGCGTGGGCGCGGATGAGGCGGTTGTGAAACTGCAAAGCTGCCGTGGCCGCATCGACTTGCTCGACGGGCGTATTCTCGAACTGCTGAACGAGCGGGCCGCGATTGCGCTCGAGATCGGCGGCGCCAAGCGGGAAGCCGGTCTGCCCGTCGTGGAGCTTTCGCGCGAAAGAGCCGTGATCGACGGTGCGGTTTCGCGCAGCCGCGGCCCCTTAAGCCCGGCCGCCATTGAGAACATTTACACCGCGATCATGCTCGAGATGCGGCGGCTGCAGGAGTAGTTGCGTGCAGACTGCCGTCATCGTGGGCACCGGTCTGCTGGGCTCGAGCTTCGGGCTGGCGGCGCGCCGCGCCGGTTTATTCGGCCGCATTATTGGGGTGAGCTCGCCACCGGTTGCCGCCGGGGCCCTTGCGGTGCATGCCATCGACGAGGTTCTTGATCTGGCGCCCGCTCTCGCCGAGGCGGATTTCGTGTTGCTGGCCCAGCCCGTGCGCCGGATTCTTTCGCTTCTGGGCGAAATCGAACCGCTTGTGAAACCCGGGGCGCTGATTACCGACGTCGGCAGCACAAAAGTCGCCATTTGCGCGGCCGGGGCCGCGATCACCCGCGCTACCTTTATCGGCGGACACCCGATGGCGGGCCGGGAGGTCCGCGGCCCGGAAGGCGCGCTGGCCACGCTGTTTGAAAACCGCCCCTGGATCCTGACGGCGCCGCACGCTGGGCTGGAGGAGATGGTGCGCAGCCTGGGCGCGCAACCGGTTCAACTGAACCCGGCCGACCATGACCGACTCGTCGCTCTCAGTTCGCACTTACCGCAACTGGCCGCCACGGCTCTGGCCAGCCTGCTGAGCGAAAACGATCTCCGCCAGGTGGCCGGTCCCGGCATTCTCGACATGACCCGACTGGCGCTGTCGAGTTTTCCGCTCTGGGAGGATATCCTCAGCACCAATCGGGACAACATCGACGCGGCCCTGGCGGCCTACATCGGCGAACTCGAGGCGGTCCGCGCCGCTCTGCGCTCTGGCATGCTGCAGCCGCACTTCGAGCGTGGCGCGCGGCTGGCCTCACAGCTGCGGCGAGCTTAGCTCAGGGCAGGGGATTGGCGTAGCGGTCGGCCACCTCGCCTGCCCCCAGCCCGTGCGTGAATCCCTGCGGATTCTCCGGCAGCATTCCCGCCTCCCAGCGCGCATACTCGGCCGCCATTCGCTTTTCCCGGTCCCGCTCAAGTGTCTTGCGGTTGGCCTTCTCCTGCGGGTCCGCCTCGAGGTCGAACAAAAACGTATTGCCCCGGATCGAAAGCCACTTCCATTTCCCCTCGCGCATCGCCCGCTGCGCCGCATACCGGTGCCGCCAGAAGAAGGCCCGCTCCCGGACGGGCGCCGCGCCGGTGAGCCAGGGTGACAAATCGATCCCATCGGCGGCATAGCCGCGCGGGCCCTCCACGCCGGCCATGGCGAGAAAAGTCGGCATCCAGTCCATCGTCATTGCCGGTTGCCGCACGACGCCGCCCGACTTCACTTTTCTCGGCCAACGCACAATTGCCGGCACCCGCAGCCCGCCCTCGAGCAATTCTGTTTTCCGTCCCGTGTAAGGCCAGGTATCCGAGTATCGCTCCCCACCGTTATCACTCGTGAAGATGACCACCGTATCGCGATCCAAGCCCGTTTGCCGCAGCACATCGAGCACCCGGCCCACCTGCTCATCCATGCGGCCGACCATCCGCGCATAGCGCGCCTCCGAACCTCCTTCAAAGTTCGTAAGGGATTTCATGGCCGGATCGGCCTGCCCGTCCTCCGGCGTCTGCCAGGGCCAGTGCGGGGCGCTGAAGTGCAGGTTCATCAGAAACGGCTTTTTCTCCCGCCCAAACTCCCGCAGTTGCGCCACGGCCCGGTTACCGAGTAAGTCCGTCAGATATCCGGGCTGCTCAAGGCGCCGGTCGCCGTCCCATAAATCCACCGCCGACTCCGCCGTTGCTCCCAGCCGGTGTGTATAGTAATCCACCCCACCGCTGCGGAAGCCGTAAAAGCTCTCATAACCGCTTTTCTCCGGGCTGTAATCAGGCAGGTAACCGAGATGCCACTTGCCTACCAGGGCGGTCCGGTACCCGGCGCCGCGCAGGACCGAGGCCAGCGTCGGATGCCCGGGCGGCAAGCCGAGATTCAGCCGCGGGCGTGTCGCCAGCGGTTCTTCGAGCCCGACCGGCAGCCGCTGCTGATAGCGCCCCGTCATCAAGGCTACGCGGGTCGGCGAGCACACGCAGGCGTTCGCGTAGGCATTGGTGAAGCGCATTCCCTCGCGCGCCAGGCGGTCGAGGTGGGGCGTCGAATAGTCGCGTCTGCCGTAGCAGGATAAATCCGCGTAGCCGAGATCATCGGCCATGATGAAGAGGAAGTTCGGCTGCTTTCGGCTTGCGCCCGCCAGGCTTGTGCCCGCCGTTGCCAGCCATTGCCGCCGCGTCAAACCACTGCGAATTGCCATTCCAAGCATTGTAGTTGCTGTGGTTGTAAGGCGCACAGCTTACTTGCTGTGCCTGTTCCAGATTCAGAGTCGTTGTTCATCTTGGTCCTGCGTGGCCTTCGCAAAGGGGAAGAACTCCCGATGGACAGTCTTCGAGAGCGGATTGCCGGGGAAATCAAGCTCCCTCCCGAGGAGCTTTGCCAGAAAATTGCAGGCGGATTCCAGACTCTCTTCGCCGACCCTCTGGCAGGGAGCGCATTCTAGCTGACTCAAGCTGGCGCCCTTGAACGAATAATTCAGGGCGTCTTCAGAATCACTGTCCGTGGAAGAGAATTCCTGGCATTGAAGCTCCCAAAGTTGACGATTCAGAATCTGGTGCATTACCCAGAGTTTGTTGCTTTCCCAAAGGGAACCCAGAACTGTGGCCCCGACGAGGTCCCAGTGAAACGAAAGCTGAAAGAGGTCAGCCCACGCGGAGCAACTTGCCAATAACCACAAGCTTGTCAGAGACACACGGGCAAAGGAGATTCTCGAAAACAGTCAAGAAAGCTCTCCCGGCAATTTTTGAATAATTTGCCGTCAACCTGCTCGTCGCCATGGGGTATGGGAGTCCCGTTGAAGATGCAGGCCGGGCTTTTGGGCAATCCGGTGCTGGTGGGGCATCGATGGCATGATTGAAGAGGACCAGCGTGTCCTCGATGTTGTCCAGATCCAAGCCAAGCGCTGGTCTGGTTCCACGGGAAGGCCGATAGCTCAAAGCTTTGCAGGCAGTCTTGAAGACGCCCGTGCGAGAAAAGGCGTTCTTCTCACCACGTCTTGCTCTTTCGGCGCTTCTTGGGTTAGGTGAGTTGGCTCTTCTGAGCAAAGGGTCAAATGTTCGAGTGTTGCCGGGTGCGCCATGGAAGTGGCTTGGTGCGGGTTGGGGGAGTGGGGCTGGAGGTGGTGATATCATCGGCGGGACATGATTGCGATGGTGATGTGGATTCTGTTTCAGGCACCGCCGACGACGGAATTGCCGCGTGTGGACAAGAACCCATATACCTCGGCGGAAGATCTTGCGTTGGGCCAAAAGTTATACAACGGCCGTTGTGCCGGCTGTCATGGATTGACTGGGGATGGCGGGAAAGGGGCGAATCTGGCCGTGCGGGATTTGCCGCGAGCGGGAACGGATGTGGCGTTGTACCGTATCGTGCGCTACGGCATACCAGAGACGGAGATGCCGGCGACGCTGATGGCCTCGCGGGAGGTGTGGCAGATTTCGGCGTTTGTGCGCTCGCTCGGGTCGTCGTCGAATGAGGCGGTGAAGGGGAATGTGGCGCGGGGCGAACAGGTAGTGGGGGCAAAAGGCGGGTGTCTGCAGTGTCATGCGATCGCGATGAAGGGTGGGCGCCTGGGGCCCGCGTTGACCGATATTGGCGGCAAGCGCAGCCCGGGCCATCTGCGGAGCAAGATACTGGAGCCGGCGCTGGAAATCACGGAGACATTTCGCGTGGCGACGGTAACGACGAAGGCGGGCAAGAAGATCAGCGGCGTGCGCTTGAATGAAGATCCGTTTTCGATACAGATCCGCGATTTTTCGGATGAGATCCATTCGTTTTTCAAGGAGCAACTGGCATCGGTGCAAGTGGAGCGCCGCACCACGATGCCGTCGTACAAGGGACGGCTGAGCGAGGCCGAGATTGAGGATGTGGTGGCATATCTGCTGACGCTGCGGGGGACTGTGCAATGAAGACACTGCTGATGACGATGCTTTGCGCCGGGGCGGTATGGGCGCAGGGGCTCACTTATGAACGCATTCTGAATCCGGACCGGGAGCCGGGCAACTGGCTGACGTATTCGGGCAACTATGCCGGACACCGGCATTCGCCATTGACGGAGATCCACGAAGGGAATGTCAACAAGCTCAAGGTGGCCTGGGTGTATCAGACCAACTCGCTGCAAAAGTTTGAGACGACGCCGATTGTGGTGGATGGGATCATCTACATCTCCGAGCCGCCGAGCAATGCAGCGGCCATCGACGCGCGCACGGGGCGGGCGCTGTGGCGCTACCGGCGGCAATTGCCCGATGACCTGCGGGTGTGCTGCGGGCAAGTGAACCGCGGCGTGGCGGTGTTGGGCAACCTCGTGTATCTGGGGACGCTCGACGGGCATTTGCTGGCGCTCGATGCGAGGACGGGGGCGATTCGCTGGGACACGGTGGTGGCTGATTACAAGCTTGGCTATTCGATCACGGTGGCGCCGCTCGCGGTAAGGGACAAGATCGTTATCGGAGTGGCGGGCGGGGAGTATGGAGCGCGGGGATTTCTCGACGCGTATCATGCGCAAACTGGCAAGCAGGCGTGGCGGTTCTGGACAGTGCCGGGGCCGGGAGAGCCGGGGAACGAAACCTGGAAGGGTGATAGCTGGAAGGTGGGCGCGGCGGATACGTGGGTGACGGGGGCCTTTGATCCGGAGACGAATCTGATTTATTGGGGTACGGGCAACCCCGGTCCGGATTGGAATGGGGACGTCAGGTTGGGTGACAATCTTTATTCGGATTCGCTGATTGCGGTTGATGCCGATAGGGGGAAGCTGAAGTGGTACTTTCAATTCACACCGCACGATGTGCATGACTGGGACGCGACCGAGGTGCCGGTGCTGGTGGATGAGTTGGTGCGGGGGGAGAAGCGCAAGCTGCTACTGTTTCCCAATCGGAACGCCTTTTACTATGTGCTGGACCGGGTGACAGGCAAGTTCTTACTGGGTAAGGAGTACGCGAAACAGACATGGACGAAGGGATTGGACGACAACGGACGGCCGATCCGCATCGAAGGCACGACGCCGACGCTGCAGGGCGTGAAGGTATGGCCTTCGGTGGCGGGGGCCAACAACTGGTACAGCCCCGCGTATTCGCCGGTGACGGGATTGTTCTATGTGGCGGTCCGTGATTCTGGTTCGGTTTATTACACGGGCGAGGCCGTGTATAAGCCGGGCGAACGGTTTGATGGGGGCGGCTACCGGGCGATTCCCGGCGAGGAGGAACAGGGCTTCATCCGGGCCTACAAGCCGGCCAGCGGAGAAGTGGCCTGGGAGTATAAGCTGCACTCGGCGCCGTGGTCGGGCGTTTTGTCGACAGCGGGCAACCTGGTTTTCGGGGCCACCAACGAAGGCCAGATTTTTGCGTTGAACGCCAAGACGGGGGCGCCACTGTGGCGGTTTCAGGCGACGAGCCTGCTGGTTCGCTCGAATCCGATCACTTATGCCGTGGACGGAAAGCAGTATCTCGCCATGGCTTTGGGTAACTCACTGTACGCGTTTGCGCTCGAATGAGAGATGGGAGGGGGACTGCCGTGCAGCGCAAGCCCGCGCCATACAATGAGGCTATGCTGCCTGTTTGTGTAATGCTGATTTCGGCTATCGAGCTTTTCGACGGCAAGAGTCTCGCGGGTTGGGTGAATGAGGGGGGTGCGAATTTCCGGGTGGAAGCGGGGGCGATCGTGGTGGATCGTGGCCCGTATTCGTGGCTGCGAACGGACAAGCAGTATGCGGACTACGAGTTGGAGCTCGAGTACAAGACGACGGCGGACGGCAACAGCGGAGTGTTTCTGCGCAGCGCGTCCCAAGGCAAGCCACACGAAACGGGCTATGAACTGCAGATCTTCGATGAGCGCAAGGACTATAGGACAGGATCGATCGTGGGGATCATCGAGGCGCGACCGAACCGGATCCGGGCCGGGGAATGGAACACGATCGAGGTGCGGCACCACGGGCCGAGGGTCACGGTGAAGATGAACGGGCAACTGGTTGTCGATACAAAAGACAGGCGCAGCAGCAAGGGCTACATTGGCTTGCAGTTCAATCCCGGCAAGCCGATCTCGTTTCGCAAGATCCGGATCCGCGAGATCTAGGGCAGATACTTTTTCAGATCGGGATTGACGAGGGCCTGGATTTCGGGGGTATCAACGTTGTTGGCGGTGACGAGCTTCGGCTCGAGGTTATTGATCTTGGTGACCGCCTTGCCGCCGAGGTGGTTGACGGCGGCGATGACGCTCTCATAACCCATTTTGAAGGGCTGCTGGACAACAAGGGAATCAATGAGGCCTTTGCGGAGATCCTCGACAAGGGGGGCTGAGGAGTCGAAGCCGACCATCTTGATCTTCGTACCGGCGCGACCGCGGAGGGCCTGGGAGGCGCCAGCGGCCGAAGATTCATTGGAGGCAAAGAGTCCGGCGGCCTGGGGATGAGCGGTGAGCATGTTTTCGGCCACGGCGAGGCTCTTGGCGTAATCGGCCATGCCGAAGCGCTTGTCGACGATCCTGATGGAGGGGAATTTCTTGGCGATGGTTTCCTCGAAGCCACTTTCGCGGGCCATAGTAGAGGCGGCGCCGGGTTGGACGGCGACGACGATGACTTCGCCCTTGCCGCCGAGGATTTCGCCCATGCGTTCGGCGGCCATCGCCCCGGCCGCGTAGTTGTCGGTGGCCACTTGGCTGATGAACTTTTCCGTGTCGACGGGGGAATCAAAAATGATGACGGGTATCTTTTGCGCGGCGGCGCGATCGACGACGCTGACCATGGCCTTCTTGTCGATCGGGGCGAGGCAGATGGCATCGACGCGGCGGTTGATCATCGAGTCGACGATCTGAAGTTGGCCGTTGAAGTCGGTCTCGGTTGCTGGGCCGTTCCAGGAGATTTCGACGCCGGTTTCGCGGGAGGCGGCGATGGCGCCGGCCTGCACACTCTGCCAGAACAGGTGGGCGCGGCCTTTGGGCACGACGCCGATTACGCGCTTTTTCTCGCCGCCGCATCCGGTTTCGAGCAAAAGGGAGGCGGCCCCGATGCCGAGGCCGCCCATCATGATCCGTCTTGATGTCATCGGTATTCCTTTTCGTTGGTTATTGCGGAAAGACCGCCGGGGGGGTGAGCTTGGCCTGCCAGCCTTCACCGTTCAAGGCCTTAAGGAACTCGACGAGATCCTTCTTCTCGCCGGCGCTCAGCTTCAAGGGCTTCATGCGTTCGTCGAGGTTCTTGTTCGCGATGCCGCCCTTGTCGTAGAAATCGACGACTTCCTCAAGGGTCTTGAGGCTGCCGTCGTGCATGTAGGGGGCGGTGCGGGCAATCTCGCGCAGGGTCGGGGTCTTGAAAGCGCCCCAGTCGGCCGGGTTCTTGGTAACGGCGAAGCGGCCCGGGTCGGGGTTTGGCTTGTCGGCGCCGACGCCCAGGTTGTGATAGGCGTTGGTGGTGAGATTGATGCCTTCGTGGCACTGGTCACACTTGGCCTTGTTGAAATAGACATCCATGCCGCGGATGGCGCCGGGGCTCATGGCCTTCCGGTTGCCGGCTTTGTAGCGGTCGTAGGGGGAGTTTCCGCTGAGGACAGTGCGCTCGTAGGTGGCGATGGCCTTGGTTACTTCTTCGATGCCGAAGTTCTCGGTGCCGAAGGCTTGTTTGAATCGCGCGCGGTAGCCAGGGATAGACTGCAGGGTTTTGACGACGGCAGCGTGGGTGTTGCCCATCTCGATTGGATTCTGAATCGGGCCGCCGGCCTGTTCTTCAAGAGACTTGGCCCGCCCGTCCCAGAACTGAGCGAGGGAGTAGGCGCGGTTGAAGACAGTCGGGGCGCTGCGGCCGCCTTTTTGTCCCTGAATGCCATCAGAGACGGGCTTGCCGTCGGTGAAGGCATTCTCCGGTCCGTGGCAGGTCGCGCAGGCAACGGTGCCATCGGCGCTCAACCGTTTGTCGTAGTAGAGCAACCGGCCGAGTTCACGCTTTTCGACCGAGTAAGGATTGTCGGCGGGAAACTGCAGGGGCAACAAGCCGAGAGGGACTTCGAGACCCGGGCCGGCGGCCAGCAAGGCGAAGGCTGGCGCGCCGAGCGCCAGCCTGTTCAACAGGGAGTACAACATAACGGTAAAGCTCAGCGGGAGATTACTTCTTGGTGTAGCCGTGCACGTAGATGGCCTTGACGCCCTTGTGTTCCCACATGGTGCCGGTGACTTCCATGATGTGCGCGGCGTGGTCGACGGCGGCGGAACGGAAATCGGTGAGGCCATCGCGGCGCAGATCGTGTTCTTCTTCCATCAGCATGTACATGGTGCCGTCGGCGGCCAGCAAGCCGATGGGCTGGCCGGCCTTGAAGCACTTCTGGGCGCAGGCGCGGTGCTTGTCGCCATGCTTGCCGATTTGCAGGTAGCAAGAGAAATCGAGGATTTCACCGGCGACGGTGATGGACTTGGCGCCGGGATTGGGCTTGCCATCGACAGCCGCACCGAGGGTTGTGGCCGACCACTCTTCGCCGGCTTTGACGGCGGCGCCGATCTTGCCCATGGGTTTGTCATAGGCACCGCCGTCGGCGGCTACAGTCATTTGTGGCTGCAGGATTCCCGAGGCTCCGCCTTTCTTTTTCGGCGTCTGCGCGACCAGCATCGTACCCAGCACGCAGACTCCTGCCGCGGCGAGCAACATTTTCAGGTTCTTGATCTTGATCATGTTCTGTCGTTCTCCTTCAAAAAATCTTTTCAAGGTCTCTAGCCGCGGGTGGAGGCGGCCGGAATCTTTCTCAATAAATCTTCCATTTCGGCCCGGGACTCGCTGCCAATGGTGAAGCAGTCGGTCAGGCCTTGGGCCAAGTGCCATTGGATGGCTTCGTCGGCCTTGGTGCGGAGTTTACCGGCTCCGAGCACCTTCATGCCGATGATCCCCTTGCCGGCGGCTTTCATCTGTTTGAGAACGGCGGCAACGACTTCAGGCTTGTCGTCCATGGCGACGCCGGCTGGGTTGAAACGGGCGAGGTCGACTTCGACCCAGGGGCTTTTCGCGGCGGTTTTCAGGGCTCCGAGCGTATGGCAACTGACGCCCTTGGTCTTGATGATGCCCTTCTGCTTGGCCTCTTCGAGTACTTCCATGGCGCCTTTGCGGCGCTGATCCCAATCGTCATCCATCATGCAATGCAGCAGGACGATGTCGATGTAATCGGTGCCGATTTCCTTGCGGAAGCGGTCGAGGTCGGCGCGCATTTCGGCGGCAGTGACGGCGTGGGTTTTCGACAGGATTGTGACCTTCTCACGGGATACGGTCTTGAGCGCTTCCTTGAGGTGGGGGTGGCTGCCGTATTGATCGGCGGAATCCCAGAAGAAGACGCCCTGGTCGTAGGCAGCGCGAAAGAGGTCAGAAACGCCCTTGAAGCCGAGCTTTTTCGTCTGGTTGGAACTGCCGCCGACGCCATTGGTGCCGGTGCCCATGGCGAGGCGGGAAACGGGCACCTTGGCGGGACCGAGCAAAACGCGGTCCTGCGCGTTCTTTTGGGGGCCGGCATAGAGATGATGAGGGAACTGGTTCATGGCCAGCAGGGCGGCGCTCGTCTTCAGGAAGTGGCGGCGTTGCATCTGGTGGCACTGGGGCAGGGGGGATTGGGGACGCGGCATATTTTTCTCCGTGCAAGTCCTTCAAAATTCGGCTCTGGGCTCAACCAAGAGACTATCATGGAGAGGCATGTGGACGAGACGCCACCTATTCTTCGCGGCCCCGGCATTCGCTGCCCGGCCCACGCTGCGCATTTCCACTTTTTCTGTCGATGTGACGCCGCCGGCCGGCTCGGCGCTTTGTTACTCGCTGGTGGCGCCGGCCGAGCGCATGGAGCGGCCGCTGCTGGCTAAGGGCGTCGTTCTCTATCCGAGCGGACAGGCGCCGGTTGTATTGTGCGCGGTGGACTGGCTTGGCATTGGGGGCGAATCACACCGGGGCTGGCGCGAGACACTGGCCCTGTCGGCGCGGACGACGGCGGACCGGGTGATGGTGCATACGGTGCACCAGCACGATGCGCCGGGGGATGATGACGGGGCGGCGCGGCTGGCGCCGGGTGGAATTGTGGGTCCGGCGGAGTTCTGCCAGGCAGCGCGGGGGCGGGTGGCGGCAGCGATTCGCGGGGCACGGCCGGTGGTGGCAACGCATTGGTCTCTGAGTCAAGCGACGGTGGAGAAGGTGGCGTCCAACCGGCGCATCCTTTCCCCGGACGGAAAAACGTTTGTGTTCCAACGGTTCACGGCGTGCCGGAATTCTGTTTACTGTGGTGCGCCGGAGGGAGTTATCGATCCGCTGCTGAAAACACTTTCGTTCTGGGACGGGGAGCGGCCGCTGGCGAGTCTGCACTATTACGCGACGCATCCGATGTCTTTTTACGGCAAGGGGGTGATGCATCCGGACTTCGTGGGCTTGGCGCGGGAGTCGATGCCGGGATTCCATGTCTACTTCACGGGTGCGGCGGGCAACATCGGCGCGGGCAAGTACAACGATGGGGCACCGGGGAACCGGGAAGTGCTAGCGTCGCGCATTGCCGCGGCGATGAAGCAATCGCTGGCCACGGCGCGGCGCGAAGCGGTTGGCCGGATCTCGGTCAAGAGCGAGGGGGTGCGATTGGCACACCGAACGGGGGTGGAATTCAGCGAGGGGGCGATCCGGGGAGTGCTCGAGAATCCCAAATCGAGTGCGCGTGAGCGCGCGAGCAGCGCGCGGTATCTAGCGTGGTGGCAGCAGTGCCAGCAGCGTGGACCGAACATCCTGTTGCAGACCTTGCGGCTTAATGAGGCGGGGTTGTTTCACTTTCCGGGCGAGGCTTTTGTCGAATACCAACTGGCGGGAGCGCGGGAATTGCGAGGACAGTGGACGGCGATGGCCGCCTATGGCGACTACGGCCCGATGTACATCGGCACGGCTGCCGCGTATCCGGAAAAGGGCTATGAGACCAGCATTGTGTCGCGGGTTGGACACGAGGCCGAGGCCGTGCTGCTCGATGGGCTGCGCCGTACGATAAGCTAAGGTCTTGATCAGCACGATTCACAAAGTCTGGGGGATAGATGATGGATTTGAGGTCGGCGATTTGCTGTGCCATCATGGTCCTGCTTTGCAATTCCTGCGCTCCCCGGCCCAAAGTGCGGATTGGCACCAACGACAGTTACCCATTTAACTATTGGTTGGAAGGAAAAGCGGCCGGTTTTGCGATCGAAGTACTCAACCGGGCGGCCGATCTCGCGGGCTACGAACTGGAATGGGTGCACACGGCAAAGGGACCAGAGGGAAGCTTTGCCGCCGGCCTGGCGGATATCTGGCCCTTTGTGACGGCGTACGCAGAGCGTCACAAGACGATCTTTCTCACCGAACCCTGGTGGCGCGTGGGCACGATTTTGTACTTCCCAGCCTCCCTTCCGATTCGCTCCATCCAGGATCTGGCTGGACGCTCGCTGGCGCTGACTTCGCCGATGCGCCGTTACACGCCGGACGTGTCTTTTCCGCAAGATCTGCGCATTGAGGTCTTCTCGAAACCGGAGGCAGCGTTTGAAGCGATGTGTCTCGGCAAGCTGGATGTGGCGCTGCTGGATTACCGGATCGCGGAGGGTGTAACGCTCAACCGGCCCGGTGCTTGTCCGCCCATGCAACTCGGTTCGCTGCTGCTCGAGGAGGCATCCCGGTCCTTTGCTATTGGTGCGGACAGCGGACACGAAAGGGTTGCGATGCGGCTGCGCGCTGCCATCGACACGATGGCGGACTCGGGAGAAATCGTGGATATCGCGGTGCGGTGGCGGTTGCTGCACCGGACGGATTCGGCCTTCATTCTTTGGCTGGATCGCTCTCGGGAGCGGAATCAATTGCTGCAGAATCTGTTTTGGGCGCTGATCGGCCTGTTGCTGATCGTGCTGTTTTTCGCGCAGCGTTTTTATCAGGCACGGCGGCAGGCGGAGTTGAGCGCGCGGGCCCGCAGCCAGTTTCTGGCGAATATGAGCCATGAGATTCGGACTCCGATGAACGGGATTCTGGGCATGACCGAACTCGCCCTGGCGACGAATCTCAGCGCGGAGCAGCGGGATAGTCTGACGATGGCGCGCAACTCAGCCCGCAATCTCCTTGCGATCCTGAACGATATTCTCGACTTCAGCCGGATCGAGAGCGGCAAGTTGAAGCTGGAGGTCATTCCCTTCGACCTCGGCGAGGTGGCTCGGCGATCGATGGAGCTGTTCGCGCTGAACGCGGAGGCGAAAGGCATCGCGTTGCAGCGCGAGATCGAGGAAGGGTTGCCGGGGTTGTTTCATGGCGATCCGGTGCGTCTGCAGCAGGTGTTGATGAATCTTGTCGGAAATGCCGTCAAGTTCACCGAGACGGGGTTTGTACGTCTGGAGATCAGGAGCGGTCAAGAGGAAGAGGGCCGCTATGATCTGGATTTCGCCGTTGTTGATTCCGGTGTCGGGATTGAGCCGGAGCAGCAGCGGCTTGTTTTCGAGGCATTCAGCCAGGCGGATTCCTCGACGACGCGCCGCTTTGGCGGCACGGGGCTGGGACTTTCCATTTCAAAGGAACTGGTGCGAATGATGGGCGGGGAACTGAAGGTGGACTCAAAGCCGGGACAAGGCAGCAAGTTCTTCTTTCGCCTCCGGCTCTCAGCCGCGGCGGCGGCCATGGCGCCGCCACCGCCGCCCGCACTACTCAAGCCGGCGCGCGCAATGCGCGTGCTGCTGGCCGAGGACAACGAAGTCAATCGGATTCTGATACAGCGAATTCTCGAAAAGGACAGCCATCGCGTGACGGCGGTGAACAATGGGCGGTTGGCGCTCGAAGCACTAGCGCGGGAGCACTACGAGGCCATCTTGATGGATGTGCAGATGCCGGAGTTGGATGGCTTTGCGGCAACGCGCGAGATCCGGCGCAAGGAAGCCGGCATGGGGCGGCGGACCCCGGTGATTGCGCTGACGGCGCTGGCCTTGAAAGGCGACGCGGAAATGTGTCTGGAGGCGGGCATGGACGCCTATCTGTGCAAGCCGATCAGCGCCGAGGAACTGTTCGCGCTTCTCGCGCGAATTGAGAAAGGAGCGGACATCGCCCCGTCGTTCGGCCCGCCGATCCTTTAGACTGTGGAGATGGCCGACACGTTCCTCCCCGGCATTGAATTCACGTCCTCCTCAGGCGGTCACTACGCCAAATCGATCGCTGCCCTGCGCGGAGCGAAAAAAGAAGTGCCCGGCATCATGCATCTGCTGGCGTTCCGGCCGGATGCCACCGATTTACTGAATCAATTCACGCACAAGGTGATGCGCGGACCCTCGAAGCTTTCCCCCGGCTTTCGTGAACTGATCGCAACCATCACGAGTGAAGGCAACGAGTGCTCCTTCTGCCGGGATGCGCACGCCCAGGCAGCGGCCCTGCTGTTTGAGGGAGAGGGCCGGGTGAAGAAAGGCAAGGGGCAGGCCTTCATCGGCGCCGTGCTGGAAGGGGATGCCGCGTTGAGCGACGCGGAGTGGCAACTGCTGGAATTCATTGTGCAGGTCAATCTGGAAGCTCAGGACATTGAGGAAAGCGACATCCGCAAGCTGCGCAAATCGGGCTGGGCGGACGAAACGATTTACGATGCCATGACGGTGTGCGCGCTGATGAACTTCTACAACCGCTGGGTAGGGGCCTCCGGCGTTTCCTGGCAGGAGGAAGAATCTTCCCTGGCGAGCGGAACTCGTATTGCGCAGCGCGGCTATCTGCCTTAGCATCATAGGGTCCTATGTTGCGACCAACACTTGCTTTTTTCTTTCTCATGCCGCTTTGGGCCCAGAGGCCCGATGCCGGGCGAGTTTTGCAACTTGCCGCTAAGCCGGGCTCGGTTGAATTCCAACAGGCCCTTACCGCGTTCTTCAGCGCCGAGCAGCTCGACAAGGGCACGGCGGCTCTCACCGTGGGCGCCGATGCACTATTCGCGATCCGGGCGGAGAAAGCCCCTCGCCTGCTCGTCAATGACGTTCCGGCGGCGCCAATGAAAAAAGCTGGGCCTTTTTTCGTCGGCCAGGCCAAGCTGCCTTTGTATACCTCGCATATCTTTCATTACCTTGTCGAGGGAAAGCGATTTGGCGGACGGCTCGACTTGCCAGCCTTCGGGCCGGAAGCCTATGAGCAAGCGGGTGTGCCGCAGGGCCAGATCAGCGAAAAGTTTACGGCGACCAGCCGGCTGTATGAGGAGATGCAAAGCGATTATTGGGTGTACGCGCCGGCGCAGTATGACGGCCGCACGGCGCTGCCCGTCATGGTTTGGCAGGACGGGGACAAGTATGCGCGCCGTGATGCACCGAACCGGCTGCTGATCCAGTTGGACAACCTCGTGCACCAGAAAAAGATTCCCGCGATGCTCCATGTCTTCGTGTCTCCGGGGCTGGTTGGGGAACGGCGGATGCGCAGCGTTCTTTACGACACCTACACGGACAAATACTCGCGCTATCTGTTGGAGGAGATTCTTGCCGCCGTGAGCGCAAAATGGAAGCTGCGCACGGACGGCTACTCGCGGGCGATCGCGGGGGAAAGCTCGGGCGGCATCTGCGCCTTCAACGCCGCCTGGTGGAAGCCTGAGCAATTCGCGCGGGTTTACTCCCGGATCGGGAGCTTTACCTCGATCCAGTGGAAGCCGGGGGAGCTCGATGGCGGCAACATCTTTCCTTTCGCGATCCGGAAACAACCGCGGCGCAACATACGCGTCTATCTCTCCGATGGGAGCGAGGATTTGGAAAACGTGCACGGTTCCTGGCCGCTGCAGAACATTCAAATGGCAAATTCACTGAAATTCAAGGAGTACGATTTCCGCTTTGTGTGGGGCTCCGGACCACATTCGACGGCGCAGGGGAATGCGGAAATTCCGCTGGCGCTGCCGTGGCTTTGGCGGGATTATGATGCGGCGAAGACTTCGCAGGATTTTCAGATGGAGCCCGGGGAAAAAGAGAAACCTTTTTTCCGTGTGAAAGCATTAAACCGGGACTGACGATTTCGAACAGGGGCTTCGTAGTTTGGCATTACAGGCCATGGAGCCCAACTGTCGCATTGAGAAATTGAAAGGCGGCCAATTGGGACCGTGTCCGGATCCTGAAGCAGTGGATCTGGAGCCGGTCGCCGCACCCACCCGCGCCTTGGCGGCGGCTCGTGATCAGGAAGCGGACCTGGGGGCTACTGGCTGAACCAGGCGGAATTCCGTCGCTGGTGATTGGCGTAAAACCGATTCTTGGTCATGCGATCACGAATGTGGGCCGGGCTGCAAAATCGTGATCGGAGCGACGACGGGGCATGCCTTGCTGGCCGCCGTCCACCACTTCGCGTATCGAACAAAGCTATGCCCGTGCACCGTGCAATTTCCCGGATTGGCAAATCGGGTCCATGCTGCAAATCGCCATCGCGCTCACGGCGATCCAAGCGGCGACGCGGACCCCAACCAAGCACTGCGTCCATCTCGGTTTCCTGGCCGTCTTTGCCGGGTTCAGCAGATCTTTCTCATACCCTTGCCGAGAGAGGTCATCGCAAGGACTATCGGGCTCGCGCCCGTTACTCCCCAAGCTATTGACTGTCCAATCTCATTCAGTCAACATTTGATTCAGTACCGAAGGAATTGAGCCAAACCGTCTTGGTCGGAAACACTCGCCGGGAAGAAAGTCGGCGCGAGTGCAGTTTTTCCACTGGGATTTCTGGGTGGGCTGCAGAGCAGGTAGTACTTGCCTGGTTTGATATCTTCCAACAGGAATGAACCGTCCTTGGCGGTTGCCACCGATTGCGCGGTGTACAGTACTCGTTCTTTCGAACTTATACTCTTGCGCATCAGATAAACCGTCGCACCCTCAATAGGCTGACGCTCCCGGGTTCGAACCCTTCAAAGCTTCATTTTGGCGAGCGCAGGAGGTATCGCTGGCATTGTTATCGCACTGATGGACGTTCGGCATGTTGCTTTGAGCACCCAAGAGTTCGCATACTTTCTGCCGCCTACTGCGGCCAGCGTCGACTACCGAATTGAGTGGACAGGTGCGTTGATGGCAGCCGGGCTGTCGTTTCTGGCTATGCTGATTATCGGCGTAGGCCCTGCACTTCTTCTAACGGGAGTTTACTGCGAACCGCTGTCGTGCGATTCGCGGTGACCGGGTAAGCGCTGGAAACGCAAGGGGATACCATGTTCTCGAGCCGCTTTTATTCGTATTACCCTGTTTCGGTGTGACTCTGCTGACGACCCTCGGCCTACTCAATTGATTTTCATTCCCGATCGATCCATAGTAGTATTACCCTGTATGGCCTCCCTCATCGCCAAGAAGTAAGCCAACACTCTCTACTACTACGTCGTCGAAAGCGCCCGCGTCGACGGCAAACCCCGCATCGTCCACCAAACCTATCTCGGCGCCGCCGAACGCGT
>Ga0068877_10001038_pt1 | contig 23457 bp, 22 predicted proteins | sample NOAtaG_FD_66437 | JGI IMG/M metagenome (GOLD analysis project Ga0068877, IMG submission 66437) | Freshwater lake microbial communities from Lake Erie, under a cyanobacterial bloom - NOAA_Erie_Diel6S_1000h metaG | ecosystem: Environmental > Aquatic > Freshwater > Lake | place: USA: Ohio, Lake... | reverse complement strand
GAGCGTAGAGCAGACGGAGCGGTTCATCGAGCAGGTGGTCAAGCCGCTGCGTGAGCAGTATGGCGAGGCGATTGCGAAGCTGGGCGGGGATGGGCCGCGGGTGTAGGAAGAGGCACTGGGCATGAGGTAGAGGAGTACGAATGAACGAGGTGTGCGTGTATGCGGGTTCGTTTGATCCGCCGACGAACGGGCACGCGTGGATGATTGCGCAGGGTGCGGCGCTCTTTCCGCGGCTGATTGTCGCTGTCGGGGTGAATCCGGACAAGAAACCTGCCTACTCGCTTGAGCAACGGCTCACGTGGCTGGGTGAGATGACCAAGGGGTTCGGCAATGTTGAAGTTGCCCACTTCGGCAAGCTCTACCTTGTGGACTACGCGTCGCAGATCGGGGCGCGGTTCATTCTGCGCGGGATACGCAACGAGGGGGACTTTGCGTATGAGCAGACGATGCGGCACGTGAACGAGGACCTTCGGCCGGGTGTGACGACGGTTTTTCTGATGCCGCCGCGTGAGCATGGGGAGGTGAGTTCGAGCTTGGTCCGGGGCCTCATCGGCGTCGAAGGTTGGCGCGAGGTGGTGAGCAGGTACGTGCCCGCGTGCGTTCTGGCAGATCTGGCGGTGACTCATGGGAAAGCTTGAAGACAGGTGGGCCGCGCTGTGCGGGCGGATTGGGCAGAGCGCGGATGGTGGCTCACGCGCGGGGGAGCTGTTCTCGGAGTTGGAACTGCTGTATCGCACGCCCGGCGCGCGGGCGTATCACGGGCTGCACCACGTTCAAGCGTGCCTCGATGAACTGGACCGCGTGCGCGACGACTTCGCATCGCGCGTGGATGTGGACCTGGCTGAGTGGTCGCTCTGGCTGCACGATTGCGTGTACATCGCCGGAGCGAAGGACAATGAAGAACGCAGCGCCGAGGTCAGCACGCGGATGCTTCGGGTGATCGGCGCATCCGTTAGCTTGATCGAGTCGACAAACAGGATGATCATCGCGACCAAGCACACGGGCGAAACGCTCGACGAGGCTTCGAGTTTGGTGGCGGACGTGGACATGTCGATCCTCGGCGCATCGCCCGAGTTGTACAACGCGTACGCCGCGGCTATTCGCGAAGAGTTCTCGTTCGTTGATGAAGCGCGATACCGCGCCGGGCGCGGCGCGTTTCTTCGTGGCTTGCTCGCCCGCGAGCGCATCTACCACACCGATAGCGTCTTTCGTCGGCTGGAGTCCCGATCGCGTGCGAACATTGCAGAAGAGATCGCCCGGCTTGATTGACTTGATTGAGTAGACATTCAGCCTCACCGATCCAGCGCCAGCTCCGCTCTCAGCCACTTTTGAAACTGCTCGGCTTCGTCCTTCGTGCGGACGTCCACAAGCGGCAGCGTCTTCGCTCGGCCTTCGATGACCAGGTGGACGCGGTGGTGCGGGACTTTGTTGGTAGCGTTGTCGCTGTCTTGTTTAATGAGGGTGTCGATGGCCGCGGGCATGGGGATGGTGCGCGGGGCTTTGCCGCGGGTGCTGGGGAGGGTGATGGTCAGCGTGTTCAGATCGAGGATGGTGTCGCAGCGTCCTGAGCGCAGGAACATCCAGCGCGAGATACCGGCGAGCACGGCGATGATCGCGGCGCACGACCAGACTTGCAGCAGCAGCTTCACGCTCAGCGTCGGCGCAAGGATGTTCAGGCCGACGACGGAAACCGCCAGCAGACCTGTGAAGACCAAGCCCGCGGCGAGGATTGGATCAACCGAGTAGTTGCGGATGCGGATGGGCGGGCCCCTCAGCACGCGGACGGAGGCGACGTAGCCCGGGCCTTTGCGGATGATCGCCGCGAGAACGAAGGCCCACGCCGGGAGCGGTGCGGCGAGGAAGACCACGACAAACGAGAGGTTGGCGAGGTCGCTCTGCACCAAGCCGCGGACGAGGACGCTCTGCGACGCGTCGGCGGGGTTGAAGTACACATCAACGGTCCGCCCCGCGGCATAGCCAGAGGCCACGGCCGGCGCAACCAGCGACGCCGCGGCGCGCGAGAACGCCACGCGGTCGGCGGTGTAGTCGGTTCCCGCGACGGTGTAGCGGTATGAGATGACGGGGACGTACTTGGATTGTCCTCTGGCGCGTGAGCGGGTTTCGACGCGGCTGGAGAGGATGCTGCCGCGGGTCGGGGTCCAGGATTCGGTCTGGGCCTGTTGAATGATCGACGGCAGAAAAAAACCGGCCAGGCCCCAGAAGAGGGCCGAGAGGATGAGGACGAAGATCGACATCTTCAATGGGCTGCCGGACATGGTGTTGATCGACGAGATGCGCCAGCGGCGTGAAGTGGTCGAGGGTTCAGCGTGCGGGCGGGTGCGACGCCGCGTCGCTGGACTGGTCGGTGGTGATCAGGCGAGCGCCGCGTGAGAAGAAGACGTACGACCAGACCCAATCGAACATGACGAGCACGCGGTTGCGGAAGCCGATGAGGTACGTCACGTGGATGAGTGCCCAGAAGAGCCAAGCGAAGAAGCCCGCGAATGGGAAGTTCAGCCCGAAGCCCAGCACGCCCACGGCCTTGTTCCGCCCAATCGTGGCCAGCTCGCCCTTATTGACGTACACGAAGGGCGCACGCGCCGGCGGAGACTGGCCTTGTGCGCAAGCGACAAGCTCAGCGCGAATCACGCGGGCGACGTGCCGACCCATCTGCATCGCGGCGGGGGCCACGCCCGGGACGGGCTTGTCGGGCGCGGCGTGCTGCATGATGCTCGCAAGATCGCCCGCGACGAAGACCTCCGAGTGGCTCGGGATCGACAGGTCGGCGTTCACCAGCACGCGACCGGCTCTATCCAGCGGCACGCCCAGCGACGCGGCGAGGGGCGAGGCCTTTACGCCCGCGGCCCAGACAACCGTCGCTGCATCGACACGCAGCGGTTCAGGGTCGGGTGCATTGGCGGGCAGGTCGGGCCCGCGGGCGATGCGGATCTGCACGCCGCGCTGGTCGATCTGGGTCACGCGTGAGGAGGTGAGGACCTGCACGCCGAGCGATTCGAGATCGCGTTTGGCGCGGGCCGAGAGATCGGGCGGGTAGCTCGAAAGCACGCGCTCGTTGGCTTCGACGAGGATCACCCGCGCGGTCTCGGTGCGGATCGCGCGGAACTCGCTGGTGAGTATCGAGCGGGCGATCTCGGCCATCGCGCCGGCGAGCTCGACCCCGGTCGGGCCGCCGCCGACGACGATGAAGGTCAGGTGATAGCGGCGCTCGTACGGGTCTGTGGAACGCTCGGCGGCTTCAAAGGCGGTAAGGAACTTGGCGCGAATGGCTGTGGCGTCTTCAACAGACTTCAACCCCGGCGCAAGCGCGGCCCAGTCGTCGCGCCCGAAGTACGAGTGCGTCACACCCGCCGCGAGGATGAGGTAGTCGTAGCTGATCTCGAGTCGGGCCGAGCTGCCCGAGGCCGGTCCGGGCGGATCGAACGGCGACACTTCGCCCTTGAGGTGAACCGTTCTGCTGGATGGGTCGATTCGGTCAACCTCCGCGAGCAGCACGGTGGCGTTGCGCTGTGAACGGAGAATTCGGCGGATGGGTGCGGCGATCTGCGCCGGCGAAAGGGCCGCGGTTGCCACCTGGTAAAGCAGGGGCTGGAAGAGGTGATGATTTCGACGGTCGAGGAGGGTGATATCGCACTGGGCGGAGGCGAGCCCGCGGGCGGCGGTGAGGCCCGCGAAGCCGCCGCCGATGATGATGACACGCGGGCGGGTTGGTGTGGTCATGGCGGACGCATCGTAGTGCGGCGCGTCGCGGAGCCGGGCTTACGCACCGTGCGGGTAGCTCGGACGCGGGTGCTTCAGGCCTGATAACCTCGCGTGCCGAGGACTGAAGGGCGGACCAGTGCGGTCGTACTGATTCAGGGGCTGCGTGTTGATGTTGGGTTGTTGATCGATCTGGTGAGGGCCCTGTTCGCGGTGCGATAGAGAATCGGCTCGTGCGAATGGTGCGGGCGTGGCAGAGAAGGATTGAACCGTCGCGGCTCGGCGCGGCGTGATTGGAGCAGGCGATGACGACTTCAAACGACGCAGCGCAGAACACCGCGACCATTCCCCCCACCGGCGAGCAGGTCACCAGCATCCCCAAGAAGTGGATGGTCTTGCAGACGGTGTACATGGTCGTGCTGCTGGCGTACGCGATCTGGTGCGTCTACGACGGCGCGGTGCTGCTGCCCAACCGCGGCAAGGCCGACGCGGAGTACAAGGAGCGGCAGTACCTTGAAGCCGCCAAAACTGCTTCGAGCCTGGGCGAAGCGAGCGTCAAGACGCCGGTGGAGGAGTTCGAGCAGCTCAACGAGCAGGTCGGCGAGATCCGCTCTCTGGCGAACAGCACGACCGCGTCCGGAAAGATCAACGCCATGCGCGTGGCGCGGTTTGAATGGCTCAAGGCGCTGAACCTTGTGGGACAGCTCAACGCCGAGAAGACGACCATCGCCGACCCGGAGCGGCGGCTGAAAGAGCTTGACGAGAAGTGGAAGAGTCTGGTGCCGCCGAAGCCGCTGGCGGGGTACGACATCCCGCTTCAGTGGTGGCAGTTGCCCGTGGTGCTGGGTGTGTTCGTGGCGGTTTTGGTGGTGACGGTGCGGACAAAGCTGACGGTCTATCGCTACGACCCCGCGAGCAAGACGCTCACCTTGCCCGGCGGCGAGAAGGTCGCGTACACGGACCTGAAGGAAGTCGACAAGCGGCAGTGGCATAAGGTGCGCTGCACGCTGGTGCTCAACGACGGGCGGCAGTTGCCCATGGACCTGCTCCGCTACGTCCCGCTGGAAGAGTGGATCCTGGATATGGAAAAGGCCCGTTTCCCCGAAGCCGTGGCGAGCGAAATGAACGCCGCAAAGACCGAAGCCTGATCTGCTTACGCACACGCGGTGGTGCGTCAGGCTCGCTTGGTGGCTGAACCGAGCGGACCGGCGGCGTTGGCCGGGCCTGATGAGTTGGAACCGATCGTTGAGCCGGGCTTGAGCTCATCCGCAAGTGTGCGAGTGCCCAAAGCCTTGAGCAGTTGGGCGCGCAGGCGAAGGGTGACGGCATGTTCAGCCGCACTCCCGCCGCCGGTGGTTGCCAGTTCGTAGCCGAGGGAGAGAACCTCGGCCAGACGAACAGAGCCCGGCGAACGCGCCAGGGCGTAGCCGCCGCCCTCCGCTCGCAGCACAAGGCCCAGCGTCGCGGCGCGTTCGAGCAATCGACGCACAAAGACCGGGTCGAGGGCCAAGGCCGCGGCGACGACCTCGGCGTCGGCGGGCGGTTTGGCGGTTTCAAACCGGCGCGCCAGGTACGTGAGAATCGAAACCGCGGCAAGCGGGTCAACACACACGCCCTGCACGCCCGGCGAACGCGAGGCCGGGCGGTGCGTCAGCAGCAGAAAGTCGGTCGAATAGTGCTGGCTGATGAAGCTGATCCGCAGCCCAAGCAGCACGATGAACCAGGTGGTGTAGAGCCAGAGCATAAACAGCGGCACCAGGGCCAGCGCGCCGTAGAGCGACTGCACGCCCCCGCCGGCGACATACAGCCGGAAGCCGTACTTCGCGCCTTCGAGCGCAAACGCCGCAACCAGCGAACCGAGGATCGCCGATCGCACGCGGACCTTCGTGTTCGTCACCGTGAGGTACAGCACGCAGAGCAGGAACGCGCTCAGCACCACCGACAACAAAAAGCCCAGCGCCTGCACCGCGTGCGCACTGAGGTTCGATCCCACGGCGTCTTTGGCGATCTCCGCGGCGATGCCGGCGGCCTGCTCGCTGACCGTAAAGCTGCCGTAGACGATCAGCGGGCCGATGGAAACCGTCAACCAATACCGCGTGATGCGCTCTGTCCACGACCGCCCGCGCTGCACGGCGTAGACGGTGTTGAAGGCCTTCTCCAGCTCAACCAAAAGCCCAATGGCGGCGTAGATCAGCAGCGCGGCGCTGACGAGCCCGATGCCCGCGAAGGAAATCGACGAGAACTTGCTGACAATCGTGTCGAGCCACTGCTGGATCGGTGTGGGGTTCGCGCCGCCCGCGCCGGCGGCACCGGGCGAGGGCGAAGAAACAATCGCCGAGAGACCCGCCTGATCCAGCAGCTTGTTCAGCAGCGCCCGGACCTTCGCGTCGTCGTTGTTCACCAGCCGCAGAATCACCAGACCGATGGCCAGCAACGGCACGAGGCTGAAGATCGTGCGGTACGCCAAGGCCGCGGCCATCACCGGGATCGTGTCGCTGGCGAAGGTCAGTTGCAGCTTTTCGAGCGCATTGAACGCCCGCGTGAAAAGCCCCGGACGCGGTGCGTGATCCACACGCTCGACAGCCTCGCGCTGCGCACCATCCGAATCCCCGGCCAGCGTTTCACTCGCTTGACCGCTACCACGCTGCGGCGCGTCAAGCTCGTACGACGGCGCGGGCGAGGGTGCAATCGATGGCAAAGACGCCGTCGCGTCCGCACCGTTCGTGCGCGCCGGATTGGCGGGCGGTTGCTCGCTCACGAGCTCGACTCCTCATCCCCCATCTCGCGGTCCTCATCGATGAACGCATCCGCTTCGCTCGGCAGCTCCGCCGGTGCGGCCGGCGCCTGGGATGCCGGCGGCGTTGTGGCGGACTTCCGCGCCGCACCGAACCGCTTGATCAGCGGCGTTTCCGGAATCGCCGGCAAACGCTCAACCGCCGGCGCAGGGCCCGGGATCACCCGCGGCTGCTTGCCCGCCACCGGCCGCGATTGCGGCTGGTCGTTCGCACCATCTCCAGCAGCCGCAGAAGGAGCAGAAGAAGCAGCCGCGTTCTTCCGCGGTGCGGGCTGCGCCGCGCGACCCGCGCTGGCGGCCTCGATGGCCTCGCGCTCGATCTCGTCGTACCGTGCCGCCGAACCCGCCGACCGCGACGCTCCCGACTTCTCGCGGTTGCCCGACACCTCAGTCTCGCCCGACTCGTCGTCCTCGCGTGATCGATCGCCCCGAGCCGCGGCCTTCAGCGCCCGAATCTCCTGCGGGAACAACGGCCGCCACTGCCCCGCCGCCAGGTGATTCAGCTCCAGCGGACCGATCGCCACCTGCATGATCCTCGCGACCTTGTACCCCAGATACGTCAACATCGCCGGGAGCTTCAAAGCCTTGCCGCCGGTCAGCGTGACATCGACGACGGTCTTGTCGCCGCCCTGACGCTGCCCCGTGCGTTGATCAACCTCCCCCACTTCACCCGCGGTGCGCCGGGCGGCGAGTTTGACCGTCGCGATGACGGTGCTGGGGCTGAGGTTGATCCCCGCGGTGCGCGTCAGTCGCACGCAGAGCTTGTTTAAGTGCGTGTCGAGCTTGGTGATGGCCTGCTCATCAACGGTTCCGCGGAGCCAGACGCGGTAGGTCTTGCTCACCCCGAAGCGCGGGTGCGTCAGGCGGTTGGCGAGTTCGCCGTCGTTGGTCATCAGCACGATGCCTGATGCGTGAAACTCCAGCCGCCCGACGGGGTAGACGCGGTGCTCGGTGGGGAGCTTCACCAGATCGGCAACGGTTGTGCGCTCGCTGCCGACGAGCTCGCCCTCTTTGTCCGCGGTGCTGGTCAGGGTGCGCTCGGGCTTGTAGACCATGATGTACTGCTTGCGCAGCGCATCGGGCGTGGGCAAGCGCTTGCCCTTCTCATCACGCGGGGCGTTCTGCGGATCGCGCCGCGTCAGCAGCGAGAGCTGCACGTGCCGCCCCTCGACCACCACGCGGTCGGTCGCGGGATTCACGAACGCCGGCAAACGGTCGATCACCTCGCCGTTGACCGTCACCCGCCCCTGCATGATCAACTGCTCCGCACCGCGCCGGCTGGCAACGCCCAGCTCCGCCAGCGCGTGGTGCAGGCGGAGCTTCGTCGCCTCTTCACCCTTGCTCGCACCGGCTTTCGTGGAGGCCGACGGGCCGCCGGCCCCCTGCGCTCGGCGCTGAGCGCGAAGGAACGCCTTGCGGGCGGGACGGTTTGGCGATGGCTTTCGGCCGCGGCGTGGCATGTCAGCAGGGTATGACGCCCGAGGAAGGCGTTCAGAACGCGAAGATGAGCGTCAACGTGGGCCTGAACATGAACGTGAACGTGAACGTGAAAAGAGCCAAATCACCAACGGACCAACGCCTTCAGCCGAGCAGGGCACCTCCCGACCCGAACTCGACAAAGCACGCCCGCAAGCTCATGCTTTTTTCATGTTCACGTTCCCGTTCGCGTTTCTTCTCAAACTCCCACCGCTTCCGCGTCGCGATCGCTGAGCATCGCGCCGCCCGCGCCCGCGCGGGGCTTCACCGTGCCGTCACGCTTCCACGAGCGCTCACACCGCGGCTCGCTGCGCAGGTCCGTCACCGTCGGCTCGCCCGCGCCGGCGTTGATCACCACCCGGCTCACGCCCAGCAGGTCCGCAAGATCGGTGTTGTCGATCCGCGACAGCTCGCCCGACTCGTCCGGGATCGTCAGGGCCATGTCCAGCGGGTTCTCAACGCCCAGCGTCTTCTTCGCCGCCTCGACCGCGCCCATCGCACGCTCACGCGCCGACATCACCTTCGACCACGCGCCGTCGGCCTTCACGCCCGTCGGCTTCGCGAAGCCCGTCAGATGCACGCACGCGTCGCTCGGCTCAACGCCCGCCCCGCCGCCCTGCAGCAGCGCCCGGTGCGCCTCATCCGCCGTGTGCGGCATGATCGGCGCCAGCAGCTTGCACAGCGCGTCGGTGATATCCCACAACACCGTCTGCGTCCGCCGACGCCGGGGCGAGTCGGGTTTATCGCAGTACAGCCGATCCTTTACCGCCGCGAGGTACTTGCTGCTCAGCGTGTCGTTGCAGAAGTCGTAGACCAGCGCATGGATCCGCTTGAACTCGTACTGCTCGTACGCACGCGTCACCTGCTCGCAGAGCGCATCAAGCTCCTGCAGCACCCACGCGTCGAGCGTCCCCGGCGCGATGGCGCTCATCGGCACGCAGTGCCCCGCCTTCCCCTCGCAGCTCGCCGTGAAGTCGTACAGGTTGCTCAGCATGAACCGCAGCGTGTTGCGCACCTTGCGGTAGCTCTCGCCCGCGACGTCGAGGTAGCTCTTGTCGACCTTCACGTCGTTCTCAAAGGCCAGCGAGCTGACCCACCAGCGGGCCACGTCGGCGCCGTAGTCCTTCATCAGGTCGTCGACCTCGAGCGTGTTCCCCAGCGACTTGGACATCTTCTTGCCGTCCTTGTCGACCATGAACCCGTGCGTGAGCAACGTCTTGAACGGCGGGCGGCCCATCATGCCCAAGGCCGGCAGCAGCGAAAGCTGGAACCACCCGCGGTGCTGGTCCGAGCCCTCCAGATACAAATCGATCGGGAAGTCCTTCCCACCCGAACGCTCGCGCATCACGGCATTCCACGACGAGCCCGACTCAAACCACACGTCGAGGATGTCGTAGGTCTTCTGCAGCGAAGCAAGGGCCGAGGGCGCAGGGCCGAGGGCCGAGCGAAGAGCCGCGGGCACGTCGGCGTCGTTGCTCAGGTCGTACCCCTTCAGCAAAACCTCCGCCGGCTGCGTGAACCACGCGTCCGAGCCCATCTCACGGAAACACTTCGCAACCGCCTTCACGCTCGCGGCGGTCATCAGGACGTGCCTTTGTCCATTGGGTTCAACGAAGACAAAGGCAGGGATCGGAAGCCCCCACGCACGCTGCCGGCTGATGCACCAGTCCGGCCGCGATTCGAGCATGCCCCGCATGCGGTTGCGACCCCAATCGGGGACGAACTTCACGCTCTCCGGGTTGCTCTCGTTGGTTGATGAGAGCGACATTCCTCGCAGAGATTCACTGTGGATTGGATCTTGCGAGTACATGTACGGAGCACGATCAACTTGAACTGAGCCACGGGGCTTTGAAACACTCACAAACCACTGGTACGTGCTGCGGAAGATCACGGGCGTCTTGCTGCGCCAATCATGCGGATACGAGTGTGTAAATGTGTGCTCGTAGAAGAGATGACCAGAGTTTCGCAGACGATCGGTGACGATTTGGTTAGCCTTCCAAACGTCCACTCCCGGTTCACGCAACCATTCCGGAGCGGTATCGTCGTATGTTCCGTTGCCTTGGACGGGGCAATAGATCGGCAGCGACTCTTTCAAGGCGGTTTGATAGTCCTCTACGCCGTGCCCCGGCGCGGTATGCACTAGACCCGTGCCATCTTCAAGAGTCACGTAATCAGCAGGCACCACCGTGTGCACCTTTCCAAAGCTCTGCTGAAACGTTGAAAGTGACTTCGCAGGATCAACAAACGGATGGCGGTACTTCAACCCCACCAGCTTGTCGCCCGTCGTCCGCGCAAGGATCACGACCTCCTCCGCCCGCGCCGTCTGCATGACCTTCTCGATCAGCGCCGTCGCCAGCACCGTGATGTTCCCATCCACCCACACCAGCGCATACTCGAACTTCGGGTTCACCGCGATAGCCAGGTTCGCCGGCAGCGTCCACGGCGTCGTCGTCCAGATCATGAAGCACGGGCGCTGATCGGGCATCACGCCCGGCACCGGCGCCTTGCTCTTGCCGCCGCCTTCACCTTCGCTCGAATCCGCCTCGTCTTCGTCTTCGATCTCCTGTGCGGGCTTCAGGCCGAACGCGGCGTACACCGCCTCCGCGTCCGCCGCCTCGAAGTCGACGTAGACACTCAGGTCCTGACGGTCCTCGTACTCAAGCTCCGCCTCGGCAAGGGCCGTCTGATTCGCGATCGACCAGTGCACGGGCTTCAGCGCGCGGTAGACCAACCCCTGCTCAAGCAGCCCCGCCAGCACCTCCAGCGTCGCCCCTTCGTACGCGGGCTTCATCGTCAGGTACGGATCAGCGTAATCCGCCAGCGTCAGCAGCCGCTGCATCTGCCCGCCCTGCAGCTTCACGAACTTCTCGGCGTACGTCTGACACTCGCGCCGAACGATCATTCGGCGTTGATCCTCGCCCAGCGTCGAGAGCTTCTCCAGCTTCCCCTTCTGCTGCATCTCCTGCATGACCTTGTGCTCGATGGGCAGGCCGTGGCAATCCCACCCGGGGACGTACGGGCAATCCTGCCCCATCATCGTCCGCGAGCGCACGACGATGTCCTTGAGCACCTTGTTCATCAGGTGCCCCATGTGGATCGAGCCGTTGGCGTACGGCGGGCCGTCATGAAACACAAACCGCGGCGCCCCGGCCCGGGCCTTGCGCGTCAGCGCGTACAGCCCCGCCGAGCCGTCACGCTGCATCGACTCCCAGCGCTTCATGCTCGCAGGCTCGTTCTGCACCAGGTTGGCCTTCATCGCGAAGGCGGTCTTGGGGAGGTTCAGCGACTTCTTCAGGTCAATGCCGCCGCCGCCGCCGTTCTGCTGAGCGGGCGAAACACCGGGGGACGAAGCGGAGGGCTGCGAAGGGGCGTTCATGGGAAAACTCGATAAAAAAACAAACGAACACTCGGTTCAAAGGTCGTTGCCGAAACACGCCGGGAACCCCGGCCGCGAATCGAGCCCTGATGGTACGTGCCCCACCCCCCCACCGACGGCCCATGCCGGACGCAACGCCGCCCCACGCCCGACCCCCTGCCAGACCCTTCCCACGACCCGCCCAGACACACGGTCAGTCGAAAGCACCGCCCGCCGCTACCATCCCCGGCGTTAACGGCGCGGGGCCCCATAGCTCAGCGGTTAGAGCAGGCGACTCATAATCGCTTGGTCCTCGGTTCGAGTCCGAGTGGGGCCATTTTTCAGGGACAGGCGTCCGAGAACATCTCGGCCTTTGACTGCACATTCTGTTGTGGCAAGGCTCTAGATGCCGCCCACCGGTGGTATCCGGGCACTCTTCGGTACGAGCGGGTCGAAAGTCGGATTCAACTGAACGAAAACGATCCGCCAATCGATTTTCGTTTTTGGCTTTTATGTTGAATCTCGTCCGGATCGATTCAACGATTGTTGAATCACGATGAAGGCCGCTGATTTTCAACCAGGATTTCCCGGCGAGTTGGTCGAAGCCGCATTTACCGAGAGAATCGGCAACGCGGATCGCATCGCGAAGGGTTTGGCGTTTGTACCAAATCCGCTGCCTCCCGCCGATCTCAACCCGGTCGAGTTCATCGGACGGGTGTACGAAGAACTCGATCGGGCCAAAACCAACCTGGTGAAGCTCGACACGTCGATCAGTGCACTGCCGGAGCCGAAGATCATTCTGTCCGCGATGATCACGCGCGAAGCGCAATCGTCGTCGAAAATCGAGAACACGTTCGCGTCACTCAAAGAGATCGCAGTCGCGGAACTGAAGCCCGAACAATCCCGCAACGAGACGTTGGAAGTCATCCGCAACCGCCACGCCATCGAGCTCGCCTTGAAGTCCTCACTCCCAATGAGCAGAGCGCTCATCTGCGAGATGCACAAGACCCTCATCACAGACCGAAGCAAACGCCCCGGGCAACTGCGCGATATTCAGGTCTGCATCGGCGACGAGCACAGAGGATTTTCAGAAGCCCGGTTCGTGCCTCCTCCTCCAACACACATCGCGGCGACCTTTGAAGCATGGGAGCGTTTCGTTCGCACCGAACGGACCGAGGCGTCCGGTGCAATGCGATGGCCCGAACTCATTCAACTGGCATTCAGCCACTACCAGTTTGAAACGATTCACCCCTTTAGCGACGGTAACGGACGCCTCGGTCGCGCAATCGTCAACCTCACACCGGTGCGTCAAGGCTGGCTCAACAATCCGGTTTGCAACCTCAGTGAATGGGTTCAACAGAACCGGCAGGAGTACTACGACCGCCTTCTGCGAGTCAGCACCCACGGCGAGTGGGAGGGCTGGGTGCGGTTCTTCTGCCGGGCAATCTCCGAGCAGGCTCTACTCGATTTTCAACGCGTCGACCGCATCAACAAACTCTGGGATAAGTACATAAGACTCATTACCGCGAAAAAGCGCAGTTCGCTTTTGGGACAGTTGCTCGAACAACTGTTCACATGGCCCGTGGTCAGCATTCCCCAGGCGGCGGAGAGGCTCGGCATTAGCTACACCGCCGCACAGCGCCACGTCGAGTTTCTCGTGGAACTCGGCGTGCTCAAACAACTCGGCAAAGACCGGGTAAACAAAGTGTTTATCGCAGGGAAAATCCTCGACGCGATCCGCGGACAAGGCGAAGATTGAAGCTTTCCCAACGCCCGCTCACGGCACCAACCCTCACATCCCCATCGCCTTGCTCATCGCCTTGCCCATGTCCGCCGGGCTCAGCGCCACTTCCACGCCCGCTTCCTGCAGCGCCTTGATCTTCGCGTCGGCCGTGTCGTCCGCGCCGCCGATGATCGCCCCGGCGTGGCCCATGCGGCGCCCCGGGGGGGCCGTGCGTCCCGCGATGAACGCCGCCACAGGCTTGGTAAGCTTCCCGCTCTGGCGCTGCTCGGCGATGAACTTCGCCGCCTCGATCTCGTCCGTCCCGCCGATCTCACCGATCATCAGGATCCCGTGCGTGTTCGGATCCGCCGCGAAGAGCCGGATGCAGTCGATGTGGTTCACCCCGCGCACCGGATCGCCGCCGATCCCCACGCACGTCGACTGCGCCAGCCCCAGCGCGCTCGTCTGCCACACCGCCTCGTACGTCAGCGTCCCCGATCGGCTGACAATGCCCACGGCCTTGCCGCGCTTCGCCTCGCTGATGTGCGTGTGGATGTACCCCGGCATGATCCCGATCTTGCACCCGCTGTTCGTGTACGTGCTCTTGGGCGAATCGCCCGCGCCGGTCTTCGGCCCCGGGGTGATGACCCCCGGACAGTTCGGGCCCACCAGCGTCACAACGTCCTCAGGCCGACCCGCCGCGAGCGCCGATGCGTTCCGCTCGTCGATCATCGCGCGGACCTTGATCATGTCCTGCACCGGCACGCCCTCGGTGATGCAGCAGATCAGCTTGATCCCCGCCTCCATCGCCTCCAACACCGCGTCCCCCGCGCCCACGGGCGGCACAAAGATCATCGTCGCCGTCGCGCCCGTCGCCTTCACGGCCTGCGCCACCGTGTCCCAGATCGGCAGGTCGTTGGCGTCCTTCGTCCCGCCCTTGCCGGGCGTCACGCCACCGACGAGTTTCGTTCCATAGTGCAGACAGCCTTTGGTGTGCTGCGCACCATAAGCGCCGGTGATGCCCTGACAGATGACCTTGGTATTCGCGTCGACAAGGATGGCCATAGGGCATCAGGATAGCGGGGCGGGGGGGACAAAGCAGGTCGAGAAATGTCCGCACATCCACCGGGCGAACACGGGTTCGTGTGGTAGGCTTTGGCCGCCGTTGTCGGGGACTTCGCACAAAGCGGAGCCGCTTGATACGCACATCCACTTGCGAAGTTCATCATGATGCCCATGCGTTCACGATCGTTCGTTCAGTCCTTGGTTTGCCTGGGCCTTGCGTTGTCGGTGGGAGTCTTGAGCGATCGCGCCGCCGCGGGGCCTTTGTCGCCGCCGGCCGGTGCGGTGGCCTCGTCGGGCAAGACGCTGACGGAAATCTCCCCCGAGACGGCGATCAACCCGTCCACGAGCCCGACCGCCGCCGGCGCGATGATCCGCATTAGCCAACCGGGCAGCTATTACCTCACGGGGAACGTGGTGATCAACACGCCGGGCTTCGCGGGGATCGAAATCGCCGCTCCCGACGTGACGCTGGACATGCGCGGCTTCCGGGTCGTGGGCAACCCCTCCAGCGGGCCGGGGATCGGTGGTCAGGGCGTCGCCGCGGGCTTCAAGCTGCGCAACGGGATCATCACCAACACCGGGGGGATCGGACTGAGCCTTGCCTCAGTTGAGAACGTCTCGGTGGACAACGTCCGGGTGCAGTTCGCCGGTTCGACGGCGATGCAGCTCGGCGTCGGGGCGACCCTGACCAACTCGCAAGCAATCTCCTGCCAGACCGGGATCAGCGCCGAGGCCGGTTCGTCCATCTCCAACTGCGTCGCGAGGAACAACACCGGGGTCGGGTTCACCACCAACACCGCGTGCGTCATCACCAACTGCGTCGCCACCGGCAACGTCACCGGGTTCCTGCTCGTGCAAGGCACCTCCGCCGAGGGATGCACCGCGGCGAACAACTCCTCCATCGGCTTCCAATCCAACTCTCTGGCGATCTTCACCCGCTGCACCGCCCGCGGCAACGGCCTGCACGGCTTCAGCGTCCCGGAGGGCTCCCGCCTCTTCGCCTGCTACGCCGCGGTGAATGGCCAGGACGGCTTCCGCATCGACCGCGCCACCCGCATCACCGAGTGCCAAAGCTTCTTCAACGGCACCTCGGGCACCGGCGCAGGCATCCGCGCTATCCGCAACGGGAACACCATCGAGTCCAACTCCGTCAACGATAACGTCACCGGGATCGCCATCGAAGGCTCACCCAACCTCTTCGTGCGCAACTCCGCCGTGGGCAACACGGGCGTGAACTTCAACGTCGTCGCGGGCAACCGCGGGAACATCGTCATCGGTTTCTCCGGCGCCGCAACCCAGGGCAGCCAAGGCGGCGCACAGGTCAGCACCGATCCGAACGCGAATATCACGTACTGAACACGCTCGCGTGATCTCGCCGTTGCATCACCGACCATTCACTCCGCCTCACGCCAGTTCCCCGCCGGCGGCTTCTTCTCCATCCACGCGCCCGGCGTCACCGGCGTGTATCCGAACTGCTCGTACAACCCGTGCGCGTCCCGCGTTGCCAGGCACCACCGCCGCAGCGTCTTGAGTCGTTCGTCGCTTTCGAGCATCGTCAGCATGCGCTTCGACAGCCCCTTGCCGCGGTGCTCGGGTTTCACGAACACGTCGCACAGCCACGCGAAGGTGGCGTAGTCCGTCACCAGCCGCGCAACCGCGGCCGTCTTGCCCGTCGCCTCCTCAATGGCAACGACCACGAGGCTGTTCGTCAGCGCCCGCCGAACAACATCGAAGCGGATCCCCTCCGACCAGTACGCCGAGCGCAGCATCGCGTGAATCTGCACCGCGTCGATGCGCGTCGGATCGGTCGTGACCAGGTACCCGCCGTGCAACTCGTTCATCAAACCCACCGCGCACCTCCGCGTTTGTTCTTTCCGTGGATCGAGCAACCCCAAACGATAAAGCCCCACGCGAGCGGATCAACCGCCGCGCGGGGCTTGGTCTTTGTGGTCGCTCAATCAGACCCTCCGATCACTTCAACCGCTCGTACTGCACCTGCATCACCAAGAACGGCTCGCCGTACTGCACTTCCCACGCCTCGAAGAAGAACGTGTCCTTGTCCTGCTCACGCGTGACCCACTTGACGATCTTGCCGATCTCTTTCGTCGACGGCTCGTCCATCTGACCGAACATCGTGATGCTCTTGCCGTCCTTGCTCAACCCGCCGGCCATCGTGTACATCGTCGTCGAGAACGTGTCGCACCACACGCCCATGAACTGCTTGCGGTGGTTGTCATACCCCAGCAAACCCAGCCCCATCTGCGGCATGCCCATCATCTGACCCTCAAAGTCCTGCTGCAAAAACCGCCCGCCCAGAATCATCTTGAAGCTCGCCTTCCCCTGTGACTCCATGGGCTGCCCGCCGGGCGTGGGCCACACGCGCGTGTTGGTCTTGTACGAACCCTCCATCGCCTTGAGCTTCTCGTGCGCTTGGCCCGGGCTGCTCAGGGCCATCCACTCCTGCATCGCCTTCGCCGGGTCCACCTCGTTGAGCGCCGGGTTGACCTGCCCCGCCACGCCTGTATCACGGGTGACGGGTTTCGCGCCCGGCTCGCCCTGCGCACCAACACCCGCACCCACCCCGGCGCCCGCGCCCACCCCGGCACCAGCACCAGCGCCGGGCATCGCCGGCATGTTCGGCATCTGCGGCATCGGCGGCATCGCCGGTTGGCTGGGCATCGCGGGCTGCTTGGGTTCCGTCGGCGTGTCGTTCCCGGGCTGCGCCGAGGCCAGCACCACGGCCGAGACCACCGCTGCCCCGATCGTCGCGTGAATCGCCGCACTCAGTGCAATCTTCATCATCGTGCCTTTCTGAAAAGTTCTTGCGTTGTTCGTGATCGAGCTTCCATCCGTACGCCTTCGCCCCCGTCCGTCATCGGCGTCCGCATCTGCCTTCCTTGCTTTCCAGTCGCCGTGGGCCGTCTATTTGACCAGGTCCGCGGGGATCGTCTTCGCCTTGTAGTAACGCTTGTTGATCGGCACCGCGCCGGGGGTGAACACACCACCACGCACGTTGCGCAGCACCTTGGTCAGCAGGTTCTTCATCATCATGCCCCAGCCCATGCCGACCATGAGCCGCGTGAAGAACGAGAGATTCTGCACGTTCTCGTGCCGGAGTGTCAGCAAGGTGCCGTCGGGTGTGCTCTGCAGCGTCCAGATCACGCGGGTCTCGGTGACCTTGCCCTTGCGGTCAAAGTCGCGCCAGACCCAGACCATCTTCGTGGGCTTGTTCAGCTCGACCACCTCGCCCTCGGTGTGGGTGCTGTTGCACATCGGGTTCGGGTCCACCATCATGCGGAACTTCGACCCCAGCACGGGCTGAAAGTCGTTGGGCATCAGCCACTCCGCCAGGGCCCGCGCGTCGGTGATGGCCGTCCACACGTCCTCGATGCTGTGCGGGTACACACGGGTTTTCGTCACGACTTTCATGCCGATCGCTCCTGATGAACCGTTCTCACCATCCGCAAAGGTCGCGCATCCGCTCAAGATCCGCTCGATCCGCCGCCACCGGCGCCACCGCCGCGCTCGCCCGAGGACGCCACGCCCAAAGCCCGCGCGCCGGGCACGTGCTTCGCGTCCAGATACGTCCCCAGCGCATCCAGCCGCTCATCCCAGAACTTGCTGTACGTCGCCACCCAGTCGTTCACGTCCTTCAGCGGCTTCGCCCGCAGCGTGTACACCCGGTGACGCCCCCGCGGCTCGGCGTGAACAAGCTCCGCGTTCCGCAACACCGCCAAATGCTGACTGAACGCCGGCTGCGAAATCCGCGAGGCCAACTTCCCCAGGGCCTTGCGCAGGTCGTTGACCGTCTGTTCACCACCACGCGCCAGCGCATCGAGAATCGCCCGGCGGGTTGGATCCGCCACGGCCGCAAACGCCGATGAGTCTGATGCCTGCCGAGCCATAGGTCAATCATATCACCAATCGCTTATACGTCAAGTCTTCATGATCCACCCAGTGCCATTCGCGACTGGGCCGAAGTCAAAACAACCCGTCGCACCGGCCCGACGATTCGGGGTTTTTCGCGTTGCTTGCCCCTGAAACCCGGGCTTCAATAGCCCCTATGCGAGCCATCGTCACCGGGCAGATCGGACTGGATAAAAAATCGTACCTGATGAACACCGCCGCCTTCGCGGGGCAGCAGGGCGAGAAGATCGACCTGTACAACGTCGGGGACCTGATGTACCAGGAGGCCCGCGACGTCCGCCCCGGCAAGATCCTCGACCTGCCTCTGAGCCGACTGAACTCGCTGCGCCGGGCCGCGTTCAAGGACGTCATCGCCGACGCCAAGGACAAGAAGAACCTCCTCGTCAACACCCACGCCACCTTCCGCTGGCGTCACGGCCTCTTCGCCGCCTTCGACTTCGACCAGATCCGCATGCTCCAGCCCGACCTGCTGATCTGCCTCGTGGACAACATCGAGGTCGTCCACAACCGCCTCCACCGCGACCACGTCATCGACGCGACGCTCAAGGACTGCATGGTCTGGCGCGAGGAAGAGATCCTCGCCACCGAGCTGCTCGCCCAGGCCATCCCCAACAGCAAGTTCTACATCCTCTCGCGCGGGCGTCACGTCGACACCACGCAAACCCTCTTCCGCCTCGTCTGCCGACCCGGCATGCGCACCGTCTACCCAAGCTTCCCCATGAGCCACGTCGTCGACATGCCCGACGTGCTGGCGGAGATCGACCATTTCCGGGCCGAGCTGGCGAAGAACTTTGTCTGCTTCGACCCGGGTGATGTCGACGAGAAGCTGCTGCTCGAACGCGGCATCGCCGCCGCCCGCGACGGCAAGGAGTTCATCGAGGTCGCCCCGCACAGCTTCGGCGGCTCAAAGGCCGCGGCGGCCGAACCCATCAAGGTCAAGGTCCGCGAGATCCTCGACATCGCCGGGGACATCGACGGGCAGATCTACATGCGCGACTTCAAGCTCATCGACCAGAGCGACATGATCGTCAGCCTCGTCCCCGAACTGCCGGGCGGCGTCCCGGGCCTCTCCAGCGGCGTGGAACGCGAGCTCCAGCACGCCTGGGAACACACCAAAGAGGTCTACGTCGTCTGGAAACCCAAGAAGCACCCCAGCCCCTTCATCACCGAAACCGCCACCAAAGTCTTCAAGAGCGTCGACGAAGCCCTGAAGTACTTCGAGAGCAAGGGCATGTTCACGCCGAAGAACCTGTTCGGGCATTGAACCTCGCCCCGCGCCGGTTCTTTGACCTGATCATGGCGTTTCACGAGAACCGAACGCGCTCGGTTCAGCGTACGTCGTTTTCATGCTCAACAGCGAATCGCCCGCCCCGCCGGCACAACCGCCCGCCCGCGCCCGTCCCGCTCTTCGCGCCCGATTAACAACCCTCGCACGCTCTCTCCTCTGGGCGTGCTGGCTTGCGTCGTTCGCTGCGTACGTCTTCGCCTACGCGATGCCCATCGATCTGCTCGCCTCAGGTTCAACGCATCTGGACTTCGCCTTCGTCGCGTTCATGCTCCGCACCTTCATCCTGCACGCGGGGATCGCGATGGGCGTGCTCGCCGCGGCGGCCTTGCTGCTGCGCTCACGCCGCCTGTTCGTGCTGTCGCTCATCTTTGCCCTGACGCTCTGCTGGCCCACGCTGCGGAACATCACCCGCTCTGCCCCATCACCCGATCCGCAGCAACCCACCCTCACGCTCGTGGTCGCGAACGTGAACCTGGGCAACCCCGACCTTTCGAAGCTGATCAGCTTGATCAAGGCCGAGAACGCCGATGTCGTGATCTTGCAGGAAGTCACCCCTGCGCACGTCGGTTCGCTGCGCTCCGCCCTGAGCAACTCGCACCCGCACCGATCAGAAGCGCTCCGCGACGACGCCTTCGGGCAGGCGGTCTACTCGCGCTTCGCCTTCGAATCCGAACCTCAACTCTTCCCCCAGGGCTCACTCCTTCGCGATCAACGTCTCGGCGGCGTCGTGGGGCTCAGCGACCCGCAAATCCGCACCACCATCTCATTCCAAGGCCTGCCCGTCATCATCCAGAACCTGCACCTCGTGCCGCCGGGCGATCCGGGCATGCTCCGCGAGCAGCGCGTGCAGTTCGCCTGGCTTTGCGATTCGCTGCGCACGATAACGAACAGCCCCACGCCCTCGGCGGTCATCCTCGCGGGCGACTTCAACAGCACCCCCAACAGCCCGCAGCACGCCGCGCTCCGCAGCGCAGGCATGATCGAATCGCACGCGCAAGCCGGGCAAGGCACCGGGCACACCTGGCCCGACATCGGCCCATTCACCAAGCTCCCCGGCATCCGCATCGACCACGTCTACTTCAGCCAACAGCTTCGAGCGGTTGACTCGCGGGTCGGGCCCTCCATCGGCTCCGACCATCGCCCGCTGGTGGCGCGTCTGGTCAAAGCCAAGTGAGCCCCGACCGAGTACGATGACCGCTCACCCATGCCCCTCCTCGAAGCCTTCAACCTGCAGAAGACCTACGCCGGTCGCGCCGTGGTGCAGGGGGTTTCGTTCCGTATCGACAAGTCCGAGATCGTCGGGCTCTTGGGCCGAAACGGCGCGGGCAAGACCACCAGCTTCCGCATGACCATCGGGATGATCGAGGCCGACGCCGGTCGCGTGGTCTTCGACGGCCAAGATGTCACCCAGCTCGCCATGTACCAGCGCGCCCGCATGGGCATGGGCTACCTCAGCCAGGAGCCCAGCGTCTTCACCCGCCTGACCTGCGAGCAGAACCTGCTGGCGATCCTCGAAACCCTCCCGCTCTCCCGCGCCCAGCGCCGTCAACGCGCAGGCGAACTCCTCGCCCAGTTCCACCTCACCCACAAAGCCAAGCACCAGGCCCGCACCTGCTCCGGCGGCGAACGCCGAAAGCTCGAAATCGCCCGCGCCCTGATCACCAGCCCCAAGATCATCCTCCTCGACGAGCCCTTCAGCGGCGTAGACCCCATCGCCGTCGAAGACCTCCAACGCGAAATCCGCCGCCTCCGCGAACTCGGCATCGCCTGCCTCATCACCGACCACAACGTCCAGCAGACCCTTCGCGTCTGCGACCGCGCGTACATCATCGACGAAGGCAAAAAGTTCGCCGAGGGTACCCCCAAGCAGCTCATCAACGACGACCTCGTCAAACGCACCTACCTCGGCTCACTCTTCCGGGGCGATGAGTTCGACGACACCCACGCCGCCGCCTCCACCGCAGCCGCCACCAACGGGTCCGTCGGTTCCTCCGCCCCGACCCGCTAAGCCCCACCAACTTCCGCCCTCCGTCCGTTGAGACTTCGCGAAGCCGCCCCCCCACTTCCCGGTACACTCAACCCGCGGCCCGTCGCGTGTTCGTCCCTGAACACCCGCGCCCAACCGCGAAAGGGGAGTCTCCGCATGCACGGCCTCGCGACCCAGAAGTTCCTCTACAAGGGGTACCTCGCCACCACCGCGGGCCTTCGCGCCGCCGCCGTGGTCTGGCTGCTCATCCTCTTCGGCGAGCTGGGCAGTTGGCTCATCACCAGCTCAAGCTCCGACAGCGCCGCGAAGGTCCTCACCAGCCTCGCATCCAAAACCGTCTGGATCTCGCTGGGCGTACAGGCCTTTCTGTGCGTGACGATCTACCTGCTCGCCGCCCGGCTGGCCCGCTGGGCGTGGGGCAACCCGTGGATGGGCGGGGCCATCGCCGCCGAGCGATCGGGGGAGTTCTGAAATGGACCTCACCAGCCCCTTCCCACAACCACCCGCCGCATTCACCGACGACCCCGCAGATCCCTCGCGCCCTTCGCCCGCGGCAGAACTGCACACCTTCGTCAACTCCGGACGCTTCATCACCTCCGCGGCCGTACGCATCGTCGGCGCCGCCTTGGTCCTCTCCGCCATCCTGACCCTCTGCATGGGCCTTTCCACGGCTTCGCTCTCCGACGATCTTGTCGAAACCGCTTCGCGCTCGAAGAACCTCAGCCCCATGGCGGCCGAGGGCACCTCCGCGGTGAAGAACCAGATCAGCGCTCTGCTGCTCCGCTCCGCCGTGCTCAATGCGTTGATCACCGCCGCGGTGGGCGGGCTGCTGATCACCGTCGCACCGGCGCTGGCACGCCTGGCCTGGCGGCGTATCGAGCGCGAAGCGGACTTCACCCCGCCTCAAAGCGCCCAACCCGAGACCCTGCAATCCAACTTCGCCATTCGCACATAACCAACCAACCACCCGCCCGCGCACGCACTTTCTTCGCTACGCTCTTGCCATGTCCACCGTGCCACGATCCATCTCGCCCCGCACGTCCCCCACACCCCCCACGCGCACGCTCCTCCTGACGCTCTGCGCCCTGGCGCTCACACTCCCCGCCTGCGTCCGCCGATCCATTCTCGTTACCAGCGAGCCCCCCGGCGCAACCGTCTTCCTCAACGACCAGCAAGTCGGCACCACGCCCTGCGAGACCGACTTCCGCTTCTTCGGCACATACGACGTCCGCCTCACCCTCGACGGCTACCAATCCATCGTCACCAGCGAAACCGCCCAAGCCCCCCTCCACGAGCAGCCCGGGCTCGACCTTGTCGCCGCCCCTTTCCCCTTCAACACCCGCATCGCCTGGCACTACGTGCTGGAAAAGAACCCCGAAGCCGTCGACCGCGCCAAGGCCGAGCCCGCGCTCATCCAACGCGGCCGCGATCTCGGCGCTCGTCTGAATCCGCCCGCCCCCGTCCCGACACCCGCCCCAACTGAGCCCGCCAGTTCGCCCGCTCCGTGAACTTCCAAACAAACACGCCCGCAACCGCGCCGCACCGTGCCAAATACACCCTTCCGGCGATCAACTCAACCCCCCGGTCCTGACCGCGAGTGTCCAGAACGCCCGCCAGCGTCCCGGCAGGAGGGGGAGGCCGATCAGACCAACCCCGTTCGCCGACGCGAACTCGGGTGGGGAGTCCGGACGGAAACGACCGATAACGGTCTTTCCCGTGGCGCGATATCGTGCCCGCCCTCGGGACGGGTATCGTTCCGTCTCCACAATCATCTGAACCGCTCCGCCTCGTGATGACCTGAATACCCGTCAAGCCCACCGCCTCAGCGAGAATCACCCGTGCATCCAGTCGTCGCACAACGCCGCGTCCGCATCGCCCAGGTCTGGGTCGTTGTGCTGGTGCTGGGCGCGTTGGGGGTTATCTTCATCCCCACCGGTTGGCTGCGTTCACCCCCCGAGGTGCCCAAGGCACCCCCCACCACCCCCACCGCGCGCCCGCAAGCCTCCGTCAACGACAACCTCCCCGCCCCGGCCCTCCTCGCCGGGGCCCTTGACCGCATCGCGCCGCCTCAAAAAGAGCCCCCCAAGAAAGAGCCCGACCCGATCGCCGCCACCGACACCACGCC
>Ga0068877_10001037_pt1 | contig 23460 bp, 20 predicted proteins | sample NOAtaG_FD_66437 | JGI IMG/M metagenome (GOLD analysis project Ga0068877, IMG submission 66437) | Freshwater lake microbial communities from Lake Erie, under a cyanobacterial bloom - NOAA_Erie_Diel6S_1000h metaG | ecosystem: Environmental > Aquatic > Freshwater > Lake | place: USA: Ohio, Lake... | reverse complement strand
CATCCGCGCCGTGCCGCTGCCTCACCTCAACACCCTCCGCGACCTCCGCGTCCGCGCCGTCGGGTAGGTTGGGATGCCCTCCACACCACCACCATCGGAGCAGGGCGAGGGCCGAGGTGGTTCGGGTGATCCGGTTTCACCGAGTTTTCAGCCGATCCAGCCAGATCCAGCCAGATCCGCCCGGTCGTGTGCGTCACGGCCCCATCGATCGCAGGGATCCCGGGATCAAAGGTTACCCAACGGTCCCGAAAACTGCTGGGCGCGGATTCGGGCAGAATGCCCAGATGGTGGCTGATTCCCCGTCTGGTTTGAGTCAAGGTTCGGCCATGGAAGATCCTTTTGCCCGGCAGCGCGATCTGGTTCGACAGCATCCGGAGAATGAACTTGCCCGGTACAGCCTCGGACGGGCTCTTTTCGACTCTGGCCGATTGATGGAAGCCCGTGAGCACCTGGAGGCAGCCCTCCGACGGAAGCCCGACTGGATGGTCGTCCAGATCCTGCTGGGAAAATGCGACCTCGCCGAGGGATCCCTCGATTCAGCCCGCAGTTCGTTCGAGCGGGCGCTGCAGTTGGCGCGGGAGCAGCACCACGAGGGCCCAGAGGCGGAACTGCTCGAACTCCTTTCAGGGTTGAACCCTCGTCCATAACCCTTAGCCTCCACGAACCGTCCCCGAGATTCCGTGAGAACCTTCCCATCCCGCGCCCCCCAGTCCCGGGGATTCACCCTGATCGAGCTGCTGGTGGTCATTGCCATCATCGCCATCCTGGCCGGAATGCTCCTGCCCGCCCTTTCCCGCGCCCGACAGAAGGCGACCGGCATCGCCTGCATCAACAACGAGAAGCAATTGGCGATTGCCTCGATGCTCTATGTTTCCGAGAACCGGGATTTCTTCCCTCCCAACGGAGCGGGTGACGCCACGGTCAATCTGACCAATCCGCCGGCCAACTACGTGCCCAAGTATTGGGTCGAGGGGCGCGACGGCAACAATCTGGTCGATGCGTCCGCGGGTGGCCTGATCAATCCCCGGGTGTCCCTGCTGGCGACCTACCTGCCAGCCCGTGGTTCATTCAAATGCCCCGGCGATCGCTATTCGGAAATGGTTGGGGGCCGTCGCCAGACGAACCCGCGGACCTATGGCCAGAACCCCTGGGTGAACTGGGCCGATGACGCCCCCTATGCCACCAGTTCTCTCGGGGACGACCGGACCTACCGCAACTTCCGCAAGACTTCGGACGTCGTTTCCGGCGTGGATGCATTCCTCCACGGCGAAATCCATCCGAAGGGCATCTGCAGGCCGTTCTTCGGAGTCAACATGGCCACCTCGTCCGGCGGTGCCTATCACGTTCCCGGCAACTACCATGGGCGGAATTCCAATTTCTCCTTTGTCGACGGTCATGCGGAATCCCGTCGGTGGGTCAGTGGCCTGTTCAACAATCCCACCTCGAACGTCGACCACCACGGGGTTCACGGCGCCGGATTCCCCGGGACCGCAAGCCGCCCCGATTTGCTCTGGCTCTCCGAGCACACGACCGTGCGGCGTTGAGTCGGCCCCCGTTGCAGCGGTTGGAAAAGGCATGAAACCCATCCGGGATTGCCGGCTGTACACCTTTGTCGACACCGCCTACCTGAATGGGCGGGATCCCGTGGCCGTGGCGGCCGCCTTGTGCGAAGGCGGTTCCGACATCGTCCAGATCCGGGCCAAAGGCCTCCCGCCCTCCGACGTGCGGCGCCTGGTCGAAACGGTGGTGCCGGTCCTGGACTCGGCCGGCGTGGCCGCCGTGGTCAACGACCACCCGGAGATCGCCATGGCGTGCGGAGCGCCGTGGGTGCATCTCGGACAGGAGGATTTCTTCGACGCCGGCCACCGGCAGGTCTCCGAGCTTCCTTGCCGACGTGCCGGATGCCGGGTGGGCCTGTCGACGCACGCCCCCGACCAGTGCGAGCGGGCCATTCTCGCCGGGGCCGATTACGTTGCCATCGGGCCCGTGTTCGCCACCGGCACCAAGCCGACGGCCCGGCCGGTGACCCTCGACTACGTCCGGTGGGCACGGGCGACCGTCCAGGTGCCTTGGTTTGCGATCGGCGGGATCAATCTCACGACGGTGGATGCGGTGGTCGAGGCCGGTGCGCGGTCCATCTGCGTGGTCAGCGCCATCCTCAACGCTCCCGACATCGCCGCGGCTTGCCGGGAGTTCCGCCGCAGGCTTCCTGACTGATCCCCGCGGTCGGTTGACGCCACCGGGTGTCCTCCAGAAAGCGCCCGTCCCGTCGGGTCTGCTCGGCCTTTGGTGACACCTCTGGCGCATTCTCCGGAAGCCGCCGTTGAGCCAAGCCTTTCTGCTCCCCTCGGGGTTCGCCTTGATCCACCTTCAGGGGCATGAATCTGTTCGATCTTTCCGGGGAGGTGGCGGTGGTCATCGGTGCGACCGGTGCCCTCGGTGGCGCCATGGCGCGCGCCCTGGGGCAGGCGGGTGCCGCCGTGGCGGTCGTCGGGCGGAATGCCGAGCGCGGCGGCGCCTGCGTGCGGTCGCTCGAGGAGCAGGGGAGCCGGGCCGCCTTCTTCGCCGCCGATGCGATGAGCCGCGAGGATCTCCGCCGGGTGGAAGTCGAGGTGACCGATCGCCTGGGTGTGCCCTCGATCCTGGTCAACGCGGCCGGGGGCAATGATCCCAAGGCGACGGTCACCGCCGAACTTCCCTTCGAGGCCATCGGTCTTGATGCCTGGCGGGGCAACTTCGACCTGAATCTGGTCGGCGGAGTCCTGCTGCCGTGCCAGACCTTCGGGCCCGGGTTCTGCGCGCGCCGCCGCGGGGTCGTGATCAACGTGGCCAGCGTCTCGGCCCACATCCCGCTTTCGAGGGTGGTGAGCTATTCGGCGGCCAAGGCGGCGGTCCTGAGCCTCACGCAGTTCCTGGCCCGCGAATGGGCCCCCAGCGGGGTGCGCGTCAATTCCATCACGCCGGGGTTCTTCCCGGCCGAGCAGAACCGCCGACTCCTCTTCAACGAGGACGGCAGCCCCACCGCCCGCGCCAAGGCGATCCTCGGACATACCCCGATGGCCCGTTTCGGGGTCGCCGACGAGCTGGCCGGAGCGGCGGTATTTCTTGCCAGTTCCCGCGCCTCCGGGTTCGTGACCGGCACCGATGTGCGCGTCGACGGCGGCTTCCTGAGCCAGACGCTGTGAACCCTCCGGATCCATCGACGCGGCCGGCGTCGATCCGGCGCTGGAACCGCGGATCCCTCGATGCACCCGCCGAGGATTCCCTCGCCGTGGAGGAGCCGCTGGAGATCCGGATCGACACCCGCAGCATCAGCGTGACGTTGCGGACCCCGGGGCATGACGACGAACTGGCGGTGGGTTTTCTGGTCGGGGAGGGCCTGCTGCGCGCGCCGAAGGACCTCCGCGGGGTCCGCCCCCACCCGCGCAATCCGGCGGGCAACGTGGTGGACGTGTTCCTGGCCGATTCGGTGACCTGCGATTTCGCCTCGCTGACGCGGCACGTGTTCGCATCGTCCAGTTGCGGGTTGTGCGGCCGCGCCAGCATCGATGCGCTGAGGCGGCGCTTCCCGGCGGCCACCCACCACTTCGAGGTGGATCCCGGCGTGTTGCTCGGTTTGCCGGCCAGGCTCCGGGAGGCGCAGGCCGGATTCGCGGCCTCCGGCGGGTTGCACGCGGCGGCCCTCTTCGGTCCGGACGGCCGCCTGTGGGTGGTGCGCGAGGATGTCGGCCGGCACAACGCGGTGGACAAGGTCATCGGGCGGCGGTTCCTCGACGGCGGGTTCCCCCTCGGACCGTCGGTGTTGATGGTCAGTGGCCGGGTGTCCTTCGAGATCGTCCAGAAGGCCCTCGCCGCGGGCATCGCCATGGTCGCGGCGGTGTCGGCACCCTCGAGCCTTGCCGTCGAGTTCGCGGCCGAGTCGGGCCAGACCCTGGTGGGGTTCCTGCGCGAGGGGCGATTCAACGTCTATGCCGGCGCCTGGCGGATCACCGGCGCGGGGCAGGGTTTGGCTACCGCCCCGGGGATCGTCCAATAAAACGCTCTTGTCCGCCGGGCCTTTGGTCTATCGTCCATCCATGCGCAAGCGTCGGGAGGCCCGCGAACGGGCGGTGCAGTTCCTCTTTCAGCACGATCTGAATCCGCCGGAGAACCTGGATGCCGCCCTCGACCAGTTCTGGGATGCCCAGAGGATGAGCGACTTCCTTGAGACACGCGGTCCCACGTGGGGCGAGCGGGTCGAATTGCCGCCGCCGACCGCCGACGAGAGCGCCACGCGGTTGTTCGCCGACCGGTTGGTCCGGGGCGTCCTTGAATGCCGCGACCAACTCGACGAGATCATCCGCAGGCACGCCAAGAACTGGGACCTTCACCGCATGGCCATCGTCGACCGCAACGTGATGCGCCTGGCGATCCATGAGATGCTCCACCGGGACGACATCCCGCCGGTGGTCAGCATCAACGAGGCGGTCGACGTGGCGAAGAAGTTCTCGACCGCCGACAGCGGCAAGTTCGTCAACGGCATCCTCGACAAGGTCCGCGCCGAGCTGAACCGTCCGGCCCGCACCGCCAAGGAATCGCCCGCGGACGAGTTCCCGTGAAGCACGCCGACCTCCATCTGCACACGCATTTCTCCGACGGCACCTACTCGCCCGAGGAATTGGCCGGCCATGCCCGCCAGCAGGGGCTCGATGCGGTGGCCCTGACCGACCACGACAGCGTCGAGGGTTGCGAGCGCATGGAGGAGGCCTGCCGGCGGGAAGGACTGGAGTTCATCCCCGGGGCCGAACTCACCGCCGAAGTCACGGGTCAGGAGGTCCACGTCCTGGGCTATTGGATGGACCTGTCGTCCCCCCGACTCCGTTCTGAACTGCGCCGGTTCCAGGGGGTGCGGCAACAGCGGGTCTGCGAGATGGTCAGCCGGCTCAACGACAATGGAGTGGGCATCAGCGAGGCGCTGGTGCGCTCGATCGCCCGATGCGAGGCGCCTGGTCGGCTCCACGTCGCGCGGGCGCTGGTCGAGCAGGGGTTCGCCCGAGACCATGACCAGGCCTTCGACCGGTTCCTCAAGCGCGGGCGCCCGGGGTTCGTGCCCAAGGCCCGGATGAGTGCCGAGGAGGCCGTGGGCCTCATCCGCGAGGCCGGCGGGGTCGCCGTGCTGGCCCACCCCGGCCTCTACCGCAACGACAGCCTGATCGGGAAACTCAAGGATGCCGGCATCGACGGGTTGGAGTGCTGGCACACCCGACATTCGCCGGAGGCCGCCGAGGGTTACTCCCGGAGGGCCGCCGAGCTCGACCTGGTCGCCACCGGCGGCAGCGACTGCCACGGGATGGCCAAGGGCGAGCCGCTCATCGGCCGGGTGAAACTGCCCTACCGGCAGGTGGAGGCCCTGCAGGCAAGGCGTTCCCGGCGCTCCGGCGGGTCCTGCCTCGTCCCTCCGCTCTCCTGACCATCGACCCGACCATGGGATTCTTCGACAAGCTCAAATCGGCCTTCACCAAGACGGCCACTTCGCTGGCCCACGAGATCCAGCGCATCGTCACGCGGTCGCCGAAGCTGACGGCCCAAAGTGTCGAGGAACTGGAGGCCGCGCTGCTGGCGGCCGACCTGGGGCTGCCCATGACCCAGCAGATCCTTGCGGCGGTGCGTCAGGCCTTCGAGACCCAGGGCAAGTCGGGCCTCGATTTCGTCGACATCGCCATCGCCGAGGTCGAGCGCAGCCTCGGTGGCATGGACCCGGCGCTCAAGGCCCGGCCCGACGGCGTGACGGTGGTGTCGATGGTCGGAGTCAATGGCACGGGCAAGACGACCACCTGTGCCAAGCTGGCCAAGCGGATGGCCGAGCGCGGTGAACCGGCGTTGTTGGCGGCCTGCGACACCTTCCGTGCCGCCGCCATCGAGCAGCTTCAGCTCTGGGGAGGTCGCCTGGACATCCCGGTCATCGCCGGCGCCTACCAGGCGGATCCGGCCTCGGTGGCCCACGACGCCGTCGTGGCCGCCCAGGCGCGGCAGGCCCGCTGGCTCTTCATCGACACCGCCGGTCGGCTGCACACCAAGCACAACCTGATGCAGGAGCTCCAGAAGGTGCACCGGGTGGTGGACCGCAAGTTCCCGGGGGCCCCGCACGAGGTGCTGCTGGTGCTCGACGGTTCCACCGGCATGAATGCGCTGGTCCAGGCCCGCGAGTTCCACAAGGCGGTCAAGCTGACGGGCCTGGTGATCACGAAGCTCGACGGGACCAGCAAGGGCGGTGCGGTGGTGGCCATCCAGAAGGAACTCGGCATCCCGGTGAAGTTCATCGGCGTCGGTGAGCAGGCCGACGACCTTCAGGCCTTCGACGCCCGGCAGTTCGCCGAGGCCTTGTTCTCGGCCAAGGGTTGATCCGCTCCACTCCCCGGTCCCATGAGCCCCGACGAGCGATTCATGGCGCGGGCCCTGACCCTGGCCCGGCGGGCCCGCGGGTGCACGTCGCCCAACCCGATGGTCGGTGCCGTGCTGGTCCGGGACGGGCAGGTCATCGGCGAGGGATGGCACCGGCGGGCCGGTGGCCCCCATGCCGAGGTGGAGGCCCTGGCCGATGCGGCCCGGCGGGGCAACCCCGTCGCCGGCGCGACCCTCCACGTCACCCTCGAACCCTGCTCCACCCACGGGCGGACGCCGCCGTGCACCGACGCGCTGATCCGTGCGGGTGTCGCCCGGGTGGTTGTCGGCGCGGTGGACCCCAATCCCCGCCATGCGGGCCACGGGCTCGAACTGCTCCGGGCCGCAGGCATCCGTGTCGACTCCGGGGTGCTCGAGGCCGATGCCCTCCGGCTCAACGAGGCGTTCCACCATTGGATCGTCCACCGGACCCCCTGGGTCACCGCCAAGTCGGCGATGACCCTCGATGGGCGGATCGCCACCGCGTCCGGCGAGTCGAAGTGGATCACGGGGCCGGCCTCTCGCGCCCACGCCCACCGGCTGCGCCTCGAGGCCGACGCGGTCCTGGTGGGCGTGGAGACGGTCCTGGCCGACGATCCCGAGTTGACCCCGCGGTCCCAGCCGGGGTTCCGCCTGCCGGCCGGGTTGCCCGCCAAGCGACGCATCGTCCTCGACACCCGGGCCAGGACTCCGACGGGGTGCCGGTTGGTGGTCGGTGCCGCACGCCAGGATGCCCTGGTGGTCGTGGGGGAGTCGGCCGATCCTGCCCGCGTGGCCGGGCTGGAATCCCGGGTGGGCGTGCTGCGCGCCCCCGAGCGGCAGGGCCGGATCGATCTGCGGTGGCTGATGACGGAGCTGGGCCGCCTTGGCGTCCTGCACCTGCTGGTGGAGGGCGGGGGCACCGTGCTGGCGTCGTTCTTCGAGGACCGGCTGGTGCATCGCACGGCCTTCTTCTACGCCCCCAAGGTCCTCGGCGGGCAGGACTCGCGGCGCGCGGTCGCGGGCCGGGGATTCCGGTCGCTGGCCGAGGCGCCCCGGTTGGCCGATGTGGAATCCCGCCGGTTCGGCGAGGACCTCTTCGTCACGGCACGGGTGCTTCCCCCGGAGGATTCCGTTGGACGGACCTCCCCGGACGCGCCGAGGGTTGCGGGCGGCAGCGGCTGAAGGATGCCCGCCGGCGGATGGCTGGTCCCTCGCGGGCGATCCGGGGCGGCCACCGGCGGGCTCGATCCAAGACACACTATGTTCACAGGTCTGGTGGAAGAGACGGGCGTCGTGCAGGCCGTCGAGCCGGGGGAGTCCTCGGTGCGGCTCTGGATCGATGCCCGCGTGGTGGCCCAGGGCGTGCGCCTGGGCGACAGCATCGCCGTCAACGGTTGCTGCCTCACGGTGGTGGCCGTCCGGAAGGGCGCCGGTTCGAAGTCCCCGTCACTCCGCCGATCCGCGCGCGAGTTGACGACCCGGCCGGCAACCAGGCTCGCCTTCGACCTGTTGCAGGAGACCTGGGACCGAACGAACCTGTCGTCCGTGAAGCCCGGTTCGGCGGTCAACCTGGAGCGCTCGCTGGCCGCCGGGGATCGACTCGGTGGGCATTTTGTCACCGGGCACATCGATGGCACGGGCTCGATCCGCACTTGGGAGCGTCATGGCCGGGACCATGTGCTGGAGATCACGGCTCCGGCCGCGATCCGACGCTACATCGTCTTCAAGGGATCGGTGGCGGTGGATGGCATCAGCCTCACGGTCGCGGGCGTGTTCCGTGGAGGCTTCCGCATCTGGATCATCCCGCACACGTTCGAGGTCACGGCCCTGCGCGAACGCCAGGTGGGCGACGTGGTGAATCTCGAGGCCGACATGCTGGGCAAGTATGTCGAGCGGTTCGTTCGGGCCCGGCGATGAAGCGTCTCCTGCGACCCAAGGCGTTGCGTCGCGGCGAGGTCATCGGCCTCGTGGCCCCGGCGGGAGCCCTCTGGCGACCCGAGCGGGTCGAGGCCTGTGTCCGCTACCTGGAAGGGCTGGGCTACCGGGTCGAGGTGGGCCTCCATGCGCTGGGAAACGACGGGGCGTTCTCCGGCACCGATGAGCAGCGCCTGGCCGACCTCAACGGGATGCTGCGGGATCCGCGCATCCGTGCGGTGATGGCCCTGCGCGGAGGCTATGGAACCCCGCGCCTGCTGGACCGGATCGACTACGCGGCGGTCCGGCGCGATCCCAAGATCGTCGTCGGCTACAGCGACATCACCGCGCTGCAGATGGCCCTTTTCCGGAGGGCGGGCCTGGTGACTTTTTCCGGTCCGCTCGGGGCGGTGGAGTTCGCCGGCCGGCCCGACCCGGTCACCGAGGAGAGTTTCTGGCGACTGGTGACCTCGCGGCGCACCCGGGGACGGCTGCCCCTGCCGGCGGACCATCCCCTGGAGGCCCGCCGGGTCGGCGTCGGCGAGGGGCCTTTGCTGGGCGGGTGCCTCTCGCTGGTAGTCGCCCTGCTGGGCACCCCCTTCTCGCCGGACTACCGGGGGGCGGTGTTGGCCCTGGAGGATGTGCACGAGCAGTTCCACCGGTTGGATCGCATGCTGACCCAATTGCGCCTGGCCGGGGTGCTCGGACGCCTCGGGGGAATGCTCCTGGGGCAATTCACCCAGACTTCGGCGGCCGATCCGGCGCATCCTTTCCACGATCTCGAGGCGGTGTGGGATTCGGTGCTCCCGGGCCTCCGGTGTCCGGTGCTGGCCGACCTTCCGTATGGCCATGTGGCGCGGAAGGTCACCTTGCCCTGGGGCATTCCGGTGCGTGTGGACGGCGCAAAACGGTCGGTCCTGTTGCTCGAATCCGCCGTGGTCTGACGGAATCCAGGCGTTGCGGCGCCGGGTGAGGTTGGTGTTTTTCGACGTGGTCCGTCGGAACCGGGTCCGCCAGTCCCAGACCATCGGTCATCGCACCGGGCCGCGCGATCGTGGTGCTGTGACAAGAAAAAGCGCGGCCCCCTTTCGAGGACCGCGCCTTGGAGTTTCCCGGTTCGGGGAACGGTGGGATCTCAGTAGTCCATGCCGCCGCCGCCGTGATGAGGATCGGCCGCCGGCTTCTCCTTCTTCTCGGGGATCTCGGTGATCACGGCCTCGGTCGTGAGCAGCAGGCCCGCGATGGACGAGGCGTTCTGCAGGGCCGAGCGGGTGACCTTCTTCGGGTCGACGACACCGGCCTTGACCAGGTCCTCGTACTCGCCGGTGGCCACGTTGTAGCCCTCGTTGCCCTTGCGGCGCTTGACCTCCTGGACGATGAGGCCGCCCTCGACGCCGGCGTTGCGGGCCAGCTCGCGGAGCGGGGCCTCGACGGCGCGACGGACGATGTCGACACCGATCTGCTCGTCGGTGATGCCGAGCTTCAGGGCCTCGATGGCCGGGAGCGTGCGCAGGAGGGCCACGCCGCCGCCGGCGACGATGCCTTCCTCGACGGCCGCACGGGTCGCGTGCAGGGCGTCCTCGACGCGGGCCTTCTTCTCCTTCATCTCGGTCTCGGTCGCGGCACCCACGTGGATGACGGCGACGCCACCGGCCAGCTTGGCGAGGCGCTCCTGGAGCTTCTCGCGGTCGTAGTCGCTGGTGGTCTCCTCGATCTGGCGGCGGATCTGGTTGACCCGGCCCTGGATCTCGGAGTTCTTGCCGGCGCCCTCGATGATCGTGGTGTTCTCCTTCTCGACCACCACGCTCTTGGCGCGGCCGAGGTCGGCCAGCTCGAGGCTCTCGAGCTTGATGCCGAGGTCCTCGGTGATGAGGCGGCCACCGGTCAGGATGGCGATGTCCTCCAGCATGGCCTTGCGGCGGTCACCGAAGCCCGGAGCCTTGACGGCGCAGACGTTGATGGTGCCGCGGAGCTTGTTGACCACCAGGGTGGCCAGGGCCTCGCCCTCGACCTCCTCGGAGACGATCAACAGCGGCTTGCCGGTCTTGGCGACCTTCTCGAGGATCGGGAGCAGGTCCTTGAGGGAGCTGATCTTCTTCTCGTAGAGGAGGATGTAGGCGTCGTCCTGCTTGACCTCGAGGGTCTCGGCGTTGGTGACGAAGTAGGGGGAGAGGTACCCCTTGTCGAACTGCATGCCCTCGACGACGTCGAGGGTCGTCTCGATGGACTTGGCCTCCTCGACGGTGATGGTGCCGTCCTTGCCGACCTTGTCCATGGCCTCGGCGATGATGTCGCCGATGGCGGTGTCCCAGTTGGCGGACACGGTGGCGACCTGCTTGATCTCCTCCTTGTCCTTCACCTTCTTGGCGATCTTGGCCAGCTGCTCGGCGGCGGCCTCGACAGCCTTCTGGATGCCGCGCTGCAGGGACACCGGGTTGGCGCCGGCGGTCACGTGCTTGAGACCCTCGCGGTAGATGGCCTCGGCCAGCACGGTGGCCGTGGTGGTGCCGTCACCGGCGATGTCGCTGGTCTTGCTGGCGACCTCGCGGACGAGCTGGGCGCCGATGTTCTGGTAGGGGTTGGAGAGCTCGATCTCCTTGGCGACGGTGACGCCGTCCTTGGTGATCGTCGGGGATCCGAACTTTTTGTCGATGACCACGTTGCGGCCCTTGGGACCGAGGGTCGCCTTGACCGCCTTGGCCAGGACCTCGACGCCCTTCAGGATTTCCTGCCGGGCTGCTTCGTCGAACAGAAGTTGTTTGGCTGCCATGTGCTTGGTGTCGTTGTGATGTTGTGGTTGAGAGAGGGAATGATCCGAATTGGAATTCGCCGGGTTGGAATCAGCCGACGACGGCGATCAGGTCGTCAGAGCTGAAGATCTTGTATTCCTTGCCGTCGATCTTGACCTCGGTGCCGCCGTACTTGGAGACCAGCACGCGATCACCGACCTTGACCTCGAAGGCGATCTTCTTGCCGTCGTCGCCGGTCTTGCCGGTGCCGAGCGCCTTCACGACGCCCTCGCTGGGCTTCTCCTTGGCGGAGTCGGGGATGATGATCCCGCCCTTCTTGACTTCCTTCTCCTCGCCGATTTCCACGAGGACGCGATCGCCCAGGGGTTTTACGTTCAGTGCCATATGTGGTTGCTAGTGTTTTGTTGTGTGTTTGCGGATGAAGCCCACCGCGTTCGCGGCCGGGCAAAATGTCCCTCGGTGTCTTGGTTGGCCGGATGACCGTGAGGGTGTCAGGCCTTCTTCTTCTCGTCGACCACCTCGGCGTCGATGATCGGGCCCTGATCGCCCGACTTGGATTGGCCGGCCTTGGCACTGCCGTCGGAGGTGCCCGGGCCGCCCGATCCCGCGGAGGCCTGTTCGGTCCCGGCGCCGGGTTCCTTCTGGTACATGCCTGCGCTGGCGGTCTGGAGCGAGCCGTTGAGCTTGTCGAGCGCCGAGCGGATGGCGGCGGCATCGCTGCCCTTGAGGGCGTCCTTGACGGAGGCCACGGCCGTTTCGATGTCGGATTTTGACCCGCCGAGCTTGTCGCCGTTGTCCTTCACGAACTTCTCGGAGCGGTACACGGCGTTGTCGGCCTCGTTGCGGAGCTCGACCTCTTCGCGGCGGGCCTTGTCCTCCTCGGCGTGGGACTCGGCATCGCGGCGCATCTTCTCGACCTCGTCCTTCGAAAGGCCGCTGGAGGCGGTGATGACGATGTTCTGGCTCTTGCCGGTGCCGAGATCCTTGGCGCTGACGTTCAGGATGCCGTTGGCATCGATGTCGAAGGTGACCTCGATCTGGGGCACGCCGCGCGCCGCCGGCGGGATGTCGGTGAGCTGGAACTTGCCCAGCGACTTGTTGTCGCGGGAGAATTGCCGCTCACCCTGCAGCACGTGGATCTCCACGCCCGGCTGGTTGTCGCTGGCCGTGGAGAAGATCTCGGACTTGCGGCTCGGGATCGTGGTGTTGCGGTCGATGAGCTTGGTGAACACGCCGCCCAGCGTCTCGATGCCCAGCGAAAGCGGAGTGACATCGAGCAGCAGCACGCCCTTGACCTCACCCTTGAGCACACCGCCCTGGATGCCGGCACCGATGGCCACGACCTCGTCGGGATTGACGCCCTGGTGGGGCGGCTTGCTGACCAATCCGCGGGCGGTCTCGACCACCCGGGGCATGCGGGTCATGCCGCCGACCAGCACGAGTTCGTCGATCTTGTCGGCCGAGATGCCGGCATCGCGCAGGCAGGCCTTGGTCGGGGTGATGGTCCGCTCGAAGAGGGAGTCGCAAAGCTGCTCCATCTTGGACCGGGAGAGCTTGAGGGCGATGTGCTTCGGCCCCGTGGCGTCGGCCGTGATGAAAGGCAGGTTGATCTCGTACTGTTGTGACGAGGACAGGGCGATCTTGGCCTTCTCGGCCTCCTCCTTGATGCGCTGGAGCGCGTCGGCCTGCTTGCGGAGGTCGATGCCCTGATCTTTCTGAAACTCGGCCAGGATCCAGTCGATGATGGCGTTGTCCCAGTCGTCGCCGCCCAGGTGGGTGTCGCCGTTGGTGGCCTTCACCTCGAACACGCCGTCGCCGATCTCGAGCACGGAGATGTCGAAGGTGCCACCGCCGAGGTCGTAGACGGCGATCTTCTCGTCCTTTTTCTTGTCGAGGCCGTAGGCGAGCGAGGCGGCCGTGGGCTCGTTGATGATGCGCAGCACCTCCAGGCCGGCGATCTTGCCGGCGTCCTTGGTGGCCTGGCGCTGGGTGTCGTTGAAGTAGGCGGGGACCGTGATGACGGCCTGGGTGATGGTTTCGCCCAACCGCACCTCGGCGTCGGCCTTGAGCTTGGCCAGGATCATGGCGCTGATCTCCGGCGGGCTGAAGGCCTTGGGCTTGCCCTCGACTTCGACCTCGATATGGGCGTCGCCGTTGGAGGCTCGAACCACCTTGTAAGGCACGCGCTTGAGCTCCTCTTGGACCTCGTCGAACTTGCGGCCGATGAAGCGCTTGACCGAGTAGATGGTGTTGCGCGGGTTGGTGACCGCCTGACGCTTGGCCGCCTCACCCACAAGCCGCTCGCCGTTCTTCGCGAAGGCGACCACCGATGGCGTGGTGCGCTTGCCCTCGGAGTTCTCCAGCACGAGGGGTTCGCCGCCTTCCATCACGGCCATGCAGGAGTTGGTCGTGCCCAGATCGATTCCAAGGACTTTTGCCATAATTGGTATGCGTTTGAGTGCCGCTCCGTGGCGTCTCCCTGCAAGGTCGGTGCCGATTCCGGGAATGCTTGGGAAATCAGTGGGGAATCGGGAAAAGCCCCAAAAATCCAGTGCCTTTGGCGCATTCTTGATCGTTGGGTCATCGATCGCCTCGGAACGATTGTGACAGGGTTGAGCCAGAGTGGCGCATCGGGTGGTGAACGGTGTCCCAGTTGGCGCAAGCACCGGGGTTCTGTCGGAGGGGTGGTGGGGTCACGGGGTGGGGATGGTTTGTGAGGGAGTTCTCGGCGTTGGCGGGTTGCCTGTGTGGTCGCGCCCGCGTGGTATTCATCGCCGTGGGGCGATCCAAGTGGGGCGATCCTTCTGGAAGCCGGTGCCTCGGGGCATTCCAAGCATGCCGCCAGGGCGGGGTGGGGTGGGCGTCGAAGGGATTTGACCCTCTGGTCGCGGGTCGAATACCCCGATTCCCCGGGCCGGGTTGGTTCTGGTGACGGTTGAGCCCCAGTGAACCCGGAAGAGCCACCCGTCCGGCGCACGTCAGATCATGAAATCTGCATCCGCTGGATCGGCGGCCCGCAAGGTCTCGGCGCGGGCGACCAGGTCTGCGAGGGTTGTTTTCTCCAGGTGGTGGGCGATGGAATCCCGGACCTCCTTCATCAGGGAGCGCAGGGCACAGCGTGCCTCGTCGGGGCAGTTGCACTTCTCGTAATAGTTTTCCGAGACGCATCCGATCGGGGCCAACGCCCCCTCGATATGCCGGATCACCCCTGCGATCACGATCTTTTCGGGCGGTTTCGCCAGACGATAGCCTCCGGCCACTCCCCGGCGGCTTTCCACGAACCCTCCCGTGCGCAGGTCGTTGAGGATCTGCTCGAGGAAGCGTTTCGGGATGTTCTCGGCTGCCGAGATCACCGAGATCTGGATCACCTTGGCCGAATGCCGCAACCCCAGGTGGGTCAGGGCCCGCAGCGCATATTCCCCTCGGACGGTGAGCTTCATGGTGGGAAGACGTTAGAATCCCGATCTTTTCAATCAAGGATTCCATGTCACTCCCATCCGACTCGGCTGAGGTCGCCCTCCAACCAATAGGGTGACAGGTTCAAAGTAAGGCATGCCCAACCAAGGCGCTTCAACCAGTTGATCCCGGTCTGCGCGGGAGAGGCATCCTGTTGCCCCAAATAGAGTGACAGGTTCAAAGTGGATGCCTCTGGATGGGGCAAGTTGTTCGGAGACAGGTTCCTTGGGGGCGGCCGGGCGCGGTGGCTGATGACGGGGCGGATTCACGGCCCCGATCAGGGGCGGGGTCAGGCTTGACCGGTCGAGGGGGAGGGGCGCTTGATGAGGGCCTCAGACCATGGACTCGCCGCCCAACGCCGTTCCAAGGCCGTTCCTCTCCGGGGTGATCGAGGGGTTCTACGGCCCGCCTTGGTCCCCGGCGGAGCGCTCCCGCCTGTGGGACTGGATGGCCGGTTGCGGACTCAACACCTACCTGTACGGGCCGAAGGACGATTTGCACCAGCGGGCCATCTGGCGGCAACCGTACGGAGAATCCGGGTTGGCGGAGGTGCAGGGCGCGGTGTCGGGGTGCCGGGCGCGGGGGCTCCGACTGGTGTACGCCTGCAGCCCTGGCCTGGATGTGACCTACGCCGATCCGTCGGACCTGGCGGCGATGAAGGCGCGCCTGGAGCAGTTGATCGTGGCCGGGGTGGGCGATTTCTGCATCCTGCTCGACGACATTCCGGATGCGATGCGGCCGGTCGACCTGGCCCGATGGGGATCGCTGGCGGCGGCGCAGGCGGCCTGGGTGAATGAACTCTTCATCTGGAGCCGAGCCCGGGTCGCCGGTCGGTTCCTGCTCTGCCCAACCCCGTATTGCGGCCGGATGGTCGCGGCGGGCCACGGTGGCGATGGGTACCTGGAGACGCTGGGGCGGGAATTGCACCCGGACATCGACATCTTCTGGACCGGCCCGGAGATCGTTTCCGAGAAATTGGATCCCGAGCCGATCGCCCGGTTGACCGGGATCCTCCGGCGACCGCCGCTGATCTGGGACAACCTCTTCGCCAATGATTACGACGGGCGCCGATTCTTCTGCGGGCCCTACGCGGGGCGACCCTTGGAACTCAAGGGGGCGGTCCGGGGCATCCTGCTGAACCCGAACACCGAGTTCGCCCTGAACTTCGTACCCGTCCATTCGTTCGGGGATTATCTCGCGGCTGAAGGGGCCTGGGATCCGAGGGCGTCGTTCGTCGACGGTTTGAAGGCCTGGTGGCCCCGGTTCGCCACGGTGGGCTCGCCGCTGGAGTTCCCCGACCTGGTCCTCTTCGCTGATGCGTTCTATCTGCCGTATGGCGATGGGCCCGAGGCCGATCGGTTGGCCCGGGACGTCGCGCGGTGCCTGGCCTCGCCCGCGCCCCCCGACGATCCGGAATCTCTTGAGGTCCGGGCCCGGATGCTGCGGTTGAAGGAGTTCTGCGCCCGGCTGGTCGATCTGATGGATCGCGAACTTTTCCACGCGATGCATCGGCGGGTGTGGGAGTTGCGCGAGGAACTGGACCTCCTCGACCGATGGTGGAGCCACCGCGTCGACCCGCGTCGGGCCGGCACCCCATTCACCTCCGACTTCCACCGTCCGAAGACCTACCGGGGCGGATTTGTCGCGCGGCTGCAGGGATTCCTCCAGCCGTTCCCGGATGCCCGGTTCGAGGTCTCGACAAAGATCAATGCACCGGCGAAGGACGATCGCCCATGATGCTCCCGTCTCCGTTCCGCCTTCGATCGCCACGGCCTGGCGACGAGCCCGGTGCCTACCGGGTCTGCCTGAAGACCGGCAACTTCGGTCAGGACGGAGAGCCCTTCTACCGGGACGATCCGGATGCCCTTGGGCGTGTGTTCGTGGGTCCGTACCTGGCCTTCGAGCCCGAGTTGGCCCGCCTTCTGGAGGACGACGAGGGGATCTGCGGCTACGTGCTGGCGGCCTTGGATTCGCGCCGGTTCTACGCGAGGTACGAGGCCGACTGGCGCCCCGGGCTGTGCCGCCGGTTCCCGGAGCCGACCGGCGACCCGGCGGGCTGGAACCGCGTCCAGCAGGTGCATCACGGGTACCACCACCCCGACTACTTCTGCCCGGAGCCGTATGGGCGATACCCGTCGCACCTCCACATCGACCTCCTGCCGCGCGCCCAGGGACGCGGTCTCGGCCGCGCGATGATGGCCTTCATGCAGGAGGAGTTGCGCCGGCGCGGATCCCCGGGAGCGCACCTCGGCGTCAGCCTGGTGAACCACCCCGCCCAGGCCTTCTACCGGAAGCTGGGATTCACCCCGCTGGCCCAGGTCGGGGAAGGGGAGGCCGGTTGCCTCTACCTCGGCATCGGACTTGAAGGCGCCACGGCCGTCCCGGCGGCCGCCTCCCGGGCACCCATCCCATGAACGCGTCCCTGTGGCTCCACCGGTGGCTGATCCCCCGGATGACCGCGCTCAGCGAGAACACCTACCTCGCCTCGATCCGCGCCGGGATGGTCTCGGTGGTGCCGCTCACGATCCTGGGCGGGTTGTTCATGGTGGTGGCCTACCTGCCGATCCCCGGATGGGAGGCCCGCGTGGCCCCCTACCTGCCGCTGCTGCAGGTGCCCGTCACGGCGACCTTCGGCCTGCTGGGGCTCTTCGCCTGCCTGGCCATCGGCTACGACCTCGGCGGGCGGCTGAAGCAGGAGGCGATCCTCAGCGCGACCCAGTCGGCGCTGGTGTTCCTGCTGATCCAGTTGGAGATGAAGGGCCAGACGCTGGTGATGGACGGACTCGGCTCCAAGGGGCTCTTCACCGCCATCCTGATCGCCATCGCCACGGTGCGCCTCCAGAAGGCCTTCTCCGATGCGGACTGGGTCATCCGGCTGCCGGCCTCGGTGCCCAAGGTGGTCTCCGACACCTTCGTGTCCCTGATCCCCACCATCTTCCTCGTGGTGGGGTTCTGGGCGCTGCGGTTCGTGCTGGGCCTCGATCTGAATGCGGGCGTGCAGGCCCTCTTCAAGCCGCTGGTCTTTGCGCTCAACACCCTGCCAGGCATCCTCGTGTACGCCTTCCTGGTCACGCTGCTCTGGTCGGTGGGCATCAATGGCGACAACACCCTCGACGCCTTCGTGGCGCCGATCTTCCTGCAGTACCTCGCCGAGAACGTGGAGGCGGTCGGACGGGGCCAGCCCATGCCCTACGTGACGGCCAATGGCTTCTTCTCGACCTTCGTCAATGTCGGTGGCACGGGCGCCACCCTCGGACTGGCGCTGATCCTCGCCGTGTCGCGGGACCCGGTCTACCGCCGGGTGAGCCGGCTGTCGCTGCCCACGCAGGTCTTCCAGATCAACGAGCCGATCTTCTTCGGGATCCCGATCGTGCTGAACCCCTGGTTCATGGTCCCCTACGTCGCCAATGCGCTGCTGCTCACGGCGGCGACCTACTGCCTGATGGATTGGGGATGGATCCGGAAGCCCTTCGTCAACGTGCCTTGGACCACCCCGCCGGTCATCGGCCAGTACCTGGCGACCGGCGGCGACTGGCGGGCCGCCCTCTGGGGGGCCGTTTCGCTGGTCCTGGCCATGGTGGTCTACTGGCCCTTTGCCCGCGCCGCGGAGCGCCACCGGGCGGCCGGGCAGGTCCAAGGCCCTGGACCGATCCCGGCCGACCCTGGTCCGGATCCCCACCGAATTCCATGAGGACCTCCCGATCCCCGATCCTGCCGGCCCGCCGGTGGTTCCTGATGCTCTTGGCGGCCTGGCTGCCGATGCATGCCAGCGAGCCAGCGACACCGGCAGGCGCCCAGCCCGAGGCCCCGAAAAAGACGCTGCCGATCCCGGGGGAGGTGTTCCGGGTGCGCGGCCACGCCGCCTTCGTCATCATGCCGCCGAAGCCGGGGGCGAGGGTGCCCTGGGTGCTCTACGCGCCCACCCTCCCGGGCCTGCCGGGTCCCGAGGAGCGCTGGATGTTTGAGCGGTTCCTCGCCGCGGGCATCGCCGTGGCCGGCATCGACGTGGGTGAATCGTACGGCAACGTGGCGGGCCGGGCCCTCTACTCGGCGCTGCACGAGGAGTTGACCACCCGTCGCCGGTTCACCCGGAAGGTGATGCTGCTGGGCCGTAGCCGGGGCGGGTTGATGACGCTCTCCTGGGCGGCCGAGAACCCGGAGAAGGTCGCCGGGTTTGCCGGCATCTATCCGGTGTGCAACCTGGCCAGCTACCCGGGCCTCACGAACGCGGCGCCCGCCTACGGCCTCCAGCCCGCCGACCTCGAGGCGCAGCTCGCCCGGCACAATCCGGTCGACCGCCTCGAGCCGCTGGCCAGGGCCCGCGTGCCCCTGTTCGTCATCCATGGCGACCAGGATCGGCTGGTCCCGCTCGAGGCCAACTCGGGCCTCGTCCGCACGCGCTATCGGGCGTTGGGTGGTCCCATGGACTGGGTCGTGCCCGCGGGGCAGGGGCACAGCATGTGGACGGGGTTCTTCCAATCGCAGGAACTGGTCGACTTCGTCCTTCGGACCTGCCGCGAGCTCCGCGACTGACCGCGGCACCGCCGCCGGCCCCACGATCCCTCCCGCCGCCATGGACCTCCCCTGGGAATGGTACCCGGTCCTCTTCGCCACCGGCCTCGTGGCCGGATGGGTGGACGCCATCGCCGGCGGCGGCGGGTTGCTGACCGTGCCCATGCTCCTGGCCACGGGCCTGGAGCCGCAGGTCGCCTTGGGCACCAACAAGTTCCAGTCCTCCCTCGGGACGACCATGGCCACCGTGCAGTACGCCCGGCACGGCCTGTTGCGGTGGCGGGATGTCGCCCCCGGGGTGGCCGCCACGGCCGTGGGCGCGCTGGCCGGCGCATTCTGTGTGAGCCGGATGGACCCTCAGCTCCTGCGGCCGGTGATCCCGGGGCTCCTGATCGGCATCGCCACATGGCTCGCCCTGAAGCCCGACCTCGGACGCGACGCGCGACCGTCGGCACTGGCAGGCGCGTTGCTGCGTTGGCGTGCCTCGGGACCGGGTGGTGGCTGGATCTCCGCCGATGCGGCGGGTGAAACCCGGATCTTGTTTGCCCTGGGTGTCGGCCTCTTGCTGGGTTTCTACGACGGCTTCTTCGGTCCCGGCACCGGCACCTTCTGGACCATGGCCGGCCTGCTCCTGATGGGGTGGAACCTGCTGACCGCCACGGCCCACACCAAGGCCATGAACCTCGCCAGCAACCTCGCCTCGCTGGCGTTCTTCCTGGCGGCGGGCCAGGTGCGGTTCGGCGTGGGAGCGGCGATGGCGCTGGGTCAGATGATCGGTGGCCGGCTGGGGGCTGGCGTGGCCGTCCGGGGCGGTGCCGGCCTGATCCGGCCGATCTTCCTCTCCATGGTGGTGTTGCTGTCCGGCAAACTCCTCTGGGAGTTCGTGGCGCGTCTCCGCTCCTGAGCGGCAGTCCGGCCCCCAGCGGCGCATGGGGAGATTCCCGAGGGGGCGCTTCCGCGGTCAGGGTCGATGATGTTGCGGCCGACAGTCCGTCGGACTCCCTTTTCCACCCCACACGGGAAGGCGGGGTTCCGGGCACGTCTGCTTCCAGCCCACCATGACCATGAACCCGCTCCCACCCGCTTCCCTTTGGCCCGCGGTCCCCGCCGGCAACCCGACCACCGCCATGACGCCGAACCGTCGGCATCCCGGAATCCGGGGGACCGGGATCCGGTGGTTCCTGATTGCCTGCCTGTGGACGGGGGCATCGCATGTTCCAGGTGTCGCCCAGCCCGCCGTCCCGGCGACTTCCGCCGCCGCCGCGTCGTCGCCTTGCCCGGAGGTCTTCCTGCCGGAACTTTCCCTCGAGCTGGACTGTTCCACCAACGCCGTGGGCCCCGGTGGATGGCGGACCTTCTCCGGCACCTTGAGGAACCGGGGCAACGTCGAGGTGCGCAACCTCTCCATCGCGCGGGTGCTTCCCGATTCGACGGTGACCGTCCGGGTCCAGGCCAGCCTGTTGCCGGGGGTGTCGGTGCCGTTCAGCGGGGACTACCGGGTGCCCTCGGTCGACCCCTGCCAGACGCCGGTCCGAGTGATTGCCGCCGGCGTCGACGCGTGTCGCGGCCAGTCGGTGGGCGCCATCGTGTCCCTGGCCTGTCCCGTCGCCACGGCACCCTCCCTCGCTGTCGCCATGGCGTGCCCGGCGCCGGCGGTGGCGCCGGGTGGCGAGGTGGTGTGCTCGGGCACGGTCCGGAATGACGGGGATGTCAGCCTCCGGCAGGTCGTGGTGAATGTGCCCGGGTCCCTGGGCGCCAATCCCCCCTTGCTGTCACGCGAACGCCTCGATCCGGGGGAGTCGGCCTCCTTCACGATTCGGCGCCAGACCTCGGTCGACGAGTGTGGCGTCCGCTTCGAGGTCGCCGCGGCAGGGGTGGACGCATGCAGCGGCCAGCCGGTGATTGGGGAGAACTCGGTCGCGTGCCCACTCGTCACGGCCGGGGGTCTGGAGATCTCGCAGACCTGCCGGTTGGACGCGGGATTCCCCGGGGACGCCCCGGGCTACGACGCGTTGTTGAGGAACACGGGAACCCTGGTGTTGACCAACGTGACCGTGCTGGAGTCGCAGGTCGGCGCCTGGGGCGGCCGGGGAACCGAGCTCTGGTTCGACGACCAGCTTCCCGACGGCGCGGTCCCACAGACCTCGGGAGGGGACTCCTGGGAATCGGCGAAGGTCGAATCGCCCCGGCTCAACGGCTACCATGGCTGGCAGTCCGCGCTGGCGGAGGGATACCATCAATTGTTCTTCACCGGGGATTCCCGTGGCCTGTCCGTCGCACCATCCGACGTGCTGGTGGCCCACGTCTTCCTCGATCCGGAGCATCCGCCCCGCCAGGTGATGATCCAGTGGAATGACGGCAGTTGGGAGCACCGCGCCTATTGGGGGGAGAACCTGACGCCGTTCGGGATCGACGGTTCCTCCGCCCTGCGTCCGATGGGCCCCCTTCCCACGCCGGGCCAATGGGTCCGACTCGAGGTCCCCGCCGGGCTCGTGGGGCTTGAGGGGCGGGTCGTTCGCGGAGTCGCCCTGGGCCTCCACGGGGGACGGGCGACCTGGGATGCGCTCGGCAGGCGCCCCGCGGGTCCGCAGCCGCCGGTCTTCTCCGTGGCCCGTCTGGAACCCGGCCAGAGCGTGTCGTTCCGGAGGACCGGTCTTGCGGCCCCCGACGGTGCCTGCACCCTGACGACGCTCCTGAGCGCCGAGGCCAGGGTCGCCTGCTCGGGCGAGACGGTCGCCGCCTTCACCAGCGCCACCTGCAATCTGCCGACCCGGGCCCTGCTTGAGGTCGTCCAGGCCGACGACGCCTCGGTCCCGGTCCCGGGTGGCGTTCTGGTTTTCCGGGGCACGGTCCGAAACGCCGGACCGGTGGCCCTCCGAGATGTCGTCGTGGTCCACCATCGCACCGGGGCCCAGGCCCTGCTGGAGGTTCCTCTGCTGCTTCCCGGCGAGTCCCGGCCGTTCTCCGGAAACTTCACGGTGCCGACCAACGCCTGCCGGGTCTCCGGGACGGTGGCGGCGGCCGGGACCGATCTCTGCACCGGCCAGCGCGTGTTCGATTCCGGTACCGCCATCCATCCGGTCGCGGTGAACGCCCAGCTCGTCGTCGCCAAGAATTGCCCTTCGCTGCCGGTCGTTCCCGGCCGGAGGATGGATTCCGAGGGCGTGGTGATGAACCTCGGGGACACCACCCTCGTGGACGTGTATGTCCGCGGCAGCCGTTCCGGCGATGTGCCCGTGGTCGGACCCCTCGTCCTCGCTCCGGGCCAAAGCGTGACGTTCATCGAATCGTTCGTGGCCGAGCCCGGTGATTGCGGACAGGAGACCGTCCGTGCCAGTGGAAGGACCCTCTGCGGGGAGGTCGTGAGCTCGGCCATGAATCTCCGATGCTCCCATGCGCCGGTGGCTCCGGGGATCGTCGTGGTGCAGGCCTGCCCGCAGGAAGCGCCGTTCTTCGGCCAGCCTTATCGTGCGGTCGGCACCGTCCGCAACACCGGGAACGTCGCATTGGTGGATGTCCGGGTCGTCCACAGTGTCCCCGCCGAAGGGACCCCGATCCTCGGACCGATCACCCTCCAGCCGGGCGAATCCGCCGAATACACCGTGGTCGGGATCGCTCCGCTGGAATCCTGCGATCTGGTGGACACCGTCACGGCCAGCGCGGTCGACCGTTGTGAAGGGGCACGGGTTGCCAACACCTGCACCACGGTTTGTCCCCAGCGGAGTTTCCTGAGGCTCGGTCTGGGGGTGCAATGCCCAACCTCCACCGGTCCGGCCGATGAACCGCGCATGCTCCGGGGCAGCCTCACCAACACGGGGAATGTCCTGCTGGTCCACGCACAGGTACGTCGTCTGGGCGCCGGAGGGGTGCCCGTCCGGGTCTATGGCCCGGTGCACCTCGCTCCGGGTGAGGTGGCGGTGTTCGCCGTCCCGGCCCCCGCGGGTTGGGGCGAGGTCCCCGACCGGGACTTCGTCGAAGCGCTGGCTGAGGATGGATGCCGAGGCACCCGGGTCTCCGCGCGGGCCGGTTGCCACGGACCGGTGGCGCCGTCGGTGCCGGTGCTCAGATCCATCGCCCACGGAGATGGCGGAGCCACGCTCCGATGGGACTCGCAGCCCGGAACCACCTACCTGATGGAGTATTCCGACGGCCTCCCGGCCACGGCATGGATCCCGCTTGCGGAACGGGTGACCGCCACGGGGGATTCCGCCACGATGACCGATTCCGCCGCCACGGACGCCCGGAGATTCTACCGTGTGGCGGTGGCCGAGTGATCCATCCGTGGCAGGGAGTCGGGACGGGCGGGGCATCCCGGGAGCGATCCCGGGATGCGCCGTGGTGGTGGCGGTGGCGTCGCCCCGGTGCTTGCCGAACCGGCGGGGCGCGAAGATAGTGGGCGCGTGAATTCCTCCGGTCGGCTCCGTGC
>Ga0068877_10001031_pt1 | contig 23531 bp, 28 predicted proteins | sample NOAtaG_FD_66437 | JGI IMG/M metagenome (GOLD analysis project Ga0068877, IMG submission 66437) | Freshwater lake microbial communities from Lake Erie, under a cyanobacterial bloom - NOAA_Erie_Diel6S_1000h metaG | ecosystem: Environmental > Aquatic > Freshwater > Lake | place: USA: Ohio, Lake... | reverse complement strand
GCGATGGGTGTAGGCGTTGCCGCCGGGGGCGATCAGGGCGGGCTGGGCCTCGAACAGATCGCGGGCCGCGTTGGTGACGATCTTGGAGGCGTTGGAGGTGATGCGGTTCACCGTGTCCATGCGCTTGTTGCTCTCGGCGACCATGGCCGCGAGGGCGTCGATCTGACCGGCGTTGATGAATTCGCCGCGGGCGTCGGCCTGGGCGACCACCTTGGTGAAGGCGTCAAACATGGCTCTGGGAAGACTGACGTCTGAATCCTGACCCTAGGCAACGGAACACAGCGGCCGCGAGCCCCGGGAACAGCTGCCAGGATCAGGGCTCTGCCACCACTCAAGATGGCCCCCGCTTCGCTCAGCAGCCCGCTCAGCTGGTCTGAATTGGAGGCGCTGGTGGCGGGGGATCCGGCCCGCACGGGCAGCGGCCGCAGCGAGGGCCCCACCAACGCCCAGGCCCGCCTGCGCCTGTTCGGCCAGCCGGAGAGCGGCGTGCGGGTGACGCTCTACCGCGACCACCACGCCTGGTGCCCTTACTGCCAGAAGGTCTGGCTGTGGCTGGAGGAACGCCAGATCCCCTACCGGGTGGAGAAGGTCACGATGTTCTGCTACGGCGAGAAGGAGGCCTGGTACGAGCGCCTGGTGCCCTCCGGCATGCTCCCCGCCCTGGCCCTGGATGGCCGGCTGGTCACCGAGAGCGACCGGATCCTGGAGGAGCTGGAGCGGGCCTTCGGCAGCCTGGGGCCTGGCATGGCCGATCCGGCGGTGCTGCCGCTGCGGCGGCTGGAGCGCCAGCTGTTCCGGGCCTGGTGCCAGTGGCTGTGCGTCCCCCATGGCCAGCGCGGCGATGCCCAGGCCGGTGAGCAGTTCCGCCAGTGGGCCACCGTGATGGAGCAGGCCCTGGCCGCCAGCGGCGGGCCGTTCCTGCTGGGCCCCGAACTGGGTACGGCCGACCTGGTGTTCGTGCCCTATGTGGAGCGAATGAACGCTTCGCTGGCCTACTACAAGGGCTATCTGCTCCGTCAGGAGCACCCGGAGATCGACCGCTGGTTCCGGGCCCTCGAGCAACGCAGCACCTACCGGGGCACCCAGAGCGACTTCCACACCCACTGCCACGACCTTCCACCCCAGATGGGCGGCTGCTATGCCAACGGCAGCAGTCGCCAGCGCGAGTTGGCCGCCCGCATCGACCGCGGCCCCTGGCCGATCCTCGATGGGGGGCTGCCGGACCCGGAAACCAGCGAGCCGCCGCCCATGGCAGCCGGCGAGGGGGAGCCAGCCCAGGGCGTCGCGGCCCGCACCGCCCTGGCGCGGGTGCTGCGTCACCGGCAGGCTCTGCTGCAGCGCAACCCACTCACTGCGGAGGGCTTCGACCTGCCCCTGCGCACGGCGCTCACCAACCTGAGCCACAACACCGTGCTGGCGCCGCCCGCGGGCAGCGCCGGCGGCCTGCGCCACCTGCGCGACCGCATCAGCGTGCCGCGCGACATGCCGCTCCATGCCGGCCGGCTGCTGCGCCGGGCCCTGGAGCACACCGCCGCCCTCGATCCCCTCGACCCAGCGGGCCAGGGGCAGCCGCTGGCGGAGCAGGATCGCCGCGACCAGGATCCCCGGCCATTCCTGCAGGCCGCCCCTAGGGTCTGAGCAGTGCTGATGGGTTCAGCAAGGATGCGCTGTACACGCGGAACCCTGGCGGGGCTTGGCATCGGCCTGGTCACGCTGATCGGGCTGGGGGCCTTTCCCCCCAGGCAGGCCGCCCTGGAACTGCGTGGGGCCACCTTTTTCAGGCGCCCTCCCTGGCAGGTGGAGCTGGTGAGTTACACCACCGATGTGGGCCAGGTGCGGGCGGAGTACTTCCTCACCGTGGAGCTCCCCGACGGGGCAGGCGCATCGCTGGGGGAACTGCAGATCCGCCAGACCCGGGGGGTGGACCGCAACTTCCAGTTCAGCCCCGAGCGCACGGAGGCCTTCCTGGGGCGTCCCCGCCGGCGGGGGCCTTCCCTGCCCGTGGAGGCCAGCTTCTCCCAGGACGAGCGGCTCATCACCGTGCGCTTCCCGGAGCCGGTGCCACCGGGGACCACCGTGACCGTGCGGCTCAAGCCCTGGGCCAACCCGATGATGGCGGATACCTACATGTTCCAGGTCACGGCTTTTCCGGCCGGTCCCAACCCCACGCCGGCCCAGCTGGGTTTCGGCACCCTACGGATCTACCGGCAGGACTGGCGCTGAGTCGGGCAGCAGGGAGGAGTGGTGGTGGAGCAGCTGCCACTGCTGGCCGTTGAAGCCGTACACCAGGGTGTAGCGGGCCTGCACCACCCTGTCCTGATCGCTGCCGGCAGCGGGGAAACGGAAGCGGTAGAGCCCCGCATCCACCAACTGGTTGCAGGACGGGTACACCGTGTGCTCCACCACCGCGGCCTGGGGATGACGGGCGGCAAAGTCGCTGAAGTAGTCGGCAATGGCCGCGTGGGTGTGTCGCGGGCTGGCCGAGAGGGTGGGCAGCAGCAGGGCATCCGCTGCGTAGAGATCGGCCACGGCCTCCGGATCACCCGCCTGCACCAGCTCCGCCCACTGCTGGAAGAGGGAGTCGACCAGCTGAGGTGCGAGCGGAGCACAGGCCCGGTCCGCGGGGGCCCCAATCTCGGGGGGACCAACCGCCGGAGGCAGGGCTGCAGCCATTCCGGGGTGTCCGAACAGCAGCAGCAGGACCAGCAGCGGGGCGATCAGCTGCCAGGGAAGCGCAGGGTGCGCCAGTCGCCACTGGCGGTGCTCACCTCCACGCCGATCTCCACCGGCTCCTGGGCGCCGCCGAACTGCTGCTGCCACCAGGCCATGGCCTCCGACCAGGCGGCGTCGAGGGAGTCGTAGAGGTCGTCGAGCACCGGATGGGGTTGGCCCTGACGGTCCACCAGGCGGTAGTGGCGCTGGTGCAGACCTGCCCTCTTCATCGGCTGAGCGGACTGCCGTGACTGGACAGAGGCTGATCGCAGAGAAGCTGACTGGACAGAAGCCGTTTGAACCGGACCCATCTCTCATTCCACCGAACCCAACCATCATGGCCGCTGTGCCAAAGAAGAACTGTCACCTTCACAACAACTTCCTGTATCAGAGGCCTTGACCCAGGGGCAGACACACGCCAGAAAAGAAAGCTCTGCAAGATCCGGGCTGCTTCCCCACTCCCTCAGTCCCCGAACCATCAGCCCAGCAGCCCTCAGCGCACAAACAGCATTTCAGCGAAGGTGGGCAGGGGCCAGAGGGCGTCGTCCACCAGCGCTTCCAGGCCATCCACCGCCGAGCGCAGCTGGGCCATCCGCGGCAGCAGGCTGTCGGCGCAGTGGCGCAGGTGCTGCTCCGTGGTGTCAGCGGCCGGGTGGGCGAGGGCCTGATCGAGGGCGTCACAGCCGTCATTGAGGGCGCTGAGCAGCTGGGCCAGCTGGTCGCGCACCGCCAGGCGGGGCTGCAGCCCCATGGCCTGCTGCTGCTGCAGGGCCTGGCCCAGCTCGCTGAGGTAGCGCACGGCGGCTGGATTCACCTGGGTGCGGGCGATCTGCAGGGCCAGGCGGGCCTCCACCTCGATCGCCAGCACGTACTGCTCGCCATACACCTCGAAGCGGCTCTCCAGTTCCACCGGGCTGAGCACGCCATGGCGGCTGAACAGCTCGCGCACCTCCGGGCGCCGCAGCACCGGCAGGGCATCGGCACAGGTGCGCAGGTTCTCCAGTCCCCGGTCCTGCACGGCGAGGCGGTGCCACTCCTCGGAGTAACCGTCGCCGCCGAACACCACGGCGCCGTGGTCGCGCATCACCTGCTGCAGCACCACGAAGGCGGCGTCGCCGATCGCCGCGCCGGCGGCGAGCTGGGCCTCCAGCTGGCTGGCGACCCACTCGAGGGAATCGGCCATGATCGTGTTCAGCGCCACCAGCGGGCCCGCCACCGACTGGTTGGAGCCCACGGCCCGGAACTCGAAGCGGTTGCCGGTGAAGGCGAAGGGAGAGGTGCGGTTGCGGTCACCGGGATCCTTGGCGAATTCCGGCAGGCTGTCGACCCCCAGCTGCATCACCCCGCCGCTGGCGGACCCCTGGGGACGCCCTTCGCGGATCTGGTTGAACACATCCTCCAGCTGGCTGCCCAGGTAAACCGAGATGATTGCCGGCGGCGCCTCGTTGGCCCCCAGGCGGTGATCGTTGCCGGCGGTGGCCACCACCGAGCGCAGCAGGGGGCCGTAGGCGTGCACGCCACGGATCACGGCCCCGCAGAACAGGAGAAACTGCAGATTGTCGTGAGGGGTCTTGCCCGGATCGAGCAGGTTGCCGTGGCTGGCGTTGCCGATCGACCAGTTCACGTGCTTGCCGCTGCCGTTCACGCCGGCGAACGGTTTCTCGTGCAGCAGGCAGGCGAAGCCATGCCTTTTGGCCGTGCCTTTCAGCACGGTCATGGTGAGCTGCTGGTGGTCGGTGGCCACGTTGGCCGCCTCAAAGAACGGGGCAATCTCAAACTGCCCGGGCGCCACCTCGTTGTGGCGGGTCTTGGCCGGGATGCCCAGCCTGTAGAGCTGGCGCTCCACATCCTGCATGAACACCTGCACCCGCTCAGGGATGGCGCCGAAGTAGTGGTCATCGAACTGCTGGCCCTTGGGCGAGGGCTTGCCGAACAGGGCCCGACCCGTGAGCTGCAGGTCGGGCCGCAGGGCCGTGAAGGCCGAATCCACCAGGAAGTACTCCTGCTCGGCGCCGCAGGTGGAGTTCACCGGCGCCACCTCCTCGCTGCCGAGCAGGCGCAGCAGCCGCTGGGCCTGGCGGTTCATCGCACCGATCGAGCGCAGCAGGGGGGTCTTCTTGTCGAGGGCCTCGCCGGTCCAGCTCACGAACACGGTGGGGATGCAGAGGGTGACGCCGTTGGGCGTCTCCATCAGGTAGGCAGGGCTGGTGATGTCCCAGGCGGTGTAGCCCCGCGCCTCGAAGGTGGAGCGGATCCCGCCATTGGGGAAGGAGGAGCCATCCGGCTCGCCCTGCACCAGCAGCTTGCCGGTGAACTCGGTGATCACCCGGCCGTCGCCCTGGGGGGAGATGAAGCCGTCGTGCTTCTCGGCCGTGGAGTTGGTGAGCGGATAGAAGACGTGGGCGTAGTACAGGGCGCCGCGGCCGCTGGCCCAGGTCTTCATCGCCTCGGCCACCACGTTGGCCACCGAGAGATCGAGCTTGCCACCCTTCTCGATCGTGCTGCGCACCGACTTGTACACCCGGCCCGGCAGCACGGCCTTCATCCGATCCAGCGTGAACACATCGCTGGCCCAGAGGTCTTCGAGAGAGGCCGCAGGGGCAGTGGCCACAGGCCGGCGCCGCTGGATCTGCTGCAGGGCGGCGAAGCGCTGGGGGCTGGGCATGGCCGGACAGGGCAGCGAAGAACAACGGCCCAGCGACCCATGGCCCTGGTATCCGCCGTTACAAAGCTAGGGCCCGACCGCGCGCGCTCAGGTGAGGTAGCGGCGGATGCAGGGCCGGCACCAGTACACCAGGGCCGCCGTCATCGCCGCCGTGAGCAGGGCCGCCAGCGCGGCCGTGGGGCCACGGCCCTCAGCCACCAGGGCCACCCGCACGATGGCGTACGGCAAACCGATCGCCAGGCCCAGCGCCAGGGCCACGATCGCCAGAATCTGGCCCCAGGCCCGCCACTTGAGCAGGGCCACACTGGCCACGATGCCCAGGGCGGCCGCCGGCAGCACCGCCCCGGCCCCCACGGCAATGTTCACCGTGCGCCAGGTGGGCTGCCAGAGGGTCACCGCCACCATCGACGGCACCAGCAGCACGTTGCTGACCAGGCCCAGCCAGGCGAGTGGGCGATAGCCCCGCGGCGGTTGCAGCAGGGCGATCGGCGACAGCGGAGGAGCCTGGGTGGGGGACTGGCGCAGCACGTCGGAGATGCCGTCGGGAAGGCTGGACTGAATCGCAAGCCGGCGAAAGGCGGGCGCTGAGGTCCTGGTCGTATCGGAGGCTGAAACTAGCGCGCTGGCCGCCGGTGCCCCCGGTCAGTGGGGCTGCTGGCCCAGGTCAAAGAGGAGCAGGTCGGCTCCGCGCTCACCGGCGACCAGCTGATCGAGGGCACCACTGGCCAGGCCGAGGCCATCACCCTGCTGCAGCCCGAGCTCTCCCGCCTGCCCCCCCACACTCGCCTCGCCGCTGATCAGCTGCAGCCAGCCGAGGCTGCCGGCGCCGATCTCCAGGCTGAGGCTGTCACCGGCCGCCGGCTGGGCCCGCCACAGGCGCACGGGCCGGTGGATGGCCAGGGCGCCGCCGGCCTGGTGGGGATCGAGCAGGGGCGTCCAGCCCGACCCGATCGCGAAGGGCTTCTGTCCGTAGGCCGGGGCAATCCCTGCGCTGCTGGGTTCGATCCAGATCTGCAGCAAACGGCAGGGCTGGGGGCCTTCATTGATCTCGCTGTGCACCACACCGGTGCCGGCGCTCATGTGCTGCACCTCGCCGGCCCGCAGCACCTCGGCGTGGCCCAGGGAATCGCGGTGGTTGAGCTGGCCCTCCACCATCACCGTGACGATCTCCATGTCGCGGTGGGGGTGCATGCCGAAGCCACGGCCAGGGGCGATCGTGTCGTCGTTGATCACCCGCAGCGGCCCGAAGCCCATCCAGGCCGGGTCGTAGTGGGAAGCGAACGAAAACGTATGCCAGCTGTCCAGCCAGTCGAGCTGGCTGTGGAAGCGCTCGGCGGCCGGGCGGAACACCAGGTCACTGGCGGTGGAGGGGTGGGAGCTGGGGGCCATGGCTTGCTCGGGAAGGCGGTGGATCAGGTTTGCCGTGCCGGGTTGCCAAGAATGATCTCGCCCGAGCTGGCCACAGGGCACCTGCTAGGCAGAATGACGCAGATGCCGCTGTCTTTCCACGGCTGTCCATCCTCGGCGTCCTTCGACCATGGTTCAGCCACGCCGGGAACCGAGGTACATCGTTCCCTCCATCAGCGTGTGCATCGAGGTGGAGTTCCTGCCCGAGGGCAGGCCCCTGATCGGCCGGCTGTGGGATGTGAGCCAGTCCGGTGCCTGCCTGCTCTTTCCCAGGCGCCACGCCGTGGCGGTGGGCCACCGCGGCCCGTTGATCCTCAAGCCCCCCGGCATCGGCGAACCGATCCGCACCCGAGCTGAAATTCTCTGGGTGGACCGCCTGCGGATCGCCTCCTACTCCGGTGCCCGGTTCCTGGAGAGGATCCAGTTCGAGAGCACGTTTCTGGCCATGCTGATGCGCGGCGATGCCCGCGCCAATGGGGCCCTCTCCAGGCACGACCTGCTCGGGGATCAGGATTCCCAGCTGGGTCTGGGTCCATGAGGCTGCTCAGTCGTTGCTCGACCCTGCTCACCCTGCTGGCCCTGCCGCTGCTGCCGGCCAGCGCCGCCATCGCGCCCCACGATCTGCCCGTGGCCGTGTGCGTGATCTCCCCGCGGGTGGAGCCGGTGGAGGCCGTGGACGGCTTCGGGGTGGTACCGACCCCCACCCCCCGGCTGGTGGTGCTGGAGCCCTTGCTGGAGCTGCGCATCCTGCGGGAAGGCCAACCGCCCTGGCAGCGCAGCGGCAGCCCCTCCAGGCCGATCCTCACGCCGCTGGACTGGCCCACCACCCCGATCGGCCCTGGGGAATTCGTGCAGCTGCAGCTGCGGCCCAGGGGGGCAGCGGCCGGTGCCTTCGCCCACGTGCAGCTGGCCGGGGGCTCCGAACAGCGCATGCGGGCCACGGAGGCGTTGCTCGCCAGGCTGGGGCAGGATCCCGCTGCCTGGTTGGAGGCCTTTGACAGGGCCCTGGACTACGGCGATGTGCCCCTGGCCTGGACCCTGCTGTTCCATCCCCGCGCCCCCCGCAGCGGCGAGCTGGACGGCCTGCGCGCCGAGGTGATCCGGCGCGGTTGCGGCAGCTGAGCGGCGCCGCTCACCAGAATCCCTGGGAGCGCAGCCAGAGTCCGAGCCCAAGCATCGGCACGAACACGGCGGCCAGGATCTGCAGTTTCACCACCCATGGGCGGGAGCCCTGGTGGCCGCGGGTGGGAGGGGGAGTTCTGACCGGCATCGGCAGGCGACGGAGAGCTGAACAGCGCCACTCTGAGCCAGGCGCAATCAGGTGCGGGCGGGCTCCCCTCTGTGGGCGATTCCGCACAGGCTGCCCATGCAGCGCCGCTCCCGACTGGAAGATTCTGCAGGGCTACGGCAAACGGTGAGCCAACTCCCACAACAGGCGTGCGCGCTGAGGCGAAAACTCCTGCAGAATTGGGGGATGGAACAGCCAAGCTCCCGGCCGAATGTCCCAGCCACTTCCGAGCTGAACGCTCCGGGTCGCTATCGCGTGCGGCCGCAGATCGCGCGCGAGCAGACCGTTCCCCAGCAGGTGAGCGCAGTCCGGTTCAACAGCCGCGACGATGCCGAGACCTTCGCCCACCTGATGGCCCAGGACCGCCACCAGGCCGTGGTGGTTGAAAAGCTGGCGCCTGCTGGCTGCTGGCTGCAACTCTCCACCGTGGCCGGCTGGGCGGCCTGATCCGGGTCCCCTCAGCTGCCGCTGCGTGGATCCCTGGTGATGGCCACGATCTCAGGGGCGAACACGAACGTGAGCTCGTCCAGACACTGGGACTGCCCGTCCATGGCAGCCACCCCGCCGGCCACGAAGTCGATCAGCCGCTGGGCTTCCTCAGGGGCCATGGCACCAGCGTGCACCAGCACGGTCTGAAGGTCGCGGACGGCCAGCACGATCGACTGGGCATCGTCAAAGCGGGTGGGATGGAAGACCACCACCTCCGGCAACCAATCCCCGAACGGACCCTGCATGGACCCACGCTAATCAGCCTGGCACCCCCTGCCAGCACAGGCAGCAGAAAGGGGCCGGATCGGCCCCTTTCCGGGCAAGCACCCTGATGTAAGGGCCTGGACCACCGCGACCCGCGGAGACTAACCAGGCCCATACACCAGCTGGGGCGCCAACCGGCCGGCCAGCAGCTCGGCACTGCGCAACGCCCCTTCAACCCGGCCGAAGCCCTCAGCGTCGATCACATCGCCGCAGAAGCCCACCCGACTGGCCTCACAGACCATCAGCTCAGCCGGCAGGCCAGGCGGCTGGGGGAAGGCCGCGCCCCAGCGCATCAACTGGGGGGGGACCTCGCTGGGATCAATTCCAGGAACCCAGGGGGCCAGGCACAGGCGCACCGCTTCCAGCAGCGACCGGATCACCGCGTCCTGCCGAGAGGCCTCCACCGGCACCTGCAACAGCCGGGCTATGGCTGATCGAGAGCCGTACACATCCAGATGGTCGGCAGCAAACGTATGGCTGGAATGGGCCACCACGGCACAGCGGCCATCGACCAGGGGCTGAATGCTGAGACGTCTGAGGCCCCAGCGCTGCTGGGCGGCCGCGTCGAAATTCAGCAGCCGGAAGGGCAGGGCCCGCCAGGGCCGGGCCTGCTCCTGCGCGAAGACCAGCAGCAGATTGGAGCGCGCCTCGAAGCGCACCCCGGCCAGGGTGGTGAGCACGTGGTCGAGCTGCCAATCACCGAGGGTGGAGGCCGCCTCGGCCAGGGGCACATCGGGCCAGCCCAGAATCAGCTGACAGCGCGGGTGGGCCAGCAGGGTGCCGCTGAGCACCAGCCAGCGGGCCTCGCCGAGCAGCTGGCCGTCGCCGCTGCGCAACTGCCACCAACCCTCCGGGGCCATCGTCAGGTGCCGAACGAATGTGCCGTAGTGAATGTCCAGGGCAGCGCCCCCCGCCAGCCGCAGCAGCCCCTGGCCCAACTGATCCATGCCACCGCATCCCCGGAACAGCCTTCCCAGCCCCAGGGCATCGGGCCGGCCGATGTTCAGGTGGCGCTCCCCCTCCAGCATCGCCACCGGTCCGGCCCAGGGCTCAAGCGCGCCAGCGGCCAGCAGCGGTTGCAGCAGGGCGGGCTCCGGCGCGCCGGTGATGTTGAGCAGGGGAGCGCCATGGTTGATCACCAGGCCAGCGTCCGTGCGACTGCGGCGCGAGCCGGCACGCCCGCCTGGGCCCCGGCCTGTTTCCCAGAGAGAGATCGCTCCGGCAAAGCCCAGGCGGCGAAGTTGGGCCACCAGCGCGCAACCTGCCACGCCAGCCCCGATCACGGCAACGGCGGCACGGGCTGGGGCCGGCATCCCTAGAGCCAGAGGTTGTAGCGTCCTAGCCGACTTACACCCACATGGCACGGTTTCTGCTGGTTCTGCAGCCCCCATGCTCAGCGGCAACGGGTGAACCGACCACACCGGGCTCCGAGAGCGAGGCCACCACCATGCTCCAGCGCCTGGAGCCTGTGCTGCAGGCACTGAATGCGGAGGTGGACCACCGCACCCGTGCCCATCTGGGCGCCCTGCTGCGGCAGGGGGGCGACCTGCAGCGGATGCAGCTGTTCGCCGACGTGCAGTCCCGGCCGGGAGGCGGCAAGACCCTGGAGCTGGTGTTGCTCAGCCGCGAATCCATGGGCCTGGGCGCACCCCAGACCCTCGCCGTGCTGGAGCGGCTGGTGGCCCTCTGCCAGGAGCACCTGCAGGACAGCCGCCTGGTGTTCCGCTCCGACCGCGACGGCCCCCTTCCCCAGGGCCACCCTGGCGCCACCGCTTAAGAATGACTTAAGATTGTGAGCATCCGCCCAGGCCCCTGTGAACGACAACCATCCGGTGCTGTTTGCCCTCGATGCGGAAAGGCAGAACCTGCGCCTCGCCTACCAGCAGTCGCCCAACGAACAGACCCGCTACCAGCTCACCCGCCTGGAGAGCCTGATCGCCCAGTGGGCCCCCGATCGCCTGGCCAGGGCCTGAGCCCTAGGGTTTGGGACACCGAATCACCAGAGGCTGCATGCGCAGAGTCGGTTGTGCCCGCCGCACTGCTCCTGCCTGAATGAAGGCCCTCCCCCTGTCCAGGCGCTGGGGGGCGCTGCAGGCCTGGCGCCACCAGCTCACGGTGCCCCAGTTCACCGTGGTCACGGGGCTGATCGTGATCGCCCTGGGCACCCTGCTGATGGCCAGCCCGCTCTGTTCCCAGGACAGCGTGGGGCTCTGGGAGGCCCTGTTCACGGTGACCTCGGCGATCACGGTGACCGGCCTTTCCATCATCGACATCAGCAGCGACCTCACCCCCTTCGGCCAGGTGGCACTGGCCGGGCTGATCGTGACCGGTGGCCTGGGACTGATGGCGATCACCACCTTCCTGCAGGGCTTCGTGCAGGGCGGCTCCGGCCTGCGGCACCGGCTCGACAAGGGCCGGGCCCTCGATGAGTTCGGTGTGGGCGGCATCGGCCCCACGTTCAACAGCATCCTGATCACCGGCTTCTGCGTGATGGGGCTGGGCACGGTGGTGCTCTACGGCTTTGGGTTCTCCGATATCGCCAATCCGCTCGAGCGCTTCTGGGCCTCGCTGTTTCACTGCATCAGCGCCTACAACAACGCCGGCTTCGGCCTCTGGAGCGACAACCTGGTGCGCTACCGCGACAACCCGGTGGTGAACGGCGTGATCGCCTCGATGATCGTGGTGGGCGGCATCGGCTGGCGGGTGATCAACGACCTCTGGAGCAACCGCAACCGGCTCAACAGGCTCAAGCGCCTCAGCCTGCACACCCGCCTGGTGCTGCGCAGCAGTGGCCTGCTGATCGTGGTGGGCTGCCTCGGGCTGCTGTTCACCGAGCAGTTCGCCACGGGCGGTGTGATGCAGCCCCTGCAGTGGATCCAGAGACTGCAGGTGAGCCTGTTTCAGGCGATCAGTGCCCGCACCGCCGGGTTCAACACCGTGCCCCTCTCCACCGCCACCTTCTCCGACTCCGGCCTGTTGCTGTTGATCGTGCTGATGTTCATCGGCGCCAGCCCGGGCGGCACCGGCGGCGGCATCAAGACCACCACCTTCGCCACCCTGATGGGGGCCACCCGCTCCACCCTGCAGGGCCGCCAGGAAGTGGTGATCCATCAGCGCCAGATTCCTGCCACCGTGGTGCTGCGGGCGATCGGCGTCACCATCGCCTCCCTGCTGTTCGTGCTGCTGATGGCCCTGCTGCTGGGCCTCGGGCCCACCTCCTCCGGCACATCCGGCTACGTGCGCTTCAGCTTTCTGGAGAAGCTGTTCACCTGCATGTCGGCCTTCGGCACCGTGGGCCTCGATCTCGGCGTCACCATCCAGCTCAACCGCTGGGGTCAACTGGTGCTGATGGTGGGCATGTTCGTGGGCAGACTGGGCATCCTGCTGCTGCTCTCGGCGATGTATGGCAGCAGGCCCCAACCGCGGGTGGGCTATCCCCGCGAAGAGCTCTACATCTGAATCCGTTCACCGCACCCCGTTCATCGCACCCCGTTCATCGCAGAAGGAGACCGCAGATCCATGGGCAACTGGTGGCATTGGAACCCCGCCGAGGGCACGGCCCGGGGCGGATTCGCCGTGATCGGCGTGGGCCGCTTCGGCAGCGCCGTGTGCAGCGAGCTGATCCAGGCCGGCGCCGATGTGCTGGCGATCGACAGCAGCCAGAAAGCGGTGGATGCCCTGCGTCAGGTGGATCCGGCCATCCAGGCCCGGGTGGTGGACTGCACCGATGAGGAGGCCCTGCGCGAGGCGGGCGTACTGGATGTGGAGACGGTGGTGGTGGCCATGAGTGAGCCGATCTCGGCCAGCATCACCGCCACCCTGATCGCCAAGGACAGCGAGGGCAGCCGGGTGAAACAGGTGATCGCCCGCGCCACCAACGACCTGCACATGAAGATGCTGCAGCGGGTGGGCGCCGACCGGGTGGTGTTCCCCTCCAAGATGCAGGGCCATCGCCTGGGCATGGAGCTGGTGCGGCCCAACCTGCTGGAGCGGCTGCGCCTCGACGACAAGAACTTCATTGAGGAGATCCGGGTGCCCAGCTCCTTCGTGGGCCGCTCACTGCGCGATCTCAATCTGCGCAAGAACTTCAACGTGAACGTACTGGCCGCCGGACCGGACAACCACCTCACCGTGAATCCGCCGGCGTCCCACGTGCTAGCCGCCGGGGAACTGCTGGTGGTGATGGGCAGCAGCGAGGCCCTGGCGGGCCTGCCGGGCAGCTGATGCCCACACCGATCTCTCCAGCAGAACCCCCCCAGCTGCTGCGGCCACCGGTGGCACTCACCATCGGCGGCAGCGATTCCGGCGGTGGAGCGGGCATCCAGGCAGACCTCAAGACCTTCACCGCCCTGCAGGTGCACGGCTGCAGCGCCATCACCTGCCTCACCGCCCAGAACACCTGCGGCGTGGAGCGGGTGGATGGCCTGCCGGCCGCGGCCCTGATCGCCCAGGTGGAGGCGGTGTGCCGGGATCTGCCGGTGGCGGCGCTGAAGACCGGCATGCTGCTCAACGCCCCGTTGATCGAGGCCACCGCCGCCGTGATCGGCCCCATCCAGGCCCCGCGAGTGATTGATCCGGTGATGGTGTCCCGGGCGGGGGCGGTGCTGCTGGAGCCGGAGGCGGTGACGGCCATGGCCGGCCTGCTGCCCCTGGCCAGCCTGATCACACCCAATGTGCGGGAGGCCCAGTTACTCAGCGGTCGAACCCTGGGCAACCCGCGGGAAATCGAGGACTGCGCCCGCCAGCTGATCCAGCTCGGTTGCCGGGCGGTGCTGATCAAGGGGGGCGGCCTGACCGCGCTGCGGGGCCGCGACCTGCTCTGCAGCGACGACCAGCTGGAGTGGCTGGTGAGCCCGGCGATCGACACCCGCCACACCCACGGCAGCGGCTGCACCCTGGCGGCGGCGATCACCGCAGGCCTGGCCCAGGGACTGGCGTTGAGGCCGGCCATCGTGGCCGCCAAGACCTACGTGAGTGGTGCCCTGCGCCGGGGCCTGGCCATCGGTGCCGGTGCCGGCCCGCTCTGCCACTGGCATCAGAGCCTGGCGCCCGGGAGCGGCCCATAGACTCCCGGCACCGGCGCCCGTAGCCCAACCGGTAGAGGCAGGTCACTTAAAATGACCCCAGTGCGGGTTCGAATCCCGCCGGGCGCACCACCTTCCGCTCCACGCTCGTCCACCCCCCTCCGCCAGATCGCCGTGCCCGGGTTCCTCCAGCCGCTTCTCGACACACTCAGCCCCGATCTTGTGCTGCTGCTGGGCCTCTACGGCGCGCTGGCGGTGGCCTATTTGGTGGTGGTGCCCCTGGCCCTCTACGCCTGGATGGTGAAGCGCTGGACCATCATGGGCAAGCTCGAGCGCTTCGGCGTGTACGGACTGGTGTTTCTGTTCTTCCCCGGCCTGATCCTGTTCGCCCCCTTCATCAACCTGCGCATGGCCGGGCAGGGCAGCCGGTGACCAAGGGCCAATCGCTGCTTCTCGGCCTGGCGGTGCTGGGGCTTGGCGCCCTGGGCTACGGCCTATTCCAGGCCGGTGGCCTGGAGGGCTTCAACGCCGGCATCGCCGCCTCGGCGCTGCTGATGGTGCTGGTGCTGGGCTGGACGGCCTCCTATTTGCTGCGGGCCGTGACCGGCAACATGACTTACATGCAGCAGCGGCGGACCTACCGCTCCGCCTACGACGCCCACACCAGCGAGGTGCTGGAGCGCAAATTCGCCGCCCTCAGCCCCGAGGAACAGCAGCGACTGCTGGATCAGGCTGCCGCCGAGCAGGAGCAACCGGGCCAGGCATAGGCTCGCTGCCGAACCCGCCCGCGCCCTCCAGCTGCTGTGACTGCCGCCGCCACCATGATCCAGCAGCGTTTCCAGCAGCTGCGCAGCCAGGGCACCTGTGCCCTGATGCCCTTCCTGATGGCGGGCGACCCCGACCTGGCCTCCACCCGCTCGGCCCTGCTGGCCCTGCAGGCCAATGGCGCCGACCTGATCGAGCTGGGCATCCCCTACAGCGACCCCCTCGCCGATGGACCGGTGATCCAGGCCGCCGCCAGCCGGGCCCTGGCCAGCGGCACCACACCGGCGCGGGTGCTGGAGATGCTGGCCTCCCTCCAGGGCGAACTCCGCATCCCGGTGGTGCTGTTCACCTACAGCAACCCGCTGCTCAACCGCGGCATGGAGGCCTTCTGCCAGGAGGCAGCCGCCGCCGGGGCCGCCGGCCTGGTGGTGCCCGACCTGCCGCTGGAGGAGGGCGAGAAGCTCTCCGCCATCGCCGCGGCCCAAGGCCTGGATCTGGTGCTGCTGGTGGCCCCCACCACCCCGGCCGAGCGCATGGCCCGCATCCACCAGGCCAGCCGCGGCTTCACCTACCTGGTGAGTGTCACGGGCGTGACGGGCGTGCGCACCAGCCTGGAGTCGCGGGTGGGCCCGCTGGTGCAGCAGCTCAAGGGGCTGGGCGACACGCCGGTGGCCGTGGGCTTCGGCATCTCCGGGCCCGACCAGGCCCGCCAGGTGCGCCAGTGGGGGGCCGATGGCGCCATCGTGGGCAGCGCCCTGGTGAAGGCGATGGCGGCGGCGGCGGCAGCAGGCCAGCCGGTGGGTGAGGCCGCGGGCCGTTTCTGTGCCGAGCTGCGCACCGGACTGGACGGCTGAGGTCCGCCCAGGCTGAACGCAAGCCAACCTGCCTCCATCTGATCGCAGTCGCCCATCGTGCTGGCCCCGTAGGCCGGTCCGCAGGCAGAGAGGGCACCAACCAGCAACAGGGAGAGGGCGCATGACAGTCGAGCAGCCAGTGCGTTCATGTCCCTTCCCGCCCATGTCCCCGATGTCGCCCCCATGATGACGACGCTCAACAGCGATGGACAGCAGCCCTCCCCTGCCGTGCAGCCAGCTCCAGCCTGTGACCGCAACAGAGAACCGATCCTGGCGGTGCTGCAGGACTGGCTGCCCGCCCCTGCCCGGGTGCTGGAGATCGGCTCGGGCGGCGGCCAGCACGCCGCCTTCTTCTGCCAGCGGATCGCCGGCCTGAGCTGGCAGCCCAGCGAACCCCCCGCAGCGCTGGCGCAGCTGCAGGCCCAGCTGCAGAGCGTGCCAGCCGGGAGCCTGGCGCCGGGCACCCGGCTGCTGGAGCCGATCGCCCTGGATGTGACGCGCAGGGAGCAGTGGCCGCAGCCCGCTGAGGGCGGCCAGTTTGATGCCCTGTTCAGCGCCAACACCTGCCACATCATGCCGGCGGCGGCCCTGCCCCAGCTTCTGACCGGGGCAGCGCAAGTGTTGCGGCCCGGGGGCCTGCTGCTGCTCTACGGACCCTTCCATGACGGCGGCGTCCACACCGCCGCAAGCAACGCCGCCTTCGATGCCCACCTGCGCAGCATCGATCCGGCCATGGGGGTGCGCGATGCCCGGGAGTTGCAGGACCAGGCCCGGGGCCTGGGTCTGGAGCCCCTGGCCGATGTGGCGATGCCCGCCAACAATCGCACCCTGGTGCTCAAGCGGCCATCACGTGGTTGAAATACCAGGGAAGCGGCAGGATCAGCTCGCTGGGTTCGGCCGGCGGACCATCGCAGAGCACCTGGGCGATGGCGTTGAAGGCCATGTTGCTGCCGGCCATCACCCACAGATCGCCGCCGTGGAGATCGATGCCCTGCTCCTGCCCCAGGGCCGCGGCCAGCATGGCCAGGAGCTCCGGATCCCCCTGCACGGGCCCGTAAGGCATCCCGGGTCGGGTCGGCAGCCCCCGCCGCCTTGCCGGCGGCGACCAGGGTCGCCAGCACCTCCCGGGGAGGCCCCCAGCCCACCATGCCCTGTGCCAGGGACAGATCGAGATCAGGGAGCCGTGGTGCCGGCTGCAGGCGAGAGCGGCCGGCCTCAGAGGTTGAACTTCTTGGTGGTGGCCGCCTTGCAGGTGGCGGACGCCTGCTGCTGCGACTGGCCCCTGCGCATCTCCTGCACCACGCAATTGCAGGTGTAGTCCTGCATGCCAGCAGGGGCGGGCTTGCCGGATGCCCGGATTTCGTTGTTCACCGCCTGCAGGCAGAACTTGCGGATCATGCCGTCCACCATGTTCTGGGCCTGGGCCGGCGGGGCCAGCGGCAGCAGCAGCGCGCCGGCGAGAACGGCCCGAACTCCGGATCGGGAGAGCAGGTGGGCGCGGGGCATGGCACTGGAACCAGAACAGTCCTGTCCTAACACCAACAAGCGGAGGCCTAGGGTTCGGTCCGCCACTTTCCCTGCAGCCCGCCATGGCCCGCTTCGTGCTCTGGGGTAAGTGCCTTGATGGGCCATAGCCTGATGGCAGCAGCCGAAAACCCTTGCGAACAGTTGGATATGCACGCCTGAGCACCCAGGAGCAAGCGGAAGGTCAGGCGCTGGAGCAGCAGATCGACCGGCTGCGTAAGGCAGGCGCCGCCGCAGTGATCCAAGACCTCGACAGCGGATCCAAGGACCACCGAGAAGGTTTCACACGCTTGCTGGAGCTGGTGCGTGGGCGGCAGGTGGATCGCGTGATCGCCACCCGCTTGGATCGGCTCTCACGCCGTGCCGCGACCACCTGCGAGCTGGCGGATCTGTTCGGTGCTGAGGACGCCCCGGAGCTGCTGCTGCTGGACGATGGGATCGACGCCCGCACCATCGGGGGGCGGACCATGATCCGTGTCCTAGGTGCCTTGGCCCAGCAGGAGCTGGAGAGGATTCGTGAGCGTGCTGAGAAGGGCCGCGCGTATCGGCTGGCAAGCCGGCGAACACACCATGCACCGTGGGGCCTGTTGCTCCAGCCGGATGGGTCGCTGACACTGCACCCAGACCAGCATCAAGCGGCGCAGCGTGCCTGGCATGAATGGAACACCGATCACAGCCACTACCGGATGGAGCAGTGGTGTGTAGGCCAGCAGGACACACCGAACTGGACGCCGCGTGGATTCATGGTGTGGGCATTGAACCCATCCCTACGTGGCGCGTTTGTGGCTGGCGTGGGTCGCCGTGGGATGGCGCCCACCTGGGAGACGGTTGTAGAAGATCAGTTTCCTGCCCTGATCGACCCTGCTACGCATCGCGCAGCCGTGGCCCGGTGGATGGCTGAGCACCGATCAGGGCAGCTGCCCAGCACAAAGCGAAAGCATTGCCTATCCGGTTTGGTGCGTTGCTCAGGGTGCGGAGGCTCCATGCACCGTGGCGGTCAGTGCCAAAAGACAGGGATGGCAGTTCGGTTCAACTGCCGTAGGGCGGCCTGCCCGCAGTTCAGCAAAAACGGGATCCGTGAAGATCATCTATGGGGGCATCTTGCCGATGCCCTGATCAGCCGGCGAGTCGAGATCACTGATTTGCTGCTCGGCAATGCAGAGCGCGACGATCGCCGGCAGCCGTCACCAGATGCAGAGGCGCTCTCACGTCTCAAGGATCAGCGTGAACAGCTGATGGACCTCCAGCAGCAAGGGCTGCCGGTGGCTGATGCCCTTAGAGCGGTAGAGCGTGAGGTTGCCGCCGTAAAGGCCGCAGCCGTGGCAAGCCAGGGAACGACAGCAAGGGCGATTGCACAGCTTGGCCAGGAAGTGCTGGGTGCTGAGGCAGGTGCTGGCGATCTGATGATGGCCGTGCTGGTGCAGGCGCTGCAGGAGTCCTACCCGGCAGTCCTGCAGGACGACTGGACAGCCGCGATCGTGCGCGCGTGCACCCAGAAAGTGGTGGTTGACCAGAAACAGGTGGTGAGCGTGGAGCTGGCGATCTAGGACGGTTTCCACAGGAGGCGATGCAGTTGTGGCAACGAATCCGCGCCTGTTCTCCACAGTTTCACCAGGGCTAGTTGGGGGCTGAATCCCTACTGAAAGTGGTCGTTAGCCTGCTGTTAGACCGCAGCCACTACGCAGGATATGACCCCCTTCACCCGCCCGGAACGTGTGCCCCTGCCGTTCAACGTCCGCCTCAGCCATGAGCTGGTAAGCGACCTCGACGAACTGGCAGCACGTCACCAGACGACACGCTCGCGGATCATCCGTGGACTACTCCAGCAGGGTCTGGAGCAGATCAAAGGATCCGACGACGCCAGGCAGGCAGCTCAATAGCTGTCGGTGGATTGTGATGCCGTGCAGGCATGAAAAACGGCTGCAACACCAGCAGGCCAGATAGCACGCAAACGACAAAGCCCCCCATGCGGGAGGCGAAGTCAACCGGGCGAAGACGGCAATCAAAACCCGGTTCAGCTCAGGACCACGACCACGGAACCCAGGACGGGAGAACCATGTTTAGGACCGATTCAGGAGACGGCGGCAACCGTACCCAGTCTGCCCACGAGGGGCAGCCGTTGCCCAACACTAGCGGCGACCGCAGCAAAAACGCAACCAGTTCGGCGGCGGTTTCGGGGCAGGACAAGAGCCTGTCAGCTGAGCACCGCCAGCACCTACTCGACGAGCTAGGCGCCGCCGGCCTAGATGCTGCCATCGCCCACGGCGCCCGCAGCGTCGATGCCGAGGAGGCCCACCGCCTGGGCTTCCGTTACGGCAAGCACCGGACTGGTGGGCTGCTGCTGCCGTTCGGTGGTGACTTTGCCCAGCTGCGCTGCGACATCCCCCCCACGGCAAGCAACGGCGACCCGGTGAAATACCTCAGCCGAGCTGGCCGCAAGCAAAAGCCCGCCACGTTCGGCACCGACAAGCCCACCATCGCCACGGAGGGCTGGAAGGACGGCCTACGGCTGCACCTTGAAACCGGTGCCACGGTGCAGGCCATCGCAGGCGTTGCCGGCCACAAGCAACTTGCCGCGACGATCACACAGCTGATCTACGACGCCGACGCACAGCAAAATCCAGCAGTCTGGAGTCAGCTGATCGCCGCGGGGCTGCAGCGCCCCACCCTGCGGCTTGGATTCTTCCCCGCTGCTACGGCAGGCCCCAAAGGTGGTGCGTGTGAGTTCTTCTCAAACGGCGGTGAGCTAGAGGCGATCGAGTTGCAGAAGGCCCGCCACCTCCTGATGGAGATCCACAAGGGATGGGACCGTGGTCTAAGAATTGATTGGCAGCTGACCGCGATCCGCCACCTCGCACGCCTGGCCGTCCGCGCAAAGCTCCCAGACCAGGCTGCAGGCCAGCTGGTGGTAGGCGCCGCGAAAAGGATCGGCGTGCCTGTTGACCAAGCCCGCACGATTGCGAGAGAAGCCCTCGACAAAGCCCACGCAGCCGCCCCGCCGCCGCCGCCCGCGCCACGGTCTGCACCTCCTGCAGTGCGGCTCATTTCAGCCGCAGGCAGGCCGCACGAGGTCGAAGTAAACGCCGGAGCATGGGCGACTGCACTGGGTAATGGGATCGACGGCCGACTGCGGCGAAACCTGCTCACCCACCAAATTGAACTCGACGGAGAGCCACTACAGGCTGAATCTGAAGAACTGCTGTTTGTCAGTGCCCAGCAAGGTGGCTGGAAGATCAAAAAGCCCGACTGCTACGACGGAACCCGCGCCGTTGCCCTGAAGCACGCCTACCACCCAGTTCGTGAATACCTCGACAGGATCGCCGCTGATGACTCCATCCAGCCGGTTGACCTCGACGGGCTGGCCGGCGCACACCTCGACGTCCACGACAGCCTCAGCGCTGCCATGCTCCGCTGTCTACTCATCGGTGCAGTGGCTCGCATCCATCAGCCCGGCTGCGTAGCCCCTGGAGTGGTGGTGCTACGCGGCGAGCAAGGGATTGGGAAGTCTGAGTTTTGGGAGGCTCTCGGCGGCCAGTTCTACGTCAGCAGCCGGACTGATGACGGAGCTAAAGACATGACAATCCAGATGCACAGCAGCTGGATTTACGACCTCGACGAACTCGACAAGGTGACCACGGCTAAGCAAGCCGAAGCGTGGAGATCGATCATCACCACAAAAGTCGACAACATGCGACTGCCATACGCAAGGCGTAACCAGACATTCCCGCGTCAGTTCGTAATCGTTGGCGCGGTCAATGGCGACGGCTTCCTGACCGACCCAGAGGGAAACCGCCGTTACTGGGTGATCGACTGCCCGCAGAAAAAGGGATCGGGCAAGTTCATCGATGGCCCCGGCGCCGCCCGCCACCGCGATGGGATCTGGAAGGCTGCCGTGCTGGCCTACAAGGCCGGCCAGAGCTGGCAGCTGACCTATCAGGAGCAAACCGCCAGCAACGAGCGCAACGGCCAGTGGGAGGCCGTTGACGAGTGGGAGGCCGCCCTAACCAACTGGGCAGAGAACACCTCGACGCCAGGGGGATTCACCACAAGGGAGGCGATCATCGGCGCCGGCCTGAGGCAAGCCGAATCCGTCAGCAAGCCGGACGAGATGCGGGCTTCCACGGCGCTGAAGCGTGCCGGCTTCCATCGGAGCCCAGAAAAGGTGATGCGGACCCGATACAGGATCAACGACCTAAGCGAAAAGGAGGCCGTGACCACCCGTGACCGCGTTTGGACCGTCACAGCTGCCCAACCTGCCCAACCTCGCCCAACCTCAGAGCCAGAGGTTGGGCACCCCGAAAACCCAGGCCCAGACAGCGATCCGCCAGCTACTGCCCAACCTGCCCAACCTTTTGATCAAAAATTCACTGGAGAAAGAAAGGTAGGGGTTGGCGCACAGGGGGAGGGGGACACTCTTTCTCTAAATAGATTTGTGGCCGAAAAGGTTGGGCAGGTTGGGCGCAATCCCGAAACCGCAGCCGCCGCAACAGATCTGGGCTGCCCAACCTCGCCGCCCAACCCCGTTTCAGGTGGGGCAGGTTGGGCACCTGCCGCCGAACCCCCCTGGCTGCCCCATCTGCTGGAGATCTATGCCGCCAACCCGAACGCGCACCCCAGCACGCTGGTGAACCTGCTCAGCGGTCAGCACGGCATCACCACCACGGTGCCCCGTGTCCGCGCCCTGCTGGAGCAGCACGATCGGCAGGCAGCCGCCTGATGCCCTGCCCCATGCTGTTGCAGCCCTGCCCCTGCCCCGCCCCTGGCAGCCCTGCCCCTGCCCCGCCCCTGGCAGCCCTGTCCCTGCCCTGAGCAGGCCCTTCTTCGCAGAAGGTGCTATCAGTGCCCTGCCCTGCCCCAGCAGGCCCTGCTGGGGGCCCTGCTGGCGTTGTGGCAACCCTGACCATGCACCGCACCAGCCCAGCGAGCATGTGGTGCGCTGCCCGTGGCCTGATGTCCTATAGTATATGGAAATAAACACTAACCGAGATGATCAAAGCATACAAAGCGAAGCTAAAAGGACTCAATAATGAATACAAGTATTGCGCCTGGGCTCTGGCTGCTTGCAGCCAGACTTCCTATAACGATGGCGCCGGAGTTGTGCCAAAGGCGACTGCAGAAGTCTTTGCTCTATGGAAACCTACCAACCCGGAAAAATGGATCCTAAAAAGCAGGTTTTTAGAGGCAAATCGCAGTGATGTCGACAGAATTTATCCGGTAAGCGAAAACGCGAAAAGCCTGATAGACTCGACTTTGTTTGCGCCAGCTATAAATTGGGAGAATATAGCAATAGATATCCTCCAACAGCTACTAAATGAGATGACGGGCCAAACCAAAATCGATTTAGAGGAAGTTAGCACGGGCTTTGCTGCGGTTTATCTCGCATCTGCCAAGCGCCCGGATGATGCTGGCAGTGTTCTTGATCTCATTAAACATTCTGCTAAGTTGGCAGAATTCCGAGAACTAACAGAGCAATTTCTACCTGTTACGAACAACTTTGTTTTAGAGGAAGGTGTATGTGATTTGTTCAGCAAGCCTAGCCCTCAAGGCCTGTTTAGTGGCCAAGATTTGAATTAGCCGCATGAATTCCTTCTGCCATTAGCTTTCGTCCTGAATAGAGCTGATGAACGATATCGAGCGCTTCCGCTAGGAGCTGATCGCCGCTGAGGTGGTCGATCGGGCCTTTGCAGAGGCCGGCGTCGATGAGCTGCTGGCCGAGGTTGCAGCGGCTCAGGATGAGGGCGACGGCGAGCTTCAGGCTGCTAGGGAAAGCTGAGATCCGTTGCGCTGCAGTCGGTCTCGGCGGAGTTCTTTATACTTTGCGGCGGTTTGGGTCCCTCTGGTAACATTCGCCGTGCGGTCTTTTTCCGGCCACGCGCCCGCTCTAGAGAACAACTTTCCAGCAAGTTAACCGCCAAAACTCCACCTATGGCCAGGGTTAACACCGTGGATAGCCTGAATCCATGGAACCCCCTTTACTGAGCCTGTTGTCGCCATCGGTCAACCCGTTGCTGGTGGCCAGTGCCCCGCCTGTCGTTGACCCGCTTGCGATCACCACGCCGATGGTGCGGCGAAAGATTCCAGCGAGCCGCGTGATCGAAGACCAGCGCCGTGCCGCGAGTGCTGCGGCCGTGGTGGCCCAGCTGGAGCGCGACGGCACCGAGCTGGTAGGGCTAACCCGTGGGCAATTCAGCCTCACAGAGCTGGTGGAGGCAGTCCTAGCCAAGACCGGACCCGCTCAGCTAGGCATCAGTACATGGACAGCAGCCAGCGCCAGCGTAGAAGCCATGTTGCGGTTGCTGCAGTCCGGCCAGATCACTGGCTGCAGGTGGCTGACGGATTTGAGCTTTGTGCGCAGGGTGCCTGCCCTGGTGGCCGAGATCCGTAGGCAGTTTGGAGACGATGCGATCCGAGTAACCCGCACGCACGCAAAGTTTGTGACTGTGGTTAACCAGGAATGGCAGGTTGCAATACGCAGCAGCATGAACTTGAACCAAAATCCAAGGATGGAGAGCTACGAAATGGGCCACGATCCCGAGCTG
>Ga0068877_10001026_pt1 | contig 23558 bp, 19 predicted proteins | sample NOAtaG_FD_66437 | JGI IMG/M metagenome (GOLD analysis project Ga0068877, IMG submission 66437) | Freshwater lake microbial communities from Lake Erie, under a cyanobacterial bloom - NOAA_Erie_Diel6S_1000h metaG | ecosystem: Environmental > Aquatic > Freshwater > Lake | place: USA: Ohio, Lake... | reverse complement strand
AACGATGGCCGATGGCGACCTGCGCTACAAACGCATCCTCGTGAAGCTCTCCGGCGAGGCCCTGATGGGCGACGGTGATTACGGCATCGATCCGGTGATGCTGCGACGCATCGCGCTCGAGGTGCAGGAGCTGCTCGGTCTCGGCGCGCAGGTCGCGTTGGTGATCGGCGGCGGCAACATCTTCCGCGGCGCGGGTCTCGCGCGTGCGGGCATGGACCGCGTCACGGGCGACCACATGGGCATGCTGGCGACGGTCATGAACTGCCTCGCGATGCAGGACGCCCTCGAGTCGATCGGCACGCATGCGCGTGTCATGTCGGCGATCCGCATCAACGAGGTCTGCGAGGACTACATCCGCCGCCGCGCCATACGGCACCTCGAGAAGGGCCGGGTCGCGCTGTTCGCCGCCGGTACCGGCAACCCCTTCTTCACCACCGATACCGCGGCGTCGCTGCGCGCCATCGAGGTCGGCGCGGACCTGCTCGTGAAGGGCACCAAGGTCGACGGCATATATACGGCGGACCCGATGAAGGACCCGTCGGCGGTGCGCTATCCGCGGCTGACCTTCGACCGGGTGCTCGACGAGCGGCTCAACGTCATGGACGCCACCGCCATCGTGATGTGCCGGGACAACGGCCTTCCGTTGCAGGTATTCAACCTCTTCAAGGCCGGTGAACTGCTGCGCATCGCGCGCGGCGAGGACGTCGGCACCATCGTCACCAATTGACCGGGCGGTAACGACCATGATCGAAGACTTCAAGAAGGACGCCACGGCCCGCATGGCCAAGTGCGTCCAGCAGTTCCAGGCCGACCTCAAGAAGCTGCGGACCGGCCGCGCGCACCCGAGCCTGATCGAGAACCTGAAGGTCGACTACTACGGCACCGAGACGCCGCTGCAGCAGCTCGCGAACATCGGCATCGAGGATGCCCGCACGCTGGTGGTGACCCCGTGGGACAAGGCCGCCGTGCAGGCGGTGGAGAAGGCCGTCTACAAGTCCGACCTCGGGCTCACGCCGAACACCGCCGGCACGGTCATCCGTATCCCCCTCCCGCCGCTCACCGAGGAGCGCCGGCGCGACATCACCAAGGTCGTGCGCGGCGACGCCGAGGGCGCCCGCGTCGCGGTGCGCAACGTGCGCCGTGACGTGCTGCAGGACGTCAAGGAAGCGCTCAAGGAGAAGATGATCTCCCAGGACGAGGAGAAGAAGGCGCAGGAAGAGATCCAGAAGCTGACCGACAAGCACGTGGCCGAGATCGAGCAGGTGCTGGCGGCCAAAGAAAAAGAGATCATGCAGGTCTGATGGGCGCCGGTCCGGATCACCCATCCCCGGAGCCCTGGTGTCGCTGCCCAAGCACATCGCGATCGTGATGGACGGCAACGGCCGTTGGGCCGAGGCCCGCGGCGAGCCGCGCACGGCGGGGCACCGCGCGGGCATCGAGCCGGTGCGTCGCGCGATCCGCGAGTGCGCGCGCCTCGGCGTGCAGGCGCTGACGCTGTTCGCCTTCTCCAGCGAGAACTGGCGCCGGCCCGAGACCGAGGTCGCGACGCTGATGTCCCTGTTCATGGAAGCGCTCGACCGCGAGGTCGAGGAACTGCACGCCAACGGTGTGCGGCTGCGCATCATCGGCAACCGGCAGCGCTTGTCGGTGCGCTTGCAGCAGCGGATCGCCGAGGCGGAGGCGCTCACGGCGGCGAACACCGGGCTGCGATTGCAGGTCGCGGTGAGCTATGGCGGCCGTTGGGACCTCGTGGAGGCCGCGCGCCGGCTCGCGGCGCGCGCCGCGAGCGGGGCGCTGCAGCCCTCGGCCATCGACGAGGCGACGCTGGCGGCGGAGCTGCAGTTGGCTGACCTGCCGGATCCCGACCTCTTCATCCGCACGGGCGGCGACCATCGTGTCAGCAATTTCCTGCTGTGGAACATCGCCTACGCCGAGCTCTTCTTCACCGACGCGCTGTGGCCGGATTTCGATGAGGCCGCGCTCGCCCTGGCGATCGCGGATTTCGCCAACCGGGAGCGGCGCTACGGCCTGACCGGTGGACAGGTCGGCGCGGCCGCTGGCGCGGGTGGCGGTGCGGGCGGGGAGAGGGCGTCTTGAGCGGCGCTGCGCCTTCCGGGCTGCGGCAGCGCGTCCCCACGGCGCTCGTGATGTTGGCGCTGGTCTGCCTGGTGCTGTTCGTGCTGCCGCCGGCGGCGACGCTGGTGCTGATCCTGATCGCGTTCCTGTTCGGCGCCTGGGAGTGGTCCGCGTTCGTCGCCCCCACGCGCCGCGGCATCCGGGCGGCGTTCGTCGCGCTCATCGGGCTCGGCGTACTGGTCGCTTGGCAGGCGACGGCGGGACGCGACGGGCTCACGGCCCTGCTTGTGGCGGCCGGCGTGTGGTGGCTGGTCGCACTGCTGTGGATCACGCGCGGACCCGGGCGGGCGGGGCCGGTGCTGGCTGCGGTCGCGGGTGTCGCGGCGCTGGTGCCGACGGCCGTGGCCCTTGGGCGTCTGCGCGGGGTGGATCCGCAGGGCGCGGGGGTGTTGCTGTTCTCGCTGGCCGTGATCATGGCCGCTGATGTCGGTGCCTATTTCGCGGGGCACCGTTGGGGTCGCCTCAAGCTCGCGCCGCGCGTCTCGCCGGGCAAGACCTGGGAGGGTGTGATCGGCGGTCTCGTCGCCTCGTTGCTGGTCGCTTGGGGTGGGGCGACGCTGTTCGGTTGGCCGCCGACGGTCATCGTGCCGCTCGCGCTCGGCGCCGCTGCGTTCTCGGTCGTCGGCGACCTGATGGAAAGCCTCCTCAAACGCCACTCGGGCCTCAAGGACAGTGGTCACCTGCTGCCGGGTCACGGCGGCGTCCTCGATCGTATCGACAGCCTGACCGCAGGCGTCCCCGTATTCACGCTCGGGCTCCTGCAGGCCGGGTTGATCGGCGCGGAGTGGGCGCCGTGAGCGCCAGCGTCGTGGCAGGCAGCGTCGTGACGGGCCGCGACGACCGAGCGGTGCTCGGTGTCGCCATCCTCGGTTCGACCGGCACGATCGGCGAGAACACGCTCGATGTCATCGCGCGCCATCCGGCGCGTTTCCGCGCCGTGGCGCTCGGTGCGAGGCGCGACGTCGACAAGCTGCTCGCGCAGTGCGAGCGTTTCCGTCCCGACTATGCGGCGCTCGCCGAGACGGACGCGGCCGCGCGTCTGGAGCGTGCGGTGCGCGAGCGCGGGCTGCCGACACGGGTGCTCGCCGGTCCGGGCGCCTTGGAGCACATCGCCGCCTTGCCGGAGGCGCCGGCGGTGATGGCCGGCATCGTGGGCGCTGCGGGGTTGCCCTCGACGCTGGCGGCGGCGCGCGCGGGCCAGCGCCTGATGATCGCCAACAAGGAGTCGCTGGTCATGGCGGGTCCGTTGCTGCTCGGGCAGGCGCGCGCCGCGGGCGCCACGCTGCTGCCCATCGACAGCGAGCACAATGCGATCTTCCAGTGCCTGCCGCCCGGCCTCGAGCCGGGACGTGCGCCCCCCGGCGTGCGCCGCATCCTGCTCACCGCCTCGGGCGGCCCGTTCCTCGACTGGAGCGCCGAGCAGATCGCGGCCGCGACGCCCGAGCAGGCCTGCAAGCACCCCAAGTGGGTGATGGGCCGCAAGATCTCGGTCGACTCGGCGACGCTCATGAACAAGGGGCTCGAGGTCATCGAGGCGCGCATCCTGTTCGGCCTGGAGGCGGAGAGGGTCGATGTGGTCGTGCATCGCCAGAGCCTGGTGCACTCGCTCGTGGAATACGTCGACGGGTCGATGCTCGCCCAGCTCGGTTCGCCTGACATGCGCACCCCGATCGCCCACGCCCTAGGTTGGCCGGAGCGCATCGAGTCCGGTGTACAATCCCTCGATCTCGCGCAGGCGGGTCTGTTGCAGTTCGAACCGCCCGATCCGGTGCGCTTCCCCTGTCTCCCGCTCGCGCGCGAGGCCGCTCGGGTGGGCGGGCTGGCGCCGGCGGCGCTGAACGCCGCCAACGAGATCGCCGTCGCGGCGTTTCTGGAGGGTCGTTTGAACTTTTGCGGGATCGGACGGGTCATTGAGTCGGTGATGGGAGCCGGGGCGGCCGGCACGGCGACCGACCTCGACAGCGTCCTCGCCGCCGACGCCGAGGCGCGCGACCGGGCGATCCGCGAAGTGGCGCGCCTCGGGCGCGCAGGAGCGACGGGATGAGTCTTCTCTGGCCGATCATCGGCTTCATCGTGGCGGTCAGCCTGCTCGTGGCCGTCCACGAGTACGGCCATTACTGGGCCGCGCGCCGCCTGGGTTTCAAGGTGCTGCGTTTCTCGGTGGGTTTCGGGCCGGCACTGTGGCGCCGTGTCGCCGGCGCCGACCGCACCGAATACGTGATCGCGGCGCTGCCGCTCGGCGGCTACGTCAAGCTGCTGGACGAACGCGAGGGTGCGGTGGACGAGGCGGAGCGGGCGCGCGCCTTCACCCGGCGTCCGCCGTGGCAACGCATCCTCGTGCTGCTCGCCGGTCCGGGGTTCAATTTCGCGTTCGCCATCCTGCTGCTGTGGGGCATGTTGTGGCTGGTCGGTTCCCCGGAGGCGAGGGCGGTCGTCGGTCGTGTGGCCGTGGACTCCCCGGCGGCGCGCGCCGGCCTGCGCGCGGACGACGAGATCCTGCGGATGGACGGCCAGACGGTCTCCGGTCGCGGTGACGTGGTGTTCGGCCTGATCGACGCCATGTCGGGCGACGGTGTCGCGCAGTTGACGGTGCGCACGCCCGGCGGCGCGGAGCGCGACCTCGAACTGCGCGTGGACGACCCCGCGCAGCGCCGCGCGCTCACCGAGCCTTCGGCGCTGATGGGCGGCCTTGGTCTCCGGTTCTGGTCACCCCCCGTGCCGGCCCGGATAGGCCGCGTGCTGCCGCAGGGGCCCGCCGATCTCGCCGGCCTCCGCGCGGGCGATCTCGTCACGGCGGTCGATGGCGTGCCGGTCGCCGACTTCGTCGCGATGGGCGAGGCGCTGGCGGCCCGCCCCAACCGGGACGTGCGTGTCGCCTACGACCGCGACGGGGTGTCCGCCACCACCACGGTGCGCACCTCCGCCGACCTCGTGGACGGCCGCGAGATCGGGCGTATCCGCATCGAGACGATGCCGCCGCCGCCGCTGCCGGACACCATGATCGTGCAGCGCCGGTTCGGGCCGTTCCAGGCCCTCGGCGAGTCGCTGCAGCGGGCTTGGGACATGACGGTGCTGCAGGCGAAGATGTTCGCGCGCATGGTCTTCGGGCAGGTCTCGCTCAAGAACCTCTCCGGTCCCATCACCATCGCCGAGTACGCGGGCGATTCGGCGCGCAGCGGTCTCAGCGAGTTCATCGGCTTCCTGGTCGTGATCTCGCTCAGCCTCGGGTTCCTGAACCTGCTGCCGATCCCGATCCTCGACGGCGGCCAGATCGTCTATCAGGCCATCGAGTGGGCCAAGGGATCGCCCTTGTCCGAGCGCATCCAGGCTGCCGGCCAGAGCGTCGGCATCGGGCTGCTGTTCCTGCTCATGGGCGTGGCCCTCTTCAACGATATCGCGAGGCAGTTCGGATGACACACCGCGTCCGCGCCACGATGGGCGCCTGGATCCTGTCGCTGGCCGCAGCGGCGGCCAGCCTGCCGATCGCCGCACAGTCGCCGTCGGGCGGCGACACCCTCCGCGTCGACAACATCCGCGTCGAGGGCCTGCAGCGTGTCTCCGAAGGCACGGTGTACAACTACCTGCCCGTCAACATCGGCGACCGGCTCACCCCGCAGCGGACCCGCGAGGCGATCCGGGCGCTCTACGACACCGGCTTCTTCCGCGACGTCGAGCTTCGCCGGGACGGCGGCACGCTCGTCGTGGCGGTGCTGGAGCGCCCCACGATCGAGAGCTTCGAGATCAAGGGCAACAAGGACATCAAGACCGAGGATCTCAGCAAGAGCCTGCGCAACGTCGGTCTCGCCAACGGCAAGACCTTCGACCGTTCGGTGCTCGATGAGGTCAAGCAGTACCTCACGGACCAGTACTTCAGCCGCGGCAAGTATGCGGTGCGCGTCGACACCAAGGTCGAGGAGCTCTCCGACAACCGTGTGCGCGTCAACATCGACATCAAGGAAGGCAAGCGCGCCAAGATCCGGCAGATCAACCTCGTCGGCAACAAGGCCTACGAAGAGTCGGAGATCTTCGAGGACTTCGAGCTCAAGACGCCGAACTGGCTGTCGTGGTACCGGCAGGACGACCGTTACTCGCGCGAGTCGCTGCAGGGCGACCTCGAGAAGCTCCGCTCCTACTACATGGACCGCGGCTACGCCAATTTCGACATCGATTCGACGCAGGTCGCGATCGCGCCCGAGAAGGACGACATCTTCATCACGGTGAACATCACCGAGGGCGAGGTCTTCAAGATCAGCGACGTCAAGCTCGCCGGCACCTTCGTGGTGCCGGAATCCGAGCTGCGGAACTACGTGCTGGTGAAGTCGGGCGACACCTTCTCGAAGAAACAGATCACGATGACGCAGGAGTTCATCCAGAACCGCCTCGGGCTCGAGGGCTACGCCTTCGCGAAGGTCGATCCGGTGCCGACGCCGGACCCCAAGACCGGCCAGGTGGCGCTGACCTTCTTCGTCGACCCGGGCAACCGCGTGTACGTGCGCAACATCGTCTTCAACGGCGTCACCAAGATCAACGACGACGTGCTGCGCCGCGAGATGCGCCAGCTCGAGGGCGCGTGGCTCTCGAACGTGCTGGTCGAGCGCTCCAAGCAGCGCATCCAGCGCCTGCCGTTCATCGAGAAAGTGGAGTCCGAGACCAAGCCCGTGCCGGGCTCGGCCGACCTCGTCGACGTGGAGTTCGAGGTCAAGGAGGGGCCCTCCGCGCAGTTGGGCGGCGGCATCGGTTACTCCGAGTCGCAGTCCTTCATCCTCAACGGCAACTACGCCGACAGCAACTTCCTCGGCTCGGGCGAGCGCGTGTCCGTCGACCTGAACTCCGGCCGTTATTCCAAGGTATACGGCATCTCGCACACCGATCCCTACACCAACATCGACGGTGTGGCGCGCACGATGTCCTTCACCTACCGCGACGTCACCCAGTTCGTGTCGGCGTCGTCCGACTTCTCGTCCGAATCGCTGGCGCTCGGCCTCGACTATGGCTACCCGATCTCCGAGTTCCAGTCGCTGCGCGTGGGCCTCTCCGCGCAGCGCTCCTCGCTGATCACCGGCGACGGCAGTGCCGAGCAGGCTCGCGACTGGGTGCGCAACAACGGCGACTACCGCCAGCAGATCATCCCGGAGCAGGACTACGGCAACGGCTTCGTCGTCCCTGGCACCGTGCTCGACACCACCCAGTTCGACACCTACGAGCTCGTCGTCGGCTGGAGCTTCGACTCGCGCAACCGCGCGCTGTTCGCGGACCGCGGCATGCGTCACACGCTGTCGCTCAGCTACACGCTGCCCTTCAGCGATGTCGAGTACTACACGGTCAACTACGATTACCTGCAGTTCGTGCCGCTGATCGGGCGCTGGACGCTGGCCTTGGCGGGCGAGTTGGGCTTCGGCATGGACATCGGTCCGACCACGGCGTCGCCGCCGTACCGGAACTACTTCGCGGGCGGTCCGGACACGGTGCGCGGCTATCGCGAGAGCCGGCTCGGACCGAAGGACAGCTTCGGCAACCCGTTCGGCGGCAACCTGAAAGTGGCCGCCCGGGCGGAGCTCATCATCCCGACGCCCGAGAAGTGGGCGACCTCGGCCCGTGCCACGGTGTTCTACGACATCGGCAACGTGTTCGCCACCGGCAACCGTTACCAGTTCACCGGCGTGGACGGGGTGACCCCGGTCGATTACACGTTCAAGTATGATAAATTGAAGCATTCGACGGGTTTCGCCGTGCAGTGGCTCGCGCCGCTCGGCGTGTTCCGGTTCAGCTACGCGTACCCGTTGAACGCCTACCGCGGCGACAACGTCCTGTTCGCGGACGAAGAGGAAAGGTTCCAGTTCACCATCGGTCAGGCGTTCTGAGCCGATGATCCAGCAAGAGGCCCCACGAAAGATGCGCGCGTTCCACCTCAAGTTCCTCCTGCCTGCGGTCGCGGCCGTCGGCCTGATCGCCGGTGCGCCGGCCCACGCCGAGACGAAGATCGGCGTCCTCGATTTCGGTCGGCTGCTCGAAGAGAGCCCGCAGGGCAAGGCCCTGCTCGAGTCCCTCGGCAACGAGGCGGCCGCCAAGCGGCGTGACCTGCAGGGCGCGGCGACCTCGCTGCAGACCAAGCGGGACAAGCTCAACAAGGACCGCGCCACGATGTCCCCGGACCAGATCGCCCGCGCCGAGAAAGAGCTCCGCGACGGCGAGCGCGACCTCGCGCGCCGCCAGGCCGAAGCGCAGGACGAGCTCAACGACCGCCGGAACGAGGAGATGGGCAAGCTGCAGCGCGACCTCATCACCGAGGTCCGTGCCTACTCCAAGGCCCAGAACTACGATGTCGTCATCACCGAAGGCGTGATCTACGCCACGCAGGCGATGGACATCACGCCGGGGCTGCTGCAGTCGCTGCAGGCTCGGCCGGCAGCGGCCAAGCCGGCCGGGCGCTGATCTCCCGCTCCCCGGACCCGGCTCCGCCGGCCGCGAAGCCGATGGCGCAGGTCACCCTCGGGGAGTTGGCGGTTCGGTTCGGCCTCGCGCTGCGGGGGGATCCCGCGCGCGTGGTCGACTCCGTCGGCACCCTGGAGTCCGCCGGGGGACACCAGGTCGCCTTCCTGGCCAACCCGCGCCTCGCCGACCGTCTGGCCGGCTGTCGCGCGGGCGCGGTCATCCTTCATCCCGCATCGGCCGCGTCCTGCCCCGTCGATAGCCTCCTCTCGGACAACCCGCACGCCGCGTTCGCCCGCATCGCGGCTGTCTTGCATCCGCCCGCCTTCGCGCCGGCCGGCGTGCATCCTTCGGCCGTGGTCGCGGTGGGCGCCGAGGTGCACCCCGAGGCGCATGTCGGGCCGCTGTGCGTGATCGGCGCGCGGGCACGGATCGGCGCTCGGGCGATGATCGGTCCTGGGTCCGTGGTCGGCGAGGACGCCGAGCTCGCCGAAGACGTGCGCCTGGTGGCGCGCGTCACCGTGCTCGAGCGGGTCGTGATCGGCGCGCGCAGCATCCTGCATCCGGGCGCGGTGGTCGGGTCGGAAGGCTTCGGTTACGCACCGGAGGGGCCGGCCTGGGTCCATGTCCCGCAGGTCGGCACCGTGCGCATCGGTCAGGACGTCGAGATCGGCGCGAACACCACCATCGACCGGGGCGCGCTCGCGGACACCGTGATCGGTGACGGCGTGAAGATCGACAATCTCGTGCAGGTCGGGCACAACTGCACGATCGGCGAGCACACCGCGATCGCCGGTTGCGCCGGTCTTGCCGGCAGTTCGCACGTCGGGGCGCGCTGCCGGATCGGCGGCGGCGTCGGCCTCGCCGGCCACCTCAGCGTCTGCGACGATGTGACGCTGACGGGTTTCAGTCTGGTCACCGCGGACATCCGCGAACCCGGTGTCTATTCGGGTGGCGTACCCGCAGAGCCCGCCGCGGACTGGCGGCGCGTGGTCGGCCGCCTCAAGCGCATCGATGCCCTGGCCCGGCGTGTCGCGGACCTCGAGCGCGGCGCGGACGAAGCGGGGCGCACGCCGTAGGGCGCCGTCGCGGCGGTCGTCCGGCCATCGTTTTCCGATGTTTGTTTTGTAAGGAGCGAGCGTGAGCGATCCCATCAGTCTCGACATCAACGCGATCCTGCGGCAGTTGCCGCATCGCTATCCTTTCCTGTTGGTCGACCGCGTGCTCGAGTGCCACAAGGGCGAGAGCATCCGGGCGCTGAAGAACGTCACCTACAACGAACCGTATTTCCCCGGGCATTTCCCGTACCGGCCCGTGATGCCGGGCGTGATCATCATCGAAGCCTTGGCGCAGGCGGCGGGCATCCTCGCGTTCGTCACCGCCGGGGTCTACCCCGACGAGAACACGCGCTTCTATTTCGTCGGCATCGACGAGGCGCGGTTCCGGCGACCGGTGGAGCCGGGCGACCAGCTGATCCTGACGGCGACCTTGCAGCGGCAGATGCGCGGCATCTGGAAGTTCGGCGCCGTGGCGCTGGTGGACGGCAACGAGGTCGCCTCCGCATCGTTGATGGTCGCGCCGGAGACCGGCAAGGGGGCTGCATGAGCATCGATCCACGGGCCGTGGTGGCCGAGGGCGCGAAGCTCGCGCCGGACGTGCAGGTGGGTGCCTTCGCCGTGATCGGACCGGACGTGGAGCTCGGACCGGGCTGCATCGTCGGGCCGCACGCGGTGGTCACCGGTTGGACGCGTCTCGGCGCGCGCAACCGCGTGTTCCAGTTCGCCTCGATCGGCGATGCGCCGCAGGACAAGAAGTACGCCGGCGAGCCGACGCGGCTGGAGGTCGGCGACGGCAACGTGTTCCGCGAGTACGTGACCGTCAACCGTGGCACCACCCACGACAAGGGCGTGACGCAGATCGGCCACGACAACCTCTTCATGGCCTCGTCGCACGTCGCCCACGACTGCGTGATCGGCGACCATTGCGTGTTCGCGAACCTCGCGACCCTCGCCGGGCACGTCGAGATCGGCGACCACGTGATCCTCGCGGGGTTCACGGGCGTGCACCAGTTCTGCAAGATCGGCTCGCACGCCTTCATCGGCAACAACACGGCCGTCACCCGCGATGTCCCGCCCTACATCATGGCGGTCGGGCATCCGGCCGAGCCGCACAGCGTCAACGCCACCGGGCTCTCGCGCCGGGGCTTCAGCGCCGACCAGGTGCGCAACATCAAGCAGGCGTTCCGCACCCTGTACCGCTCAGATCTGTCGCTGGACGATGCGCTCGCGAAGCTGCGTGAGGCGGCCGCAACCCAGCCCGAGGTCCAGCCGATGGTCGATTTCATCGGCCGATCGACCCGCAGCATCATCCGCTAGCCGGCGCCGTGGCCGGTCCCGTCATCGCCGTGGTGGCCGGGGAAGCGTCGGGTGACAACCTCGGCGCGGCCCTGATCACCGCGTTGCGGGCCCGGTCGCCCGACGCGCGCATCATCGGCGTGGCCGGGCCGCGCATGCGTGCCGCGGGCTGTGAAGCGCTGGCCGATGCCGAGGAACTCGCGGTGATGGGGCTCACCGAGGTGCTGCGTCACCTGCCACGCCTCCTCAAGCTGCGCCGCGGGCTCATCACGCGGTTCACGGCGGCGCGGCCCGACGTGTTCGTCGGCATCGACGCGCCCGAGTTCAACCTTGGGCTCGCCGCGCGCCTGAAGGCGCAAGGGATCCGTACCGTGCAGTACGTCAGCCCGCAGGTCTGGGCGTGGCGGCAGGGGCGGGTGCGCGGCATCGGCGAGGCCTGCGACCGCATCCTCTGCCTGCTGCCTTTCGAGCCGCCGTTCTACGAGCGGCATGGCATCGCCGCGCGCTTCGTCGGTCATCCGCTCGCCGACCAGTTCCCGATGGAGCCCGATCGCGGCGCGGCGCGCGCGGGGCTTGGGCTGCCGGCCGGTGAGACCGTGGTCGCGGTGCTGCCCGGGAGCCGGATGGGTGAGGTCTCGCGGCTGGCCGCGCCGTTCGCCGGCGCCGCGGCATGGCTCGCGGCGCGGCGTCCCGGCCTGCGGTTCGTGGCGCCGATGGTCAACGCCGCCGTGCGCGCCCGCTTCGAGGCCGCGTGGGCGCAGGCGGCACCGGGCGTGCCCGTGCAGATCGTCGATGGCCGCTCGAGGGACGTGCTGGCCGCGGCCGATGTGGTGCTGGTGGCCTCTGGCACCGCCACGCTCGAGACATTGCTCAGCAAGCGGCCGATGGTCGTGGCCTACCGTCTCGGTGCGGTGACGGCGTTCCTGCTGCAGCGGCTCGGCCTCGTGAAGGTGCAGCATTTCTCGCAGCCCAACCTTTTGGCGGGACGCGAAGTGGTCCCGGAGTTCTTCCAGGATGCCGCCACGCCGGAGGCGCTCGGCGCCGCCGTGCTCGACTGGCTCGAGTCGCCGGAGCGTGTGGCGCCGTTGCAGGCGACGTTCGCGGACGTGCATGCGCAGTTGCGGCGCGGCGGCGCGGACCTCGCTGCGGAGGCCGTGCTCGAACTGCTGGCATCACGATGAGCGGCGCGGTGTCGCTGCGCGAGGTGAGGCTCACCGGCGTCGATGAGGCGGGGCGGGGTCCGCTCGCGGGCCCCGTCGTCGCCGCCGCGGTGATCCTCGACCCCGCTCGGCCCGTCGCCGGGCTCGCCGATTCCAAGGCGCTCACCCCGGCGGTGCGTGCGGAGTTGGCGCTCGCGCTGCGCGCCCGCGCGCTCGCCTGGTCGATCGGCCTTGCGAGTCCGGCCGAGATCGACGCGCTCAACATCCTTCAGGCGACGCTGCTCGCGATGCGCCGGGCCGTCGCAGGCCTCGCACTGCCGCCTGGGCACATCGAGGTCGATGGCAACCGCCTGCCCCGGTTGGCGGACCTGCCGGGGGTCACCTCGGCACAGGCCATCGTGCGCGGTGATGCCACCCGACCGGCCATCAGCGCCGCGTCCATCCTCGCCAAGACGGTGCGCGATGCCTTTATGGAACAACTGCATACGCGGTTTCCTGCATACGGTTTCGCGATCCACAAGGGCTATCCCACGGCGGCACACCTCGCGGCGCTCAAGGCGCACGGCGCATCACCCGCGCACCGGATGACGTTCCGGCCGGTAAGATTCCTGTCGTCATGAGCGCCTTTGTCCACCTTCGACTGCACACCGAGTACTCGCTGGTCGACAGCGTGGTGCGCATCCCCGAGCTCGTGAAGGCGGTGGCCGAGGCCGGCATGCCGGCGGTTGCGGTCACCGACCAGGACAACCTGTTCGCGATGGTCAAGTTCTACCGCGAGGCCTTGGGGCGCGGCGTGAAACCCATCATCGGTGTCGACCTGCGGGTGGCCGAACGCGGCGAGCGTGTCGCCCCCACGCGCATCGCGCTGCTCTGCCTCGATGAGGCCGGCTACCTGAACCTCAACCGCCTCGTGTCGCGGGCGTATCTCGAAGGCCAGCAACGCGGGCTGCCGCAGATCGACCGGGCCTGGCTCACCCCGCAGAACCTGCAGGGCTTGCTCGCCCTGTCCTGCGGTCCCGATGGCGATGTCGGACGCGCCCTCGCCGCAGGGCGCCTGCCGGAAGCGCAGCGGCACCTCGAGGCGTGGCGCGCGCTGCTGGGCGACCGCTACTACCTCGAGGTCTCGCGCGTCGGTCGCGAGGGCGAGGAGGCCCTGGTGGCGGCGACCGCCGCGTTGGCGGCGTCCGCAGGTGTGCCGCTCGTCGCCACCAACGACGTGCGGTTCCTCGCGGCGGAGGATTTCGAGGCGCATGAGGCGCGGGTCTGCATCCACGAGGGTACGCAGCTCGCCGACACCTCGCGTCCGCGCCATTACACGCGCCAGCAATACCTGCGCACGCCCGCGGAGATGGCGGAACTGTTCGCCGACCTGCCCGAGGCGCTCGCCAACAGCGTGCAGGTCGCGCGCCGGTGCAGCCTGCCGCTCAAGCTCGGCGAGAGCCGCTTGCCGGCGTTCCCGGTGCCCGACGGTCGAAACGCGGAGGACTTCCTGCGCGCCGAGGCGGCGAGCGGCCTGTCGGGACGCTTCCTGCGGCTGCCCGGGGTCGACCGGCCGTCCTACGAGTCGCGGCTCGCCACCGAGCTCGACGTCATCTGCAACATGGGATTCGCCGGATACTTCCTCATCGTCGCGGACTTCATCCGCTGGGCGCGTGCCAACGGTGTGCCGGTCGGGCCGGGCCGCGGCTCGGGCGCGGGGTCGCTGGTCGCCTATTCGCTCGGCATCACCGACATCGACCCGCTGCAGTACGACCTGCTGTTCGAGCGCTTCCTTAACCCCGAGCGCGTGTCGATGCCCGACTTCGACATCGACTTCTGCATGGACGGCCGCGACCGCGTCATCGACTACGTGGCCGACAAGTACGGCCGCCGCCGCGTATCGCAGATCATCACCTACGGCACCATGGCGGCGAAGGCCGTGGTGCGCGATGCCGGGCGCGTGCTCGGGCATGGTTTCGGCTGGGTGGACCGCATCGCCAAGCTCGTCCCCTTCGAGCTCGACATCACCCTCGATGCCGCGCTCGAGAAAGAGCCGGAGCTGCGCAAGCTGCGCGACTCGGACGAGGAGGTGCGGGCGCTGCTGGAGCTCGCCCGGTCGCTCGAGGGGCTGACGCGCAACGCCGGCAAGCACGCCGGCGGTGTGGTGATCGCGCCCTCGGTGCTCGAGGATTTCGCGCCGCTCTACTGCGAAGCCGGCGGCGGGTCGGTGGTCACGCAGTTCGACAAGGACGACGTCGAGGCCGCGGGCCTCGTCAAATTCGATTTCCTCGGGCTGCGCACGCTCACCGTCATCGACCATGCCGTGCGCACCATCAACGCCGCGCGGGAGGCTGCGGGCGAGCCCGGTCCGCCGCTCGACATGGCGGACCTGCCGATGGACGACGCCGCGACCTTCGCTTTGCTGAAATCCTGCCAGACGACGGCGGTGTTCCAGCTCGAATCGCGCGGCATGAAGGACCTGGTGCGCCGGCTGCAACCCGACCGCTTCGAGGACATCGTCGCCTTGGTCGCGCTGTTCCGGCCGGGCCCGCTGCAATCGGGCATGGTCGACGATTTCATCCTGCGCAAGCACGGGCGCAGCGACGGGCCGATCGACTACCTGCACCCCAGCCTCGAGGCGGTGCTCAAGCCCACCTACGGCGTGATCCTGTACCAGGAACAGGTCATGCAGATCGCGCAGGTGCTCGCGGGCTACACGCTGGGCGGCGCGGACCTGCTGCGCCGCGCCATGGGCAAGAAAAAGCCCGAGGAGATGGCCAAGCAGCGCAGCGTGTTCGTGGACGGCGCGAAGGGGCGCGGGGTGCCGGAGGCACAGGCGGCGCACATCTTCGACCTCATGGAGAAGTTCGCGGGCTACGGCTTCAACAAGTCGCACTCGGCCGCCTATGCCTTGCTCTCCTACCAGACCGCGTGGCTCAAGGCGCACCACCCGGAGGCGTACATGGCGGCGGTGCTGTCGGCCGACATGGCGCACACCGACAAGATCGTCACGCTCAAAGATGAGTGCGACCGCATGGGGCTCGAGGTGCTGCCGCCCGACGTCAATGCCTCGGCTTGGGGGTTCGTGGTCGCCGGTGCGCGCCGCGTCCGCTACGGGCTCGGCGCCGTCAAGGGCGTGGGCGAGGGCGCAGCCGAGAACATCGTCGCGCAGCGCGTGGCCGCAGGTCCGTTCGCCAGCCTCGAAGACCTGTGCCGGCGCGTCGACCTCAACCGCGTCAATCGCCGCGTCCTCGAGGCTCTGGTCCGCTCGGGCAGCCTCGATGGTCTCGGCGCGAACCGGGCGACGCTGATGGCGCGCCTGCCCGCCGCCATGCAACTCGGCGAGCAGACGACGCGGGCCGTGCAGACCGGGCAGGACGACCTGTTCGGTCTCGGTGGCGCGGCGGGGGGCGGCGAGGGCGGGTCGCAGGCCGCCGCGGACGGCGCAGCCCCGGGACATCTGGCGGCCGCCCAGCCTGAATGGAGCGAGGCCGTGCGGCTCGCGGGCGAGCGCGAGACGCTCGGTCTCTATCTCACCGGTCATCCGATCAGCCGTTACGAGCGCGACCTCCCGCGATTCGTGAGCGGCCGCATCGCCGACCTCGTGAGCGACCGCCCGGCGACCGGCTCGCCCGAGCGCGGCTACTTCGGTGGTCGCACGGTGTCGGTGGCGGGCTATGTGCACGAGGTGCGCAAGCGCGGCAACCGCACCTCGATGGTGATCGACGATCGCACCGGCCGCATCGAGGTCACGCTGTTCGACGAGGTGATGCAGCGTCATCGCGAACTCGTCACCAAGGACGCGCTGGTGCTGGTCGAGGGGCAACTGCGCTTCGACGAGATGGGGGATGCCTGGCGGCTGTCGGCGCGACGCATCTCGGAGCTCGACCGCGCGCGCGAGCAGCAGGCGCAGCGCATCGTGCTGATGTGGCCCCGCGCGCCGGGTGCCGACCACGGACTTCTGTTGCAGCGTCTCGCGGAGATCCTCGCGCCGCATCGGCCGGGCCACTGCGCCGTCGGCGTGCGCTACACGGGTGAGCAGGCGGCGGTGTCGCTGGAGCTCGGCGAGGAGTGGCGGGTGCGCGCGAACCCCGCGCTGCTGGAGGCCCTCGAACAACTGGTCGGCGCGGACGGGCTGCGCGTCGCCTACGGTCCGCCTGCGGGTACCGCGGGCTCGGCCTACGGTGTAGTCTGACCCCATGGGCATCAATTTCCTCGATTTCGAGCAGCCGATCGCCGAACTGGAGGCGAAGATCGACGAGCTGCGCCACGTCACCAACGACGCCGGCGTCAACCTGCAAGAAGAGCTGCGCCGGCTGCAGTCCAAGAGCGACCAGCTGACCCGCAGCATCTTCGCCAAGCTCTCGCCTTGGCAGATCACGCAGCTCGCGCGCCATCCGCAGCGGCCGTACACCCTCGACTACCTGCAGCATGCGTTCACGGAGTTCGAGGAGCTGCATGGCGACCGCATGTTCGCCGACGACCAGGCGCTGATCGGCGGGCTCGCCCGCCTCGGCGGCCGGCCGGTGGTGGTCATCGGCCACCAGAAGGGCCGCGACACCAAAGAGCGCGTGCGCCGCAACTATGGCATGCCGAAGCCCGAGGGATATCGCAAGGCGCTGCGCCTGATGCGGCTCGCCGAGCGTTTCGGCCTGCCCCTCGTCACGTTCATCGACACCCCGGGCGCCTATCCCGGACTCGAGTCCGAGGAGCGCGGCCAGAGCGAGGCCATCGCCCGCAACCTCTTCGAGATGGCGCGCTTGCGCACGCCGATCGTGAGCGTCGTCATCGGCGAGGGCGGTTCCGGCGGCGCGCTGGCGATCGGGGTCTGCGATCGCCTCTTGATGCTGCAATACAGCACCTATTCCGTGATCTCGCCCGAGGGCTGCGCCTCCATCCTCTGGAAGAGCGCCGACAAGAAGGAGGCGGCGGCAGAGGCGATGGGCCTCACGGCCGACCGCCTGCAGAAACTCGGGCTCATCGACGAACTGCTCCCGGAGCCGCTCGGCGGCGCGCACCGCGATGTCGGCGTCACCTGCGCCACGCTCGGTGCCGCGCTCGCGCGGCAGGTGGAGGCGCTGGCCGCGAAGCCCATCGATGTGCTGCTCGCCGAGCGGCAGCGGCGCATCGCGGGATTCGGCGTGTTCGCCGAGGACGCGGGCTGAGCCGGGGCCGCCCGGTCGTGGTCGGACGTCAGCCCCCGGATCCTTTCGTCACGACGGTCGGTCAGCGTCTGGCCGATCTGCTGCAGTCCGTGCCGGCGACGCGCCTGTGCGTGGCCCTGAGCGGCGGTCCCGATTCGGTCGCGTTGTTGGCGGCGCTCGCCGCGTTGCCCGCGCCCTTGCCGTTGCGTGCGCTGCACGTGAACCATCACCTGCAAGCGCAGGCCGACGAGTGGATGCGCGGGTGCCGCAGGCTGGCGCGGTCGCTCGGCGTGCCGCTGTCGGTGCGGCACGTGGCGGTCCCCGTCGGTCGCGGCCTTTCGCCCGAGGCCGCGGCCCGCGAGGCCCGTCGTGCGGCGTTCCTGGCGGCCCTGCGCCCCGGCGAGGCGCTGCTCACGGCGCACCATCTGGACGACCAGTTCGAGACCTTGCTGCTGATGCTGATGCGCGGCTCCGGGGTGCATGGCCTGGCGGCGATGCCGGCCGCACAGCGTCTCGGTCGGGGGTGGCTGCTGCGGCCCCTGTTGGACGAGCCGCGCGCGGCGCTCGCCGCGTTCGTGGCGCGCCGCGGGCTGCCGCATGTCCTCGACGAGAGCAACGCGGATGAACGCTTCGACCGCAATTTCCTGCGCCGGCGTGTGACGCCGCTGCTCGGGTCGCGCTGGCCGGGCGCGGCACGCGCCGTGGCGCGCAGCGCGCGCCTGCTCGGCGAGGCGCGCGGACTGCTCGATGAGCTCGCAGAGGCGGACCTCGTCGCGCTCACGGGGCATGCCGGGGCCGGGGCGCCTCGCAGCCTCGAGCTTGCGGCGCTCGCCACGTTGTCGTCGGCACGTCAGCGCAACGCCTTGCGCGCCTGGCTGCGCGGACTGGGCGTGAGGCCGCCGGACGAAGTGCACCTCGAGCGGATCCGGCTGGAGTTGCCGCGCGCGCGGCGCGATGCTCAACCGGTCGTCCGTTGGCCGGACGGCGAGGTGCGCCGTTTCCGCGGTAGGCTGTATTTTTTGACCCCGGCGTCGGGTCGGTCGCGCGCCCACGAGGCAGGCGGCCTGTGGGACGGGGCCCCGTGGGATTGGAGCCCGTGGGATTGGACAAGGGCCAGGCCGTATTCATTGGGACCCGGACGCGGCGCCTTGCGATTGGTGGCCGATCCGGCGGGCACGATCTCACGGCAGGCCTTGCCGGCCCGATTGCAGGTGCGCACGCGCATCCCGGGCGCGAAGGTCGCCCTGCGCCAAGGCGGGGCGCGGCGCACCGTGAAGGAGCTGCTGCGCGCCGCAGGCGTGCTGCCCTGGGAGCGTGACCGCCTCCCGGTGCTGTGCGACGGCACGCAGATCGTCGCCGTGGGCGACCTTTTCGTCGCGGCGCCGTATCTGGCTGCCGGTCCGGGCCGCCGTGGCCGCCTGCGTCTCGAGTGGCTGGAGGCTCCGGAGCTCCGTGGACCAGGGGTGGCCGTGGGCCAGGGTCGGTCAGGGCCCGATTGAGCCGCCGCCCGCGATTTGCTAACCTGACTTCCCGTCGCGCCATGGCCGTCCCGGCCGCGGCGACACACAGCGGCGGTCCCCCATGCCTCGGTTCGTATTCGTCACCGGCGGTGTCGTTTCCTCTTTGGGGAAGGGCATCGCCTCCGCCTCGTTGGGCGCCATCCTCGAGGCCCGCGGCCTGAAGGTCGCGATGGTCAAGCTCGACCCCTACATCAACGTCGATCCGGGCACCATGAGCCCCTTCCAGCACGGCGAGGTGTTCGTCACCGACGACGGCACCGAGACCGACCTCGACCTCGGCCACTACGAACGCTTCGTGCGCACCGTCACGGGCCGCAACAGCAATTTCACCACCGGCCGCATCTACGAGCGGGTGATCGCCAAGGAGCGCCGCGGCGACTACCTCGGCGCCACCGTGCAGGTCATCCCGCACATCACCGACGAGATCAAGCGCAACATCCTGCTCGGCGCCGGCGAGTCGGATGTCTGCATGGTCGAGATCGGCGGCACGGTCGGCGACATCGAGTCCTTGCCCTTCCTCGAGGCGATCCGCCAGCTCGGCGTCGAACTCGGCCGCAACCATTGCGTCTACATGCACCTCACCCTGGTGCCGGTGGTCGGCGGCTCGGGCGAGATCAAGACCAAGCCCACCCAGCATTCGGTCAAGGAACTGCGCGGCATCGGCATCCAGCCGGACATCCTGCTCTGCCGCGCCCACGACCCGCTGCCCGCCGAACAGCGGCGCAAGATCGCGTTGTTCACGAACGTCGAGGAGCGCGCCGTCATCTCGGCCGTGGACGCCAGGGACATCTACGAGATCCCGATGCTGCTGCACGCGCAGGGCCTCGACGACATCATCGTCGAGAAGCTGCGGCTCGAGGCGCAGGCGAAGGCGGCCGACCTCTCGGCCTGGCAGTCCGTGGTCGACGCCAAGCTGAATCCGGAGGCCGAGGTCGACATCGCGATGGTCGGCAAGTACGTGCAGATCCGCGACTCCTACCTCTCGCTCAACGAGGCGCTGACCCACGCCGGCGTGCAGACCCGCACCCGGGTGCGCATCCACTTCATCGAATCGACCGACATCGAGGAGCGCGGCACCGGCGTGCTCGAGGGCATGGACGCCATCCTGGTGCCGGGCGGCTTCGGCGAGCGCGGCATCGAGGGCAAGATCGCCGCGGTCCGCCACGCGCGCGAGAACGGCATCCCCTACCTCGGGATCTGCCTCGGCATGCAGCTCGCGGTCATCGAGTACGGGCGCAACGTGCTCCGGCTCGACGGCGCCAACAGCACCGAGTTCAACCGTGCGGGGCCGCATCCGGTCATCGCGCTCATCACCGAGTGGCAGGACACCGCGCGCGGCTCGCAGGCCCGCGACGAGTCCTCCGACAAGGGCGGCACGATGCGTCTCGGTGCGCAGGATGTCCGGTTGGTCGATGGGTCGCGCGCTCGCTCGCTCTACGGCCGCGAGGTCATCCGCGAGCGGCACCGGCACCGCTACGAGTTCAACAACGGCTACCTCGAGCGCTACCGCGGCGGCGGCATGGGGATCACCGGTCTCTCGCCGGACGGCCTCGTCGAGATCGTGGAGCTTGCCGGCCATCCGTGGTTCCTCGCGACGCAGTTCCACCCGGAGTTCACCTCCAATCCGCGGGACGGTCATCCGCTCTTCACCGGTTTCGTCGCGGCGGCGCGCACGCGGCGCAGCCTCGTGTCGGGTGCCCCGGCAGCCGCGGCCGCGGCCACCACGGGGCGCGCCTGAGATGCGCCTCGGCGGCTTCGAGGTCGGCGCGCGCGATCCGCTGTTCCTGATCTCCGGTCCCTGCGTCATCGAGAGCGCCGCGCTCTGCGAGGAAGTCGCGGGTCGGATGCTCGAGATCACGCGCGCGCTCGGCATCCCGTACGTCTTCAAGGCCTCGTTCGACAAGGCCAACCGCAGTTCGCGTTCGAGCTTCCGCGGGCCGGGCCTCGAGGCAGGGCTGAAGGTCCTCGCGGACATCCGCAGCCGCTTCGGTGTGCCCGTGCTCACCGACGTGCACGAGGACACGCCGCTCGCCGAGGTGGCCTCCGTGGTCGACGTGCTGCAGACCCCGGCGTTCCTTTGCCGCCAGACCAATTTCATCGTCGCCTGCGCCTCGCAGGGCAAGCCCGTCAACATCAAGAAAGGCCAGTTCCTCTCGCCTTGGGAGATGCAGAACGTCGTCGACAAGGCACGTTCGACGGGCAACGAGCAGGTCATGGTCTGCGAGCGCGGATTCTCGTTCGGCTACAACAACCTCGTCTCGGACATGCGCTCGCTCGCCGTGATGCGCCGCACCGGCTGCCCGGTGGTGTTCGACGCCACGCATTCGGTGCAGCTGCCGGGCGGGCAGGGCAGCGCTTCGGGCGGCCAGCGCGAGTTCGTCCCCGTGCTGGCGCGTGCGGCGGTGGCCGCAGGCGTCGCCGGCGTGTTCATGGAGACCCACCCGGATCCGGCGCGCGCCCTCTCCGATGGCCCCAACGCCTGGCCGTTGGACCGCATGCCGGCGTTGCTCGAGACCCTGGCCGGGCTCGACCGCATCGCCAAATCACGACCCTTCGAGGAAGACCAACCATGAGCCGTATCGCCGACATCCGCGCCCGCGAGATCATGGATTCCCGCGGCAATCCCACGGTCGAGGCGGACGTGATCCTCTCGAGCGGCGCTCGGGGCCGTGCTGCCGTGCCCTCGGGCGCGTCCACCGGCACGCGCGAGGCGGTCGAGCTCCGCGACGGCGACAAGCGCCGCTACTTCGGCAAGGGCGTGCTCAAGGCGGTCGCCAACGTCGACGGACCGATCCGCAAGGCGCTGCGCGGCCGGGATGCCCGCGAGCAGCAGGAGATCGACGCCAGGCTGGTCGCGCTCGACGGCACGGAGAACAAGTCGCGGCTCGGCGCCAACGCGCTGCTCGCGGTGTCGATGGCCACCGCGCATGCGGCCGCGGCCGACGCCGGGCAGCCGCTGTGGCGTTACCTTGCGGGTGGCCGGCGTCCGTTGATGCCGGTGCCGATGATGAACGTCATCAACGGCGGCGCCCACGCGGACAACAGCCTCGATGTGCAGGAGTTCATGATCCTGCCGGTCGCGGCGAAGAGCTTCTCGGAAGCGCTGCGCCAGGGCGCCGAGGTCTTCCACACCCTCAAAGGCATCCTCAAGGGCCGCAAGCTCACCACCGCCGTCGGCGACGAGGGCGGCTTCGCGCCGGACCTCGCGTCCAACGAGGCGGCGCTGAAGCTGCTGATGCAGGCCATCGAGAAGGCGGGCTACAAGCCCGGGCGCGACATCTTCCTGGGGCTCGATGTGGCGAGCTCGGAGTTCTTCCGCGACGGCCGCTACGGGCTGCACGGCGAGGGGCGCAGTTTCGATGCCGCGCAGTTCACGCGGTATCTCGCCAAGCTCTGCGACAGATACCCGATCGTCACCATCGAGGATGGCATGGCGGAGGGCGACTGGGCCGGCTGGGCAGGGCTCACCCGCGAGCTCGGCAAGCGGGTGCAGCTGGTCGGCGACGACCTGTTCGTCACCAACCCCAAGATCCTCGCTGAGGGCATCACGAAGGGCATCGCCAATTCCATCCTCATCAAGGTCAACCAGATCGGCACGCTGAGCGAGACGCTGGAGGCGATCGCGTTGGCGCAGGGTGCGGGCTACTCGGCGGTGGTCTCGCACCGTTCGGGGGAGACCGAGGACACCACCATCGCCGACATCGCGGTGGCGACCGGAGCCGGCCAGATCAAGACCGGTTCGCTCTCGCGCTCGGACCGCATCGCCAAGTACAACCAGCTGCTGCGCATCGAGGGCGAACTCGGACGCCGGGCGCGATACGCGGGCCGCGACGCGTTCCCCGTGAAGTTCTGAGGGTGACGCTTTCCTTTGCCCGGTCGCGGCGTTAACCTTGCCATCGTCATGAAGTGGTTCGCCGGCATCCTCGTCGCTGCGGTGTTGCTCCTCAACTACCGCATCTGGGTCTCGGACGACGGGCTGAGCGAAGTCCGGCGTCTCGAGCGCTCGGTCGCCGCGCAACAGACCACCAACGCCACGCTGCTGCGCCGCAACGACCAGTTGGCCGCCGAAGTCGCCGACCTCAAGAACGGCCTCGTGGCCATCGAAGAGCGCGCACGCAGCGAACTCGGCATGGTGGGCCCGAACGAGACCTTCTACCAGGTCGTCTCAAAGGTGCCCGAGCCCGCTCGATCCGGTGACCCCTCGCAGCCCGGCGCGCCGGTCGGGTCGCCCAGCACCCGCACGGCGCAGCGCTGAGGCGCGATTGTCGGCCGCGCCGTACTGGCTGGTGATGCCGGCGGCGGGACGCGGCGAACGCCTCGGCGCGGACATCCCCAAACAGTACCTTCCCCTCGCGGGTCGACCGATGGTCGAGTGGTCGCTCACGCCTTTCCTCGGCGATCCGGAGTGCCGCGGCCTCGTCCTCGCCTTGGCAGCAGATGACGCCCGGTGGCCCGCGTCGCGGGCGCGGCTCGGACGGGCGGTCCACGAGACGAAAGGGGGCGCGACCCGTGCCGATTCCGTCCGTGCAGGACTCGCGGCGCTCGGCGAGGCGGGCGCCGCAGACGATGACTGGGTGTTGGTGCACGATGCGGCCCGCCCTTGCGTCACGGCGGCCGAGATCCGCGCGCTGCGCTCCGCGGTGCTCGCCGCAGACGGCGCGTCCTGCGGGATACTCGCCCTGCCGTTGGCCGACACCTTGAAGCGCGGCGACATCGGTGCTGACGGTGCCGTCCGCAGCGTCGCGACGCTGCCCCGCGAGTCGCTGTGGCGGGCGCTCACGCCGCAGATGGCGCGCCTCGGCGCCTTGCGCGATGCGCTCGACGCGGCGGCCGAGG
>Ga0068877_10001023_pt1 | contig 23593 bp, 21 predicted proteins | sample NOAtaG_FD_66437 | JGI IMG/M metagenome (GOLD analysis project Ga0068877, IMG submission 66437) | Freshwater lake microbial communities from Lake Erie, under a cyanobacterial bloom - NOAA_Erie_Diel6S_1000h metaG | ecosystem: Environmental > Aquatic > Freshwater > Lake | place: USA: Ohio, Lake... | reverse complement strand
GGCGGCCGCCTGGGCCAGGGCAGCCGGGTGGCTGATGACAAGGGCCGACGTGGCGCTCAGGGCGGCGGCCACAGCCGCGCGCGAACGCGGCGGCAAAGAGAGTCTGCGGGTCATGACGATCCTTCTGGAAACAAGTACTGGGCCCCGTGAGGGCCGACGCGTCAGCGCGCGGCACGCCCGCAGTTCGCAGGCCCGCGTGGGACGAGGCGATGAAGAGAGAGCCGCCCGCCGGAGCGGGCCGGGAGCGGCCAGGATCGGCAAGGAGCGGCCCGTGGGCCGGGTCAGCCCAAGGGCGGTGCGCGCGCCTCGTAGCTGTGGCGCGAGCCGGCAGCCGCCCCAGCCACTGGGGCCGCCCACGACCGCGCAAAGCCGACCCAGCAGGAGGCCAGGGCCGACGCAGCCAGGGGCAAGGTGTCACCCAGTCCCGCCTGGTCGACCAGGCGGCAGAACGACTCGTCTTCTTCGTGTTCGCCGCCCACCACGTGCGGCCCGTGCGCCGCCAGCCCCGGCGCGTGGGCCACCCGGTGCTCCAGGGCCAGGGCCTGGGCCAGGCACCAGGCCAGCGCGAGCAAGGCCAGGCCCAGCGCGGGCGCGACACGGCCATGGGCAAGAAGGTCTTTTTGCGAACGCATTCCCAACAGAGTAACAGCGTCGTCAAGAGGCCGGTGACCCGGCGTGCCTTTCGGCACCCCGCCCGCCGGCGCAGGCACGGCGTACCGCTACAGTCCCGGCCCCATGAACCTGCTCATGTTTGTCGGCGGCCTCGTGCTGCTAGTCGTGGGGGCCAACGCACTGGTGCGTGGCGCGTCGAAACTGGCCTTGTCGTTCGGCATCAGCCCGCTGGTGGTGGGCCTCACCATCGTGGCCTTCGGCACCAGCGCGCCCGAAATGGCCGTGAGCGTGGGTGCGGTGCTCGACGGCCGCAACGACATCGCCATCGGCAACGTGGTCGGCAGCAACATCTTCAACGTGCTGTTCATCCTGGGCATCAGCGCGTTGATCACGCCGCTGATCGTGAACGTGCAGCTGATCCGCCAGGAGGTGCCCATCATGCTGGGCGCCAGCCTGCTGCTGCTGGCCATGGCGCTCGATGGCAGCGTGTCGCTGCTGGAAGGCGGCCTGCTGGTGGTGCTGATGGTCGCCTACACCGTGTTCCTGATCGTGCAGTCGCGCCGCGAAACGGCCGCCTCCCAGGAGGACTTCGTGCGCGAGAACGTGCCCGCTGGCGCGGGCGACTGGGATGCCAAGCTGCCCGCGCAGCTGCTGCTCATCGTGGTCGGGCTCGCGGCGCTGGTCGGCGGCTCGGAGTTCCTGGTGGAGGCGGCGGTCAACTTCGCCAAGGCACTGGGCGTCAGCGATGTCGTCATCGGCCTGACCATCGTCGCCGCCGGCACAAGCATGCCGGAGGTGGCTGCCAGCATCACCGCCGCCATCAAGGGCGAGCGCGACATCGCCGTCGGCAACGTCGTGGGCAGCAACACCTTCAACATCCTGGGCTGCGTCGGCTTGTCGGGCCTGGCCTCGGGGGCTGCCGGCCTGGGCATCGCGCCCTCGATCATGGCCTTCGACATGTGGGTGATGCTGGCCGTGGCGCTGGCCTGCCTGCCGGTGTTCATGACGGGGCGCGAGATCGCCCGCTGGGAAGGCGGCGTGTTCCTCGGCTACTACGTGGCCTACGTGGCCTACCTCATCCTGGCGGCGCAGCAGCACGACGCACTGAAGGCGTACTCGGGCGTGATGATGAGCTTCGTGGTCCCGATCACCATCATCACGCTGGTGGTGGCGATGTTCGGGTCTCGATCCAAGCCGGCCGACCCCGGCTGAGCCCGCGCGTTCAGCGCAGCGGCTGCTCCGGCGGCGGCGGCGCGACGCTGGGTTCGCGCCGGTGCAGCGCAGCCTGCGCCAGCAGGTTGGCCGACACCGGCGCGGTGACGAAGATGAACAGCGTGATCAGCAGCTCGGCCACCGACCACGTGCCCTGCGCCGCGCTCGCCGCCATCGACGCCAGCAGCACGCCGCCCACGCCCAGCGTCGTGGCCTTCGTCGGCGCGTGCAGCCGCATGTAGAAATCGCGAAACCGCACGAGGCCGATGCCGCCCACGAGCGCGAACACGCCGCCCACCAGCAGCATCACGATGATCACGGCCTGCCAGGCGGCCGGCAGTTGCTCGAGGTGGTTCATGCGCGGCCCCTCATTCGATGACATCGCCGCGCTGCAGGTAGCGGCCCAGCGCGACGGTGGAGACAAAGCCCAGCAGCGCGATCAAGAGCGCCGCCTCGAAGTACAGCCCCGTGCCCTGCTGGATGCCCAGCAGCACCACGAAGGCCACGACGTTGACGTACAGCGTGTCGAGTGCGAGCACGCGGTCGGGCAGCGTCGGCCCGCGCACCAGGCGCCAGGCGCACAGCAGCATGGCCACGCCGACGGCGCCCAACGCGAACACCAGCGCCAGCGAGATGAACGACGGTGTCATCCGAAGATCTCCATCAGCGGGCGCTCGTAGCGCTCCTTCATCTGTACAGCCGCGCCAACCACGTCGGTGCAGTCCAGCGCGTGCACGAGGATCTCGCCGCGCTGCTCGTCGACGACGCAGCTCACCGTGCCCGGCGTGGTGGTGATGATGGTGGCGAACAGCACGATGGCCGTCGGGTGCGTGGTGTCCAGCTTGATCGGCACCCAGGCCGGCTGGGGCGACGAGACGGGGTCGAGCACGATGCGCGCCACCGTCAGGTTGGACATCACGATGTCGTAGAGCACCACGCCCGTCAGGCGCAGCGCCACCCACCAGGCGCGCGGCCGCACCGCAGGGCCGAGGAAGCGGTGGATCAGCCGCGGGATGACGAGCCCGAACACCGCCGCCCACAGCAGATCGGCGGGCGCGAGGCTCTCGCGCAGCAGCAGCCAGGTGGCCGCCAGCAGCAGCGACATGACCGGGTGGGCGAACCAGCCGGGCGCGGTGCTCGTCGGCGTGACCTGCGGTCTCATCGCGGGGCCTCCTTTGCCGGGGCATCGAAGCGATAGGGCCGCGTCGTCTGGACGTTCTCGCCCAGCACGGCGCGGCCGTAGGCGGCGCGGTCGCCCAGTTGCACCGCCGCGGCGGCGGTGTAGCGCTGCACCGGGCCGGCAAACACACTCATCGCCACCGTCATGGCCAGCAGCAAGCCCGTGGCCAGCTGCAGCCGCCGGCTGCCGCCCGACGCGGTGCAGGCCGGCAGGTCGTCGCGCACGTGCCAGAACAGGATGCTGCCAGCGCGCGCCAGGCCCACCAGCGTCAGGAAGCCGGCGCCCAGCACCACGGCCCACACGGCCACGACCCAGGCGTGCGGCGCCGCGGCCTCCAGCAGCATCAGCTTGCCGATGAAACCCGGCAGCGGCGGCAACCCGGCCGCCGAGGCCGCGGCCAGCAGCATGGCCAAACCCAGCAGCACCGGCTGGCCCACCGCCGCGCCGGGCTCGAGGTGATCGGCCGCATCGCCCCGCTGCGAGGCCACGATCTCGCCCAGCAGGAACAGGCCGGCGATCACCAGCGTGCTGTTGATCATGTAGTACAGCGACGCCGCCCAGGCCGCCGGCGTGAACAGGCCCACGCCGGCCAGCACCGTGCCCACCGAAGCCACCGTGAGCCAGGCCACCAGCCGCGGCAGCGTGCGCGAGGCCAGCGCGCCCATCACGCCCACCACGCAGGTGGCCAGCGCCAGCGGCAGGATCCAGGGCTCGGCCGCCATCGCAGCCGGGCCTGTGGCGGGCCCGCTGCCGGCGCCGTCGCCGAACACCACGCCGTGCACGCGCAGCAGCGAATACACGCCGACCTTCGTCATGATGGCGAACAGCGCCGCCACCGGCGCGCTGGTGGCGGCATAGGTGCCGGGCAACCACACCGCCAGCGGCACCAGCGCCGCCTTGAAGCCGAACACCACCAGCAGCACGAGACCCGCCGCCTGCGCGATGGCCGCGTCGTCGCCCTGCAGCTGCGGCACGCGCAAGGCCAGGTCGACCAGGTTCAGCGTGCCGGTCTGCGCGTACAGAAGCGACACACCGATGAGGAACAGCGCCGAGGCCACGAGGTTGAGCACCACGTAGTGCAGGCCGGCCTTGAAGCGCTCGCGCCCCTGGCCGTGCAGCATCAGCACATAACTGGCGATCAGCAGCACCTCGAAGAACACGAACAGGTTGAACAGGTCGCCGGTGACGAAGGCGCCCGCCAGGCCCATCAGCTGGAACTGGAACATCGGGTGGAAGTGGCGGCCGTGGCTGTCCCAGCCGCCGGTGGCGTACAGCAGCACCGGCACGGCCACGGCGGCGGTGAGCGCCACCATCAGCGCGCCGAGCCGGTCGACGACAAGCGCGATGCCGAACGGCGCCGGCCACTCGCCCACGCGCACGACGAGGATGCTGCCGTCGGCCGCGCGCGCCACCAGCAGCGCGGCCAGCAGCGCGAACAGCACCACCGAAGCCAGCGAGACGCGCCGCGCCCACTTCAGCCGGTGGTGTCCGTGGCTGCCGTGCACATCACCGCCGCCGTCGCCGATGAACAGCAGCGCCACCGCCGTGAGCGCCGGCAGCAGCACCACAAGCACCGGCAGGTGGTCGAGGAAGCTCACTTGTAGCCCTCCGGCGGGCCTTCGCGGTGGCGCACGTCTTCGTCGCTGAGGCCGTCGACGTGGTCACTGCCGCCGTCGTGGCGGTTGCGCAGCGCGAGCTCGATCACGAAGCCGGTGGTGGCGAAGCCGATGACGATGGCCGTCAGCACGAGGGCCTGCGGCAGCGGGTCGGCAAAATTCGTCGCACCGGTGCCCAGGATGGGCGGCGCGCCCGTCCAGAGCCGGCCCATGACGAAAATGAACACATTGACGGCGTAGCCGATCATGCTCAGGCCCAGCACCACCGGAAAGCTGCGCCCGCGCAGCAGCAAGAGGATGCCGCAGGCCGTGACCCAGCCGATGCCGGTGGCGACCAGGAACTCCAGGCTCAGCGTCATGCGCTCGCTCCACCGGCCGCGCGCGGCGGCTCCTTGCTGGCAGCGCCCAGGGCCGAGAGCATCAGCATCGTCGCGCCGACCACGGTGATGTACACACCCAGGTCGAAGATCGCGGCAGTGGCCAGCGGTGCCTCGCCCAGCAGCGGCAGCACGGGGTTGCCGTGGGCGCTGGTGAAGAACGGCCGGCCGAAGAAGAAGGCACCTGCGCCCGTGAGCCCGGCGATCAGCAGGCCGCTGCCGATCCAGCGCGTGAAGCGCTGGCCGCCGCCGGCATGCAGCACGCCTTCGGCCCAGGCCTGGCTGTTGGCCATGTACTGCAGCACCAGCGCCACCGAGGTGATCAGGCCGGCGATGAAGCCGCCGCCCGGCAGTGCGTGGCCGCGCCAGAAGACATAGGCACTGACCACCAGCGCCAGCGGCAGCACCAGACGCGCCACCACGCGCAGCATCAGCGGCGGGGCGGCAAAGCTCCAGGCCAGGCCCGCGTCGTCGGCCAGCGGGCGGCGCGCGCGCAGGCCGTCGAGCAGCGCCAGCACGCCGACGCCGGCGATGCCCAGCACGGTGATCTCGCCCCAGGTGTCATAGCCGCGGAAGTCGACGAGGATGACGTTGACCATGTTGGTGCCGCCGCCCTTGGGCACCGAGTTCTCGATGAAGTACCAGCTGATGGAGCTGAAGTCGCGCGTCAGCACGAGCCAGGTGATCCAGGCGATGCCACCGCCGCCAGCCACGGCCAGCGCGCCGTCGCGCCAGCGCCGCCAGGGTGCCGACTCGGCCTTGGCCAGTTGCGGCAGCAGCGCCAGGCCCATCAGCAGCAGCACGGTGGAGACGACGTCGACCGAGATCTGCGTCATGGCCAGGTCGGGCGCCGAAAACGCCAGGAAGGTGAACGAGGCCACCAAACCGACGGCACCCGTCAGCACCACGGCCACCACACGCTGGCGCTGCATCACCACGGCGCCCGTGGCGGCCGCCAGCACGATGAGCCACACCACCACCGACAGCGGCGACGCCAGGTTCGTGCTGCGCACGCCGGTACCCGGCGCCTCACCGGCCGGCGACAGCAGCGCCCAGGCCGCGACGACGATGACCGAGCCCACCATCCAGGCGGCATAGCTCTGCAGCGAGCGGCTCTCGACCACCCGCGTGAAGCGGCCCGCGGCCTCGAACAGTAGATCGTTCAGCCACCAGAACAGGGCCTTGGCCTGCACCCACCCTGCCGGCGCGCGGTGCAACCAGCCGCCGCGCATCACCAGCGCGTACAGCGCCACACCCCCGCCCACGGCGATGGCGCTCATCAGCAGCGCCGCATTGAAGCCGTGCCACAGCGACAGCGTGAACGCAGGCGGCGCCGTGCCCAGCACCGCCGTCGACACCGCGGTGACCAAGGGCCCGGCAATCAGCATCGGCATCAGGCCGACCGCAATGCACACGCAAACCAGCAGCAGCACCGGCGCCTTCATGCCCCAGGGCGGCTCGTGCGGATGGGGGTTCGGCAGGTCGGTGGCCGGCGCGCCGAAGAAGGTGTCGTGCACCAGGCGCAGCGAGTACGCCGCCGAGAACAGGCCGCCCAGCGTGGCCAGCACCGGGATGAGCCAGCCGAGATCGCCCCACAGGCCACTGGCCGGGGCGCCGGCGGCCTCGTGCAGCATCATCTCCTTGCTGATGAAGCCGTTGAAGGGCGGCAGCCCGGCCATCGCGGCGCTGGCAATGATGACCAGCGTGCCCACCACCGGCAGCAGCGTGATCAGGCCGCCCAGGCGGCGCATGTCGCGCGTGCCGGTTTCGTGGTCGACGATGCCGGCGCTCATGAAGAGGGCCGCCTTGAAGGCCGCGTGGTTGAGGATGTGGAACACCGCCGCCACCGTGGCCAGCGGCGAGGCCAGGCCGATGAGGAAGGTGACCAGCCCGAGGTGGCTGACGGTGCTGTAGGCGAGCAGGCCTTTCAGATCGTGCTTGAACATCGCCACCGCGGCGGCGAAGACCATCGTGATGAGGCCGGCCGTGGCCACCAGGCCTTCGAAGAGCGGCGTGCCGCCGATCACCTCGTCCAGCCGCAGCAGCAGGAACAGACCCGCCTTCACCATGGTGGCCGAGTGCAGGTAGGCCGACACCGGCGTGGGCGCGGCCATGGCCTGCGGCAGCCAGAAGTGGAACGGCACCTGCGCGCTCTTGGTGAAGCAGCCCAGCAGCACCAGCACCAGCGCCGCGGGGTACATCGGGTGGGCCTGGATCAGCTCGGCCTTGGCCACCATCGCCGAAAGCTCGTAGGTGCCGGCGATCTGCCCCAGCAGCACCACGCCGCCCAGCAGCGCCAGGCCGCCGCCACCGGTGACGGCCAGCGCCATGCGGGCGCCGCGGCGCGACTCTTCGAGCCGGTTCCAGTAGCCGATGAGCAGGAAGCTCGAGACGCTGGTGAGCTCCCAGAACACCACCAGCAGCAGCAGGTTGTCCGACAGCACGATGCCCAGCATGGCCGCCATGAACAGCATCAGCGCCGGGTAGAAGCGGCCCACGGGATCGTCGGCGCTCAGGTAGAACGCGGCGTACAGGATGACGAGCAGGCCGATGCCGGTGATGAGGGCCGCGAACATCCAGGCCAGCGCGTCGAGCCGGAAGCCGAGGTTCAGGCCGATGCCGGGCACCCAGTCGGCCTGCCACAGCAGCAGCGGGCCCGACAGCGCGGTGGGCGCCAGCGCCATCAGCATCAGGAAGGACGCGCCGGCCACGCCACCGGCCACGCCAGCGCACAGCCGCCGGCGCGACGGGCTCTCGTCGCCGGCGGCCACGGCTGTCAACACGGTGCCGAACACCAGTGGCAGCAGAACGATCAGGGGTAGCAGCGCGCTCATGTTGTGGTCTTCATCGTGGCGCGGCGCAGGCCTGCCGGCCTGTGCACCCTCCCCCGATGGGCGGCGCGAGTGTAGTGGTTCGACACCGACGCCAGCCTGACGAAACCCCGGCCCCGGAAAGGCCCCTTTGGCAACGGCGGCCTCGTCACGCCGAAGGGCGGGCCGCAGCGTGCACCACGCGCTGCGGAAACGGGATCTCGATGCCCCGCTCGTTGAGCGCCGCGAGGATCGCCAGGTTCACGTCCGTGCGCACGTTGACCTGTCCGTTTTCGGGGTCGCCGATCCAGAAGCCGAAGGTCAGCTCCAGGCCGTCGGCCGCAAAGGCCGAGAGGTTCACGCCCGGGCCGGGCTCGGCCAACACGCGGGGCACGCCAGCGACCACGTCGCGCAGCACCGGCAGCAGCGCCGCCACGTCGGTGCCGTAGGCCACCTGCACCACGGTGGTCAGCAGCATGTTGTTGTCGGCGAGCGAGAGGTTCTTGATGCGCTGCGTGATTATCATCTCGTTGGGCACCAGGCTCTCGCGGCCGTTGATCGAACGGATCTTGGTGTAGCGCGTCGTGATGTCGGTGATGCGGCCCTCGAAGTTGTCGACGCGCACCAGGTCGCCGATGCGCATGCTGTTCTCGGCCAGGATCACGAAGCCGCTGACATAGTTGGCCGCCAGCTTCTGCAGGCCGAAGCCGATGCCCACACCCAGGGCGCCGCCCAGCACGCCCAAGGCGGTGAGGTCGATGCCCGCGGCCGACAACGCGAACATCAGCCCGACGAAGAGCAGCAGCGCGCGCAGCGCATTGGCCGCCATCTTGCGCATCGAGAGGTTCTCGGTGGCGCCCTTGAGCAGCCGCTGCTCGAGCAGCGAACTCAGCCACAGGGTCACCATCAGCACCAGGATGGCGCTGAGGGCGCCCTCGATGAGGTTGCGCACGCTGACCGTGGCGCCGCCGAGCTTCCAGGTGATCTGGTCGAGTTCCTGCAGCAGCAGCGGCAGGATGCCCGTGACCCACAACACCACCGCGATCCACGCCACCCACGAGAAGCTGCGCTCGAACAGCCGCACCAACTGGCTCGTGGGGAAGGCCTGGTGCAGCACGCGCACCGTCAGGCGGATGGCGGCCAGCGACATCAGGATCGGCACCACGAGCTTGAACACCGCGGTGGGCACCACGCCCTGCATCAGCCAGCGCGCCAGCAGCGCCAGCATCAGCGCCGCCAGCGGGAACATCACGCCGTCGACGATGCGCTGGCCGAACCAGACCGAGTTCTCGCGCGGGGCCTCGGCACCGCGCAGCAGACGCACCAGCACCCAGGCCAGCAGCAGGCAGCCGACAAAGGCCGCCAGCTCGATGAGCGCCGATGGGCTGGTGAGGTTGGCGACGAGGCGGGACAACTCGTCGGCCGCCGGGGCCGACGCCACGACCGGGCCCGCCATCTAGGCGACGTCCGCCAGCACCCGCAGGTGCGCCGCCACGCTGCGCGCCAAAGCCGACAGGCTGTAGCCGCCCTCCAGGCACGACACCAGCCGCCCGCCGGCGTGGCGCTCGGCCACGTCGACGAGCTGGCGCGTGATCCAGGCGTAGTCGTCCTCGACCAGGGCCAGCTGGCCGAGATCGTCTTCGCGATGGGCGTCGAAGCCGGCGCTGATGAACACCATCTGCGGCTTGAAGCGCTCCAGCGCGGGCAGCCACTGATCGGTGATGGCCTGGCGCACGGCCGCGCCGCGCGAGTAGGGATCGACCGGCACGTTGACCATGTTCGTGCCCTTGGGCACGGCACCGCTGTAGGGGTAGAGCGGGTGCTGGAAGAAGCTCACCATCAGCACGCGCTCGTCGCCGGCGATGATGTCTTCGGTGCCGTTGCCGTGGTGCACGTCGAAGTCGACGATGGCCACGCGCTGCAGTCCGTGCACGTCGAGCGCATGGCGTGCTGCCACGGCCACGTTGTTGAAGAAGCAGAAGCCCATCGTCTCGTCACGCGTGGCGTGGTGGCCGGGCGGGCGCACCGAGCAGAACGCGTTGTGGGCGCGGCCGGCAATCACGGCGTCGGTGGCGGCCACCGCGGCACCGGCGGCGCGCAGCGCGGCGGCCAGCGTGCCGGGGGCGGCCACGGTGTCGGGGTCAAGCGCGCGCGGCTGGCCCTCTTCCTGCACCACGCGCAGCCGCTCGGCGAGCTGGCTGACGTAGTTGCTGGCATGGGCGCGGCCGAGCTGCTCGGGCGTGGCCAGCGGGGCGTCCTGGTGGTCGAGGAACATGTCCAGCCCGGTGGCCCGCAGGTGGTCGCTGATGGCGTCCAGCCGCTGGGGGCATTCGGGGTGGCCTGCGCCCATGTCGTGGCCGCGGCAGGCGGAATGGCTGAAAAAGGCGGTGCTCATCGGCGAATCAGGGTCGGCCCGGTTCGGGTAAGGTCGCCGGCATGAATGCCCGGATGAACAACGCCCCACCTTCCCAGTTCGCCGCTCAGTTGTCTCGGCTGGTCGACCAGATTAGCACGATCGTCGTCGGCAAGCGCCCGCAGATCGAGGACGCGGTGGCCTGCCTGCTGGCCGGCGGCCACCTTCTCATCGAAGACGTGCCCGGTGTCGGCAAGACGACGCTGGCCCATGCGCTGGCCGTCAGCCTGGGCCTGGAGTTCCGGCGCGTGCAGTTCACGGCCGACCTGATGCCGTCCGACCTGATCGGTGTCAGCGTGTTCGAGCGCGCCAAGGAAGCCTTCGTCTTCCACCCCGGCCCGGTGTTCGCGCAGGTGCTGCTGGCCGACGAGATCAACCGCGCCGGCCCCAAGACCCAGAGCGCGCTGCTCGAGGCCATGGAAGAGCACCAGGTGACGGTGGACAACGACACGCGCGCGCTGCCCGAGCCCTTCTTCGTGATCGCGACGCAGAACCCGTCCGACCAGCTCGGCACCTACCCGCTGCCCGAGAGCCAGCTCGACCGCTTCCTGCTGCGCATCACGCTCGGTTACCCCGACCAGGCCGCCGAGCGCGAGCTGCTCGCCGGCGGCGACCGCCGCCACGCCGCGATGCAGCTGCCCGCCGTGCTGCCGCCGGCCGATCTGCTGATGGCGCAGCAGGAGGTGCTGGCCGTGCGCGCCGCGCCGCCGCTGCTCGACTATCTGCAGGCCCTGATCGCCGCCTCGCGCAGCGGGGCCTGGTTCACGCAGGGCCTGAGCCCGCGCGCCGGCATCGCCGTGCTGCGTGTGGCCCGCGCACGGGCGCTGATGGCCGGGCGCGACTACGTGGCGCCCGATGACGTGCAGGCCATCCTGCCGCAGGCCATTGCACACCGGATGGTGCCGGTACCCGGTGCCGGCCGCGGCCCCGTGGAGCAGGTGCGCGCCATGATCGAGGCCACCCCGATTCCATGACCGGCGCGCAGCTCTCGGCTGCGCTGTCTCCGCGGCAGCGCTTCCGCGCCTGGTGGCAGGCGCGGCTGCCGCTCACTGACACCTGGCAGCTCGGCCAGCGCAACGTGTACATCCTGCCCACGCGGGCCGGGTTGATGTTCGCGCTGACGATGGTGGTGATGCTGCTGGCCAGCATCAACTACCAGCTCAACCTCGGCTACGCGCTCACCTTCCTGCTGGCCGGCGCGGGCGTGGTGAGCATGCACCTGACGCACGGCAACCTGCGCGCGCTGACGCTGCACCTCAAGCCCGTGGCCAGCGGCTTCGCAGGCCAGCCGGCGCAGCTGGAGGTGGTGCTGCGCAACCCGGGGCGCGAACGCCACGGCCTGGCGCTGCGCTTCGACGACCGCGCCCGCCACGGCAGCCACCCGGCCTGGTGCGACGCGCCCGCGGGCGGCGAGGCGCGTGTGCACCTGAGCTTCGTGCCGCCGCATCGCGGCTGGCATGCGGTGCCGGCCCTGGTGCTGGAAACCCACTTCCCCTTCGGCCTGTTCCGCGCCTGGAGCGTGTGGCGCCCGGCCGGGCGCGTGCTCGCCTGGCCCGTGCCCGAAACCGCCCCGCCGCCGCTGCCCGGCCACGGCGCCGCCGCGGGCGACGAGCGCGCCGCGCAGCGCCGCCGCGGCAGCGAGCTCGACGGCGTGCGCCCCTTCCGCCGCGGTGATTCGCTGCGCCAGGTGGCCTGGAAGAAGGTGGCGGCCACGGGCGAACTGGTCAGCCGCGAGACCGCCGGGCTGGCCAGCCGTTCGCTCTGGCTCGACTGGGCCGAGACGGGCGCCGCCGGCACCGAGCCGCGCCTGGCACGCCTGGCCGCCTGGGTGCTGCAGGCCGACCGCGACGGCATCGACTGCGGCCTGCGCCTGCCCGGCCGCGAGCTGCCACCGCGCCAGGGCGACGCCCACCGCCGCAACGCACTCGACCTGCTGGCCGAATGGAGCGGCGCATGACGGTGCTCAGCATGCCCTCCGGCCTGCAGGCCGCCAGCGAGCGCCTGGCCCACCTGCCGCGTGACACCCGCGACACCCTGTTCCAGCTCGCCGTCATCAGCTGGACCGTGGCGCCGCACCTTCTGCACCTGCCCTGGTGGTGCGGGCTGCTGACGCTGTCGGTGCTGGCCTGGCGTGGCGTGCTCGCGCTGCGTGGCGGCGCGCTGCCCAGCCGCTGGCTGGTGGCCGGCCTGCTGATGCTGGCGGCGGGGCTGACCTGGTCGCAGGAGCGCACCCTGCTGGGCAAGGAGGCCGGCATCACGATGCTGGTGGTGCTGGTGTCGCTGAAGACCCTGGAGCTGCGCGCCCGGCGCGACGCTCTGGTGGTGTTCTTCCTCGGCTTCTTCCTCGTGCTGACGCATTTCCTGTACTCGCAGGCCCTGCTCACCGGCCTGTGGCTGCTGGGCGCGGTCTGGGGCCTGCTGACGGCACTCACGCTGGCGCACATGCCGGTGGGGCGGCCCTCGCTTCGGCGTGCCGGCGCGGTGGCGGCCAAGGCGGCGGCCTTGGGCGTGCCGGTGATGGTGGTGCTGTTCGTGCTGTTCCCGCGCATCGGCCCCTTGTGGGGCCTGCCGCAGGACGCCGCCGGTCGCACCGGGCTGTCGGGCTCGATGCGGCTCGGCGGCGTGGCCTCGATCGCCGAAGACGACTCGATCGCGCTGCGCGTGCGCTTCGAAGGCGCGGCGCCGCCGCAGAGCCAGTTGTACTTCCGCGGCCCGGTGCTCTCCACCTTCGACGGCCGCGAGTGGACACGCCTGGCGCCCACCTTCCCCGCGGCGCAGCGGCCGCGGCTGGAACTGCAGGTGGCCGGCCCGCCGCTGCGCTACGAGATGACGATCGAGCCCAGCCAGCTGCCGCTGCTGCCGCTGCTGGAGATGACGCCCGACATGCCCGGCACCGCGCCCTCCATCCCCGGCTGGCTGGTGGTGCAGCGCGTCGACGGCCAGTGGCAGACCGACCGCCCGCTGGTCGAGCGCCAGCGCATCACCGCCACCGCCTACCTGCAGCACCGCCATGGCCCGCGCGCAGACATGCTGGGCTTGCGCGATCTGGTCGACCTGCCGCCCAACACCAACCCGCGCACGCTGCAATGGGCGGCGCAGCTGCGGAGCCAGCCGGGCATGCAAACCGCCGACGGCCTGGTGCTCGCGCAGGCCGTGCTGGCGCACATCCGCAACGCCGGCTTCACTTACACGCTGGAGCCCGGGCCCTACGCCGACAACGCCATCGACGAGTTCTGGTTCGACCGCAAGCTCGGCTTCTGCGAGCACTTCGCCAGCGCCTTTGTCGTCATCATGCGGGCCATGGACGTGCCGGCGCGCATCGTCACCGGCTACCAGGGCGCCGACGACGCGCTGCAGGACGGCTACGTCATCGTGCGCAACAGCAACGCCCACGCCTGGGCCGAGATCTGGCTGCCGCAGCGCGGCTGGGTGCGCATCGACCCGACCGCCGCCGTGGCGCCCGAGCGCGTGCGCCGCAGCCAGCGCCTGGCACCGCCGCCCGGGCTGATGGCCGGCGCGGTGAACAGCCTCAACCCGGCGCTGGCGCAGCAGCTGCGCGCCGCCTGGGAGAACGTGAACAACCGCTGGAACCAGTGGGTGCTGAACTACTCGCGCGGCCAGCAGTTCGACCTGCTGCGCAGCCTGGGCGTGGGCAGCCCGGACTGGACCGACCTGGCCAGCGTGCTGATCGCGCTGCTGTGCGGCGGCGCACTGGCCGGCGCCGCCTGGGCCTGGTGGGACCGCCATCGGCAAGACCCCTGGCAGCGCCTGCAGCAACGCGTGCAGGCCCAGCTGGCGGCGCTGGGCGTGGCGGTGGAGCTGCACCACGGCCCGCGGGAACGCGCGCAACGGGTGCGGCTGGCGCTGGGCCCGCGGGGCGACGCGCTGGCGGCCGAACTCGAGGCACTGGACCGGACGCGCTACGGCGACGCGGCCGCCGGCTCGGCCTCGGCGCTGCGCGCCTGGTGGGCCGGATTCGCCCGCGCCGCCAAGGCCACGCCCGCCGCCCGGCCCTGATCGGCCGGGCCGCCGCCCTGGCGCCCTGCACTGACGCACGACACCGGCGCTCAATTTCGCCGCGGCCCGGCCGATACCGCAGGGATGCCTCGTGTGGCGCGCCTGCAGGCATCGGGCCGGCGTCTCGCGCACCGAACGCGAACCTGGATGCACCGTGAGAGTCGCCGCCCCTGCACTCGCCCCTGCCCGGCCCACCGAACCGCCCGAGCGGCGCCTGGTGATGCTGGGCTTCTCGTCCTTCGAGCGCCACCAGCTGGAGACCGTGTTCCGCCTGGCCGCCGCGCGCACGGCACGCTACCGGCTGGTCGAGCAAGCCCATGACGCCGACATCGCCGTGGCCGACGCCGACGACGCCGCGGCGATGGCGCAACTGCGTGCCCGCGGCCTGCCAGCGGTGCTGGTGGGCGCCACCGACAGTGGTGGCCCGGTGCGGCTGGCACGGCCGATCAACATCGCCCAGGTCGTGCGGTCACTCGACACCCTGGCGCGCAGCGGCCCGCCGCCCACCGCCCCTGTGCAACGGGTGCTCGATGAGCTGGCGCACGTGGCCGGCGTTCCGCCCTTGCGGCCCAAGGGCCGCGTGCTGCTGGCCGCAGCCGCCAGCGCAGCCACGCGCAACCTGGCGGCGCCGCTGCAGCGCGCAGGCTTCGAGTTGGTGCAGGCGCGCAGTGGGGCCGAGGCCATCGAACGCGCCCGCGGCTCGGCCTTCGACCTGGTGGTCATCGACGCCGGCCTCGACGGGCTCGACGGTTACCACGCCTGCCGCACGATCCACCGCCACGCCGAGCGCAGCGGCGGCCCCAAGCCCCGCATCGTGCTCATCGCCGCCGGCCCGGCCGCGGTGAGCCGCGTGCGCGCCGAGATGGCCGGCGCCGAGCTGTTGCTCGAGCCGCCCCTGGACGCCGCCGAGCTGTTTGCGCTGCTGCCGACGGCGCGGCCGACGTAGGCGCCAGCGGCCCGGCAGGCGGGTGGCACAGAGCCCCCGCGGCGGGCGCTGTCGATAATCGACGCATGCGCCTGCGCCCCACCCCAGTGACCGAGCGTTCGAGCGACTCCCAGCCCCTGGCCGAGCGCCGATGCTGGCTTCGCGCAGGCCTGTTCCTGGGCCCCGTCCTGGGCCTGGGCGGCTGGCTGACCGCGCTGTCCACGCCCGCCCAGGCCAACGATCCGCGTCGCCGGCGCGTGGCCACTCCCGGGCCCGCCTACGCCGGCCATGCCGCGGCCACGGCCTTCGTGGCCGAGGTGACCGCGCGCCGCGGGCTCGATGCCGCCTGGCTGAAGCGCGCCGTCGGCAACGCCCGCCGCACCGAAGCCGTGCGCCGGCTGATCATGCCGCCGCCGCCCGGCACGGCGAAGAACTGGGCCGCCTACCGCGCGCGCTTCGTCGATGCCCAGCGCATCGCTGCCGGCGTGGCCTTCTGGCGCAACCACGAGGCCTGGCTGGCCGAAGCCGAAGCGCGCTGGGGCGTGCCGCCGGAGATCGTCGTCGCCATCGTCGGCGTCGAGACGTTCTACGGCCGCTTCACCGGGCGCTTCCGCGTCGTCGACGCGCTGGCCACGCTGTCGTTCGACTTTCCGCCCGGCCGCCGCGACCGCAGCGCCTTCTTCCGCGAGCAGCTCGAGGAGTTCCTCGTCTGGTGCCAGCGCGAGCAGCTCGACCCGGGCGTGCCGTTGGGCAGTTATGCCGGCGCCATCGGGCTGCCGCAGTTCATGCCGGGCAGCATCAACCGCTTCGCCGTCGACATGGACGGCGACGGCCACATCGACCTGCTGCGCCAGCCGGCCGACGTGATCGGCAGCGTGGCGCGCTACCTCGCCGACCACGGCTGGCAGCGCGGCATGCCCACGCACTTCGAGGTGGCGGTGCCGGTGGACACCGCCGACCGGGCTTTCCTGCTGGGCCCGGACATCCTGCCCAGCTTCACGGCGGCGCAGATGCTGCAACGCGGCGCCGAACTGCCGACGCCGGCCCGCGCCCACGCGGGCCCGCTGGCGCTGGTGGAGCTGCAGAACGGCGATGCCGCGCCCAGCTACGTGGCCGGCACAGCGAACTTCTATGCCGTGACGCGCTACAACTGGAGCTCGTACTACGCGATGTCGGTGATCGACCTGGCGGCCGAGCTCAGGCTCGGGTTCGCGCGGCGCGGCTGAGCCGGCGCGGCGGATCAGGCTGGATCAAGCGTAGGGCGCAGGCGCCGGGCTGCCGCGCTCGTCGGCGAACCAGCCCAGCAGCACCAGCGACAGCACGCTGCCGATGGGGAACAGCAACACCGACAGGCCCACCCACGCGGCCACCGAGCGCCGCATGCGCTGCACGGCCAGGCCGAGGAAGATCCAGTGCAGCAGCAGCGTGCAGCCCAGCGCGGCACCGGTGGCCGCGGCCCGCAGCGGCGTGGCCACGGTGTCCTGCAGCAGCGGCGGCAGGAACAGCGCCACGCAGCCGAGCGCGGCGACGAGCGAGACGGTGGCCGCCTTCAGGGCACGCTGGTCGGGGGTCTCTTTCATGGGCCCAGTGTAGGCCGCTGCGCCCCGCCCGGGGCGGCACAAGGTCTCGTCATCGGCAGGTGATGCGCGTGGCCTCGAGCGTGCGGCGGTCGACGGCCAGCACGGCACGCACCTCGACCCGGTCGCCAAGCCTCGGCGACAGCGGGCCGCACACGACCCGCAACCCCGGGCGCCGGGTGGAGATGACCAGGTCCCGGAGCGTCACGGTGCCGGCCGCGGCGTCGATCGCCGTGACCAGGCCCTCGATCTGGAACTCGCGGCCGCTGTTGTCGGCCTCGCTGCGCACCGTCACCCGCGTGGCGCGCAGCACGCCGGCGCGCAGGCTGCCGCGCACCTCGGCACGCGCGCCCACCACCAACTCGGCGGGCAGGGCCGCCGCGCTGCCGTCGACCGTGCGGCCGTTGACGACGAAGAGGCTGCCGCTGCGCGCCGACACGCGGCCTTCGATGCGCACCTCGTCGGCGTCGGCCCAGTCGCGCAGGGCCAGCGAGAAGCGCTGCACCTCCCACACGGCCACGGGGCTGGGGTCGAAGGCCAGGCGCAAGCGCACCCAGGCGCCGGCGGCCAGGCCGGCGGGCACGTCGCTGGCGCGGTCGTAGCGGAAGGTGGCCGTGCCGATGCGCAGCGTGCGCAGCAACGGGTTCACCTCGGCCACCGGCCCGCGCAGGCGCAGCAGGCCACTGCGCAGGCTCTCCAGCGTGGCCGGCTCCACCCGCGTGGCGCGGTAGCGCTGCAGCGCCGCATCGAACTCGGCATACACCTCCACCGGCTGCGCCACCGCCAGGCTGGCCAGCCCGTGGACAAAACGATCGTCGAACACCGTGGCGGCGTCGACCACCACGTGCTGGCCGAGCACGGTGAAGGACTCGCCGGCCACGTCAACGGCCGACACCAGCCCGGTGAGCTCGCTCTCGAAGCGGATGCGGCGCGCCGTGGCGGTGGCCGCGCTGTCGTTGATGGCGCCGGCCTCGATCTCGACCGTCATGCCCAATTTCAGCTCGTCGCGCGTGCGGCGGCTGCCGTCGAGGTCTTCGACTTCGGCGGTGTCGTCGGCGTAGCGCACGCCGCCGACGATGACCGAGCCGAAGCCGGTGATCGGCCCCGCGGCCAGGGCCGGCGTGATGCCGCCGGTGCCGCCGGTGTCGACACCACCACCGCCGCCACAGGAGGCGAGCACCAGCGCGCACAGCGCCAGCCAGGGGGCACACCAGCGTCGAAGGTTCTTCATGGCGTCACTCACGGTTCTTTCGCGGCACGCGGCGGCGCACGGCGGGTGCTGCGGTGGTCGAGGCCGCCGCTTCGGCGCCCTCGTGATAGGCATACAGGCCGATGCGGATGCGGCCGCCCGGCGTGGGGTCGATGGCGGCGTCGGCCTGGACGCGCTCGCGCAGTTGCGGCACGAGCGCCTGCACCAGCGTCTGCCACTGCGCGCGGATCGCCGGCTGCAGCAGCGCCAGCGACTCGGCCGACAAGCCCCAGGCAAAGGCCGCCTGCTCGAAGTGGCGGGGGGCCTCGCCGGCGGCACCGGCCAGCACGTTGTCGACGGCGGCGCGCAGGTGGTCGCCGACGTTGTCGCCCAGGAAGCCCAGCTGGCGCAAGGTGTCGCCGCGCGCCACGAAGGTGTCGCTGGCCAGCGCCACGGTGTCGGCGGCCTCGTCCCAGCGCACGAGGCCCAGGCGCACGAGTTCGTCGAGCAGGCTGCGCGGGTGCACGTCGCGTGTCACCTGCTGGGCCAGCGTCTCGAAGCTGGCGCCGACGCCCAGGCGCGGCAGCGTGAGCGGCGTGCCGTCGGCGCCGCGCCAGGCCGGCTGGTTGCGCCAGTGCGCAAACACCTGGCCGGCTGGGGACGTGTGCGGCTTGCCCGGCGCCGGGGCCGTGCGCTGCTGCACCAGGCGCGTCACCTCGCGCCGGTTCAGGCCCGTGGTGGTGGCGATGCGGCTGACCTTGCGGTGCTCGGGCAAGCCCGGGTGCGCCGCCGAGGCCGCCGCCACGAACGCGGCGCGCAGCAGTTGCTCCACCGGCGCCACCGGCAGCCCCCGCGCCACCGCCAGCCGCGCCACCTGCGCCACCAGCCCGGCCAGCGCGTCGTGCAGCGCAGCCTGTTCGGCCGTGGCCGGATCGGTGGGGGCGGTGGGTTCGGTCATGACGGGGCGCGGGCGGCGGGCACTGTAGCCCGCCGCGGTGGCTCAGCCGAGGTGGTTCAGCCGCGAAGGTCGATGCGCGTGGCCTCGAGCCGCGTGCGGTCGGCCGCCAGCGGGCCGCGGACGCGCACCCGCAAGCCGTTGGCCAGGGTGGCCGCGTTGCCGTCGCGCCAGTCGACCGAGCCGCCGTACCAGACCGTGATGCCGCGCAGCGCGAAGGTCTTGTCGGTGGTGTTGAGGTTGCCGATCTCGCCGCGCAGGTCGAACTGGCGCGGGCCGGGCACCCGACGCTCCTCGATCTCGACCTTGCTGGCCTGCATCACGCCCTCGGTGATGGTGCCGGTGACCTCGACCCGCGCACCGAGCACCAGGCCGGTGGTGCCGTCGGGGAAGCTGGCGGTGGCAGCGTTGACCGGCAGGCCGTTGACCGAGAAGCTGCTCGCGCTGCTGAACGCGGTGACGATGCCTTCGAGCTTGGCCTCGAGCACGGCATCGGGCCAGCGGCGGCCGTCGCGCAGCGCCGTGGCCACCCACTGGCCGCCCACCTGCGTGGTCTGCAGGCGCACCCGCACCAGTTGGCCGTTGGCCAGGCCCGGCGGCACCTGCGCCGCGGGCAGGCCCCCGTAGCTGATGACGGTGCCGTTGATGGTGAAGGTCTTGGCCGTCAGGTCGACATCGGCGATGCGCCCGCGCAGCTTGTAGGCGGTGGCGCTGTCTTCGGCCTCGATGCGCGTGGCGACGATGCGCCCGTTGGCGGTGTCGAGGATGCCGTAGACCTCGACCACGGCGCCCACCGCGATCGCCGCCAGGCCGCCGGCCAAGGTGGTGTCGAACAAGGTGCTGGTCGTCACGAGCACGGTCTGGCCGAGCACCGTCAGCGTGCTGGCGGTGGTGTCGACGGCGCTCACCGGGCCCAGCACCTCGGTGTTCAGGCGGATGCGCAGGGCCAGCGCGCTGGCTGCGACGCTGTCGATGCGGCCGCCTTCGATTTCGATCGTCATGCCCAGCTTCAGCGCGCTGGTGGCGATGGCGACGCCGTCTTCGGTGGAGACGCTGGCGGCGCTGTCGTCGAAGCGCACGCCGCCGACGATGACCGAGCCGAAGCCGCTGATCACGCCGTCGGTGTAGCTGCTGGCGGTGGCTGTGCCGCCGCCGCTGGCGGGCGGGGCCGAGGCGGGGTCGTCACCACCGCCGCCGCAGGCGACGAGCAGGGCCGATGCCGACGAGCCCAGGGCTGCGGCCAGCAGGGTGCGCCGCGAGACAGCGGCCGGCACGGGAAGGGATGAGTCGCGAGGAGCAGTCATGGCAGGAACTCCGTGGAACCGGCGGCCGGGTTGGCCACCGCATGCCTCGCATTCTAAATGTGCATCTCGCACATTTGTATGTCGAATTGTTGCTGTTTCCTTCGAACAGAGGAGCGGCGGTAGCCTCGACGCCCATGCCCCGCCGCCGCTGGATCGCCCACCTCGACATGGACGCCTTCTATGCGTCGGTGGAGCTGCTGCGCTACCCGGAGCTGAAAGGCCAGCCCGTGGTCATCGGCGGCGGCCGGCGCCACCAGCCGGAGCTGCAGGCCGATGGCACGCGGCGCTTCGCCACGCTGGCGGGCTACGCCGGGCGCGGTGTCGTCACCACAGCCACCTACCCAGCACGCGACTTCGGCGTGCACAGCGGCATGGGACTGATGAAGGCGGCGGCGCTGGCGCCGCAGGCGGTGCTGCTGCCGACCGACTTCGAGCGCTACCGGCAGCTCTCACGCGCCTTCAAGGCGGCCGTGGCCGAGGTGGCGCCGGTGATCGAGGACCGCGGCATCGACGAGATCTACATCGACCTGACCGAGGTGCCCGGCGCGCAGGACCCGATCGGCTTCGACACCACCGGCGGCGTGCGCGCCGTCGCGCAGGAGATCCGCAACAACGTGCGCCGGCGCACCGGCCTGACCTGCTCGGTGGGCGTGACGCCGAACAAGCTGCTGGCCAAGATCGCCAGCGAGCTCGACAAGCCCGACGGCCTGACCGTGCTGACCGAGGCCGAGGTGCCCACGCGCATCTGGCCGCTGCCGGTGCGGCGCATCAACGGCATCGGCCCGAAGGCCGGCGACAAGCTGGCGGCGATGGGCATCCGCACCGTGGGCGAACTGGCGGCCACCGATCGCGCCGCGCTGGTGGCCGCCTTCGGCCGCAGCACCGGCCGCTGGCTGCACGAGGTGGCCCATGGCCGCGACGACCGGCCGCTGGAGACGCACTCCGAGCCCGTCTCGATGAGCCGCGAGACCACCTTCGACCGCGACCTGCACGCCGTGCGCGACCGCGCCGAATTGACCGCGGTGTTCGACGAGCTGGCCCGGCGCGTGGCCACCGACCTGCAGAAGAAGGGCTACGCGGGCCGCACCGTCGGCATCAAGCTGCGCTTCGAGGACTTCCGCACCGTCACGCGCGACCACACCCTGGCGGATGCCGTGGCCGACGCCGCCGCCATCCGCCAGGCCGCCGGGCTGTGCCTGAAGCGCGTGGACCTGACACGCCGGCTGCGCCTGCTGGGCGTGCGGGTGGGCTCGCTGGTCAAAGTCTGAGAGCTTGTGAAGCATCTCGCACGGGCCGCGCTGCTTACCATCGCCGGATGAACCCCCGCCTGCCTTCGCTCGACGGCCTGCGCGCCTTTGAGGCGGCGGCGCGGCTGGGCAGTTTCGAGCGCGCCGCCGACGAGCTGCACATCACCGCCAGCGCCGTGAGCAAGCGCGTGGCGGTGCTCGAAGAGCTGGTCGGCGCGGCCCTGTTCGTGCGCGGCGCGCGCGCGCTGCAGCCCACCGAGGCCGGACGCGACTACCTGGGCCAGGTGGGCCACGTGCTGGCCCTGCTGAGCGCGATGCCGCAGCACCGGCGCGACCTGCCCCGCCAGGAGCGGCTGCGCGTGTGCCTGCCGCCCACCTTTGCGCGCCAGATCCTGGTGCCGCGCCTGGACGGCTTCACGGCCACCCAGCCCCACATCGAACTGGAACTGGTGCTGAGCCTGCCCCAGCTGGACATGGCCGCCACCGACGCCGACGTGGAGGTGCGCTTCGGTGACGCCGGCCTGGGCAAGCCGCTGCTGCACGACCGCGTGCTGCCCTTGGCCACGCCCGCGCTGCGCGCGGCGCACGGGGGCCTGCGCGAGCCCGCTGCACTGGCGGGCGTGCCCTTGCTGCGCTCGCCGCTCGACCCCTGGACACCCTGGTTCCGCGCCGCCGGCCTGGCCTGGCCCGAGCCGTCCACCGGGCCGCGGCTGGCCGACCTGGGCCTGGTGCTGGAGGCCGCGCTGGCAGGCCAGGGCGTGGCGCTGGCGCGCCCCAGCCTGGCGCGGCACTGGCTCGCCGCGGGCGCACTGCAGGCGCCCTGGGCCTTGACGGCCGAGCCGGCCCACCAGTACTACCTGTTGCCGCACGCGGCCGACGGCCCGGCCGCGGTGTTCGCCGACTGGCTGCAAACCAGCTGCGCGGCGGCGCGGCGCCAGGCGCTGGCCTTGATTTCCGGCCCGACCTGACGCGAATTCGCGGCTCGGGCCGCGGCGCTGGCTAGCATCCTGGCCACAGGAGACAACGAACCATGACCGTCATCACCACCATCGAAGACCTGCGCCAGCTCGCCAAGAAGCGCGTGCCGCGCATGTTCTACGACTACGCCGACAGCGGCAGCTGGACCGAGACCACCTACCGCGCCAACAGCGAAGACTTCCAGCGCATCAAGCTGCGCCAGCGTGTCGCGGTGAACATGGAAAACCGCAGCACCGCCGTGACGATGGTGGGGCAGCTGGCGAAGATGCCCGTGGCCATCGCGCCCGTGGGCCTGACGGGCATGCAGCACGCCGACGGCGAGATCCACGCCGCGCGCGCGGCGCAGAAGTTCGGCATCCCGTTCACCTTGTCCACCATGAGCATCTGCTCCATCGAGGACATCGCCGAGAACACGACCGCGCCGTTCTGGTTTCAGCTCTACATGATGCGCGACCGCGAGGCCATGGCGCGCATGATCCAGCGCTGCAAGGACGCCAAGTGCAGTGCGCTGGTGCTGACGCTGGACCTGCAGGTCATCGGCCAGCGCCACAAGGACCTGAAGAACAAGCTGCGCGCGAGCGTCATCCCGAGCATGGGCAACGCGCTCGACATCGCCACCAAGCCACGCTGGGTACTGGGCATGATGGGCACGCGACGCCACACCTTCCGCAACCTCGTGGGGCATGTGAAGGGCGTCAGCGACATGGCCTCGCTCGCGGCCTGGACGAACGAGCAGTTCGACCCGCGCCTGAGCTGGGCCGATGTGGATTGGGTGAAGCAGCAGTGGGGCGGCAAGCTCATCTTGAAGGGCATCATGGATGTCGAGGACGCGCAGCTTGCGGTGCAGCACGGCGCCGATGCCATCGTCGTGAGCAACCACGGCGGCCGCCAGCTCGACGGCGCACCCAGCAGCATCGACGCCCTGCCCGCCATCGTGGCCGCGGTGGGCGACAAGACCGAGGTCTGGATGGACGGCGGCATCCGCAGCGGGCAGGACGTGCTCAAGGCCTGGGCCCTGGGCGCCCGCGGCACGATGATCGGCCGCGCGATGGTCTATGGCCTGGGGGCGATGGGCGAGGCCGGCGTGACCAAGGCGCTGCAGATCCTGCACAAGGAACTCGACGTGACCATGGCCTTCTGCGGCCATACGCAGCTGGGCAACGTGGACCGCACGATCCTGG